>Ga0187892_10003672_pt1 | contig 27511 bp, 6 predicted proteins | sample MA1701073metaG_FD_139345 | JGI IMG/M metagenome (GOLD analysis project Ga0187892, IMG submission 139345) | Bio-ooze microbial communities from a basaltic lava cave in the Kipuka Kanohina Cave System on the Island of Hawaii, USA - MA170107-3 metaG ... | reverse complement strand
CGGCCTCGGCTTCGCCGGCGAGACAATCGAGCGATGATGCGCCGCCGGAATCCCGCGGATTACGATCGCCGAGTCGGTCGCTACGTCGCCGGATTCCGGCGGTTTTTCGACGCCGTCAACACGGCCACTACTCCCGGGCGTTCGTCGGCATCCAGCGTGTCGAGCAACACACGTCCGCTGCTCGATCCATCGGCGCGTTCCTCCGGAAGGACGTTCCGACCCTGATTACGCGCCTCAACGAGGTCCTCCTCGTCGATCCGCCCGAGTTCGAAGAGGAAGTTGCTCTCGACGAGTGGGCGATCACGGTCGCCATAGCGAGAGCGCTGGCGTTCAGCCTCGAGTTCATCCTCGCCGGCGAAGCCGCGAACATGGCGGCGGCGGCCGAGCAGCTCGCGGACGCGATGGTCGTCGCGGACAAAGGCGGCCACCCGCACTGGTGGTGGATCGTCCGTCTCCTCAGGCTCATGCTCGACGACCTCGACCAGGCGTCGCCGTGGCGCGTCCTGCCCCCCTTCTTCGGACCCGAGCCGCCCGAGCAGTTCCACGACTACGTCCGGCTCCTCGCGTTCGAGCGGCGATCGGTCGCCGAGCTCTGGACTTCGCAGCGGGCCGCACTCCCGCTTGCGCTTGCGGGGAACGCGGGCGCGGTCATCAACCTCCGGACGAGCGCGGGGAAGACGCGCGTGGCCGAGCTCGCGATCCTGCAGACGCTCCTCGCTGATCCGGAGGCGCGGATCTTCTACCTGGCGCCCTTCCGCTCGCTCGCCCTCGAGGTCGAGCACACGCTCGCGAGGACGCTCGGGCAGCTTGGCCACGGCGTCTCGCACCTCTACGGCGGCTCGCGCGTGAGCTCCGTGGACACCGAGCTTGCCGCGGAGTCGACGATCACGATCGCCACTCCGGAGAAGACGCGTGCGCTCTTCCGGGCCGCGCCGGAAGTCTTCGAGAAGGTGAAGCTACTGGTGATCGACGAGGGGCACCTCCTCGGCGCGACCGAGCGATACGTGCGGAACGAGGTCTTCGTCGACCACCTCCGCGCCTTGGCGCAGAGGACCGGGGCGCGCGTCCTCCTCCTCTCCGCCGTGCTCCCAAACGCGCAGCAACTCGCCGAGTGGGTCACCGGCGACCCCGCGGCCGTCGTGAGTTCGCCTTGGAAGCCTTCCGCAGAGCGCTTCGGCTTCCTCCGCTGGAACGGCGAGCGCGTCAAGATTGAGTGGCTCGGCGAGACCGCCTCGTTCAACCCGTACTTCGTGAAGGCGGAGCCGCTCGGCTTCAGCAGGCGCCGGAAGGACTTCCCGAACGACAAGATCGAGGCGGTCGCCGCGTCCGCGGTGCGCCTGAGCGCGATCGGCCCCGTCATGATCTTCTCCGGTCGGGCCGTATCCGTCCCGACGATCGCCGAGGCGGTCCTCCTCGCCCTCGGCGAGCATCCCCGGGACCATCCTTGGCCGGAGCACGAGTGGACGGTGTTCGAGGCGGTCTGCCGCGAGGAGCTCGACGCCGATTCCCTGGAGCTCCGGGCCGCCAAAGCGGGTGTGATCTGCCACAGCAACCGCCTCACGACGCAGGTGCGGTTCGCCATGGAGCATTCAATGCGCGCCGCGCCTCCACTCATCATCGTCGCCACGACGACGCTCGCCCAGGGCGTCAACGTCGGGATCTCGTCCGTGATCATCTCGACCCCGTACATCAGCAAGGAGACGATCGACAAGCGCGACTTCTGGAACATCTGTGGCCGCGCCGGCCGCGCGTTCGTCGATGGAGAAGGCAAGATCCTCTATGCTATCGACGAAGACCCCACGCGCGACAAATGGCGGATCGAGAAGGACGAGGCGCTCGCCCGCGACTACTTCGAACGGGAGACGAGCGAGCCCGTGAAGAGCGGCCTGATCGCCCTCATCGCATACCTTCGGGCGAAGGCCGCCGAAGCCGGCGTCGCGTTCGATCTCCTCCTCCAACTCGCTGCCGACAACGACTTCTCGAAGCTTGGCCCGAGCGGAGCGACCTTCCCCGACTTCTGCGACGTCATCGACGATGAGCTTCTCGCCTTGCACGCCGACACCGTCGTCAACCCCGACGATGAAGACCCGGACGTGTGGGTGGAGCGAGTCTTCCGCGGCTCCCTCGCGGCCATCCAGACACGCGAGCCATCATCGAGGATGACGGTTGACGAGTTGCTCGGTTTCCTCAGGGCGCGAGCCCATTCGGCGATCCGGCGCATGCCGGATGCCGCCACGCGCCGCGCGGTCGTGTCGTCCGGCTTGCCGCTCGCCGTTGCCCTTCGCGCGAACCGCGACCTCGACCTCTTCCGCGAGATCGCCGACGCGTTGATCGCCGATCCGACGGCTGTTGGCGCCGCCGTGCGGCGTGTCGAGGAGTGGGCACGGGCGAACGCGGCTTCGATCGTCTCGCTACCCCATGCCGCTCTCCTCGACGTGTTCCGCGACGGCTGGCTCGCGGGCCGTAGCCTTCGTGACCTCGGCGCGGTCTGCAAGAGGGCCCAAGAGCTGTCCAGGGACCTCTACGGCTACCAGCTGCCCTGGCTCGTGCACGCGGCCTCGCAGCAGGTCCGGAGCACCGGGGAGACCGGGCGCGCGGACGCGCTCTCGCGGCTCGCGCTCCTCATAGAGCTGGGCGTCCCCAACGAGCTTGCGGCCCGGATCTTCCTTGCCGGCGTCCGCTCGCGTGGAGCGGCGGCGGAACTCTCCACGCTCGACCTTCCGTACGGCGACTCCGTTCGTGACATTGCGCGAAGCCTCCGCGACGAGGCTTTCGTGAAGACCCTCCGCCCGCTCGTGTCGGCAAGCACGGCCGCGTGGCTCGACCTCCTCGAAGCCGCGGAAGGACGTCGGCAACGGCCACTGCCGAAGTTGGCGGCGTTCCGGCTCCCGAACGCGGGCGCCGCGGACGTCCTTCACGCCCGCCGCCTCGGCGAGAAGCTCTTCCTCTGCTCGACCGACGCTCGCACACGGATCGCCGTGCGCTCGACGGATACGCTTCCACTGGCTGAGGTCGCGAACGACTCTCGAGTCGCGTTCGTCCGCACGAGCGAAGACCGCTGGGAGATGACGGTCCGCGATCCTCGCGCCCGACCGCGATAGCGACTTCCTCCTCGTTCGATAGCCCCGTCGGGCTGTCACATCTCTCTTTCGGCGTGTCACATCTCGCCCACACGCATGCCCAATCCGGTTTCATGCGGGCACCTCAGACTCAGCCTTCGATGCGGCCTTCCGCGCCGGCGCAATCCACGGACTCGGTGTCCCCGAGCTCGTGAGGATCGCCTCGCGCCGGGCCCGGGTCAACGCGACGTAAAGCAGCGCGCGCTCCTGCTTCTCGAGGTCCTCGAGCACCGCCGGATCGGTGCTGGATGACATGGCCGCCGCGAGCGGGATCACGCCGTCGTTAGCCCCGGCGACGATGATCCGGTCGAACTCGAGACCCTTCACGCGGTGCATCGTGGCGACGCGGAGGCCCGGCGCGCTCCGGTCCTCGGCCTTGGCGCGGCTGAGGCGATGGATCGGAATGGCCGCGTGCTCGAGGGCCGCCGCGTACTGATCGAGCCTCCCGGTCGTCCGGGCGACGAGGCACGTGTGCCGTGGATCACCTTCGCGGACCGCGGCGGCGATCGCCTCGACCTCGCGTTCAAAGGAGTCGCAGCCGATGACGCGCGGCGGCGTGCCATGGAAGAGTGACCGGTAGCCCTTGACGGAGTCGAGGCCTGCGTCGAGGTCGTCGATCGCGAGGCCCTCGAGGAGCGCGACCGCGAAGCGGCGAATCTCGTCGGTCGTGCGGTAGTTGATCCGCAGACGGCGGGACCGGCCGACGACCTTGATGCCGGCCTGTCCGAGGACGACCTGCCGACGGTAGATCCGCTGGTGAGCGTCGCCGACGATGAAGAGATCGTTCGACCGGTCCGGAACCAGCTTCCGCAGGAGCGTGAACGCGGTGGTGGACATGTCCTGGGCTTCGTCCACCAGGATCGCGCGGTAGCCGGACACGGCCTCCTTGCGGTCGAGGAGCCCGATGGCGTCCCGCATGGCGTCCGTGGCCTCGCGGAGGCGTTTCTCTTCGAGGAGGTTGCGGTACTCGGCGAAGACGGGCCAGATCGCCTTTCGCTGGTTCCTCGCGAGACGGACGCCGCGGGCAGTCCGGCGGGCCGCGATGTAGTCGTCGAGCGTCGCGCAGCCCAGCGGCTGGACGACGTACTCCCACTCCTCGCGGTAGAACGTCTCGGGGAAGCCGGCGCCCTCCGGGACATGGACCAGCGCCTCGCGCCAGAGGTCCCAGAGTCGCCCCCCGCCGGCGTCCCAGTAGTCCACCTCGTACGCGTAGCCATGGTGGGCGAGGAAGTCCGCGACCCACTTGTCGAGGTGGACGACCTCGATCCGCTTGAGGGTCCGATTCGGACACAGCTTCGCGAGGTTCTCGCCGATGTCCGCCGCGAGGTTCTTCGTGTACGTCGTGAAGAGGATCCGGTCCTCGTCGTTCGGGAAGACCCGCTCCGCGAGCCACGCCGCGCGGTGCATGGCGACGACGGTCTTCCCCGTGCCGGCCCCGCCCGTCACGCGGGCCGGCCCGCTCCAGTCCTTCTCGACGATCTTCCGCTGCGTGGGGTGCAAGAAGATGCGCCACTTCTCGAGCGGCGCGTCGAGCATGGCCGCGAGCTCTTCCTCGTTCTCGACCACCACGAAGCGCCGGCGGCTGACCTCGTTCTCGAGGGCGGTGACGAAGTCGGTCGTGTCGACGCGCTTCTTCTCCCCGAGATCGAGCGCCCGCTGGATCTCCTCGACGGTCTCGCCCGACGCCAGCCAGTAGAGCGCCTCGAACGCCTCCGGCGGGAACGTCGCCCCGAGCGCCTCCAGTTCATCGAGCGTCCGCAGCCCGCGCACCTGGGGCAGCAGGGCCTCCGGCACGCCTACGGCTGCGAGGTCAGCGTCGGGGTGCTCCTCGAGTAGCGGGGGCGGCAGCTTGACGCGTTGCTTCGGCTTCGGCGCCCGCGCGGGCGGTGCTGCCTCAGTCTGCGCCGCGGCGACAGGCGCGGCGTCCAGCGTGAGCACCTGCAGACCGCCCGTCTCGGGGTGGATCTCGATGCGCTTGTTCCGCGCCCAGGCCATCGCCTCGTCATGGTGATCGACCCAGAGGAGGACATAGACGTTCCCCTGCTCTGGCTTGAGCACGATTGCCCGGTACGCGTCACCGATGCGAACGGTCCGGAGGTTCGGGTCGATGAACGACGAGATCTTCTCGTAGTTGATCGCCCGGCTCGTCGGGTCCGCGCGGAACTTGCGGATGAACCCGTTCACCTTCTTCTGCTCCGCGCGCGGGATCAGGGCGAAGCTCTCGAGGAACTGGTCGAAGATGGCGACGCGGAATGTGTTCTCGAGCGGACTCACGTCTCCTCCCGTCTCCCTGCCCCCGCGCGGCCGAGCGCGTCATCGAGCGCCGTCACGAGGGGCGCGACCCCGTTCGTGAGGTCGCCCAGCGTGAAGATCCGCCACCGCGGGTCGACCGGCTTCGCTCCCGACGCGAGCTCGTCCTCCGTCGCGACGCCAATCCGGGCGTCCGGCCAGGCGATCTCCGCCATGGCCCCACAGGCGCGGTTGGTCGCATCCGGCAGGTCAACCCCGACTTCCGGCAGCGGCAATTCCGTGCTTGCGAGGGCCGCGACGATGGGCCGGAACGCCGCCCCGACCTCCGCTTCGAGGTCCCGCCACGCGCCGCCCGACTCGCCGGGTCCGGCCGAGTGCATGGCTGCGAGCCCGGAGAGGTCGAGCTCCCCCGACGCATTCCGTCCGAGGAACCAGGCTGCGCGCACCTCGCGGAGGAAGTCGAAGAGCCGCAGAAACCCGCGCCACGTCTTGCGCAGCACGGCCTCGTCGCCGTCCCCTGTGTCGTGGAGGCGCGCAAGCACGCGGAAGCCGTCGTACGCCCCTCCCTCGACTGCTGCGCGCATGGCTGCCTCGGTCGCGTGGGCGAGGAGCGTGAACGGGCGCTCCTCCGTCGCCGGCCAGTGCGTGAGGACCGACGGCTCGCCCCCTGGATCAAGCCACATCCGGATCGCCGCCGGGCAGAGCTCCTCCGTGGCGGACGCGAACGCGGCCTTCTCGGGCTCCTTCGGGCGCTGTAGCTGGGTCGCGAGAGTGAGGTGGGCGAGCTTGCGCCACTCGTCGGCGGTCACCTCGCCGCCGAGCGTCGCGCGGAACCACGCAAGCGGCCGCTCCGCCAGCCGGGCGCGCAGGGTCGGCGGGAGCCGCTCGTGTCCGAGCGTCGCGAACACGCGGTTGAGGCGGTCCCCGTCCTTCCAGAGCAGGTTCGTCGCCGGTTCGACCTGGCCCTGATCCTCGAGGACCTCGGCCACATCCTGCCATGTGAACGACCAGGCGTCGTACTTCCCACTGGCGAGCAGGCTCATGCGCTGGAACATGTCCAGCCCCACGCGCTCCCGGTGGTAGGCCCACCCGTCGAGGAACACGGCCACCGGCGATCCCGCCCCGACGCGCGCGGGATGGAAGAGGAAGTCGATGCTCACCCCGACCGGGAGGCCGGTCCCGGGCGGAAGGTCCCGCTGCGGCTCGATGTGCCACGCCTGCTGGCCGATCGTCCAGCGATAGCCCGGCTTTCCGGCGACGATCGCCTTCGTCACGTGCGACGGCCGCTCGGGCGTGCCGAGGCGCCTCAAGGCCTCGAGGAACCGCGCCTCGAGCGCGCTGTCGAGGAGGCCCTCCACGCTCACATCGCCGAGCGAGCGCACGCGCTTCACCTTGTCGCGCTCCGCCAGGATCTTCGTGAGGAGCGCGACGGCCGCGCTCCTCGAGACGGCGGTCGCCTCGGCCTCGCGGTAGGCGAAGAGGCATCGGTAGCAGCCGTCCTTGCCGGGCTCGCTCGCGCACCGGCACCGCGCAAGCTTGTCGAGGGCGCCGGAGAGCACATCGAAGACGCCGCGCGGCTCGCGAAGGAGCTCCTTCAGGTATCCTGTGCCGCCCGGCACCGAGTCGAAGATCACCACGAACTGCTTCCGGAGCGGCGTCCCGGGGACGGGCTCCGACGTGACCAGTGTCCGAAGGTGATCGACGCGTCCCCCGAACCGCTCCCGGAGACCCACGCGCAGGGACGCGAGGAACGAGTTCGTCTGCCGCTCCGTGGCGAAGTCGACGAGCGGGAGGAGGATGCGGACCGCCTCGGAGCTAAACTCCCGGTAGAGGTAGACGCACTCCGAAAAGTTGGCGGCCGCTTCCTTCTTCCGCGCCGGGCAGCCGAGCGCGTGCTCGGGGTCGCCGCTCCGTTCCTGCACCTTGCCGCAGTGCTTGCAAATCGTGAACCCGCGCCGGTTCTCCCGCACGCCGGCGATCGAGTTCTCCGTGCCATCCGTGGAGCGCTCGCCGAAGTTCAGCTCCCGGAACGTCGCTTTACGGAGATACTCGAACGCGAACGGGAGCTCGTCCGAGTCCACCTGCCACGCTGCATCGATGTCCGCGGACTTGAACGTCATGAGGGTCTGACGCGCGTAGTACCGCGCGCGCCGCTCCTCGCGGTCATCACCCGCGCGGCTCTTGCGATCGTTGGTGTTCGCGAAGACCTGCTTCAGGCGGACGATGGGGTGTATCTGTCCCGGGTCGGGCCACAGCGGGCTCGCGCACGCCGGGCAGGTCTTGCGCTGGTCACCCGCCGTGACCGGCTCCGAGTAGTGGCACGAGTCGCAGAACCGCCAGGACTCGATCGCCGCCGTGGCGATGTCCACCTGGTCGATGCGCACCTGCCGCCCGCTCGCATAGAACTCGTTGTCGGGAGCCAGCTCAGACAGCGCCGCCGCTGCCGGGCGATCGTACTCGTAGCTCCAGGACTCGTAACGCCGTCCCTCCTCCTCGCCCGCCGCCCGCTTCCGTTCGCGCCAGATGACGGAGCGGAGCCGCACGGGCGCCTCGGGGAACGCGTAGTTCGGGACGAGCCCCTCATCAGTGAAGAAGCTCATCGTGTCCCGCTCGTCGAGCTGCTTGCGCAGGGCGCGGACCGCGCTCCGCTCCTTCTCGAACTCGTCGATCTCCTCTCGCGTCGCCTCGTCCTGGGGCTGCTTCTTCTTCGCCTTGATGGCGTCCGTGAGCGCCTTGATCCGCTTCGCGCGCGCATCGACGAACTTCTTGTCCTCGTGGAGGGCGGCCTGGATCCGCCAGGCGAGGCTGTTCCCTTCCTCCTCTCCCGCCGCGAAGCGCCGCAGCCATGCCTGCGTGGGCTCCGAGATGGCGCCGGCGAACATGGCCAGGAAGCCCTCGACCAGCTCCGCGCGGTGTGCGTTCACGAAGTCCGTGAAGTTTCGCGGGAACTTCCCGAGCGCGTTCTCGGTCAGGTTCGCGTGCACCGAGTGCATCCGGGCCGGCAGCGCATCCTCGGGCACGTCGCTCGCCGCCCACCGGTCGAAGGCGAATGCCGTGAGCTGCCGCTCGAGGACGGCCGATGCGTCGAGGTAGATCCCCGGTGGGCTCACCTCGGCGGCGACCATCTCCTCCGGCTCCGTGTAGAAGTAGAGGTCATGTGGCCGTGCGTTCGCGACGGCGAGGACGAGCGCGTTCCCGTCGCGCCGACCCGCGCGACCGATGCGCTGTAGATAGTTCGCCTGCCGGGGCGGCACCGAGCAAAGGATTGCGGTCGAGAGATCGCCGACATCGATGCCCATCTCCAGCGTGGGCGTGCAGGAGAGGAGGTTCGGGTACCACGGCTTCCGTGCGCGCTCTTCCTTGAACTCGTCCTCGAGCCGCTCGCGCTCTGCGCGCTTGAGCAGTCCGGTGTGCTCGGCGGCGAAGATCCGCTGGACATCGCCGGTCCGATACAGGCGACCGAAGTACGTCTCTCGAGGACCTCGATCGAGGCTGTTGTTGCCCAGGCAGCGCGCCGACAGGCACGGCGTTCCCGTCCAGCGATCGTCCTCGTGCGCCGCGACCGCCGTCTCGTAGCGACAGCGCTCACAGCGTACGTGATGGACCCGCGTAGTGACGCGGAGGGCCTCAGGCCGCAGGCCGTACACGGGCGCGCCGCCGCGATCCTGACGGCACTCCAGGAGCCCCGCCGCGACGAGCGCCGGAAGCGCGATCGCGTACACGTGCCCCGGATCGGGCTGGAGCGCCATTCCCGCTCCGAGGGTCGCGGCGCACCAGCGCTCGTACCAGCTCCCGCCCCGGGGCCCGCATAGCGAGTCGAGGTGCCGAGCGCCCGACCGCGTCGCGAGGAGCGCGGGGAGGCGGCTCCGCGGCCCGAGGGCCGGGAGGTGATGTAACGTGCGGAAGACGTACGTGTCCTCGTCCGCGACGTATCGCTCGGGCAGCTCGCCGTGCAGGAGGCCGCCGCGATCGCGCAGGTGCGCGGCGAAGCCGGCGAGGAACCGCGCGAGCGACGCCGGCTCGAGGTCCCGCAGCCCGCCGACCTCGTTCCGCAGCCGATCCAGGAGCCCCGTTGCAGCGTGCGCAAGCGCCGCGGGATCGATCTCGGCGACCGCGGTGCCGGTTCGCGGCAGCGAGCGGCCGATGCGCGCCTGCAGCCCGAACTCGGAGAAGATCTCCCACGCGAGGCGGCGCTCGATCGAGCGGACGAGGTCCGTGCCCGGCGGCAGGTCTCCGGTCTCGAGGAGCGTGTCGTAGTCGCGCAGCCACCGCATGTCCGGGGCGATGAAGGTCGCCACGAACGCCGCGTCGTCGAGGCCGCCGCCGGGTCCGCGCCACCAGGCGGCCACGTCACGCACCAGCTCCGCGAGCGACCGGCCCTCCGGACGCACCTCCCGGAGGACGCGCGCGAGCGCGAGGCGCACGTTGAACCGCCATGTGTACGCGCCGAAGAAGCTTGCTCGGTGAGAGGCGTCCTGGACGGAGTCGGAGAAGGCGAGGAGCTTCTTGTCGTCGTTGTAGGGCGAGGCGAAGAGTTGATCGATGAAGACGCTCGTGAGGCGCGCCGCCTGGAAGCCGAGGAGGGTCAACGACTCCGTCGAGCCGCAGAAGAGGCAATCCCGGTCGAGCCGCGGCCGGCCTCCCTCCGGGGTGCGCGATCGCTGCACGTCGATCACGGGGACGAGCTCGCCCTCCCCGGGATCCTCGCTTCCCCCGAGCGCGACGAGCTCGCTCGTGCGCAGGCGCCGCGGTGTCCCGTGACGCTCAGCCTCCTGCGGCGAGGCGAACGCTCCGACCGGAAAGATGTAGTGGACGCGCGGATCCCGGGCGAAGTATGCGCGATAGAAACGCTGCAGGTCCGCGTGGAAGACGCCCGGCTCCGAGCGTTCGACGAGGGTCGCCCACCCCATGACCCCGCACTCGCGGCAGTGGATCACCGGCAGGTGCGCCCCGCGTTGCTCCACGGAGAGATCGTCCGAGAACCGCAGCCTCGGCCGCGTCCCGACCGTCGCGACCATGCGCCGCAGCTCGCGCAACCAGAGCTGGAGCCGCACCTGGAGGAACGGCTCCGTCGGCCGCGGCTTCCCGTCGGCCTCCCGCAGCGCCCGCGCCGCGGCGGTCTCCGGGCGCCAGCGCCGTGCCGCCGAGATGAGCGCCAGGAACGACAGGACCGCCGCCCGCCCGAGGCCCGGGTCCTCGCGCAGCGCCGGCGCCGCCGTCCCCATGTCCGCGACGAGATCGTCGAGCGCCCGCGGCGCCCCGCGCAGCCGGCGGAGGACGTTGTCGAGCATCACGTGCTCGAGGAGCGACGTCCCGAGCGCGACGCGCCAGGCATCCCCGCCCGCGTCGCCCGGGATGGGTCCGCTGAACCAGAGCCGGGCCTGAGCGGCGACGAACTCCGCCGGCGTCCCGTACCGCGAGGGATCGAGCGCATCCCGGTCCGCCGCCCCGGGAACCGACCAGAACCGCAGCACCGAGTCGCCCCGGAAGGCGTCGATCTCGAGCCGCTCCTCGACGACCACGGCATCCGGGTCGAAGGGCTCCCCGAAGACCTCCGCCGCGTACCGGCGCAGTTCGTCGCCGGCCTCGCGCCCGCCGAGCGTCGCCGACGTCCCGACGCAGCACAGCGTCCCCGGCCGCACCCGGAGCCGGTGCTTGAGCCGCCGGATCAGGCACGCGAGGTCCGTTCCCTGCGCGCCGTCGAACGAGTGGATCTCGTCCACCACGAGGAACCGGAGCGACCCGCCCACGCTGTCCTTCCAGAGGGAGCGGTCCCTCGGCCGGACGAGCGAGTAGTCGAGCATCTTGTAGTTCGTGAGGAGGATGTCCGGCGGCTTCAGGCGCAGCGTCTTGCGGTCGGTGACGATGTGGTCCGGCCCCATCGTCTGGTGCGCGCCGCCGCCCCCCTCGTCCTCCCCGACGTAGAGGCCCGCCGTCACCGCGCCGCGCAGGCGCTCGTTCCGGTGGATGAGCCGCCCGAGGCGCAGCGCCTGGTCCGAGGCGAGCGCGTTCATGGGGTAGAGGATGATCGCCTTGATCCCCGGCCGGCCCGCGTTCGCGAGGCAGTGGTCGAGGATCGGGTGCAGGAAGGCCTCCGTCTTGCCCGATCCGGTCCCCGTCGCGATCAGCGTGCTGCGCTTCGATTCCGCGCCGAGGCGCTCGAACGCGCGCTCCTGGTGCCGGTGCGGCGTGAACTCGAGGGGTACGTTCAGGAACCAGTCTGGCCGGCTCCCCGGACGGAAGGGGAGGAAGACCTGGACGTACGGCCCCTTCGTCACCGCGCCCCGCTCGGCGACGAGGTCCGCGATCGCCGACTCGAACCCCGGCGTCGTCGACTCGAAGCTCGCCCGGAGGAAGTCCCCGATCCCTTGCTCGAGCTGGCCGACGAGCGCCGCTGGAATCACGCGCCACGCACTCCGAAACGGGCCTCGAAGTGCGCCCAGACCGTCCGGTAGTCCTGCTCCCGGTCGCAGAGATCGAAGGGCGCCTGGTAGACGATCGTCCGCTTGTGCGGGCCGCCGGGCAGGGTGTCGTCCTCGATCTCCTGCGTGACGGCGCCCGACTTGAGGTCCTTCACGTCATCCCAGTACGGCCCGACGGGCTCCGCTCTTGACTTCTTGCGCGGAAGCCCGACTCCGACGAGGCCCCGGCTGTTCGTGAAGACGATCCGGCCGTTCCGGTCGTACCAGGTGTCGCGCTCGTAGCTGCGCATGACGGGGAACTGGATCCGGTACATGTCGAGGAGGTTCTCGAGCGTGAGGCCCAGCCCCATCGAGACGAGGACGTCCAACTCCACGAGCGCCTGCCGGCGTGCGTAGTCCGTGCGGAGGCTGCACGCGCGCGACCAGGTGCGTGTGAGAGAGGTGAAGAAGGCCGGCGGGAGGCGGGGGTCGGCTTTAGCCCAGCCGTCGCTGACGAAGTCGCCCGACCAGCAGCTGCGCCAGAGGTCGGCGTAGTGGGTCGTGAGAGAGTTGAGCGCGAGGGTGCGGAGCAGGATCTCGCTCTGATGCTCACTTGGGACAGGCAGTCGCCGGGCAATGTTCGGTTGAAAGTGATCTGACCCCGTGAGCTTGATAAGAAAGTCAATAGGCAGCGATGTCCACGTTCCCGCGACGACCGTCATTAGGCGCTCATCTCTGAATGTATAGCTGTTGACCGTGTGAACATGTGCCACATGACTCGGCGCGATTGCTGAATGCAGCGTTCTCTCCGACGTGATGCTGAGCATGTTCCGGACAACGAGACGGTAATGGTCGGTTGTGAGGCGCTCCTCCGCCCAAGGGACACAAGCGATGCGCTCTCGATATGTGCTCGGTTCGCATGCTGGGACGAAGTTTGTGCGCGCGAGATAGTCGTCAGGGATTGCGGTCAGATCGATCACGTCGTAGTCGCTGTTCTGCGCACACTCACGCCTTGGCGTTTTCGAGAGAGGGTGACCGGCGAAGAAGTGAGGACCCGACAGGACTAACTCGTTGCGGTCACGCGGGAACTGCGTCGAGCGCTTGATGGTCCCAGTGCGCTGCGCCCGTGTCTCAACCCAGCAATCGTGCCACATGTACTCGCCCGCCTCTTCAAGCTTCGGTCGGGCGCCAGCGATGGTGCGTAGCGCCGGCAGTAGCGTCACGGAGTGGATCGCGGGAAGTCTGGCACTGGTGCGCGAGTCCGTGTCGTCTTCGTAAAGTTGTGCGAAGAGTCGGAGCTCGGCCTCGCTCACCTGTATGATCCGTGCGCGGTGGCCATCGACGGCCCACTCGTCGGTCTCATCCTTAAGACCAGGCACCGCTCCGTGGCCGAGGTGCACGTGGCACTCGTCAATCGTCCCCGGCACAAAGAGGTTGGCGATGTGCGAAAAGGCGATTTCGCCCGATCGCGCTTCGTGGACATTGACGCTAAACGTCTTGTGGTGGTCTACGTCGCTAAACAGAAGCTTCTCATTGATGAACTGATAATGACGGCGAAGGCGAGGATACAGGGCTAATCGAAACTGGCTCCCGCCCGGGTCATCGTACGCGCCTTCGTCATGAACGAAGCCAGCTATCCCACCGGACCGAAGGCATGTCCAAGCCTGCGGGAGGAAGCACTTCGCGAGATTTGGCTTCTGACCAACAAGCACTGAGTAGTTCTGACGCGCGCTCAGAAACGCTTGCATGCCAAGCGCTTCCTGATGTGCTGTTTGGTAGGCAGCCTTCGTCGCTGTTCTTCGATCGAATGTCGCTTGGCGACGCGCGCTGGCGTCGATGGCCGCCAGGCTGCGCACAGCGAACATCGGGTCCGCATCGCCGAGGACGTCCTTCTCGTTCCACTCCACCCGCAACCACGGCGGATTCCCCAACACCAGATCGAACCCGCCTCGCTCCGCGAACACGTCCGCGAACTCGAGCTCCCAGTGGAAGAACCGGTACCGCCGCGACAAGTCGCGCACGACCTGGAGCCGCGGGTACTGCTCGATCAACGCCGGAACGTCCACGACGCCGAGCTTCTCGAGCGCCTGCGCCTCCTCCTTCGGCTGCGCGGCCGCGAAGAGGGGCAGGTCCGCCCGCAGGTCGCCGGGGCGGCGAGCGCGGACGACGTCGGTCGCCTCGAGGAGGAACCCGAGCTCGGTGATCCACTCCTGGCGCGTCGGCATGAGGTCGGCCCGCTCGATGGGCCAGAACCAGAGCGCGCACCAGTAATCGAGCGCGAGCTTGAGCCGTCGGTACGGGCTCGAAGCGCGGACGGTCTTCGACAGGAGCTGGCGCTCGAGGATCGCGTCCTTCTCGGCGGTGGTCGTCGGCGGCCGGCGGCGGCCGAGCGGGACCTCGCGGCCGAAGACCTCGAGCGGGTCCGTCGTCTCGATCCGGACGCGGCGGAGCTGCTCGACGTGCCGCTCCCAGAGCCGATCGACAGCGGCGGAGAGGCCGAGCAGGGCTTCGCGGTCGTCCTCGTCGAGCGCCTTGCAGAGCGCCGTCCGGCGCTCTTTGATCCGCTCGAGCTGGGCCTTGCACATCTCCTTGATCGGGCGGCCCTCGTTGCCCTCGCCGTAGACCGCCATGCCGCGATCCGGGAGGAGGAAGTGCCAGACTGTGCCCTCGGGGCGGGGCGTCCCGACGGGGATGCGCGCCGGCACGGCGTCGAGCCAGGGCGTGAGCTTGCCGTTCGGCCCGCACGAGACGTCGTCGGCGGAGAAGACCTGCCGGCGGGCGCCGACGAGCGAGTTCCCGCAGACGAGCTGGAGCCCGAACCAGGGGACGAACGCGCCGCGGTGGATCGTGTTCAGCCAGAGGGAGACCTCGGCCAGCTCGATCGCGATCGGATTCAGGTCGATCCCGAAGACGTTGTTGTCAGCGAAGAACATCTTCGCGCGCTGCTTTTCGTACGCGAAGTCCTCGTGCTTGATCTTGCGGCCGAGCTCCTTCTGGCGCTGGCGGAGGTAGGCCTCGGCGAGTTGATCGACCGCCTCGTTCAAGAAGGCGGCGCTGCCGGCGGCGGGCTCGAGGACCTTGAGCGAGAGGATCTCCTCGGCACTCCGCTTGATGTTCCCGTGCTCGTCCTCGAGGAGCTCCTTGAGGGCGTACTTCACGACGCACTTCGTGAGGACGTTCGGCGTGTAGTACGAGGCGGACTTCTGCCGGTCGCGGCCGGCCATGCGATAGATGAACGTGCCCTTGGGGTAGCTGACGTACTTACCGTCCTTCGTGACGCGCTCGGCTTCCGTGTAGCTCTCGAGGTCGGCCTTCCCCACGAACCAGGCGGTCCCGAGGAGGTCCTGCTCCTTGCCCTCGGGCTTCACCTCGTAGAGGTCCTCCTCGGCGAAGAAGCCGCGGTAGGAGAGGAGCGCCTCGTAGACGGCCCCGAGCTGGTTGATGCCGAGCGTCGCGTACGACACGCGGCCGCGCCGCCCGCGCCCGCCGCCTTCCCGGCCGCGCGTGAGGGAGAGGAGCTCGATCACGTCGCGGAGGACGTGGTTCGGGAGGTCGACGGAGTCGATCAGCGGCGTCGCGGCGGGGTCGAAGAGATGCGAGCGGAGCGGCGCCAGGGTGAAGATGTCGTGGAGCGCATCCCCCTTGCTCGCCGCATCGAAGGCGCCGTGAAGGTCCTGCTGCCCTCGGCTGCGCGGCTGGCAGCCCTCGTGGACGGCGCGGAAGAGGAGCCGCAGGCACTCGTGAACGTAGCGGCCGTCGCGGGCTTCCTTCGTGTCGAGCTGGACTTGCTCGAGCTCGCGCAGGCGCTCGAGGCTGTACCCCTTGGCGTAGGCGTCGTCGCCCATGGGCGCCCAGCCGATCTCCTGCGGCCGCGCCTCGAGATAGAACAGGAACAGCAGCCGGTACATGAACCGCAGGCACTCGCGGCTGAGCGTCTCGTCGAGCCGTTCGCCGTAGACCTTGCGGTGCTCGTCTCTGAGCTGCGCGACGACGGCGTTGCCGAGCTTCTCGATGGCCTCGCGGAGGGCGAACTTCAAGTCCTCGGAGACCTCGAACGCGTGCTTGTGCGAGCTCTCGTGGAGGCGGTCGAGGAGCGCCGCGCCGGCATCCGGAGCGAGGCTATCGCGGTGGAGGAGCGCGGCGGTGATCTCGAGCGTCTCCGGGTCGCGCTGCCCGAGGACCACGGAGAGATCGAACGCGAGGAAGCGCTGCTCCGACCACTTCGCGCGCTCCGCGAGGAACAGCTCGTGCTCGCCGGCGAGGAGGACGAAGCGCGGTGGCTCGTCGAGGTTGAAGAGCGCGGTGACGATCGCCTCGACCGTGCCCGGCGCCGGGCCGGCGGACTCCTCGTCGCCGTCCGTCCACCCGTGGAGAGCGGCAGGAAGCAGCTCGGCGGCGAGCGGGGGGCGTTCGTCGTCGGCGGCCTGAACCACGGGAATGCAAACGATCAGCGGAAGGCCGGCCGCGTCGCGGCGGACCTCGGCGAGGGTGGGCACGAGGCCCTCTCCGACCTGCCGCACTCGCTTCGCGACGGACGCGTACCCGAGGGCATCGAGGACGTGGGCGAGGAACCCCTCCTGGATGGCGACGCGCTCTGCCTCGTCGGGCGTGCGGGCGAGCCGGTCGCGCATCTCCGCGATGCGTGCGTGGAGCGCGGCGAGGCGACGCGGCGGCGTCTGCGCCTGCGCGCCCTCGACCGCCTCCCGCCAGCGCGCGAGGATCGGCTTGAGGTCGCCGGCGAGGATCGCCGCGAGGTAGTGGTCAGCGAAGAACTCGTTCGCGTTCTCGATCCCTATGAAGCGGCCGCCGGCGGCGCCGTCCGCAGTCGCCGCACCACGCCCACCCGGGGCCTTCGCGGCGCCCCTCGGTGCCTTCGTCCGCGCGCTCACCGCCGTCCTCCCGCCGCTCGCGGAGCGGCCTCACGGTGAAGGACGGCGACCACCTGGATGAAGGGAACGGGCTCCGTCGTGAGCGCGTCCGCCGCGAAGCGCTCGAGCTCACGGAAGAGCGTATCCACCTTGCGGAGCTCCTCCTCGCGACGCTCGCGCGCACGCTCACCCGTCTTCCCCGCGAACGCCGCGGCGACGGCTTCCTCGCGGCGCTTTCGGAGCCCGGCGAGGCGCGAGCGCTCGGTCCCGAGACGAGCCTTGTTGCTGGCATCGACGGCCAGCCGGTCGTCGAGGATACGGCGGCGGGCCTCCTCGACGGCGCGCGGGACGAGGTCGGCGATCGCGGCGAGCTCGCCGGGCGGGCCCGGGTTCGAGATGGGCTCACGTCCGAGGCGCGTCCGCTCGAGGACGGCTTCCAGGGTCTGGACCTCGCGCAGGTCGTCCCGGTCGAAGACCACGCCGTACCACCGGTGGACGACCGGCTGCGCGCACCGGTTCGGGATCAGGGCCGAGACGAGGACCGTCCGCTCGCCCGGCGCGAGACCGCGCTCGACCGTGAGGACGGGCGCGGTCTGCCGGCCGAAGCGCGCACGCGCCCGGTCGTTGATCCAGCCGAAGACGGGATGGAGCGGCCAGAGAAGCTGGAGACGCGGCCATGCGGACTCCTCGCCGCGCGCGTCCTTGAGCTCGCGCTGCATGCGGGCGGTGTCGGGCGTGAGGCAGAGGACGCCGTCCGCCGGCCGTGTCTCGGAGGGCAGGCGCGCCCAGCGCCGCGCGAGGTCGTCGGGCATCGTGATCTCGACGACCGGTGCGCCGCCGGCGGCGGGGCGCTCGAACTGGACGCCCGCCTCCCCGCGCAGCAGCGTGAGCGATGCCTCGATGTAGTCCATGTCCGTCGGGAAGATCGAGAGCGCCTCTCGGGGCTGCGCGGGCGCAGCCGCGGCGGCCGTGTCGAGGCCCGAGCCGAGGATCAGCTCGAGGATGTCCTCCTCCGGCGGCGGGGAAGCGCGAAGGGCCTCGGCGGAGGGCTTCGCGGCCATCTTCTCCTCGGTCCAGAGCTCCTGGCCGCCCACATCGTAAGCGCCCTGGAAGGCCGAGGGATCGCCGATGTTCTCGCCGGCCTTCTCGTCGCGCTCGACGAGACACTCGAGGACGCGCGTGTCGCCCCGGATCGCCTCGTTCTTCGACGCGGTGAGGAGATAGAGGATAAGAGGCGTGTTCGCCTGACCATAGCGGTCGATGCGCCCGTTCCGCTGCTGGAAGACGAGCAGGGACCACGGGACGTCGAAGTGGACGAGTCGATGGCAGAGGTAGTGAAGGTTCAGGCCCTCCGACGCAACATCGCTCGCAAGGAGGAGCCGGACCTTAGCGGATGTCTTGCCGAACGCCTCGACGATCTCCTGCTGCTCGATGTCGGAGAGCGTGCCCTTGAGCACGCGAACCTCGTCGGCGCCGAGCCCGAGATCGCGGGGAAGCTGGGCAGCGAGAAAATCGAGCGTCTCGATCCGCTCGGTGAAGATAACGAGCCGGTCATCCTTCGCCGGCTTCCAGTGCCAGTCGCTCTTCCTTTCTTTCAGAAGGGCGACGAGGTCCTGATACTTCCGGAATTCGGGGGAACCGATCGCCCGCACGCGCTCCGCGAGCTGCTCGAGCTGAAGGATGTCGGTCGCGTACTCCGCGGCGTCCGGGTCCTGACGCAGCCGGCGCAGCCGCGCCTCGATCGTGGCGAGGCAGGCGGCGGGGCTTGAGAACAGCGCCTTCTCGAGCACCGTGCGGAAGAGGAGCTGGCCGGTCGTGCGCCGCCGGTCGAGCCGCTCGAACTGGATCGCCGTGAGCGCGTCGAACGCCGCCTCCTCGGCGGGGGACGCCGTCGCCGCGAGCCGCCCGATCTTGCGGTCCGGGAAGAAGCTCTGAACCTGCGCCTGGACGTCTTTCTTGAAGCGGCGGACGTAGAGGCCGCGGATGTCCTCCTTGGTGTAGGCGTCCGGGTTCGCGATCGCCGTCGGGTCGAGCATGTTCACGAGGCTCGCGAAGCTGCGCGGGCTGCCATCGTGCGGCGTCGCTGTGAGGAGGATCAGCGCGTCGGAGCGCCGGGCGAGGAGGTTCGCCAGGCGCGCGCGATCCGAGATCTGGCGGCCGCGCTCGGCGACGTTGTGCGCCTCGTCGATCACGATCACGTCCCAGCGCGCCTGCTCGACGAACCGGAGAAAGATGTTGTTCTGCTTGAGCGTGTCGATCGAGATGATCGCGCGGTCGTAGTGGTGGAACGGGTTGTGATTCGTGGGGATGCGCTCCCGCACTCGCTGGAGGCCCGCCGAATCAAGCCGGACGAGCGGGATCGCGAAGCGGGCCCATAGCTCCTTCTGGAACTGCGTGAGCATGGCCCGGGTCGTCACGACGAGGATCCGCCGGGCCCGCCCGCGGCGCGCCAGCTCGGCGAGCAAGATCCCCGCCTCGAGCGTCTTGCCAAGGCCCACGGCGTCCGCAATGAGGATGCGCGGCCGGAGCTGCCCGAGGGCGATGCGCGCCGGGTCGAGCTGGTACTCGAGCAGGTCGAGGGCCGCCTTGTGACCGATGCACACCTCCTGGCCGGGGGGCGGCACGTCCCGCAGGAGGCTCTCGATGTAGACCAGGCCTGCGCGGTGCCCGCTCGATGGGTCGGCGACGAGTTGCGTCTTCGCCGGGTCGAGGACCTCGACCTCGCGCTCGTAGTCCTGGATGAAGACCGCTTCCTGGTCGCGGACGATCTCGGAGACGCCGACGACGTGCCAGGCGTGCGTCCCATGCGACGTGGGGTTCACCTGCACGACGCGCCACACGGCATCGCGGGCGATGATGTGGGCTCCCGAGGCGATCACCTGCGGGCTGTTCATGGAGGCGAACTCGTGGTCGTCTGTGCCGTGCCCTCGATCAACACGTGGGGAGGTCTCCCTCAGGTGTTCATTCGATAAGCTCCGAACTGGTCGCGCATGCCGATCGCCGCGTCGCTACATGCAGGAGATTGGTGGCGACCGCGAGTGTAAACCGATGTCGTCTGAAGATCAACCTCCCGCGTGGGGCACAGCCCGATCCGCCACTGGTTGCGAGGGTATGGGATCCACGGTACTCATCGCGATTTCCTCTAAGGCCCTCCTGGCTCTGGAATGAGCGCGCTCCCGTGTCGCTCGCGCGCGCCCGGAAGCTACCCGGTGCTGCCCGCGCCGTCCGCTTCCCCTCCGAGATCGGTGCCGTCCGCCTCCTCTGCGAGGTCGGCCGGCGAAGCGGACCGGCTGACGGGCCAGAACGTCAGAATGGGCTCGGCAGCCGGCTTGCGGAAGGGGAGCTCGAGGCTTGCAAGGCGCGCCTCGACGGCGCGCGTGGCCCGCTCGATCGCGGCCAGGACCTCGCCCTGTGCCGCCGGTGCCGCCGCGACTGCCCGACTGCGCGCCGCTCTCTTGCCGGAGATCGCGTTCAGGCGTTGGAGGAACTCCCAATCGCGCAGAACGGCGGGCGCCGCGTCCGTTGCCCGGGGAATCTCGACGGCCACGAGTACGGAAGCGACGGCGCTCGAGGAGCCGGTCAGCCTGTCGGTCAGGCGGAACGCGACGATCGGTTGCGGGAGGAGCTGCTCCGGAAGCGTCGTTCCGGCGGCCCGAAGCGACTCTGCCTGCCTGAGGGCGTGATCCAGGAGCCGGTGCCCGACGCCGAGGACGCGCTTGAACTCTTCACGAGTCCGGGCGGAGCGGCGATCAAACGTCATGGCGGAGTAGTTCGCCCGGATCGCAGGGTCGGCTCGCCAGGCGTCGGGGGTCTTGAACGAGAGGCCGTCCCCGGTCTTTGTCGGCGGCCGCCGCCCGTTCAGCGCGAGTGCCGCCGAGAAGAACGGTTCGAGGTCGGGAAGGTCGGCGCGCGGGATCAACCGCGAGGCGGTCCGGAAGTCGAACTTGGCGCAGTTCCCGACGAGCGCCCTGACCGTTTCGAGGGCGTCGCGACCGCCGAACTGGGCGGTCTTCTCGTCGAACCAGGTGCTGAGCATCTCCTTCGGTTGCGCCACGGCCTCCGCCAGGACCTCGCGGAAGATCTCGGGTGGCGTCATGCCGAGCACCAAAGGAAAGAGGTCTTCCGGTTCGTCCATTGTGTGCCGGAACGTCTCGTTGATCCGGTTGATCTTCTGGAAGAGCTTGTCCCAGATCCGGGCCTCGACCGTGTCCGGGTTGCGGAAGTGGACGACCTCCACCTGGTGCTTCTGGCCGTATCGATTCAGTCGTCCGACCCGCTGATGCATCCGCATGGGATTCCAGGGCAGGTCCACGTGGATCAGGCTGTGACAGGACTCCTGAAGATCGATGCCTTCGCCCGCGGCTTCGGTGGATACGAGGAAGCGAACCGTCCCGGCGTTAAAGCGGTCGGCGGCGGCGTATCGGTCCTCCCTCCATGAGCCTCGCTCGGTACCGGCTGCGGTCCCGACCCCCTCGAGCGCCTCGTCGCCGTTGATAAACGTCGCTTGGCCATCGCCGTACTTCCTGTTGAGCGCCGAGATCACGAGGGCCTGCGTCGCCTTGTACTCGGTGAACAGAAGGACCGACCGGCCTGCAAATCGGGACTCGATCGTGTCGATCAACCGGGCGATCTTCGTCTCCTGCGTAACCTTGTCGGCGGCGTCGATGAGCTCGGCAAGGCGTGCCTTTTCATCCTCCATGAGGCGCAGAGCGTCTTCGCCGAGGCTCCCGATCTCCTCATCGAGAGCGTTGACCTGCTCTTCCTCACCGGCCCGCTCGAGACGCTCGTAATCGGAGAGGGAGCTTGCGCCTCTCGAGCGGCGGTCTCCACCGGTCGGGCGAAGCGCAGTGCGCTGCTGCGCAATCCGGCCGAGCCGGCCGCGGAGCGCCTTGCGTACGGCGGCGATCGAGCTCGAGGCGAGCTTCTGCATGCTGATGAGGACGAGAATGACGGCCTTTCTCTGGGCGGGAGAGAGAGTGTTGGCGTAGGCCTTTCCGGTGAGGATGAAGTCCGTCAGCATGTCGTAGAACGCCTTCTCGGCGGGCGTGTAGGAGTACGTCTCCGGCGCCACGGCAGGCGCCCGGAAGAGCCGGTTTCCTTCGAGATCTGTGACGTTCTGCTTGTTGTTCCGGATCATCACGTCGCGGAGGTGCGGCAACTGCTCGCGAAGCGACCGCTTGGCGCTGAAGAGGTCCGGCCGGAGCAGTTCGAGCAGGGCAAGGAAGGCGTGGTGCTTTCCCCGGTGCGGCGTGCCCGTGAAGAAGACCATCGAGACGATGAGGTTGCGCTCGGCGAGCTGGCGCACCAGGTCGTATGCGAGCGTCGGTCCAGAGCGTTCGTCCGCGCCGAGGTGATGCGCCTCGTCCACGATCACGAGGTCCCAGGGGTCGCTCTCGAAGAGCCGCTCGAACCGGCCGTTGCGGTCGCTCCGGAGGGTGTGGAACGAGGCAACGACTTGGGGATGCGTGTTCCAGAAGTCCGCCTCGGGGGCGTCGGCCTCCGTGAGATAACGAGTGAGTCCGATGTCGAACTGTCCCTTCAGCCGGGCCTGCCACTGGGGAACGATCGACGCTGGGCAGAGGATGAGCAGTCGCTTCACCCGGCCCCGGGCGAGGAGGGGAAGGACGATGAGCCCCGCCTCGACGGTCTTGCCTAGTCCGACGTCGTCCGCCACGAGCCAACGCGCGGGCCAGCGCCCGAGCACGCGGCGGCAGACCCAGAGCTGGTGGGGGAGGAGCTCGATGCGCGAGCGCGAGAACACGCCCCACTGGTCGTTCGCCGAGTCGATCGCGAGGGCCTGAGCCCGGAGAATCGCCTCGGCGGGGGGATCCCAGTTGGCCCTGGCGATCTCTCCCTCGAAGCTCGGGAGAACTTCGAGGTCGGCGCGGTCGCAAGAGTGGATCACGCCCGAGGCGTACCGAACGACGACGACGTCTCCCTCGTCGGCCACGACCGTGCCGACGTCGTGGCGCTTGCACCGGACACGAGCACCGCGCGAGAAGGTCATGGCGGTCATAGGTCCTCGTCCCAGTCGCTGCCGTCGCCGAGCGGCGCGCTTCCGTCAAAGAGGATGTCGAGCTGGGCCTTGTAGCGGGGGCGGTACGCGAGCATGAAGAACGGGAGGTCGAAGTCGCTCTGGAACGTCGCGCGCTCTCCCAGGTGCTGTCGGAGGAACTTGTGAACCTGGTGCGTCGCCGCCGCCGCTGCTGGAAGCGCCGGGCACTGCATGGCCTCCAGCAGCCGGCGCACAGCGCCTCGCGGGACGTAGCACAGGCCGTGGATGCGCTCGCTCCGAAGCGCGCCGAACCGCACAAGCTCGCGGAAGACGAAGCACGCACCGAGGCCGAGGGTGCGCTCGAGGGGCGGCGCGTCGCCGACGTCCGAGCGGTCGTAGAGGGCACTTCTCCGGGGCACGAGGAACTGGTCAATGGCCACGGCCTCGCGCACTCTCTCCGCTCCCCGGAAGATCTCCGCATACTGGGGGAGCCAGCGGGCGAACTGGTAGATCGTCACGAAGTACGAGACCCACTGATGGTAGTCGAGGCGGTCGTCCCGCTCGTCCAGGTATCTCTCCAGGATGCCCATCCAGTCGTCGGCACGCAGGTCCGGGTTGACGAAGATGTCCATCCAGCCCTGCCGCTCGCAGGTCTCGATGAAGTTCCGGTGCTGCTCGGGGCGTGTCCTCCCCATGCGGTGGAAAGCGCCGAGCAGGAACAGCGTCATCCAGTCTCGGCGGACCGCCGTGTCGCGCTCGACATCTCCCTCGCGGAGACGGTCGACGTCGGGACGCCGGCGGTCGGGGTACGTCGCCCCCTCGTAGTCGTCGATGGCGCTCGCTCGAGTCTTCCCCCACCACTCGTGGATCCTCTCGAGGATCGCGCCGGGATCCAGCGGACGCGGCGGTGGTGCAGGCAGAGGCGGCGGTGCCGCAACGCCCGTCTCGACTCCGAACCACGCCTGAAGAGTCGGATCGTCTTGAAGCTCGGGGACGTCGTCCAGAAGATGAGCCTGGAAGGCGCGCGCAATGGTCATCCGATCTCCCCGCGGGCCGACGAACCAGCTCTGGATTCGCCAGCGGGCGCCGAGATCGTAGATACCCCGATCCTTCCAGTGCCCAGCGGCGAGGTAGCGCACGAGGCCCTTGCACTCGTCGTGAGAGAGGGCGCTCCCGAGGAGGCGCTCCAGGTCGCCCGCCCCCGGGGCGGCACGCAGCCCGACCTTGCGCAGCAGGCCGACCGAGCGGGCATCGTAGCGCTCCGAGAGCCGCCGGAGTCGACCCAGGGGTAGATGGCGCGAGTTGGGAAAGGAGAAGGCAACCAGGTTCCGAGGCACGTCGCGCGCTGCCCTGGCACCGGCGACAAGGACCAGACAGGTGCCAAGCCACTCGTGGATCTCGTCGAGTCGCGCCTTGGACAGGTCGCGGTTTTCCAGTCCCGCAGCGATCGCCGAGAGCAGCTCCGGGTTTGCCGCGAGTCGGTCCGTGCCGCGAAGGGCCTTCCCGAGATCGGCCCAGTCGACCTCCACCCACGGTTGCTCGCCCGCACGGTCGCCGGGCGCCGCTCGGGCGGTGGCCCGCTCGTAGGCGTCGAGCGCGCCGGGCTGGAGCACGGTCATCCGTTGAAGCGGTTGTGCCTTGCGGCCCGGGGGGGCGAAGGTGACCTTCGCATCCGCCATCAGTTTCTCGACCAGCTCTCCCGGAAGCCGTACGCGAAAGAGGAGACGGCCATCGAGCGCGACGCAGGTCCTGGGATCTAGCGTGGGCGCCACCGGCGTCGTGCGAGCCAGCTGCGTGAGCTCGCGAGCCAGTGCGGTTCCGAGGTCGCGGACCTCCTCATCGCCCCGATCCCACCGCCACATCGCCCAGAATCGAGCGAGGACCTCCCCCAGGGGCTTCTTCCGCCGCTCTGCCAAGGCGCGAAGCGCCGACGGAACGGCGCGAAGCAGCTTCGCAATCTCTCCATGAAGATGCCGGTTCGCCTCCGGGTCTATGAGGTGAGTCCGGCCCGCCTGCACGCAGAAGCGGTGCGAGCAGGCGACGCCGCAGGCGAGGGCGTGGCGAAGCGGCAGAATCGAGTAGACATCTCGCTGGAAGGCGGTCTTCCAGGGCGCGGGATCACCGTCGCCATCGATGTGGATCCCGAGCTGCGCCTCTCCGCCCTGGCCCGCATCCCGCACGCGAAGGAGGTCAACAGTGGCCTCTGGCTGGCCCCCGGTTCGAACGATGCGAACGAGCTCGGTGCGGGTCCCGTTCTCCTCGCAAAGGACCTCCGCGCGAACCTCGAGAACCGTGTCCTGTCCCCTCGAGCTGGTCAGGCGCAGCTCCTCGATCTCCCGGAGGAAGGGAACGAGGTTTCGGAGCTTCTCGCCGCGAGGATCTTCCACCGCGCTGTCGGGTTCCCTCAGCGGAAGCACGAAGCGCGTCGCCCCCTGCGGAAGGTCGTTTGGAGCCGCGAGCTGGACGGGAATGCAGCACGCCTCGATGGCGAAATGCCATTGCCCGGAGTGCACGCGGGGACGGTCGCAGATCAGGTACACGGACTTGAAGCCAAGGCCGAACTTCCCGACGGGACGGGAGGCTCCTTCAGCCGGCGCAAGCGGCTTGAAGCTTCCCTTGTCGCGGAGCAGGCCCTCGACGTCGTTCCGGAAGGCGTCGATGGCCTTCGCCCCGGTGCGCCAGAGGTTGAAGGTCCGACCGAAGTGCTCGACCGTTAGCGTAACTCGGCCGGCCTCCGGCGGCCCTTCCGGCTCCCGTCGGTAGCGGAACGATACGAGCGGTGGACCCTCGCGCATCATCCCGAGGTCATCCCACTGCCGGCGGGCGTCCTCGGCGTTCTGGACGAGCTCCCCGAAGACGGACTCCGGATCGTAACCGTAGCCGCGGATCGTCTCGGCCCGTTCCTTGACGGCCTCGGCCTCCACGATTCGCAGAAGCTCGCGCTCGAGCTCCTGCGCCCGGGCGCTCTTCTGGCTCGTGTCCTTCCACTGACGGTAGCGCGCCTCGAACTCCCCATGAACGGAGTGGGTGTGGAAGCGCTCGATCTGACTTGCTCGCCACGTGCCGGCGAGCTTCGCAAGGACCGGGCCGGGACGCTCCAGCTCGGCGACGATTCGCGCTGCGAGCCTGTCACGGCGCGTCAGGTCGGAGTCGAGCCCGGTGGGCGCCTCGACGGCGGCTGCCATACGTCCCGCAATCTCTCGGTCCACGAGAGTTGTCGCGTCGCCGCTCTTCGCGCCGGCGCGCTCGAGGGCGGCGCCGGCGACCAGCACGCGCTTGCCGTCCCGAAAGGTGTCCGGGCCCGACCACTTCGCGTGGCTCTCGACCACGTCGGGGCCGATCGCGAAGCGGAGCCCGATGTGCGCAACGACCTCGAGCTGGTAGCCGGCATCCGACGGCCTTCCCGTCAGGGTTGCGAGCTCCGCCGCCAGGCGCGAGTGCTCGTCGTTCAGGAGCCGGAGGACATCGAGCCAGGGCGCGAAGAAGTCTCGCGTCGGGCCCGATAGCGTCACGGCCGGCCCAGGGATGACTTGGGGAGTCGCGACCGCCTCGAGCCGACGCACGGCGCCGGGCGCTTGCGCCTCAAGGATCTCGAGGAGGCGAGCCGTGCTGCGGGAACGGCGCGCGATGACGCGGGCGGCGCCTTCCTTAGCGACGCGATCCTCCCGATCGAGATCCTCGTCCAGGTAGCAACGCTCAACCGATTCGAACGACCCGGCGCACGAACGGACTCGGACCTTCTTCGCCGCTTCGATCTCCTCGGGACCGAAGCTCTCGTCCCCACACTTGTCGAGCAGTTCGACCAACCGCTCGTGGTGCTTGGGGACAAGGGGGCCGGTCCCGAGCGCCAGAAGAACCTGCAGACGAGTCGGGCTCTCCGGCACGCCGAGGGCCTTGTAGACACCCACGGGTGAAGCGGCGGTCGAACCGAACCTGAGGGCAAAGAGAACCTCGCCGACGTCGCCGTCTTCCTTCGAGCCGAGGAAGAGGCGATCGCCAGGCACGAGCCGCTCGGGCGAGCGGAACAGCCGGTACACGTTCTTGGCGCGGGCGGCCGCTCGCCAGCAGGTCGCCAGCGCTTCGTCCTCTTTCGCCCAGTCTCGCACGAGCCTGTAGAGCGCGAGCACGTCCTGGGCGTCGGCCTTCGCGCCGGCCTCCACAAGGGCGTCGGCGATCGCCTCCAGCGTCTGCGCGGACGGCTGAAGTTGCCGGAAGCTCAGCCCCAGGTCGGCGAGCGACTTGGGAAGCGCGACAATGGGGACCAGGAAGCGCCGGCGGAGGATCGCCGAGCTCGCGTGCAAGACGACATCGCCCGGCAGAGCCAGTTTGCTCTCGTTGCCCTTGGTTGCTGGGACCCACGGCACCTGAGCGAGCGCGCCCTTCACGGCGTGCCGCCGACGGTCATCCGAGGCAAGCGTGTCGAGCCAGGCCAGAAGGACCGTCGCGTGCGCTTTGAACTTCGACGCCTCCCCGGCGGGAAACTGGGCAACGACGCGCCGGACTACGCCGGTGAGGTCCTCGGCGCGACACCACAGATCCCACACCGACCGGAACTCGGCGGCCGGCCCATCGAGGATCGGGCGCGAATCGGGAGCAAGGAACGGCGGACCCGTCTCCTCCCACAACGGGGCGATCACGCCCGCCGGCTTGCCCCACCGAATCGACCCCGGCCCCGCACTTTGGACCGCAACGACGTCAAGGGCCGCTGCGGCGGCTCGGAACGACTCGGCATCTCTCGACATGTACCGCAGCAGCCCGGGGCCCGGCATAAGGCTCAACCGGGGCCTGCTTGATGGCCACGGCATGCACGGAGGCGGGCGAGGTGCTCATCGAAGTTCCGGACGAGAGACCGACGTCTCGTGATGGGTGCTTCTGCGG
>Ga0187892_10003671_pt1 | contig 27520 bp, 28 predicted proteins | sample MA1701073metaG_FD_139345 | JGI IMG/M metagenome (GOLD analysis project Ga0187892, IMG submission 139345) | Bio-ooze microbial communities from a basaltic lava cave in the Kipuka Kanohina Cave System on the Island of Hawaii, USA - MA170107-3 metaG ... | reverse complement strand
GTCTAGAGCTGCACACACACCAAGAGAACCATGGAGCATGCGCGTTCTATGCACGACATGGGTTTGTCGCGGTCAGGTTCGGGATCAGTCCCCCTCCAGAGTCGGCGCCAGACGTCGAATACCACTGGCGCCCGAATGCCGGTATCGACGTGCGCGTCGAGGTGACTGACGACTAGCGAACCACGCACCAGATTGCTGCGGGCGCGGGGCGACGGCGAGACCCGGGTCACGGCGGTCGAGCTGTTCTTCGATCTGGTCTACGTCGGATAAGGGGCGCCGAGTAACCGGCACCACGGAGGTGCTCGATGGCGAAGACGTTGTACATGGTGGTGGAGCGTTTCAAGGGCAAGGACGCCGTGTCCGTGTATCGCCGCTTTCGGGACAACGGTCGGATGGCGCCTGAGGGCCTAGCCTATATTTCAAGCTGGGTCGATCATACCCTCGAGCGCTGTTATCAACTGATGGAAACTCACGACCGTGCGCTGCTCGATGAGTGGATCGCGAACTGGAGCGACCTCATCGACTTCGAAGTGCATCCGGTTGTCACATCGAAAGAGGCGGCCGAGAAAATCGCACGCCTGTTATGAGCTTGCGCGGAGACGCGCCTATGGCTCGATAGCTTCGACGTGCCCGGATTTGGCGGATCGCAGTGCCGCCTCGATCACTCGGAGATTCGCGACGGCGTCCTCGGGCGGCAGAGCCAGCGGCGCGCGGCCGGTGACGACGTCGGCGAAGTGCTCGACCATGAGCTGGTACTGGTTGACGCCCGGGATCGTCTCCACTGAGCGCTCAGTGCCGTGGATCCTGTGGATCTCCGCGTCGGCGATCCCGGGCAAAAAGGCGACGGGCACGGTGAGCCGGCCCTCGGTGCCCACCACCTCATACTCCTCGCGCCGCGAGAGGGCCAGACTGCAGTCGATGACGGCGAAGCGGTCGCCACCGAAGCACAGCGTCGCGGCCAAGACGTTCTCCACACCGCTGGGAGCAGCGGAGGCCATGGCCACGACGCGCCTTGGCTCGCCCAGGATGAGCCGACTCACGTTGACCCCGTAACACCCCACATCGTACAGGGCGCCGCCGCCCAGGGCCGGCTGGAGGCGGATGTTCTCCGGCGCGAGCACTCGAAAGCTGAACGACGCCCGCACGAGTCGGACGTCCCCCAGCGCGCCGTCGCGGGCCAGCTGCGCGACGCGGAGGGTTCGGGGGTGGAAGCGGTACATAAACGCTTCCATCAAGACGACGCCGCGGCCCCGGCACGCGGCGATCATGGCCATACAGTCGGCGGCGGTCAGCGCAAGCGGCTTTTCACACAGCACGTGCTTGCCGGCGTCGGCCGCCCGGGTCGTCCACTCGCGGTGCATCGAGTTGGGGAGCGGGATATAGAGGGCGTCGACCTCAGAATCGGCCAGCAAGGCCTCATACGACGCGTGGGCGCGCGGGATGTCGAGGCGCTGCGCGGCGTCGCGGGCCCGTTCGGCAATCCGGCTGGCGATTGCCACCACGCGGCCGTTGCCGGAGCGCTGTAGGGCGGGGATGACCACCCGCACCGCGATGTTGGCCGTGCTGAGCACGCCCCATCGCAGGGGCGTCATGTCCGTCCGCGCAGCCTGGGGTCGAGCGCGTCGCGCAACCCGTCGCCGAGGAGATTGATCGCCAACACCGTGACCATGATGGCGAGCCCCGGAAACACGGTCATCCACCAGGCCACGCGCAGGTAGCTTCGTCCTTCACTCAGCAGCGCGCCCCATTCGGGGTCCGGGGGCTGCGCGCCCAGTCCGAGGAAGCTCAACGCGGCGGCAGAGATCATGGCGCCGGCCACCCCCAGTGTGCCCAGGACGATCAGCGGTGCCACGGTGTTGGGCAGGACATGCCGCACAATGATGCGAGGACTGCTGCACCCGAGCGCCCGCGCGGCCTCGATGTAGGCCTCGGTCTTGCTCGCCAGCGTGGTGGCGCGTACCACCCGGGCGTAGGTCGGCGAGGCGGAGACGCCCACCGCGATCATCGCGTTCATCAGACTCGGGCCGAGCACGGCGACGATCACCAGGGCCAGCAGGATGCCGGGGAAGGTCAGCATCAGGTCGACGAGGCGCATGATCAGGCGATCGGTCAGGCCTCCGTAGAATCCCGACAGCACCCCCATGGGCACGCCGAGGAGCAGGGCGAAGGAGACCGAGATGACGCCGGTGACGAGTGACAGCCGGCCGCCAAACAGCATCCTGGACAGGATGTCACGCCCCAGGATGTCGGTGCCAAACGGGTACTTTGGGCCCGGCGGGGCAAAGGTCACATCGGCGTTGACCGCCAGGGGATCCTGGGGACTCAGCACACCGGCTCCCAAGACCGACAGCACAATGAGGCCCAGGATCACCGCGCCGACCCATGCCCCACGCGAGCGGCGGAGGCGCGTCAGGGCATCCAGCCAGGCCGAGCGGCTGCGCGACGGCTGGCGAGCCACCGCGCCGTCAGTCGAACCGGATGCGCGGGTCGAGGAGCCCATACGAAATGTCGACGAGCAGGTTCACCAAGACGTAGATCAGTGACACAAAGAGCACGACCGCCTGAATGACAGGAAAGTCCTTGATGAGAATGGCGTCGATGAGCAGCTTGCCCATGCCCGGCCGCGCGAACACGGTTTCCGTGATGACGGCGCCCGACAAAAGTGTCCCGAACTGCAGTCCCATGACTGTAATGATTGGGATAAAGGCGTTCTTCATGACATGGCGGGCCAGGATTTTCATCTCGGCCAGGCCTTTTGACCGCGCGGTCGTCACATACGGGAGAGCCAAGACCTCCAGGACGCTGGAACGCACCAGGCGCGCCAGCGTGGCCGATGAGATCAGTCCCAAGGCCAGCGCCGGCAGGAACAATCGGCTGAGGCCGCCGTCGCCCGTCACCGGGAACCACCCCAGGTGAATGGCAAACACGAAGATCAACATCTGCGCAAGCCAGAAGATGGGCATCGACACACCCGTGATGGCAAAGCTCATGGCGGCGACGTCGATCCACGTAGACCGCCAGAGCGCCGAGATCACCCCGAGAACGATGCCCAGGGTGACCGCCAGGGCGAAGGCCGCCGCGGCCAGCTCAGCGGAAGATGAGATCCGGTTGCCGATCTCCATGGTGACGGGAATGCGCGAGTAGAGTGATCGGCCCAGGTTCCAGCGGAAGATCCGGGTCACGTAGTCCAGGTACTGAACCGCGATGGGCCGGTCGAGACCCATGTCGCGGCGGACGAACGCCAGCTGCTCCGGCGTGACGTTCTTGTCGCCGGCGAAGATGATCGCCGGATCGCCCGGAACCGCGTGCAGCATGAGGAACACGACCAGCGAGATGGCAAAGATCGTCGGAATGGTCAGCAGCAGGCGCCTTACGATGTACTGCAGCATGGCCGTCGGTTACTCTGGGGGCGCACGGTGGGCATCAAGACGGCGCGGAGCCGAGCTCCTTTCGGAACCCGGGCTCCGCGCCAGCCGTGCTCGGTTGCCTACCTCGCGATCCGCGTGTCGTAGAAATACGGGTAGAGCCCGCCCCAGTCCACCCAGATGTCCGAGACGGTTCGCTGATGCGCGAACAGCGACGGTGGGTCGGTGAGGAACAACATGACCTGCTCATCCAAGACCTTGTTTTGCGCCTTCGACAGCAGCTCACGCCGCTTCGCCGGGTTGCCCTCTGCGCCGATCTGATCGATCAGGGTGTCCATCTCGGCGTTGCGGTAGTTGTTGCGGTTCGATCCGCCGCCAGCGTTGCTCGAGTGGAACAGGATCCGGAGCATCTGGCCGGGATCGGTGCCTGTATCCCACCAGTACTGGACGTGATGCAGCCCGGTGCGCACGGCCTGGAAGTAGGCCGGTCCCGCGAGGCCATGGAGCTGGACCTCCACGCCCACGGGGCGCATCGCGGCCTGGATGAATGCGGTCATCTCGCGCAGCTTTGGGTTCTCGGTGCGGAAGTAATAGTCGACCTGCAGCCGCTGCCCGCCCTTGACCCGAATACCGTCGGGGCCCATCTGCCATCCGGCCTCCTCCAGCACACGACGGGCCTGGTCGACGTTGCGAGGGTACTTCTTGCACGTCTCCGGATCGAACCCAAAGAGGTTCGGGGTCAAGGGGCTGCACGCTGGCTTGTGCACGCCGCTCCAGACGGACCGGGTCAGCGCTTCCTTGTCGACGGTAAGCTGGAACGCCCGGCGCACCGCCAGCTCGTTGGTCGGCGGGCGCTGCTGGTTGAACATGACCGACCAGCCCGATCCGGCCTGCGGGATCTCCAGGACGTTGAAGCGCGGATTGCTCTTCAGACGCGCCACATCGGTCGGGGGGACATCCTCGATGAAATGTGTCTCGTTGGTCTCGAGCGTGGCCAGACGCGTGCTGGGCTCGGTGATGATCCGGAACTTCAGGGCCTGAAGATGGGGTGGCCCGTTGTGCTTCTGGACCCGGGACGCCCAGTTGTAGTTGATGTTGCGGACGAGATTGATCTCCACGCCGGACTGGTAGGACTGGATCGAGAACGGCCCCGTCGAGACAAAGACGACCGGCCCGAAGTCCGCGCCGTAGCGCCGCAGGGCCGTGGGCGAGATGATCCCGAGGTACGGTGTGCTCGCCGCGTTGAGAAACGCCGCATAGGGGCGCTTGAACCGCACGCGGACTTGGAGGGGGCCCAGCACCTCGCTGCGATCGTACGGCCCGATGAAGCTGAACGCGGTTTGGGCCTTGGTCGCGGGGTCGACGATGCGATCAAACGTGACCTTGACGGCCTCCGCGGTGAGCGGCGAGCCGTCGTGGAACTTGACGTCGTCCCGCAGGTTGAAGGTGTAGGCCGTGGCGTCCGGTGAGACCGTCCACGATGTGGCCAGGCCGGGGGCGTACTCACCGGCCTTGACCGACCAGACCAGTGGGTCGACGACGTGGAGTGCCACTCGCCCGACATACGACGATGTCGTCGTGGTCACGTCGAGCGTGTCGGGCGGCGACGCCATGCCGTAGATTAGGGTGCCGCCGGTTTGGGCGAGCGCAACCTCCCGCGACACTGCCTGCAAGAGCGGCGTGAGCGCGGCGGCCCCAATCCCTGCCGCGCCCGCGGTCTTGAGGAACTTGCGCCGTGTCATTCCTCGACCCATCGTCAGTCACCCTCTCTGAGGTCTTGTCTCTGCGAACCCGTCGCTTCGACGCACGAGCATTCTTCGAAGGAATAACTGCCTCATTCGGGAGGTGCGGAATGATTTCCTTCCTCTGAAACCGCACCTGGAAAGGGCGTCATCACGGGCGCGACGAACACTCGGTGAGGTCATGGGTCGCCGGCGGGATGGTGCCAAGGGGGGCCGCGTGATCGTCTGACCAAGCTCGCAGGGCAGTTCGGGCTACGACCCGACCCGGCGACTTGGGCGCTGGCGGCGTTCCTGGTCCAGGAGGTGTTGCGCGACCTGCGCGGCCGCGGCGTGCGGGACGACCCCAGGCGGCCGGTGCTGGCGATCGAGTGGTGAGCAGATGTTCCTCAAGGGCGTCCTGATTGGGTTCTCTATTGCTGCCCCGGTCGGGCCTATCGGCGTCCTGTGTATCCGCCGCACCCTCAGCGATGGGCGACTGGCCGGGCTCGTGGCCGGGCTGGGCGCCGCGACCGCCGACGCAGTCTATGGCGGCGTCGCCGGGTTTGGCCTCACCGCGATCTCCGGTCTCCTGATCGGTCACGCAGGGTGGTTGCGAGTGCTGGGCGGGGGCTTCCTCTGCTACCTGGGTGCCAGGACCTTCCTAGCCGAGGCGGCCGATCAGGAGGCCACGGCTAGCCGTGGGTTGCTCGGGGGCTACGTCTCCACGTTTTTCCTGACCCTCGCGAACCCCATGACAATCCTCTCGTTTGGCGCGATCTTCGCCGGTCTGGGTCTGGTGGCAGCCACCGGGACCTATGCGGCTGCCACCGCGCTGGTGGCTGGCGTCTTCACTGGGTCGGCGCTGTGGTGGCTGACGCTGAGCCTGGGAGTGGGCACGCTGCGCGGCCGACTCACCCCGAAGGCACTTCGCTGGGTTAACAGGGTCGCGGGGGTCGTGATCACAGCCTTCGGGCTGGTGGTGCTCGCCGCGTGGCGGCGGTAGAGGCCTGGCAACGATACGACGTGACTGGGAGGGAACGTGGCATGGAACGCCAGCGCATTTCAACCGAGACACCGTGGGAGCCCATCGTCGGCTACTCGCGCGCCATCCGGGTCGGAAACGTGATACACGTTTCGGGCACGACGGCGACTGACGCGAGCGGCGCGATCGTCGCGACAGGCGATCCGCACGGGCAGACGGTCCAGATCCTCAAGAACATCGAGGCCGCGCTGCGTGCCGCGGGCGCGACCCTGCGGGACGTGGTACGCACACGGATCTACGTGACCAACATCGCCGACTGGGAGCTTGTTGGCCGGGCCCACGGCCAGGTGTTCGCCGACATTCGCCCCGCGACCAGCATGGTCGAGGTAAGCCGGCTGATCGACCCGGCGCTCCTGGTTGAGATCGAAGCGGAGGCGATTGTTGGCGACTAGTGGCACGGCGCCGCTGCTCGACTCGATGATTGCCGAACGCATTCTCCTGGGATTCCAGGTGCGCTCGGAAGCGCTGCGCTCCCGGCTCCCAGCCCCCTGGCGGGTCGGCTCCACCCCAGCCGGCGCGAACCTGGTCGTGATCTTCAATGAGGTCTTCTTGAACCAGGACGCCGGTGGGGCCCCAGCATCCGACGCGACGACCCGATACCTGGGCGTCGTGGTCCCCGGCCGGCGCCCGGACACCGGTGAAGAGGCAAGCATCAACCTGCGCATCTTCGCCGCGAACCCACAGGCCATCCCAGGTAAGTACCGGACGTCGCTCCCGGCGGTCGTGCGCCGCCAGCAGCGCCTCGCTAGTGAAGGACTAGCGACCACCGTGGAAGAGCACTGCACCGTGCGCGTTCCAGGCGGTGAGGAGATCGACTTTCGATTGCGGTATTCGCGGGACGCCGTGTCGCACGTTCCAACCCGCAGCCGCGGACGATCGGCGGTGGACCCTGCCATCCTCCGTGTCTACCGCGTGGACCAGCTCACCTACGCGGTGCGCGACGCATCCACGGGCGTGGACCGCGTCCTGGACTTCGCCTTTCGTACGACCGTGGCCGAACTGAGCGACCTCTTCGACGGCACGGAGCGGCTCGTCACGATTGTTGCCAGCCCCTGGTACCACCGGCGCGTGTACTCGGAGTAGGCGCGCCGGTGGTCGCCTTCCTCAACGTCACGCGGGATACCAAGATTCAGGTCAGACTTCGCGCCAGCCTTCCTACACTGCGGCGGCGTCTGCCGCACCCCTGGGTCGTGGCGCCCTCGGCACAGGGACTCCACGCCGGCGCCAATCTGATTACGGTCTTCAGCGAAGTTCTGCTGCGGCAGGACGCCGGCGGGGGCCGGGCCCCCGCCGGCGTGGACCTCTCCGTGACATTTCTGATCCCGGCCATCCACGCCGAGAGTCAGGATTCGGCGACCTTTATCCTGCGTGCCCTCACCGCCAACCCGGAGGCCGCCCCGGGACGGTATCGTGTGGCGGCGCTCGCATCAGCGTGGCGGGCACGTACCATGGCCGGTGAGGACGAGCAGACGACGGTGACCGACAAGATTCTGCTGAACGCCGACGACGGCGGCGTCGGGCTACAACTGGAATACGACGCGGGAGTGCCGATGCGGACGCAGTGGTCCACCACCGTGCGATCGGTCGTCGATTCCGGACTCGCGCGAACCTACCGCTCCGACGCCCTGGTGGACGTCGTCTATAGTGAGCCGGCCGGCATTGCCCGGGCCCGGGACGTGCGGCTCAATGTGACTGATGCGTTGATGCGCGACTTGTTCGATGGCAGCGAGCGGATCGTGAGCGTCGCCGTGGTGCCGTGGTTCTTCCGGGAGGAGTTCGCGGTTGAATGAACGCGCCCGGCGTGATCCACGCCGGCCGCGACATTACTTCCCCGCGCCCGCGACCTCGCCGGTCCCTTGGGTTAGTCGGTGCGCCAGCAGGATCGGGATGAACGTCGCCGCGATCACAAACACGGCGACGATGTTGGTCACCGGGCGTTGGCGCGGTTTCGTCAGTTGATTGAAGATCCAGATCGGCAGCGTCTCCTGCTGCCCGGCCGTGAACGTTGTCACAATGACCTCGTCGAAAGACAGCGCGAACGCCAGCATCCCCCCGGCGAGCAGGGCGGTGGCGATGTTCGGTAGGACGATGTAGCGAAAGGTTTCAAAGGCGGACGCTCCCAGGTCCATCGAGGCCTCGACCTGCGACTGTGCCGTGCGTCGGAAGCGCGCCAGCACGTTGTTGTAGACGACCACCACACAGAACGTGGCGTGGCCGATGACGATCGTCCAGAACGTGAAGGGAATGCCCAGCAGGCCGATCGCCGAACGCAGTGCGATGCCCGTGATGATACCCGGCAGGGCGATGGGCAGGATCACGAGGAACGAGATCGCCTCGCGGCCAAAGAACCGGGTTCGGTGGACGGCGGCGGCGGCCAGGGTGCCGAGCACTAGTGCCACCGCGGTGGTCACCGCTGCCACCCGCAAAGAGAGTGACAGGGCCTCCCAAATGTCCGAGCGCTGCCAGGCGACCGCAAACCAGCTGAGGGTGAGGCCGGGCGGCGGGAAACTGAATGTGGCGTCTTCGACGGTGAAGGCGAACAGCAGGATGATGGCGAGAGGAAAGTGCAGGAACAAAAGGACAGCTGCGGTGGCGAGTTTGAGCGCCGTGGAGGGACGGCCGGCGGTGGCCCTGGCCACCGCAGCGTCATAGCGCATCGAATGCTCCAACCTTCTTTGCCCCGAACAGGTAGAAGGCCATGATCACCATGGGCACCACGGTAAAAGCGGCGGCGAGCGGGATGTTGCCCGCGGTCCCCTGGTGCGCGAGGACCGCCTGCCCGATGAACAAGGCGGAGTTTCCCAGCGCGTACGGAACGATGAAATCGCCTAGCGTGAGGGAGAACGTGAAGATCGAGCCGGCCACGACGCCGGGGAACGCCAGCGGCAGGATGACGCGGCGGAACGTCGCCCACGGTCGCGCGCCCAGATCGCCCGACGCCTCGATGTAAGAGAGCGGCACGCGCTCGAGGGCGGCCTCGAGTGGGAGGATCATGTACGGCAGCCAGACGTAGAGGAACACGACAAACATCCCCAGTGAGGAGACAGAAAGCGAAGGACCGCCGATCACCGGCAGCCCGAGCAGCCATTCCAGCGCACCATCGAGCCGCAGCTGCGCCAGGCCCCAGTTGACGATGCCTTCCCGTGCCAGGATCAGCTTCCACGAGTAGACGCGCACCAGGTAGCTCGACCAGAGCGGCAGCAAGATGCCCAGGTAGAGCGCTGCCTTGATCCGACCGGTCGCATACCGGGCCATGTAGTAAGCGATTGGAAAGGCCGCGACCGCCGCGGCGACCGTGACCGCGGCGGCCATCGATGTGGTTCGGATGACGATGTCTAGGTTCGCCGGTGTGAACAGGTCGCGGTAGGTGGCCAGCGTGAACCGCCGGACCACCTGGCCGGTGAACCCATCGAGCGAAAAGAAGCTCTGGATCACCAGCGAGAACAGCGACCCTAGGTAGACGACACCCAGCCAGACCAGGGGCGGTGTGAGCAGTAGGATCAGGGCGAGGGTCGGCCGCCGGTAGAGGAAGGTCGCCAGCCGCCGTCCGGGCGCGGCCACAACCGCGTTCATGATCTCATCGGGTCACGACCCGGCGATTGTGCAGCCGCGGCCACAGCAGGCACACGCGCCGGCCCCGCGCCGCCAGCACGTCCATCGACGTGGCGTCGACATTTTGCTGGGTGACCGTCAGCGTCCCGGCACCGTCGAGATCCACGCGGTACCGCGTGTGTGCCCCGAGGTAGACGACGTCGCGAATCTCGCCTTCGACGCGGCAGAAGCCATCCTGCGCCGCGGCCCCCGGCTCTCGAATCACAATCTTCTCGGGCCGGACCGTGAAGGTCTCGGCGGACCCTGTAATCGCCCGCGCGGCATCTCCGCTGACCAGGTTGGAGACCCCGACGAACCCGGCCACGAAGTCGGTGGCGGGGTGCTCGTACACCTCCGCCGGCGCGCCGACCTGCTCGATCCGGCCTGCGTTGAAGACCGCCAGGCGATCGCTCATCGTGAGGGCTTCCTCCTGATCGTGTGTCACGTAGACAAACGTGATGCCGACGCGCTGCTGCAGCGCTTTCAGCTCCAGCTGCATTTGCTGCCGCAGCTTGAGATCGAGCGCGCCCAGCGGTTCGTCGAGGAGCAGGACCCGCGGGCGGTTGATCAGGGCGCGGGCCAGCGCCACCCGCTGGCGCTGGCCGCCCGAAAGCTGCGAGGGCCGTCGGCCGCCGAGATCGGCCAACTGCACCATCTCCAACATCTCGTCCACGCGCCGGGCGCGCTCGGGCCGGGGGACTTTCTTGATCATCAGCCCGTACGCCACGTTGTCCGCCACGGACATGTGCGGGAAGAGCGCGTAGTCCTGGAAGACGGTGTTCACGTCGCGCTCGTAGGGCGGCAGGTCGGAGACGTTCACCCCGTGGAGCTCGATCATCCCCGCCGTCGGGTGGTCGAAGCCGGCAATCAGCCGCAGGCAGGTAGTCTTTCCGGATCCCGACGGGCCGAGCAGCGAGAAAAACTCGCTGTCCAGGATGTCCAGCGTGACGTCATCCACCGCGCGGACGTTCCCAAAGGCGCGGCTCACATGGGAGAACCGCACCGCGGGGAAGGCCCGGCCACGTGCGGCCGGGCCTTCGGGTTCGGGTGGGGTGCGCGAACCGGGTGGCGTCGTGTGAATCAGCGCCCCCCGATCACGGCGATGTAGTTGGTCACCCATTCGTGGTACGGCACGCACGTACGCCCGTCGCCGCAGCGGGCCACCGGGGTCTTCCAGAAGTGGATCTTGCTGAAGTTGCCGAGTCCGTTGGTATTGCACCCTGCCGGGCCGAGCAGCTTGTTGTTCTTGCAGGCGTCGAGAACCGCGGGCACCGATCCGAACCAGGCCGCGAGGTCGCCCTGGGTGCTGAGCGAGATCGAGTGCTCCATCCACTTGTACGCGCAGTTGGGGTGCGGGGCGCTCGTGTGCAGCATCGTCGTGTCGGCCCAGCCGGTCGCGCCCTCGACCGGGATCACGCTCGCGATCGGCCGCTTCTTGCTCTTCAAGATGTTGACCTGAAAGGGCCAGGAGCTCGACGCTACCACGCCTTCGTTGGTGAAGTCGTCCATCTGGACAAAGGCGTCATGCCAGTAGCGCTGGACGATCTTGCGCTGCTGCCGCAGCAGGTCGAGGGAGGCCTTGAACTGTTTGGCGTCCAGGGCGTAGGGATCTTTGATGCCCAGCTGCGGCTTGTGGTGCATGAGATAGAGCGCCGCATCCGCGACGTAGATCGGGCCGTCAAAGGCCTGGATCCGTCCCTTGTTGGACCTGCCGTCGGGCAGCTTTTGCTCGACAAAGACGACGCTCCAGCTCGTCGGCGCCTTCTTGAACACCTTGGTGTTGTACATCAACACGTTGGAGCCCCACTGGTAGGGAACACCGTAGTGCTTGCCCCCGACGGTGTGCCAGGGGGCGTTCTGCAGCCTGGGATCGATCTTGCTCCAACTCGGGATCAGGGCGGTGTTGACCTCTTGGACCCGCCCGCCGGAGATCAGACGGTTGCTGGCGTCGCCCGAGGCCGTGACCAGGTCGAACCCGCCCTCGTTCATGAGGGCCACCATCTCATCGGAGGTTGCCGCGGTCTTGACGCTGACTTTGCAACCGGTGACCGTCTCGAAGCCGGTCACCCAGTTGAAGCTCTTGTCGAGCTCGCCGCGCTCGATGTACCCGGCCCAGGCCACGATGGACACGGCACCTTCGCCCTGGCCGATCGACTGCATCATGGTTCCCTGGGCGCGTGCCACGTTTCCCACCGGCAGGACCAGGAAGATGGTACATACGAGCGCCAACAGCCGCGCCCCACTCCTCATGTGAGTTCCTCCTCCGTCCGTATCCGTTGCACCGTTGTCAGAGCATGCACTGCGGGTTGGCTCGCATGTTCGCGCCGACCCTTTGAAATCCTCCCTGGGGCGCGCGTTGTACCCGAGCTTAAGTTTCCTGTATGATACTGCACACCATGAGCCCGCGCGCCGAGCGTGCTCAGCGCGCCACCCGGCGCGTTCGTCCGCCCGCCCACACGATCGGCGAACGCCTCCGCCGCACCCGGCTCGAGCGCGGCCTGACCATCAAGGAGGTCGCCGCGGGCGCCAGCCTGACCGAGTCGTTCATCAGCCAGTTGGAACGGTCGCGCGTCAACCCCTCGGTCGCGTCGCTGCAGCGCATCACGCGGGTGCTCGGCACCTCGCTTGGTCGTCTGTTCGATGAGGTGGTGCCGCTCACGGGCCGTGTCGTGCGGCGCGAGCAACGCGCCCGCCTCACCTACCCTGGACTCCGCGCCACCGACTACCTGCTCTCGCCGGACCTCGACGGCCGGCTCGAGATCATTTGGGCCGAGGCCGCGCCGGGCGGCGGCAGCGGGGAGGAGTTCTACCGCCACGAGGGGGAAGAGGAGTGTGTCGTCGTGGTGCGAGGTCGCATGGAGATCTGGGTGGGCGGCGAGCGTTACCTGCTCAGCGCCGGCGATGCCATTACCTTCAGCAGTCGCATTCCGCACAGGTGGAAGAACGCCGGACGCGGACAGCTCGAGGCCATCTGGGCCATTACACCTCCGTCGTACTAGACGGCCGGGTCTGAGAGCCGCGAGGAGGAGGCAAACGGCATGACGCGCTATCAGATGTACATCGGTGGGCAGTGGGTGGATGCCGCCGGCGGCCAGACGACGGCGGTTGTCGATCCCAGCACCGAAGAAGTCATCGCCGTCGTGCCACAGGCAGGCGCAACCGATGTCGACCGCGCGGTCGCCGCGGCGCGGGACGCGTTCCCCGGATGGGCGGGTACGAGCCCCGGCGGGCGGGCGGCGCTGCTCTGGAAGTTGGCGGATCTGCTCGAGGCGCGCGCCGAACAGATTGCGGCACTGGAATCCCGCAACGCGGGCAAACCGATCAAGCTCGCCACGGACAGCGATGTCCCGTTTGGCATCGACAACCTCCGGTACTTTGCCGGCGCGGCCCGACGGCTCGAGGGGCAGAGCGCGTCTGAGTACTCCTCCGCGCACACGAGCATCATCCGGCGCGAGCCGGTCGGCGTCGTGGCGTCGATTGCGCCGTGGAACTACCCGTTCATGATGGCCGCCTGGAAGATCGGGCCCGCCCTGGCGGCGGGCAACACGGTCGTGCTCAAGCCCGCGCAGGAGACGCCGCTCTCCACCCTCGAGGTCGCCAGGGCCGCCGAAGCGGCGGGCTTCCCCGCGGGGATCCTCAACGTCGTCACTGGGGGCGACGACGTCGGAGAGGCGCTCGTGGCGCATCGCGACGTCAGCATGGTCTCGCTGACGGGAGCGAGCGAGACCGGGACCAAGGTCATGGCGAAGGCCAGCGGCACGCTGAAGCGCGTCCACCTGGAGCTGGGCGGCAAAGCCCCCTTCATCGTGTACGCCGATGCCGACGTCGACGCGGCGGTACAGGGCGCAGTAGTGGGCGGCTTCGTCAACACGGGACAAGACTGTACCGCCGCGACTCGTATCTACGTCGAGCGCCCCACGTACGACGCTTTTCTCCGCGGGTTTACGGAGGCGGTCGCCAAGATTCGTCTGGGGACGACCGCGAGCCGGTCCACCGATCTGGGGCCGTTGGTCTCAGCGGCGCAGCGGCAGCGCGTCGAAGGCTACGTGGACCGGGCCCGCAAGGCCGGGGCCCGGGTGCTCACCGGTGGCCGGCGGCCCGCCCAGATGGGAAAGGGATTCTACTATGAGCCCACGATCATCACGGATGTCGGCGACGACGCCGAGATCGTTTGTCAGGAAGTCTTTGGGCCGGTCGTGGTCGTGCTCCCGTTCGACACGGAGGAGGAGGCCATCCGGCGTTCCAACAGCGTCGTCTACGGGCTGGCGGCCTCTGTCTGGACCCGCGACGTCCACAAGGCGATGCGGGCGGCGAGGGCGCTGCGGTTCGGCACGGTCTGGGTCAACGACCACCTGCCCCTGGCCTCCGAGATGCCCCATGGGGGTTTCAAGCAGAGTGGCTTCGGGAAGGATCTCTCCGCCTACGCCCTGGAGGACTATACCGAGGTCAAGCACGTCATGGTCGAGCTGACCGGCGACGCGCGCAAGGGCTGGCATTACACCGTCTACGGCGATCAGTAACCACCGGGGTCTATGAGCCATGCTCGGCGTCCTTTCGGGCGTTTCCGGACCGCGCCAGTGCGACACCCATGATGGTCACCCCCGCACCGACTAGGTGTTGAAGCCCAAAGGGTTCGCCCAGGACCTGGACTGCCACCAGGACCCCGATCGGCGCAATCAGGTAGGAATACGCCGCCACACGCGTCGGGCCGATCCGGCGAATGCCCTCGTACCAGAACACATAGCCCAGCGACCCAGCGCCGAGTGCCGCGTACGCGAGCTGTCCCCACGCGTGGGGCGAGATCGTCCAACTCTGCCGGGTCAACTCCGGCAGCCCGGCCGCCAGGAGCACGCCGGTGCCAAAGAGCATCGAGACGGTCATGACCGCCAGCGTGCTGTACCGGCGGTACAGCGGCAGCACCAGCACGGGCGTCACGGCGTATGACCAGGTCGCCAGGAGCGTGAGCAGATCGCCCTTCAGGTGCGCCGCCGACAGCTGCCCGCCGGTCTCGACCAGCAGGACGACCCCGGCTGCGGCCAAGAGCAGCCCGACGACCTGCCGCCATGTGATGCGCTCGGCGCGTGTGAGCCAGATCAGCAGCGTGGTGAAGACCGGGGCGGTGTTGATGATGAGGACGGAGTTGCTCGCGGTCGTGTACTTCAGCCCCAGCCCAAAGAACAATTGATAGAGTCCGACGTGGAAGACGCCCACGGCGGCCGTGCGCAGCAGGTCGCCCCGCGCGATCCGGATCGGCTGCCGCCAGGCCAACATGAGCAGCACCAGCCCCAGCGACGCGATGATGAACCGAATGGCCGCAAACGCCAGCGGCGTAAACTCGTCGTAGGCTGATTTGATGACGGTAAAGGACGTGGCCCAGAGGACTACGGTCGTGAGCACAAAGACGTCGCCGAGGCCCAGTGTGCCGCGTGTCGTCGTCAGCATGCCAGACGGGCTGCGCCCTCCACCGATAGTGCACCCGGGCCCGCGCGTACGAGGTCTGCCAGGATCTCCAGCCCCCTGACGATGCGCGGTCCCGGGCGACTGAAGTAAGCGCTGGCGTCGGTCACGAAGACGCGGCCCGTGCGCACGGCCGGGAGATCGCGCCAGCCGGGACGCTCCGAGAGCAAGTGCACCTCCGCCCGCGCCCGCGGGATGTCGAACCCGCAGGGCATCACGACGACGACCTCGGGCGCGTAGGCGATCAGCGCGTCCCACTCGACGACATAGGAGTCCTTGCCGAGCCGCCCGAGCCCGTCGCGTCCGCCAGCCATCTCCACCATCTCAGGCACCCAGTGCCCGGCGATGAAGATCGGGTCCATCCACTCGATGCAGGCCACCCGGGGCGGGGGCTGGGGCCCGGGCCGCCGCCCGACCCCATCGATACGCTCGCGCAGGCTGCCCACCAGGGCCTCGGCGGATGCTCCGGATCCCGTCAGGCGGCCGACCTCGCGGATCGTTTCCAGGATGTCGTCCAGACCGTGGGGTTCAAGTGAGACGATCTGCGTCCGACCTTCCAAGATCCGGGCCGCGCGGCGCACTTCGGTAAATGATGGTGCGCACACGTGGCAGAGCTCCTGGGTGAGGATGAGGTCCGGCGCCAGCGCCGTCAGCAGTGCGCTGTCGAGATGGTAGACGCTCTTCCCGGTGTGGACATGCGTGCGGATCGCCGCTTCGATCTCACCGCTGGGCATCGCGGGGCCGACGATCGCGTCGCTCAGCACGCGCCGATCGCCAATCTCTGGCGGGTAGTCGCAGTCGTGTGAGATGCCGACCAGGCGGTCCGCCAGCCCCAGCGCACAGACGATCTCGGTGGCGCTCGGCAACAGGGTGACGATCCTCATGCGCGTTCCTCCGGCGGCCGGATGCTCCGGAACATCGCAAACAGCAGCAGATCATAGACGATCTTCATCGCACCGCCTACCATGAACGGCACGCCCAGGCCGATGACCTGCATCGCCGCGCCCGAGATCAGCGGCGTGATCGCCTGGGCGACGTTGCGGGTGATATTCGTCACGCCGGCGGCCGCGATCCGCTCGTCAGGGTCCACGACCGCCACCACGTAGGACTGCCGTGTTGGGACATCCATCTGCGAGAGGGCATGCCGCGCCAGCAGCACCACGATCGCCCAACCGAGGGTTGGCGCCAAGGGGATCGCCATCAGGAGGACGCTGCTCGGCAGGTGCGTGAAGACCATCGTGCGGATCAGCCCGATGCGCTCAGCGACCCGTGCGGCGGCCAGGAATGACGCGGCCTGGAGCAGGCCGACGCCGAGGAAGACCGGCCCCAGGATCTCCGGGCCGGCGCCCCACCGGAGATTGAAGTAGAAGGCGATCAGGCTCTGGACCACCAACCCGCCGGCCAGCGAGTCAATGGCGAAGAGGCCGGACAGTCGGAAGACCACCGCCCGCGAGCGATGCAACCCTTCGCGCCTGGTCGCTCTCCGATCTGCTTCGACGCGATCGCTGAGCCGGGTGAACAGCACGAACGCCGCGCCGGCGAATACCGCGTAGGCCAGGAACATCGTCTCAAACGCTGCCTGGGGCGTGAAACCCGCCCAGCGCTGGAGCAGGGTCGGCGTCCCGGCGGCCAGCGCCCCCAGCGACCCGGCCAGGGCACCGACCAGGTTGTAGAGGGAGAACAGCTGTGTTCGCTGCCCGGGCGGGCAGGTCTGCGGGAGCATGGCCTGCTCGAGCGAGAGGAAGGGGCCGACCTCCCCGGATGTCGCCCCGACTGCCCCGGTCAGGGAGGCCAGGATGAGTACGGGATAAGAGGTCGTGAAGGCGAACGCGCCGCCGCTGGCAGCCATGAGGAGCGCGCTGATCTTGAGCATCCGCCGCCGGCCGTACCGGTCGGCTGTGGCCGTGAAGAGGGCCGTGAGCGCAGCCGACCCCAGCAGGGTGGCCGTGAGCACTGCCCCCACCTGCCAGGGGGCGAAACCGGCCTGGCTCAGGTAGACCCCGAGCAAGACCGACTGGAAGCCGTAGGCAAAGGTCCGGACGCCGCGGGCTCCCAGGATCAAGCGTCCGTCCGTGGAGAGCCAGGGGGGAGCCCCACGGGCTTCCACCGAAGTGAGCACACGGCTAACTTCGGCAGGCGCCCGGCCGCCCCCCTGGCCGGCGGAGGGTTCGGGGGAAAAGAGGGCAAAGAACACCTGTGAACCCGCCGCCGCGGGTCGGAGGTGGAGCGCGGTGGTTATCGAGGAAGGCGTACGCAGTCGCCATGGGCTGGAGGGCCTCGGGATTCACCCTGAGATGGTGGGGTGGAACCTGTCGACCCCGGCCCTCTACGAGCACGCGGTCCGGCGGCGGGAAGGGCAGATCGCCCAGGCCGGCCCTTTCCTGGTGGTCACCGTGCCCCACACCGGCCGCTCCCCCCAGGACAAGTTCGTCGTTCGCGAGCCTTCGAGCGAGGCACACATCTGGTGGGGCAAGCACAACAAGCCTATCGACTCCGACTACTTCGACCGGCTGCATCGCCGCATGCTGGCGTACCTCCGGGGCAAGGAACTCTTTGTTCAGGACTTGTTCGTCGGCGCCGATCCGCACTGTCGCCGGCACGTTCGGGTCATCACGGAGTACGCTTGGCACAGCCTGTTCGCCCGCACCATGTTCATCGTGCCGGGCGAGAGGGCGATGGCGGCCCACAATCCGGAGTTCACGGTCATCGACGTACCCAGCTTCGCGGCCAACCCGGTGGAGGAAGGGACCCGCTCCGAGGTCTTCATCCTCATGAACCTGGCCAAGAAACTGGTGCTCATCGGCGGCACCACCTACGGCGGCGAGATCAAGAAGTCGATCTTCACGCTCCTGAACTACCTGCTGCCGCTGGAAGGCGTGCTGCCCATGCACTGCTCGGCCAACGTGGGGTCCGCGGGGGACGTGGCCCTGTTCTTCGGTCTCTCCGGGACCGGGAAGACGACGCTGTCGGTGGATCCCGAGCGGGCGCTGATCGGTGATGATGAGCACGGCTGGTCGGACCGTGGGGTCTTCAACTTCGAGGGCGGCTGCTACGCCAAGACGATTCGGCTCTCTGCGGAGGGTGAGCCGCAGATCTACGGCACGACGCGAATGTTTGGGACCGTCCTCGAGAACGTCGTCATGGATCCGGTGACCCGCATGCTGGACCTCGACGACGACTCGCTCACTGAGAATACGCGCGCGGCCTATCCGATTACGTTCATGCCGAACGTACAGGAGAACGGCATGGCAGGCCATCCCCGCAACGCCGTCTTTCTCACGTGTGACGCCTTCGGCGTGATGCCTCCGATCGCGCGCCTGAGTCCCGATCAGGCGATGTACCACTTCCTGGCCGGGTACACGGCCGTTGTCGCGGGGACGGAGAAGGGTGTCACTCAGCCGAAGGCTACGTTCAGCGCATGCTTTGGTGCGCCATTTATGGCGCAGCGGCCCAGCGTGTACTCAAAGTTGCTGGGCGAGCGGATCGCGACGCACAGGACGACGGTGTGGCTGATCAACACCGGTTGGAGCGGCGGCGCACAAGGGGAGGGCGGCGAGCGGACCAAGCTCGCCTACACCCGGGCGATGGTGCGCGCGGCGCTGTCCGGGGCGCTCGAACGGGCGTCGGCGACGCCGGATCCGGTATTCGGTGTTCAGGTGCCCACGCAGGTCCCCGGCGTGCCGTCGGACATCCTCCAGCCCCGCGCGACCTGGCGCGACCCCGCGGCGTACGATGCCAAGGCCAGGGATCTGGCCCGGATGTTCGCCCAGGCGTTCACGGAGTTCGCGCCGCACGTGTCTGAAGGCGTGCGCGCATCGGCGCCACGGGCCGGCTGACGCACACCCCGCGCACGAGACCCACGACCGGCCCAGCATGACTCGGCCCCGCCGGATTGGCATTCTCACCGGTGGTGGCGACTGCCCCGGCCTCAACGCGGTCATCCGGGCGGTCGTGCTGTCGGCGACTCGACCGCACGGATGGGAAGTCCTCGGCATACGCGACGGATTCGATGGCCTGCTCCATGAGCGGTTTCAGCCGCTGGGCATCGAAGAGGTGCGGGGCATTCTCACGCAGGGCGGCACGATCCTCGGCACGACGAACCGCGGCAACCCCTTCGCCTGGCCCGTGGAGCGCAACGGGCGCCAGGAAGTGATCGACGCTTCACGCACAGTGCTCGAGCGACTCACCGCACTGCAGCTGCACGCGTTGCTGGTGATCGGCGGGGACGGCACACTGCACATCGCGCACCAACTGCATCAGATGGGCGCGCCGATCGTCGGCATCCCGAAGACGATTGACAATGACATCGCGGCCACCGACGTGACGTTCGGGTTCGATACCGCGCGGGAGACGGCCACGTGGGCGATCGACAAGCTGCACTCGACGGCGGAGAGTCACCACCGCGTCATGGTCGTAGAGACCATGGGCCGCAACGCCGGCTGGATCGCGTTGGAGTCGGGCATCGCGGGCGGCGCGAACTCGGTGTTGATCCCCGAGATCCCCTTCCGGCTGGAGGCGGTGGTGGCCGCAATCGAGGATCGCGCGCGGCGGGGGCGGGCGTTCTCGATCGTGGTGGTCGCCGAGGGCGCGCACCCGGTCGGGAGCACGCAGGTCTACCAGGAAGCGGGCGGACCGGGACGGCTGCCGCGGCTGGGCGGCGTCGGCCAGCAGGTGGCCGACGCGATTGCCGACGCGACCGAGCGGGAGACCCGCTGCACGGTGCTCGGCCACCTCCAGCGGGGGGGAAGCCCCACTCCATTTGATCGGCTCCTGGCGACTCGTTTTGGGGTGCGGGCGGTCGAATGCGCGGCCGAGGGACGCCTCGGGGAGATGGTGGCCCTGCAGGGGGCATCGGTCGTCGCAGTGCCGATCGCCGAGGCGATTGCCGAGCCCAAGAGGGTGCGGCCCGACGGGGAACTGGTGCGGACGGCGCGGGAATTGGGAATCTCGATGGGGGACCGTTAGGAGGACCTGATGTTCTGCCGACAATGTCGACTTCTTGAACCGCTCACGGGGCAAGAGCTTTCTCGCGTTTCCGATCGCGCATCAGTAGGCTGCGATGGCGAAGCCACCCTTTCATCGCTTGACACCCGTTCGCGACTCCGGCTGCAAGAGTCGAGCGGTCCCGATGAGTCTATTGCCTTCCTCGATATCTCCGACTTTGTAACTCCAGAGACCGAGCTCGACTGCCTGCGCCAGTCCCCAGTCCCGAATGCGCGTCCGGTCGAGCGCCAGCAGATCCGCCAACAGGTCAAGGCGACGGGCCATGATCCGCGCAGCGTCTGAGGCTGCGGCCAAGGCGTGCCGCCGGTCGCGAAGCAGCGCCCCTGCATCAAAGGCGCGCTCACCTGCCAGCGGCTTTGGATCGATGATCAGCCACGGTTCCCGACGCGCCGAGAGGACATTGCCGTGATGGAAGTCCTGGTGCAGGAGGACCGACGGTTCGCATGAGACGCTCAACTCGGTGAAGAGCACGGCTGCTTCTTCCGCCAGGCTGGCCTCGAACGGCTTGCCGAGAGCCAGAAACTCGGGGACGACGCTCTGTGCCCACTCAGCGGCGCGGTCGGCGGCACGGTCGAAAAGATGTCCCGGGGGCAGCGGGCGCCAGAACCGGCGCAACAAGTCGGACGCGATCCGGTTCGCCTGATCCTCGTCGACCATCTCCGATAGCGCCGTGCCGGGCTCGAGCCGCTCCAGCAGGAGCGCGCAACGAGCCGGGTCGGCGGCCAGCAAGCGGACCGAGCCGTCGCCGTCGAGGAGCCGGAGCGCGTCGGACTCGTGGATGGTTTCGCGATCCGGCAGGCTGATCTTGAGTACAACTTTTGTTCCGTCCGGGCGCGCGGCGGGAGCGACGAACGAGATGGTGGGTCCGGGGAACGGCGTGCCCATAGTGAGTGACCATTGTTTCACGCAGTCTACAATGAGTCCCGGCAGCCGATGGATCCATGTCAGCCCAGGCGCGCCGAGGCTTGTCGCGAAGCGTCTAAGGTGATGTGGGATCGTCACCTGAGCCGCGCGCCTCGTCGCGGACATCACTTGACCAATCGGCGCCGCATCAGCATCACGGGCAGCGGAAACAGGACCCCCGTCACCACCAACATCCACACCAGGTCCCACGCATGACGCGCCGACAGGTCCCCGAGCGCCAGTCCGCGGGAGAGGCTCACCACATGCGACAGCGGCGTCAGCCACGCGGCGGTCCTCACCCACGGCGGCAGGGCATCCAGAGGGAAGAAGACGCCACTGAACATGAACATCGGTGTGATGAACAACGCGAAGTAGAAGGTGAAGTAGTCGATGCTCGGATTGACGGCGGTGAAGGTCATGGCGATCACCGAGAACATCAGTCCTGAGACCAGGAAGAGCGCGGGAATCAGCAGCGCCAGTGGTGAGCGCACGACACCAAAAATCCACACGACGACAAGAAAGATCGTGCCGTAGAGCACGCTCCGCGTTGCCCCCCACAGGATCTCGCCGACGACCACGTCCTCCACGTTGAGCGGCGTAGTGATGACCCCGTCGTAGGCCTTCTCGTAGTACATCTGCACGTAGGCGTTGTACGTGCACTCGAACGTCGCCCCGAACATCGCCGCGGTCGAGACCATCCCGGTCGCCACAAAGACGAGGTAGGGCAGCCCGCCGATCGTGCTGAGATACGCTCCCAGCCCCAGCCCCATGGCGAGCAGATAGATCACGGGTTCGAGGAAGTTGACGGCGATCGACTCCGGAAAGATGCGCCGGAAGATGAACGCGTTGCGCTGCCAGAACCGGAGCGCGCCGCGCGGCGAGAATAGCATGCGTGAGCCGGCGGCCATCAGTCCCTCAGCATTCTGCCCGTCATCTTGAGGAACACGTCCTCAAGCGTCGCGTGCCGCAGCGTCGCCGACTCGACCGTCACGCCCTGCTCACGGAGACGGCGCAGGAGCGCTTCACCATCGCGCGTGTAGAGCAGCAGCAGGTCGCCGTGGACCTCATGTGCCTCGGCCAGCCCGGCCGCGGCCGCCTTGGCCGCTTTCATCACCTGCGGCCCGTCCTGCAGCGCCTCGAACCCCCGCAGCTCCACGACTTCCCGGCCGACGTGCGTGCGCACCAGCTCCGCGGGCGGACCCTCGGCGACGATGCGCGCCTGATCCATGATGACGATGCGGTCGCACAGCGCCGCCGCCTCCTCCATGTAGTGCGTCGTGAGGATCTGTGTGACACCCGTGCGCTTCAACTGACGCAGTTTCTCCCAGACCATGTGCCGGGCCTGGGGATCCAACCCGGTTGTCGGCTCGTCGAGGATCAGCAGGTCGGGTTCCGGCAAGAGCGCCCTGGCGACCATCAGCCGGCGGCGCATCCCACCGCTCAGATGCTCCACCCGGTCGTTGCCGCGGTCGGTCAGCGACACGAACTCCAGCAGGGTCTCCGCGCGACGCCGGGCGATGCGCCACGGCATGTCGAAGTAGCGCGCGAAGAGCACCAGATTCTCGCGGACCGTCAGCGCGCTGTCCAGTGTGTTGTCTTGCGTCACCACGCCGAGCCGTGCTTTGATCGTGCGGGCGTGCGTGCGGACGTCCATGTCCAGAACGTGGAGGCTACCTGAGGTCGGCGGGAGGACACAGTAGGTCATCTTCATCGTGGTGGTCTTGCCCGCGCCGTTGGGCCCCAGGAAGCCAAAGCACTCGCCCCGCTGTACCTGGAAGGTAATACCGTCCACGGCGGTCACGGCACTATAGCGTTTCGTCAGCGATGCTGCCGCAACGACCGACGTGCCGGACACCGAGGCCATCATGCAGCGATTAACGCGTGATCGTGACCTTTTGCAGGCCGCGGGGTTTGTCGGGATCCAGCTTTCGGGCAACCGACAGATGGTACGCGAAGAGGTGCATGGCGGGAGCCGCCGCGATGGGCGCCAGCGGCTCCGGGAGCCCGGCGTTGAAGGCCACGTCCCCGGGATCGTCACCAAACGCGAACGTGAGGGTCGGCACCGACCGGCCGCGGAGCGCCACCCGGGTGTCGATCATGCCGGGGCGCGTGCGCCCAGGAGGCACGAGCACCACGACCGTGCTCTTTCGGTCGAGCGCAGCGATCGGACCGTGCAGCAGTTCAGCCGCCGAGAGCGAGTCCGCGGCCGCGTAGCAGGTTTCCTTCAACTTCAGCGCGGTCTCATCGCCGACCCCAAGCATGTAGCCGCGAGAAATGATCACCCACGGGTCGCGGCGGGCGTGGCGTTTGGCCAGGGCCTTGATCTTGGCGTCCTGCTCCAACGCGGCCGCCGCCGCGCCGGGCAGGCGGGGGAGCACACGGGCGAGATCTTTGTGCTGGCCCCACCCCGCCACCAGCGTGGCCAGCGCCGCCAGCGAGGCGGTGAAGGTCTTTGTGGCCGCGATGCTCTGCTCCGGACCTGCGGCGAGCGGCAACACGTGCGCGCTCCGCTGGGCGAGCGGCGATGCGGGGTCGTTGGTCAGCGCCACGGTGAGCGCCCCCTGCCGCCGGGCCTCGCCCACGACATCCGCGACATCGGCCGAGCGGCCGGACTGCGAGATCGCGATGATGGCCGCCGCCGCCCAATCCGGTGTGCGGTCGTACAGCGTGGTCACCGACGGCATGGCGATGCTCGACGGGATCCGCAGCAGCGTTTCGACCAAGTACTGACCGTAGATGGCGGCATTGTGCGACGTGCCCCGCGCCACAAAGACGACCAGCGTTGGCCGGCGCCGGCGCAGCGCGGTCGCGATCTCACCGATGACCGTCGCCTGTTCCGTCAGCAGGCGGGTCAGGACCTGAGGCTGTTCCTGGATCTCGGTGAGCATCGCGTGGGTGGGTTTGGGCATCAGCGTGACGGCGGCGTCCGCCGGGCGTACACATCAGAATTCGCCACGTGGGCCGGTCGTTCCCCAGCGAGGACCGCCAGGACGGCCTCGACGCACGATCGGTCCATGCGGGCCAGCGTGTCGCTCGTGTACGACGCCACGTGTGGCGTGGCGACGACGTTCTCCAGCTGCACCAACGCCGGGTTGGGGCGCGGCTCACCGTCGAAAACATCCAGGCCGGCACCGGCGAGCCGGCGCTCGCGCAGCGCCTTCGTGAGGGCGGCCTCGTCCACGACCCCGCCGCGGCTGGTGTTGATCAGCACGGCCGTGGGCTTCATCCGGCGCAGCGCCGATTCTCCAATCAACCCGCGGGTATTGAGCCCCAGCGGCACGTGCAGGGTGACGAAATCGCTGGCCGCCAGCAGCGTGTCCAGGTCGCAGAGCTCCACGCCGAGCGCCTTGGCCGCGGCCGGGTAGGGAACCGGGTCATACGCCAGCAGCCGCATGCTGAATCCCGCTCCGCGTCTGGCCACGGCCCGGCCGATCGCACCGAAGCCGACGATGCCCAGAGTCCGGCCGCTGACCTCGAGCGACGGTGTGCGTTCCCACCCGCCGGCCTTGACCAGCCGATCGAACCGCGTGATCTGGCGCGCTACGGCGAGGAGCAGTGTCAACGCATGATCTGCGACCGCATCGGTGAGAACGCCCGTTGTCACCGTGACGACCACGCCACGGGCTGTGGCAGCGACCAGGTCCACTGAGTCGAACCCGACGCCGCGCCGGGCCACGATGCGCAGCCGCGGGGCCGCGGCCAGGACGCGTGCGGTGATCGGCTCGGTTCCGGCGATGACGGCATCGACATCATCGATGAGTTCCAACAGCGCACCCTCGGTCAGGGTCGCACCGGTAGGATTGAGGACAAGTGCGAGGCCGCGGTCCTGGAGGACCTGCAGCGCGTCCCCCGTCTGGCCGAAGCCGACAACCCCGATCAAGACCCGCGCCGCGGTTTGCCCTCCGCTTGTCACGCCGGAACGGAGGTCTTGGCGAGGACCGGCGTCGGGCCCGCAGCATCCAGGCCCAGTGAGGTCAGGATTTCGTCGAGCTCACCCCGGCTGCCGGTATCCAGCGTGGGGCCGGGATGGCGCACCGCGGGCGACGCGATGACACCGCGCCGGCGCAGGATCTCCTTGCGGATCGCCAGCCCGATCGTCGCCTGCCCCTCGTACCGAATGAGGGGCAGGTACAGGTAGAAGAGGTAGCGGGCGTGCGCCCGCTTACCGGCGACGTACGAGTGGTAGATCCCGGCGAGGACCTCTGGGAAGGCGAACCCCGTCATCGTCCCGACCGCGCCGCGCAGAAGCTCTTCATAGAAGTACACGCCGCCCATTCCGCCAAAGACGCTGACCGGTTGCTTCGCGGCGGCCAGCACCTGCCCCACCTTCACGGGGGAGGGGATCTCCTCGAGTTTGATGGCGCGGGCGCGCGGGAGCGCGTCGGTCAGGGAAGCCAGGAACGCGGCGGGCATGACCACCCCGGAGAAGACGGGCTCATCCTGCACGACCATCGGCAGCGTCGCCGCGTCGTGGACCCGCCGGTAGTATTCGCGGACCGCGTCGAGGTTACGGAGGTTCGTCGGTGGGGCGACCATGATCGCGGCCGCGCCCTGCTCCTGCGCCTTCCGGCTGTAGCGAATCGCCAGGTCGGTCGCCGGCGCGCTCGTCCCCACGACTACTGGTACCTTGCCGTTGACGCGCCGGACAATGGCCTCCACGACGCGCTCCCTCTCGTACTCATTCAGCTTGTGGGCCTCGCCCATGATTCCCAGGACGGTCAAGCCCTCGACCCCGGCCGCCAGCTCGAAGTCCACGAGCTTGTCGAGGCTCCCGAAATCGACGTTGCCATCGTCAGCAAACGGCGTGGCCAGGATCGCATAGACGCCGTGCGGGATGCTCATCGGCCCGCTCCTGTGCGCAGGAAATGGTGGTCCTCTCCGGGTATTACGCATAGGGGGCGTCCAGCCCTCCCCTCCTGAGATGTTGATGGTTTCCATTCAAGCGAACCGCCTGCAGTCGCGCCTGGAGGCGCTCGCTACAATCGGGCGAGATCCCGGCGGCGGCGTCAGCCGGTTCCCGTACAGTGCCGCGCATACGGAATCGGTGCGTACGGTGGCAGCGTGGATGGCCGATGCGGGCCTCCAGGCGGGATGCGACCCGGTCGGCAATCTGATTGGCGTCATGCGGGGAACCGGTGGCGGCTCGACGATCCTGTTGGGATCGCACCTCGACTCGGTGCCGCACGGCGGCATGTTCGATGGCGCGCTCGGCGTGCTGGGCGGCGTTGAGGTCGCGCAGGCGCTGCGGGAAGCCGGCGTGTCGCTGCGTCACGATCTGGCCGTGGTGGGGTTCGCCGATGAAGAAGGCTACGCGTATGGGACCGGCACGCTGGCCTCGCGATGTGCCCTCGGGGATGTACCGCGGGCGCGGTTTTCCGCGCTGCGCGGCCGGGACGGTCGCACCCTGGCGGAGGCCGTCGCCGCCTTTGCGCCCGGGCTCCCCAGCACGGCACTGCCCGCGCGCGCCTCGGCGTACCTGGAGCTACACATCGAGCAAGGGCCGGTGCTGAACCGCACCGGGCAGCGGGCCGCAGCGGTGGAAGCCATTACCGGCATTGCCCGCAGCCGGTTGGTCCTCGATGGTGAAGCCAATCACGCGGGCACCACCCCGATGGCACTGCGCCGAGATGCGCTGGTCGGGGCAGCCGAGGTCATCCTGGCCGTGAAGACGCTTGCCGATGCCTCCGCCGCGCGTGCCGTGGGGACGGTGGGGGCGATCAGCGTGACTCCCGGCGCGACGAACGTGGTGCCGGGTCGGGCGGAATTGACGATTGAGCTCCGGTCGCCCGATACAGACCGGCTCCACGACCTGTGCCGCCGGACCGTCGATGCGATTCGCGAGATCGCGCTGCGCTGCGGGCTCACACCACAGCGCAGCGACTGGGACGTGCGCGCGCCGGTACCAATGGACGGGGGCATCATCGAAACGTTTCGCGCGGCCATCGGCGATGCCGGGCACGAGCCCGTGACGCTGCCGAGTTGGGCGGGACATGACGCCGCGATCATGGCGCCCCACGTGCCCACCGGGATGCTCTTTGTTCCCAGTCTCGGTGGCATCAGTCATTCGCCGAATGAGTGGACGGCGTGGGAGGACGCCGCGCTGGGCGCGGACGTGCTGCTGCGGACCGTGATGCGCCTGGACGCCCACGCCTCCCTGCCGGTTCACACGCTGCCGGTGGTGAGCTCATGACGACCCGTCTGCCCACCGGAACGCTTACGATTCTCTTCACCGACATCGAGGGATCGACGCTGCTCCTGCAGCGGCTGGGCGACGGGTATCGCCGCGTGCGCTACGTGATGCTGGAGACCGTCCGCCAGTACAGCCGCGGCAAGCTTGGCACGACGGGAGCCGCCCGGGCCGCCGAGGGTGTCGCCGGTGCTTGAAGCCGCCCTGCAGTACGCCCTGACGAACGGCGAGGCGTTTTGGCAGGCGCTGG
>Ga0187892_10003670_pt1 | contig 27521 bp, 27 predicted proteins | sample MA1701073metaG_FD_139345 | JGI IMG/M metagenome (GOLD analysis project Ga0187892, IMG submission 139345) | Bio-ooze microbial communities from a basaltic lava cave in the Kipuka Kanohina Cave System on the Island of Hawaii, USA - MA170107-3 metaG ... | reverse complement strand
TCTGCGGAGGTTTCATTGATTGAAGCATTCCAGGAGAACTCGCCCCGTGGCCGGAGGCTCTCGTTCTTCGACAAGATTCGAGTAAAGTAAGCCTCCGCAGACTAGACAGTCTGCGGTACATTTCGTCACTTCGCGCTGTCTAGTCTGCGGAGGTTTCATTGATTGAAGCATTCCAGGAGAACTCGCCCCGTGGCCGGAGGCTCTCGTTCTTCGACAAGATTCGAGTAAAGTAAGCCTCCGCAGACTGGACAGTCTGCGGTACATTTCATCACTTCGCCGCGATCGCGCTTTGTTTGAGCGGGACCGTGTGAACATCGCGCTCGTGGATCATATCGAACAGCTTCTTCAATCGCGGGTAGACGTCAGCTAATTGGTTTTCCTGGCCGATGCCCGGAAAGATCAGCGCCCCGCCTCCACCGAAGAAGAAATTGCGTTTGTAGGTCAGCGTGCGGCTCTGCGCGTCGTACTGAATGTTCACGTCGTAAAGCGAAACGTTCTCCGCCTTGATCGAAGAGGGCATCTCCGCGTTGTCCAACTCGAAGCCGGCGGGCAGTTGAATCGTCACCGTGTCTTCCTCCGCCCACGGGTAGCGGAAATAGACCGAGTATTTCCGCTCCTGGTTCGGGAACATCGGTTTCGCGTTGTGCTGGAAGAACGCCGGTTGCAGGAACAACCGTTTGCCTGTGCGCTGCGCGTAAGACGCCACGCGCACGCGATAGCTTCTGACCAACGGCTTGATCGGGTCGGTCACGTTCTCGAATTTGACCTCCGAGATTTCCGCCGCGCCCAGCCACTCCTTGACTGCCTCGCGCAACTGTTTCTCGCGCTCTTCGGGCGAAATGTCCGCGAGCGCCTCCTTCTGCTCTTTGCCGGCGTGGCCGGTGAACGAAACGCGCACATCGCCTTCGAGCGAGCCGTCTTCGTTCAGCTTCAACGTGGCCACGCGAATTTTCTTCGATTTGTCCGGCGCAGAAAGCGGCGTCCGCGTGAAGTTGGCGTTGACCCGGTCTGAAATCAGCGAATCAATACCTTCCTCCTGCCAGCGCAACATTCCCGCCGGCAGGTACGTGCTGGCCGGGTCGTAAAATTTCCACTCGTTGTTGACGTTCACGGCGATGTGCGTCGTGCTCAGGAAATACGGGGTGCGGAACGTGCGGTCGAAGAACACGTCGCTGCGGTCCGCGCTGTGAGCCAGCCGCGCCTCGAAACCGGCGGCGTTGGCCATCGCTCCGAACAACAGGTTGATGTCGTCGCCCGTGCCCGCGCCGCGCCGCAGCGTCTCCGATGGATTTTTGTTCGCTTTCATCCGGGCCAGGTCGTCTTCGCTGACGCTCGGGTCTTTTTCGAGGTTCTTGATCCGCGTGCGGCAATAATCGTAAATCCGTTCGAGCTTCTGTTCCGGCCTGGTTGCGCTGGCCATCGCTTCATTCGCCGCTTTGCGAATCTCGTCGTTGGCTTTCAGCGAGGATTTGCTGGCGTCGTAAACCTCTTTGCCGAAAAGGTTCCAGAAGTTCCATTCCGACAAAAAGCTGGCGTAATAGACCAGCATCCACGCGCGGGCTTCGTTTTCAGGCGGCATCTGCGGCTCGGCGCGGAAGGCCGGAACGTTGGTCATCTTCACGCTGCGGACGTTTTTGGCTTCGTCGTTGAAGAGAGCTGTCTTCATGTTGAACGGCTTCATCCGCATTGAGACCCAGGAGGTGTCGGTCTGTTTGACCGAGTATTTGACCTGCTGGATCGGGATGTTGCGCTGGAATTGCAGGCGCAGGAAGAAGATGTCCTTGCGGACCTCGCGGTAGCGATATTCGATGATCACGCCGGGTTCGACCGCGGGCATGGCGAAGCTCTTGGCGCGCACTTTGTATTTGCCGAATTTGGCGAGCATCGTCTCGAAGACCGCGTCGGGACGGAGCTCAATGATCGAGCCGTCGGGTTTGATCGTGCGGCCGGCGATGTCGGTGATCTTGCCGCCGTTGAAGTACGGCAATTCGACCTTGTTCTGCGTCTCGCAGCCGCGCTGGGTGAAGATTTTGATACGGAGGTAATGCTTCAACTCCGCGCCTTCGATGCCTTTCTCGACCTGAACTTCCCAAAAGAGGACTTCGGCGTCGGCGTCTTTCTCCACGGTCGGCGCCTTCAGCGCCTGGTGTTCGGGATCAATCGGTCTCCAGACATCTTCTTTGCCGGCGGCGCCGGCGGAAGTCTGAAGGAACAGGGCTATAAAAATTGACAGCAGGAACGTGATGGTGTGACGGCGATTGAACATGCGTGATGCCTCTTTTCGGTCTTTTCTTTGGTTGGTGGCTGAGTGTGGAGCGTCCATTCGGTTGTTCTTTTTCTTCGGAGTCTTTCATCCCAGCAGAGCCATTCGGACAATGTATACGTTTTTCGGAAGAGTTCGGCTCCTGAATTCTTCTCTCGAAACTTAAAGCAGTCAAGCGGGCAAACGTTTCATTGGGCCGGATGGCTCAAACATTGGGCGCGTCTTGACAGTCATCAGCGTGATAGAGACAATGTGCGCTCGTTACGGAGGCATGGCCGAGTGGCTGAAGGCGGCGGTTTGCTAAACCGTTGTAGGGGCTAAAACTTCTACCGAAGGTTCGAATCCTTCTGCCTCCGCTTTTTTGTCTGAAAGTTTGATTGAACAATCAGCGCGTGGCGATTTCCGGCGAATTGCTCCACGTAAAAAACTGCTAAAGAGCCAGACCGGAAATCCGGTTTAGCCTTTCACAAATAGGAATTCGCAGAAGACCTCGCGTTGCTTGTCGGCGCGAGGTCTTTTTCATTGCGGATTGTGGATTGCGGATTGGAATTCGGAGTTGATCCTTATCTCCTGGTTTCAGCCTTGCCAATCCGCAATCCGCAATCCGCAATCGCTTATGAGTCAATTCCTCCAATTCATCCAAGAAGACCGTGTCCACGTCTTCGATGGCGCGATGGGCACGATGATCTACTCCAAAGGCGTTTACATCAATCGCTGCTACGACGAACTGAATCTGTCGGCGCCCGATCTGATCCTCGAAATCCACCGCGAATACGTTAAAGCCGGCGCCGAGATCATCGAGACTAACACCTTCGGCGCGTCGCGTTTGAAGCTCGCCGCGCAGGGACTGGACGACAAGCTGGTCGAGACCAACGTCGCCGCTGCGAAGCTGGCGCGCCGGGCCGCCGAAGAAGCGCATCACGACGCTTTCGTCGCGGGCGCAATCGCGCCGCTCGGCGTTCGCATCGAACCTTACGGCCCGACTTCGGTTGATGAAGCGAAGGAGATGTTCAAAGAGCAGGCGCAGGCGCTGCTCGAAGGCGGCGTGGACGCGTTCGTGCTCGAAACCTTTCACGATCTGGACGAGATGCGCCAGGCGATTCGGGCCGTGCGCGAGCTGGGCGATTACATCATCTTCGCGCAGATGACGATCAACGATCAGGGCGAGACCGCTTATGGCACGCGGCCTGAAATCTTCACTCAACGGCTGGATGAATGGGGTGCGGATGTCATCGGGTTGAACTGCGCGGTCGGTCCGCAGATCATCCTCGAAGCGATTGAGAAGATGCGGCCTGTGACTTCGCGCAAGCTTTCAGCGCAGCCCAACGCCGGGTTGCCACGCGATGTCGGCGGCAGGCAAATCTATCTGGCCTCGCCCGAATACATGGCCAAGTATGCCAAACGATTGATCAACGCCGGAGTGAAATACATCGGCGGTTGCTGCGGCACGACGCCGGAACACGTCAAGCTGATCGTTGACGCTGTGCGCGCCTTAAGCCCTGCCCGCCGCACAGTCAGCGCGATCACCGTCGAAGAACAGAGCGCGAAGGTTGCTCCCGTGCCGCTGGCCGAACGCTCGCGCTTCGCCAACAAAATCGCCAACGGCCAATTTGTGACGAGCGTAGAAATCGTCCCGCCAAAGGGATGTGACCCATCGAAGATGATCGAAGGCGTGCGGACGTTGAAAGAAGCGGGAGTGGACGCGGTGAACGTGCCTGACGGTCCGCGCGCGCAATCGAGGATGGGCGCGTTGGCCGTGTCGTTGATCATCGAGCAGCAGGTCGGCATCGAAGCCGTCACGCATTATTGTTGCCGCGACCGAAATCTGCTGGGAATGTTGTCGGATTTGCTCGGCGCGGCGGCGTTGGGTTTGCGCAACTTTCTGATCATCACCGGCGATCCGCCAAAGATGGGGCCGTACCCGGATGCGACCGCCGTCTTCGACATTGACGCCATCGGTTTGACGAACCTGGTCAATCGCTTGAATCACGGCTTAGATCCCGGCGGCAACCCCATCGGCCAGCCGACGCAATTCGTCATCGGCGTGGGCGTCAATCCCGGCGCGATTGACCTGGATTACGAAATCCGCCGCTTCGAGTGGAAGGTCGAGGCGGGCGCCGAATACGCCATCACCCAACCGGTCTTTGACGCCGAACAACTGAAAAACTTTCTCAAGCGTATAGAACATTGCCGCATCCCGATCATCCCCGGCGTCTGGCCGTTGACCAGCTTCCGCAACGCCGAGTTCTTGAACAACGAAGTGCCGGGTGTGTCGGTGCCTGACGCGGTGCTCGAACGGATGCGAAAGACACCCGATGGGGCCGCCGGGTTGAAGGAAGGCGTGAAGATTGCGCAGGAGATGTTGATGGAGGTTCGGCCTTACGTGCAGGGCGTGCAAGTGTCCGCGCCATTTGGCAAGATTCCACATGCCCTGGATGTGTTTGAAGTTCTCTCGTAAGGAGCAATGCCACTATGAATATCCTGAAGATAATTCTGATTGCTATCGCTCTCGTGTTTGCGGCGTTTGGCGCGCTGATGCTGATCGGAATGGCGTTCACCTTGCTGCGCGCGCTGTTCTGGCTGGCCGTGATCTGCGTCGTTGTGTGGTTGTTGTGGAAGATGTTCGGCTCCAAGGGCGGCGAGCTTATCGCCAGAAGCGATGATTACAGCGAATTGCAGAACACAGAGATGACGCTGGACGAGTACAAGCGAAAGATCGAAGAGCAATTGAGGCGGGAGTCTGAGCGGCGTTCTTGAGCAGACTGCATCAGGTTCATCGCCGAGCGAAGATAACCGAGGACTGACGATGGCGCGACAGAAAACGTATCCGACCGCCGCAACCGTCCGCGAAGCGCTGGATCAAATGACGGTTGATGAATTGAAGCAACTCTCGTATCGGTTGCCGACCAAAGAGCGGCCAATGCGAATGCGGAGATTGCCGATTTGGTGGCCAATCACGAATGCACGAAGAAGCTGTGTTTGCGCGCGGGCGAACGACACTTGGAGGTCAAGGCCGAGGCGAAAGAGCGCTTCCGAAAGGCCATGCGTCTGCCGGGATATGGTATACCGCGAGTGTGAATCTCAAATGCGGCGCATAGTAAAATATACCGTGTGATGAGCGAGATGATGCAATAACAAAGGGGATTGTTGCGAGTATCTCAATCGAGACGGGAGTAAAAAAATGAGCATAGTAATTCCTGACGAGATCACTCTGGCTACGCGATTGACGGCGGCGGAGTTAATTCAAGAGCTTGCCATTGCCTTGTTCCAACGTGAAAAGCTGACGCTAGGTCAGGCCAGCCGTCTGGCCGGAATGAATCAATGGCAGTTTCAGTTGCTGCTCGCCAGCCGCCAGATTCCAATCCATTACGATGTGGCTGAGTTTGAGGCTGATCTAAAAACATTGGCGGAAATGAGGCAGCCGTGATCGTTGTCAGCAACACCTCGCCGATCACCAATCTGGCGGCTATCGGGCAGTTGGATTTACTGCGACAGCTCTATCAACAGATTGTCATTCCGGAAGCGGTGTATCGAGAATTGACTGCCAGCAGCAGTCAACATCCCGGCGCAATTGTGCAGACGCTGAATTGGATCGCAACGCAGGCCGTCACAAATCAGGCGCTGGTCACCGCGCTTCGTTTGGAACTTGATGAAGGCGAAGCGGAAGCGATTGCGCTGGCTCAGGAATTATCCGCCGATCTGGTGTTGATTGATGAGCGAGATGGCCGAGCGATCGCCGCGCGCTTCGGGTTGCGTGTAATCGGGTTGCTGGGCGTGTTAGTTGAAGCAAAGCATCAGACGTTGATTCCGGCAGTTCGGCCTTTGCTGGACGCGCTCATCCGCTCAGGATTTCACATCAGCCAGAATTTGTATTCACGTGTGCTGCAGGCGGTAGGAGAGTAAAGGCAGGTAAAAGTGACTATGAATAAAGCCGATTTCCAGATCGGACTCGAATTTTACACTGGCGCTGGCAAATGGCGCTGCACCGACATCGGCACGCGCGTGGTCGTGGCGATCAAGCTCGATCAAACGGATGAGAGTTGGTACAACGGCCCGCCTTATGCTGTCGCTGAGTCGGTTTTTGATGAGTACGATCTGCCTGGCTGTAGTCTTGATCCGAATGAGTTCAATTCAGATTGAGCCGAAGGGGAGATGGCAATGAATTTGGGCGAAGACACAATCCTGAATAATCGTTACCGAATCCTGCGCGTGTTGAGCGACAAGGGCGGGATGGGAATGATCTATCAAGCTCACGATCTCAACCTCAACGGCACGGTTGTCATCAAGCAGTCGCGCTTTACCGAGCAAGAACTGCGGCGGCAATATCCGCACTTGCCGGCGGAACAGGTTCGCAGTCAAGCCGAGTACTTGCGCAAAGCCTTCGAGCGCGAAGCGAAGCTGCTCTTCGGTCTGCGTCACAGCGCGTTGCCGCGCGTGATTGATTACTTCGCCACGCCCGATGGCAATCAGTTTTTTGTGATGGAGTTCATCCCGGGCAAAGACTTCGGTGAATTGTTGAGTGAACGATTGCGCCAAAATCAAGGTCCGTTCCCGCTCGACCAAGTGCTGGGCTGGGCGGAGCAGATTCTCGATGTGCTCCATTACCTGCACACCAATTTCGATCCACCTGTCATCCACCGCGACATCAAGCCGCAAAACCTGAAGTTGATGCCGAGCGGTCAGGTGATCCTGCTCGATTTCGGTTTGGCCAAAGGAGCGCGTCCGGGAATGTCGGTAGTCGAAAGCGTTCACGGCCACACGCCCCATTACGCGCCGCTCGAACAAATCAATCGCAAAGCCGGTCAGGAGCAGCCAACAGATCCGCGCAGCGACATCTATTCGCTGGCCGTCACGCTCTACCACCTATTGACAGGACAACTGCCACCGGACGCCGTTGAGCGGGTGGCAGAAACGATCAGTGGCGGGGATGATCCGCTGCGTCCGGCGCGAGAACTCAGCGCGCAGATTCCGTTGGCAGTTTCCGAGGTTCTGCAACGCGCCGCCGCGCTTAACCCAGCAGCAGTAAGTAAAGCAAAAGCAGGCAGCCTCACGGTGATTGGTTACGTGCATACAAGCTATGGCTCGCGTGATCCGGCGGTAGTGAAAGCTGAAATAGACGCTTATAAAACGTGGTACGGCGTTGATGGAATTTTTCTAGATGAAGTGTCTACTGATGTCGCTGGGGTTTCATACTATCGGGGCTTGGCGACCTACATCAAAGCTAATCCCGGCAGGCTGGTAGTGCTCAATCCAGGAACTTTTCCGGCGGAAGATTACGCGTTGGTGGGTGACATAATTTTGGTATTTGATGACAGTTATAGCGCATACGTATCGGTTCAAACCCCAGCCTGGGTTTTCAACTATCCGGCCAATAAGTTTTGGCATGTCGTGTACTCTGTGCCAACCGCACAAGAAATGAGAGAGGCTATTCGGTTGTCGCGACAGCGTAATGGCAGGCACGTATATGTGTCTGATGGCGTTTTACCGAATCCCTTTGACAGCCTCCCATCCTACTGGCTAGAAGAACTCAGAGAGATCTGAGGAAGCGACTTGAGGAACCGCTTTAGATTAGGGGGCTGACGGTTATGGCCTACGAAGTGAGATTTGCTGAGTCGGCAAAGGCGCATCTGAAGGCGCTCACCGCCCAGCAACGGAGAAAAGTGCTTGAGGCGGTTGAAACGCAACTCACGCACGAGCCGTTGAATGAGACGCGCAATCGTAAACCACTCCGCCCCAATCCGCTGGCTCCCTGGGAATTGCGCATCGGCAAGCTGAGAGTGTTTTATGACGTGGCTGAGACTGAGCCGAAGAGCGTGTACATTGTTGCCATTGGCGAAAAGCGTGGTAGCAAGCTGTTCATTGGCGGAAAGGAGATAGAGCTATGATAACCATTGAGATTTCTACTGCCTCGCGCCCCTTGTCGGCGTATGCAGATGAGTTGGGCGAGGAGACGATTGTCTTGACCTCGAACGACGAGCCAATCGCGGCTATCGTGTCGTTGAAGAACGTAGACCGGGAATCGCTCGCGCTGAGCCTCAACCCTGAGTTTATGGCGATCATCGAGCAAGCCAGGGCAGAGTGCCGAGCCGGTAAGACGCTTTCGCTGGAAGAGATGAAACGCGCGGTTTTGGACGGCGAAGAAGGTGAATTATGAAAATGGATAAACTGAAACAGCGATTGCGCAAGAATCGTCCGACTGCGCCCGTGACGATTGACCTCCCGGAAGACGTGATCGGCGATCTGAAAAGAGTGGCGTTGCATTTGGGATTCACCGACTATCACGCGCTGGTTCGCGCCTATGTCGGGCAAGGATTGCGAGCCGATCTCGAACGGCTGGACTCGACACTTGAAGTGGCCAATCTGATTGCCAGCTTGCAACGCCAGGGCGTCGCAGAAGAGGTGATTGCCAACGCCGTTGCGGAAGCGAGAGGGTATGTGGAGGCGGCATAGTTCGGAGGGCGGCGCATTTGTCAGCAACGGAATGCTAAGAGAGGAGCGGATGACTGACGTAAGAAGTCAATTTGGTGGTTATGTCAACGGGCTGTCCTACCAGCCGCTCTTCTTCTGCGGCGACGCGCTGGCGATTCTGCGCGAATTGCCGGCGGAGGCCATTGACTTCTGTATGACCAGCCCGCCGTACTGGAATCAGCGTGAATATGCGAGCGGCGGCAACGGGTTGGAAGAGAGCCATCAGCAATACTTGGACAATCTGCTGGCGGTCTTTGCCGAGGTCAAACGGACGTTGAAGCCAGCGGGGTCGTTCTGGCTCAACATCGGCGATACGTATCAAAACAAGAGCTTGACCGGCATTCCCTGGCGATTGGCGATTGCGTTGATGGATCAACAGCAATGGACGCTCAGAAACGAAGTTATCTGGAACAAGATCAAGGGGCCGGACAATGCGCACGACAAGCTGCGGAACGTCCACGAGCAGGTCTTTCACTTCGTCAAAAGTAAAAACTTTTATTACGACCTTGACTCCATCAGATCGAAGCCGCGCGAAGCCAGAGTCGTCAACGGCGTGGTCATTTCAGCGACGGGCGTCACTGGCGTGCGTTACCGGCGACAGATCGAACTTTCAACGTCGCTCACTGCTGAAGAGAAACAGGCCGCTTTTCAAGCGTTGGAGGAAATGCTGAGTGATGTCGCGCAGGGCAAGCTCTCCGATTTCAGGATGGTCATTCGCAATCAGCAGCGCACTACTCATTCAGATTCCGAAAAACTCTCCGGACGGGCGAAGGAATTAGCGCAGAAAGGATTTTATTTCCTGAAGTATCACCCAGACGGCAGCAAGCCTTCGGACGTGTGGGAGATTCTGCCAGAAGACACGCAGAACCGCGTCGGGCATTACGCGGCTTACCCGGAAGACTTGTGCAAGATACCGCTGCTGGCGACTTGCCCGCCGGACGGCATTGCGCTCGATCCGTTCTGCGGCACGGGCACGACCAACTCCGTCGCACAGATGTTGCAACGCAAATCGGTCGGCATTGATCTGTCACCGGAGTATATCGAAGTCGCCCGCCGGAGGTGTCAACGGCTGATATGAGCAATCGCATTCTCGAACTCTTCACCATCTCGACCGGCAAAGCGAATGTTGATTGGCAGCAGGCGGTCAAGAAACAGTTTTGCAGTTATCTGGAAAAGAAGTGCGTCAAGGTCAGAAAAAGCCAGCCGGAGATTTCAATCGGAACTTGTTCGGCTCTTTTGGGCGCGAGTGGAGAGCGAAGCGCGATCATTTGCCCACACCGTTTTCTGGAGAGGAGCCAAATCTTCATTGATTGCCTTCACCTGCTCAGATCGCACGAGCCAGGCAACGAACTGCACAAAGTTCCCGAAGTCGCAATTCCCGGTGGCAGCGTGGATTACTTTCTGGTCTCCGCGAAGAACGGCAAGGTGGCGGATTTCGTTGGGATAGAATTGCAAGCCGTAGACACGACTGGAACGACTTGGCCTGCCCGACAGCAGTTTCTCAGGTCTGTCGGAGTCAAAATCCCCCGCAAGGATGAACAAAGTAAATCGTATGGCATCAACTGGAAGATGACGGCCAAAACGACGCTGGTGCAGCTTCATCACAAAGCCGAGACATTCCAACACATCAACAAACATCTGGCGCTGGTTTTGCAGGATTGTCTGTTTGATTATATGAACGGCTCGTTTCGCTTCAGCCACATCGAAGATGCGAAGCTTGGCGATCCGATGCACTTCCACATCTACGCGCAAGAATCGGGCAGAGCAGAGCTACGCCTTAAACTCACCAGTCGTAAAAGCACTGACGCCGAAGGCATTGCTCTGTCACTAGGCTTGCAAGCCAAACAGAGGGTCGAGCTTGAGGTGATCGTCGCGGCATTGCAGGCCAAGATGTCCGATCGAACCTTGCTGAAAATATGAGACGAATGATCGGAGAAACGAAGTGAATAACCATCCGAACACCAGAGAAAAACTCGAACAACTCTTACGCCAACGCATCGTCATCATTGACGGCGCGATGGGCACGACGCTGCAACGCTACCAACTCGACGAAGCCGCCTACCGCGGCGAGCGGTTCAGGGACTGGTCGCAGGATCTGAAGGGCAACCACGACCTGCTCTGCCTGACGCAGCCACAGGTCGTCGCCGAAGTCCATCGCGCCTACCTCGAAGCCGGCGCGGACATCATCGAGACCAACACCTTCACCGCGCAGGCCGTCTCGCTCGCCGATTACGGATTGGAGCATTTGGCTTACGAGATAAACCTGGCGGCGGCGAGTATTGCGCGACGAGTGGCCGACGAGTTTATGGTTGAACATCCAGACCGCGTCTGCTTCGTCGGCGGGTCGTTCGGCCCGATGAACCGCGCGCTGTCGCTCTCGCCGGACGTGAACAACCCGGCTTTCCGCGCGGTGACTTTCGATCAGGTGATGCAGGCTTATTACGACCAGGCGCGCGGGCTGGTGGACGGCGGCGCGGACATCCTGATCGTCGAGACGGTCTTCGATTCGCTCAATTCAAAAGCCGCGTTGTTTGCGATTCAAAAACTTTTCGACGATACGGGCAGGAAGCTGCCAGTGATGTGTTCGTTCACGATCACCGACGCCAGCGGGCGCACGCTCTCCGGGCAGACCGTCGAGGCTTACTGGAATTCCGTTTCAAACCACGACCTGGTCAGCATCGGCATTAACTGTGCGCTGGGGCCGAAGGAGATGCGGCCGTTTATCGAAGAGCTGGCGCGCATCTCGCCGATTTACGTCAGCGCCTATCCGAACGCCGGCTTGCCCGATCCGCTCTCGCCGACGGGCTTTCCCGAAACGCCGGAGACGATGGCGCCGCAACTGCGCGAATGGGCGAGGGCTGGCTGGTTGAATATTGTGGGCGGTTGCTGCGGCACCACGCCCGACCACATCCGCGCAATTGCCGAAGCAGTGAAAGATTGCCCGCCACACGTTCCCGTCAAGCCGGAGCCTTATCTGCGCTTGAGCGGGTTGGAGGCGTTGGCGCTGCGGCCCGACACCAACTTCGTCAACATCGGCGAGCGCACCAACGTCACTGGCTCGCCCAGATTCGCCAAGCTGATTTTGAACGGCGAATACGAAGAGGCGCTAAGCGTCGCGCGCCAGCAGGTCGAAAACGGCGCGCAGTTGATTGACGTGAATATGGACGAGGGGATGCTCGATTCCGAAGCGGCGATGGTCAAGTTTTTGAACTTGATCGCTGCCGAGCCGGACATCGCGCGCGTACCGATAGTGGTTGATTCGTCGAAGTGGTCGGTCATCGAGGCCGGCTTGAAGTGCATTCAGGGAAAGGCTGTCGTCAATTCGATCTCGCTCAAAGAAGGGGAAGAGAAGTTCAAGGAGCAGGCGCGGCTCATTCGCCACTATGGCGCGGCGGTGATTGTGATGGCCTTCGACGAACGCGGGCAGGCTGATACGTTCGAGCGCAAGATCGAAATCTGCGAGCGCGTCTACCGAATCCTGACACAAGAGGTCGGCTTCCCGCCGCAAGACATCATCTTCGATCCGAACATTCTGACTGTCGCAACCGGGATGGAGGAGCACAACAACTACGCGGTGGACTTCATCCACGCGACCCGGTGGATCAAGCAGAACCTGCCGCGGGCCAAAGTGAGCGGCGGTGTGAGCAACATCTCGTTCTCGTTTCGCGGCAACAACGCGGTGCGCGAGGCGATGCATTCGGTGTTTCTGTATCACGCCATCAAAGCTGGGATGGATATGGGCATCGTCAACGCCGGGCAGTTGGCGGTCTACGACGAGATTCCGAAAGATTTGCTCGAACTGGTCGAAGACGTGCTGCTCAATCGGCGGGCGGACGCGACCGAGCGCCTTGTCGCTTTTGCCGAGACGGTCAAACAGCAGGATAAAGCCGAAGCGAAAGAGGAAGAGTGGCGGCTGGCTTCTGTCGAAGAGCGTTTGTCGCACGCGCTGGTCAAAGGCATCACCGACTTCATCGAGCCGGATGTCGAAGAGGCTCGGCAGAAATACGGACGGCCACTGGCTGTGATCGAAGGCCCGTTGATGGACGGGATGAACGTCGTCGGCGACCTGTTCGGTTCGGGCAAGATGTTCCTGCCGCAGGTGGTCAAATCGGCCCGCGTGATGAAGAAGGCAGTCGCTTATCTGGAGCCGTTTATGGAAGCGGAGAAGGCGGCGAATGGCGGCGGCAGAGCGCAAGGCAAGGTGTTGATGGCGACGGTGAAAGGCGACGTGCACGACATTGGCAAGAACATCGTCGGCGTGGTGCTGGCGTGCAACAACTACGAAGTGATTGACCTGGGCGTGATGGTTCCGTGCGAGAAGATTTTGCAGACGGCGCGGGAACAAAACGTTGACATTATCGGTCTGAGTGGGTTGATCACTCCATCGCTCGACGAAATGCAACACGTGGCCCGTGAGATGCAGCGCGAAGGATTTACTCTGCCGTTGTTGATCGGCGGCGCGACGACCTCGCGCGTGCACACAGCAGTGAAGATTGCGCCAAATTACGAGCCGCCGGTCGTGCATGTGCTCGACGCTTCACGCGCCGTGCCGGTGGTCGGCGCGCTGATCAACCCCGAATCCCGAGCCAACTTCGCGCTGAAGAACCTGAGCGAGCAGAACCGCGACCGCCAGACTTACGAAGCCAGCCGCGAGCAGAAGACGATGCTCAACCTCGAACAGGCGCGAGCTAACCGCACGCCGATTGACTGGGTGACGACCGAGATCGCCAAGCCCGAATTCACCGGCGTCCGGCTGCTCAAAAACTTCCCGCTCGAACAGATCGTCCCGTTCATTGACTGGTCGCCGTTCTTCCACACGTGGGAGTTGAAAGGCGTCTTCCCGCGCATCCTCGACGATCCGGCGGTAGGCGCGCAGGCGCGCAAGCTTTACGAAGACGCGCAGAGATTGCTCGAACGGATCGTCAGCCGCCGTTCGCTCCGGGCGCACGCCGTTTACGGTTTCTGGCTGGCGAACTCGATTGGTGACGACATCGAGGTCTACGCCGACCAGTCGCGGTCGCGCACGCTAATGGTCTTCCACACGCTGCGCCAGCAAAGTGAAAAACGCGCCGGTCAATTCAACCAGGCGCTGGCCGATTTCATCGCGCCGCGCGAGAGCGGGCGGATTGATTACATCGGCGGTTTCGCCGACACCGCCGGCGCCGGGTTGGAAGAACTGTGCGCGCAGTTCGAGCGCGACCTGGACGATTACAGCTCGATTATGGCCAAAGCCCTGGCCGACCGTTTGGCTGAAGCTTTCGCCGAACTGTTGCACAAACGGGCGCGCGAGGAATGGGGTTACGGCCTGAGTGAAAATCTCAGCCACGAAGACCTGATCAAGGAACGTTATCGCGGCATACGCCCGGCGCCCGGCTATCCGGCCTGCCCCGATCACACCGAGAAACGTTTGCTCTTTGATTTGCTTAAAGCAGAGGAGAACGCGGGGATTCGTCTGACCGAATCGTTTGCGATGATTCCGGCGAGTTCTGTGAGCGGCTGGTATCTCGCGCATCCCGAATCAAAATACTTTGCGGTTGGAAAGATCGAGCGCGATCAGATTGAGGATTACGCGCGGCGCAAGGGGATGGAAGTTAGGGAAGTGGAGCGGTGGCTGGCGCCGAATTTGAACTACGAGGTATAGCTGTTAGCAGAATGAGTGTAGCCGATGATTACTTTTCTTTTCTGGAATCTCAATCACAAGCTGCTGGATGACCACGTGGCCAGGTTGGCGTCGAGGCACGAAGTCGACATTATCATTCTTGCGGAATGCGCAATTCCCGAGCGAGTAATCATAGATGCGCTTTACTGGCAAACTGGTCGCCGGTTTCATCTGCCTTTCAGCATGTGTGAAAAGATCAGAATTTTCACCGGGTTCCCGAAGAGGTTTCTGAAGGCCAAGTGCGAGAGAGAGCGGTTCACGATCCGCAGGCTGGGCTTGCCTGAAATTGACGAAATACTGATTGTGGCCACACACTTTCCTAGCAAGCTTTTTTGGTCAAAGGAAGATCAGGCATTAGAGTGCGGCAGGCTTGCGGAAGAAATTAGAAGAATTGAGAGAGAAGTAGGACATTCACGTACCCTGTTGGTAGGCGATTTGAATATGAATCCATTCGAAGATGGAGTTGCCAGCGCCATTGGCTTGCATGGAGTAATGACACGGAAAATTGCGGCCAGGCAAAAACGGGTCGTACAAGACAGGGAATATCCGTTCTTCTATAATCCGATGTGGAACCTTTTCGGCGATGCGACTGAAGGCCCAGCCGGCACATACTTTGATCGGAGGTCAGGGCACATTTGTTTCTTTTGGAATATATTTGATCAGGTTCTTCTGCGGCCGGATCTTCTGCCGTTTTTCAGGAATGAAGAGCTCAAAATTCTGACTGATGATGGTGAAGCAACGCTTGTTTCCAAAAATGGATTACCGAGCGTTTCGGCGGCATCCGATCATCTGCCGCTTCTCTTCAAGTTAAACCTTTAGTGAAAGGAGTTATCTATGGCAACTGCACAACGCGATCTTTGGCCGGCAATCCTGCCAACACCAGAGATACCAACGCCGCTTTCAATCCTGCGCGAACAGGCTTCATTACTGGAGAGTAAAACGAATGGGTTGGTTAAAGCAGAAGTCCGGTCATCTGGCGTCAAGTTATTTGCTAAAGAGCGGTTTGTCGGAGGCGAGCAAGCTGAGGACGGAGACGAGCAAGTAGAGAGGGTAAGACCACAGATCAGGCACTCTTTTTATCTTGTTGCGCCTGCGCTGGAAAATTACAGGTATCTGCTTTTTGAAGTGGCTAGTTATGTCGAAGATATCTACCCGCTGACAATAAATGGCTCGGTTGGTAAATTCAAAGTTGAATCTGAGGATGAGTTCAAAAAGACGCTGAAAAAGATTTTTGCAAGCGAAAAAACGCTGAAAGTGATTCGTTCGCTTATTGCTCAGAGCCAGGCGTAGCTCACAGCAATTTCAGCTTGAGCGTTAGCGATGAGTAAATTGCCTTTTAAAATCAGCCAGGTCAGCGTTCCGCCAGTGAAGTGCCAAGGCATCAAATCAAAACTCGTGCCCTTCATCTTCAACAGCATTCGGTGGGAGGCCAGAGTCGGCTCGCGGTGGATTGAGCCGTTTCTCGGTTCCGGCGTGGTGGCGTTCAATCTGGCGCCGGAGCAAGCCCTGCTGTCCGACACCAACCGGCACATCATCAATCTCTACCGAGCCATCCAGCGTGGCGAGATGAATCGAGGGATCGTCCGTGAGTTTCTTTATGACGAAGGGCAAAAACTTGCGGCGGGCGGCGCTGATTACTATTACGAGGTACGTCGGAGATTCAACGAAACCGGGTCGTCTTTCGACTTTCTGTTTTTGAACCGCTCCTGCTTCAATGGCGTAGTTCGATTCAACCGTCAGGGGCAGTTCAATGTCCCGTTCGGGCATAAGCCGCAGAGGTTCAATCAAGCCTACATCACAAAGATCGTTAATCAGATCGGTTGGGTGGCAAAACAGATGCAGGACAAGGACTGGGAGTTCCGGGTCGCCAGGTGGGATGAAGTTTTGCCTGAAGCCAGGCCGAATGATTTTGTTTATCTCGATCCGCCTTACATCGGCAGGCATACTGACTATTTCAATTCCTGGGCGGAAGAAAAAGCTCAACCAAACGCCCTACCTCTGTTTTCGTAAGAATCCAAATGGAGGTTGAATCGTGACAGAATTGCTAGACCAGATCCCATTTCCTGATCCCGAATTCGTTGACAACCCGGAGCCGCGCTGCCCGTGTGTGCTGCTGCTCGATACTTCGGGTTCGATGAACGATGGGAAACAGGTTTCGCTCCAGCTCACCCCTGTCCAGAAGGTGCTCCACGATTCGCTCACCGCGAAGACGGTCAGGCCGATAGACGAGTTGAACGCCGGTCTGGTGGCTTTCCGCGAAGAGTTGATGGCGGATGACTTGGCGGTCAAGCGCGTGGAGATTTCGCTGGTCACTTTCGGCCCGGTCAGAAAGCTCACCGATTTTCAAACGCCGGACGTTTTCCGTCCGCCGAGACTCAACGCTGAAGGCGACACGCCGATGGGATTGGCGATTGAGAAGGCCGTCGAGATCGTGCGCGACCGCAAGGCCGCTTACAAACAGAACGGCATCTCTTACTACCGCCCCTGGATTTTTCTGATCAGCGATGGTGAGCCGACCGACAACTGGCAGCGCGCGGCTGAGTTGGTGCGCGTGGGCGAGCAGACCAGAGCGTTCGCCTTCTTCGCCGTCGGAGTCGAAGGGGCGAACTTCGACACCCTCGGCAAAATCTCTGCGCGCCAGCCGCTCAAACTCAGCGGGCTGCGCTTTCGTGAAATGTTTATGTGGCTCTCGTCCAGCCTGAGCTCTGTCTCCCGTTCCAGCCCGGGCGATGATGTCGCGCTCAAAAACCCTGTGACGCCCGACGGCTGGGCTTCGATCTGAGCTATGTGGAAGTACGGTTTTGCCTCGGTCGCCGGGGCTTCACATCTCAAATCTTCGTTGCCGTGCCAGGATGCGAGCCGGTGCGAAGTTTTCGTCGGGCCGGGCGGCGAAGAGATTTTGCTGGCCGTCGCCTCGGACGGCGCCGGCAGCGCGGCGCATGCGCAACTCGGCGCGCAGTTAGCTTGCGATCTTTTCATTAGCGAGGCGCAGGCGCATTTCGCAGGTCAGGGAAACTGGCCGCAACTCGCCGACGGTTTCATCCGGGATTGGATCGGCAGGTTCCAGAACCTGGCGACCGGCTGGTCGGGCGAGGCGCAAAAGACCCAGGACTTCGCCTGCACGCTGCTGGCGGCGGTGGTCGGGCAGGGAAGCGCCGTTTATTTTCAAATCGGCGACGGCGCGATCGTCGAGTCGCGGCGCGAAGAGCCGGATCGTTACTCCGTCGTTTGCTGGCCCCAACAGGGCGAATATGCCAACACGACCAACTTTTTGACTGATGCCGATGCTACGGCTAAGATTTTCGTCGAGTTGAAATCCGGCGCGGTTGATGAAGTGGCTCTTTTCACCGACGGCATCCAGAGCCTGGTTCTGGATTACCGCGCGCAATCGGCGCATTCGCCATTCTTCGCGCCGCTGTTCGCGTGGTTGCGACCGCGCGATGGCGGTTACTCGCAGGAACTTTCGGATTCGCTCGCCCGTTACCTCAATTCGGAGAAGATCAATTCGCGCACGGATGACGACAAGACATTGATTTTGGCGACGAGAAGAACCGTACCGCAGACTGTCCAGTCTGCGGAAGGCTCAATGAGTCGATAATTCGTGGAAACGAGGGCCATCTGCCAGCGCGCGAGTTGCCTTTGAATATCCGAATGACCGTGCGCCCGCAGACTGGACAGTCTGCGGTACATGCCTTATGTCCAGGATCCTCTACACCTCCCAGCAAGAGATCATTCGACCGAGTCAGAAGATCGGAGCCGGCGGCGAAGGAGCAGTCTACGAAGTTCAGGATCGCAACGATCTGGTCGTCAAGCTCTACCACGAACCTCCGTCAACCGAAAAAGCCGAGAAGCTCGTCGTCCTGTCGCGCCTCGGAACCGACAGGTTGTTCAATATCTCCGCTTGGCCCGTTGACGTGTTGCGCGACAAACCCGATGGCGATGTCGTTGGGTTCCTTATGAAAAAGATCAGCCAGGCTGAAGAAGTTCACACGCTGCACAGCCCCAAAAGCCGGCTGCAAAAATTCCCCGAAGCTTCGTGGGCGTTTCTGATCTACGCCGCCGCCAACATTGCGCGCGCCGTGGCCGCCGTTCACGAACACGGCTTAGTCATCGGCGACCTGAACCCCAAGAACATTCTGGTCACGAAGAAGGCCACGATCTACCTGCTCGATTGCGACAGCTTTCAGGTTTCGGCTGAGGGCAGAACTTATCGCTGCGACGCGGGCTTTCCCGAATACACTCCGCCTGAATTGCAGGGCAGGCCTTTCCGCGAAATTGATCGCAATCAGGAACACGACTGTTTCGGACTGGCGGTGGTGATCTTCCAGCTTCTTTTTCTGGGCAGGCATCCGTTTTCGGGCCGATTCCTGGGCGCAGGCGAAATGCCTCTGGAGCGAGCGATCAGGGAGTTCCGCTTCGCTTACGGCGCCAACACTGAGGCGAGACAGATGCGGCAGCCGCCCGGCACGCTCTCGCTTGACGCTGTCCCAGCGCCGCTCGCGGGTTTGTTTTGCCGCGTGTTTTTGTCTACTGATCGTCCGCAGCCGCGCGAATGGATTGAGCCGTTGGATGCGCTGGCGAAATCGCTCAAGAAATGCAGCCTGCACAGCGGCCATTTTTATTACCGGGAATTGCGTGATTGCCCGTGGTGCGGGATCGAATCGCACGCCCGCATCCGGCTCTTCAATTTTTCCCTGAACGGAGCGGATGGGCAGCGCGGCTACTTCCGGCTCGACGAAATCTGGAAAGAGGTGGAAGCGGTTCAGGCGCCGGGCGTGGCGCTGGTTGAGAAAAGCAACCTGTTTAAAGCGTCTTCGCCGTCTGAAGAAGTCGCGGAATTTTCGCGGGACAGGCGCAAGAGTTATGTTCTGGCCCTCCTTTTTTCAGCCTTCGCCGGTTGGTTTATCGCTTGGGCGACGGACCTTCCGTTCTCAATCACGTTGCTGGCGATTGCGGGAGTTGTCGCAATCGGGATTGCCAAAATCGAACATCTCAGCTTGGGCCAGACGCAGACGCTGTTTCAGAACTGGCAGTCAATTCCCGACCATCCGCTGGTCCAGAAGATTCTGGCTGCCAGACAGCAGGCCGAAGCCGTGATTTCGCTCTCTGAGCAAAGGTGGCGCAAGGAGGCTGGGAATGAACGCTTCCTGGACAAGCTCGGCGAACTGCAAAATCTGAGGGAGACCTACGAAAATCTGTCGGGCATTCGCCAGTGGCGGTTGGGACGGTTGGAAGGGGCGGCGAGAAAAGCTCAACTCGACGAATTCCTCGACCAGTTTGAGGTCAGAGAGGCGGAGATCGAAGGCGTTTTGCACATCATAAAACCATCTCTGCTCTCGAACGGCGTGGAGACCGCCGCCGATGTGACCGAGCTGAAGTTGATCGAGTTGAGACAAATTCCAACCGTCGGTCCTTATTACGCCGAGAAGCTGTATGTGTGGCGTTACGGCCTGGAACGTGAATTCGTCTTCGATCCGGCCAAAGGCGTTCCGCCTCAAGCCCGCCTCAAGGTCGAGAAGGAGGTTGACGCCCTCCGGCTGCAACTCGAACACGAACTCAGCGGCGGCGCGTATTACCTGCGGCAAGTGAAGCGGGAGATCGAAGACCGGCGGCAGGAAATACAACCCAAGTTACAGGAAGCGCGACAGTCGCTGGCTCAAGCCGAGAAGGATTGGGAAGAGGCGATCAAGCGCAACCGCGTAATACCGCTGGTGGTGGTGTTGATCATCGCCTTCTTCTTTGGCTCGGTTTTGCAGCCGATGTCAGTGAGGCTCGATGTACCTGAGCGCGCGGACAGACGGATAGTTATCGGAGAACAGGACAGAACAGCGAAAGCGCAGGAGTTGTATAGCCAGGGAGCGCAGCTTTCGCGCGAGGGGAAGTTTGAAAAAGCGGTCCCGCTCTTTGAGCAGGCTGTCGAGATTGATTCGCGGCTTAGCGCCGCTTATGAGGAACTGGGCTACGCCTTGTATCTCCTGGGAAGATACGAGGAATCCATTGCGGCATCGCAAGCGGCGATCAGGCTCATCAATGATTTTGGGCCTTACTACAATCTGGGACTGGTTTACATCGCCCAGAATAATTGGGCCGCAGCGAATGAAGCTTTGACGAGAGCCGTTTTCTTTTGCAATCGGACTTCCTGGCAGGAGAGTTATTCGCAAGCGTACTATTACCTGGGACTTTCACTGGTCAGGATAGGGGTGGCGGAAGCAGTCATTGAGACGCTGGAGGACAAGCTGAAGAGTTCTCCCGGTTTAACCATTGAGCGGTTTGAACTGGCGAATTTGTACCAGTGGGTGGGCAAACGCAAAGCCGCAATGGCGCAGTACGAGATATTGAAGAAGAGCGATCCGTTGCTGGCGGAGGAATTGAGGAAGCTGATGAGAAAGCGCGACGCTCGCAAATGAAGCTCGGACGGCAATCATTATGGAGGCGACGATGGCATCTCCGGCAACCATAACCCAACTGCTCGTCCGGTGGCGCAACGGCGACCAGGCGGCGCTCGACGAATTGGCGCCGCAGGTCTACAACGAACTGCGCCGCCTGGCCAAATATTACCTGCGCCAGGAGCGGCCCGACCTCACGCTGCAACCCTCCGACCTGGTGCACGAAGCCTACCTGCGACTGGTGGATGAACCGGAGATAGATTGGCAGAACCGTGCGCACTTCTTCGGCATCGCCGCCGTGCGGATGCGCCACATCCTGGTCGAACACGCGCGCAGCCGGCAGGCGGCCAAACGAGGCGGGGGCGAATATCTGCTGTCGCTCGGCCAGGCTGATCGGCAGGCCGAAGACCGCGTCGTCAACCTGCTCGCGCTTGACGACGCTCTCCAGCGGTTGGAAGCGATGGATCCGCAGAAGTCGCGGATCGTGGAGTTGCGGTATTTCGGCGGGTTGACGATTGAAGAGACGGCGGAAGCGATCGGGATTTCGCCGGCCACCGTCAAGCGCGATTGGAGCATGGCCAGAGCCTGGTTACGCAACGAGATCAGCAACACGTAGCGTTGATTGCCGCTTCAGAGAGAGGAAGTGTTTGCCGCTTCCCGCCTTCCGGGCTGCTGTGCGTGGGGTGTTATAATCCGCGCTGTTTCAGCCGGATTCATTATTGATAAAGGAGAAGTAGTCATGGCGCGAATTGAAATCGGAAAGTATTTGGCGGTAGACACACGCATCTGTGGCGGCAGGCTCATTCTCAGAGGCACGCGCATTATGGTCGCCGATGTGTTGTCACTGTCCGAGCGAGGCTATTCCCCGGAAGAAATCGCGGAGCAGTATCACGGCATCATTACGCCTGATGCTGTAAAAGAGGCGCTAACGTGGGTCCGCCGTGGAATGGTTAGGGAAGTGAAGATCAAGGCCAAGAAAGCCGCATGATCGTCCTCGACTACAATATCATCAAAGAGCAGGCGCAACTGCTCAAGCGCGGGCGAATCCATTTTCGACAGATCGGGGTGGAAATCGGCTTGCCAAGTTGGGACGATCAACAGGAAATCCTTCGTTACTTGCATAACGCCAAACAGACCACGTTTTTTACTCGTGACGATGACTTTTTCCGTTACAAACTCTGCCATTCCAACTATTGCCTGGCGATCATTGATGCGCCGGAAGACGAAACAGCGGGATTTATCAGAAAGTTCCTGCGACACCCAAACTTCAAAACCAAAGCCAAACGTTGTGGAAAAGTCGTGAAGCTGTCGCCGCGAATTATCACGTGGTGGGAGATTGGGAAACCTCGACGGCAACACCTGATCTGGTAGAATCCCGCGACCACCTTTGGCAACACAAAACCATGACGCCTGAGCGATGGAAAAAGCTGGACGCTCTGTTCCACGAGGCGCTGGAGCTTCAGGGAGAAGCGCGCGCAGCCCATCTGGCGAAGGTGTGCGGCGGCGACGAGCAATTGCGCGCGGAGGCTGAGCGCCTTGTCGCCGCGCACGAGCGGGAGAGCAGCTTCATTGACTCGCCCATCCTGGCGGAGGCTGCGGCGCTCAAGGGCGCCGGCGATGAATCTCCGGTCGGGCGCAGCATCAGGCATTACAAGATCCTCAGCCTGCTGGGCCGGGGCGGAATGGGCGAAGTCTTCCTGGCCCAAGACGCCAGGCTCGAACGCAAAGTCGCGCTCAAAGTGTTGCCCGCCGCCTTCACTCAACATCCGGAGCGCGTGCGCCGGTTTGAGCGCGAAGCGAAGGCGGCGTCGGCGCTCAATCATCCGAACATCCTGACCATTCACGAGATCGGCGAGGTTGATGGCGCGCATTACATCGTCAGCGAGTTTGTCGAAGGCGAAACGCTACGCGCGCTGATCGGGCGCGGCAGGGTCGGCGTCAGTCATGCAATAGCAATAGCCGAGCAGGTGACAAGCGCGTTAAGCGTGGCGCACGAAGCCGGGATCATTCATCGTGACATCAAGCCGGAGAACGTGATGGCGCGGCCCGACGGTTTGGTCAAAGTGCTCGACTTCGGCCTAGCCAAGCTCACTGAGCGGCCCGCAGCAGCGCCGGAGGTTGATTCACAAGCGGAGACGATAGCTCGGCTGAGCACGGAGCCTGGGGTGGTGATGGGGACGTTGAGCTATATGTCGCCGGAGCAGGCGCGTGGGCTGAAGATGGATCATCGCACAGACATCTTCAGTCTTGGTGTGATGTTGTATGAGATGGTGGCGGGGCGGCGTCCCTTTGAAGGCGCGACGACGAGTGATGTGATCGCGGCAATCCTGCAAAACGAGCCGCCGCCGCTGACTGCGTACAGGCCGAATACGCCGCGCGAATTGGAGCGCATCGTTAGTAAAACGCTGCGCAAGGAGCGCGAAGAGCGTCACCAAACCGCGAAGGACTTGCTCCTCGACCTCAAGAGTTTTCAACAAGAGAGTAATTCAGCCGCTGCCGGCGCAGCGATGGAGCGCGGGACGAAGCGTTCGTGGTTTCATACATCCCAGGCTTGGCTCTCCCTGATTTCATTGATGGCTCTGCTGGCGGCGGTCGGCGCCGTTTTCTGGTGGTATTCCCGGGATGAGGCTCCGCCGACCATTGGACGTCCGCTCCCCTTGACCACTGAACCGGGTTTCGAACTCAATCCGGCGCTCTCGCCCGACGGCAAGCAGGTCGCCTTCACCTGGAATGGCCCCAAGCAGGACAACTTCGATATCTACATACAACTGGTCGGTTCCAACTCTCGATTGCAACTGACCACAAATCCTGCCGAAGACTACAATCCAGCCTGGTCGCCGGATGGGAACGCCGTCGCGTTTCTTCGTCGTCTGGATGGCGACCGCAACGAACTGCTGCTGGTTCCCGCGCTCAGTGGCCCCGAACGTAAACTGACAGAGACGATCAATGCGGATAACGTGACGTCACGCATGACTGGGCTTGCCTGGTCGCCCGACGGACGTTGGATTGCGGTCTCTCACAGCGAGGCTGGAGACCTTGGCGAAGGTTTGTTTCTGGTTTCAGCGCAGACAGGCGAGAAGCGACGGCTGACTCGCCCGCCGACAGACTCTGGCCGGGATTTCGCGCCGGCATTCTCACCCCATGGGCGCACACTCCTCTTCACTCGCGCTTCCGGCACTGGTCTGGCTGCGGAGATATACATACTTTCCATGACAGAGGACTTCGAGCCGGTCGGTGAAGCGCGGCGACTGAAGACTGACGAGCGATCTGTCGGATGTCCGGTTTGGACTCTCGACGGACGCCACGTCTTATACCTCGCCGCCCCCGATATTGGCTTCCGCGAACAAACGGAACTGCGAAAGATTGTTGCTTCAGGCGCCGGCAAATCTGAACGAGTCGCACTGCTTGAAGGAATGGTCAATGAGATAAGTCTGGGCCGCCATCTCGTTTACACTCGGCACACAAATAACATAGACATCTGGCGCGCCGAAATCCCTCCCCCGGGAGGTCAACCAGGGGAGCCTCGGCTTTTCATCTCCTCTACACGCGTGGATAACCAGCCCAGGTACTCGCCAGACGGAAAAAAATCGCCTTCGGGTCAACACGGTCCGGCGCTGATGAAACCTGGATTGCCGATGCCGACGGTTTGAATGCGGCGCAACTGACATCCTTCGGCGGCCCGGGGATTGGGCCCACGTGCTGGTCGCCGGACGGTCAGCGACTGGTCTTTCATGCGCGTCCCGAAGGGCAGTCTGATATCTTTACGATCCCGGCCAACGGTGGGGCGCTAAAGCGCCTGACCACGGATCCGTCCGACGATGTCGGCGCCAATTACTCACGTGATGGTCGCTGGATCTACTTCTCCAGTTCGCGCTCCGGGCGGATGGAGATTTGGAAGATGCCCGCCGATGGCGGCGATGCGGTCAGGATCACTTCGACAGGCGGTACTTTGCCCTTCGAATCCTACGATGGCAGGACTCTCTATTTCAGGAACCCTAGTGCGGAGAAAGGGATTTGGAAGGCGCCAGTTGAGGGTGGAGAGGCGGCGCAGATCACAGGGCCTGTCAATGGGTTTGCGTTTGCCGTTGGCGCGGAAGGAATTTTCTACTCGCCGGCGTCAGACTCCAGCCAAAAAGGCTCGATCCGGTTCGTCAGCTTCGCAACCAGGCAGAGCCGAACGGTCGTGATGACGGATCGTCCTATCGGCGGATGGATAAGCGTCTCGCCCGATCAGCGGTTTCTGTTGTTTGAGAAGAGCGGCCATACTGATCGGGACTTAATGCTGATTGAGAATTTCGTCGTGCGTTAGCGGTTGCTACCGTCTTCTCGCCGCCAACAATCCCTGTTGCAAACCGGCGATGTTCCGCGCGTTTGGGGCCACCTGACTGGCCAACCAACTCAGCGAATATTGTGCGCTCGTCTTCGCGTTCGCCGTCTCCCGTTCCACAAACATCAGCCTGGCTTGGACGATGCCCTTGCCAGCGATTCGCGTCACAGAGATGCCGGGGTGGTAATACAACCGCTCAGGCAACCGCAATTCGCGCCGTATTTGGTTGATGTGCGCGTCACATTCGCCGATTGCATCTGTATCGCCCGGAGGGTCTTGCAGCTTCAACACCCCATGCGCCAACTCGTGCAACAAAGCGATGCCGATGTCGAATGAGGCTTTGGCTTCGCGCGGCCCCCGAAGACTGTCGAAATCGGCGAAATCAAATTGCACCTGATGAACCGTCGTCCGCTTGCCAGTCTCGTCGAGCCGATATTCGCTTTCGACAATCCGCGCAAAGGCTATTTCCGGCGAACGCTCGTGGCTTTCCAATTCATAGAGATTCGCGCTGTCTACCGCCGCCGCCAACAGCGCGCGCGCCGTCGCCGAACCGCCTGCGATGTTTTGGCGATTGCCGAGCGCGAGCGCGCCCTGCCGGTCAAACTCCAATTCCACAAAGCCTGACTTTTGCCGCAAGCTTTCCTGAAGCGTTTGCAGTTGTTTTTCATTCAAGCGCCGTGGGCCAGTGCTGTTGCGCACTCCGGCGGGATAGGAGCTAACCGGGTTGGCCAAAGCCACGAATGACAGCGCGCCCAGCAACAGCGCCAGCGCGAAGGGTTGAAGATTGCGACGTCCATTGAGCGAGTTGTCGGCAGTGCGAGTCATCATAGCGCCTCCCTGGTTTTTTCTTTTGGCGGCTCAGGCGAAAGGAGGTTGTTTTCCTCCCTTGCGCCTGCCGCTTACTCAGCCGGGAAGGCGAAAACGCGCGGCGAATTGGCTCAAGCGGCTTGAATTTTTTTGAGCTTGATTGTGGAATCGAAGCTGTTGATCCACAGATTGATCATCCTGAGGTAATGAATGTCCGTGAACTTCGAGCCGGAAATGATGGTGATCCCAGAGGGCGAGTTCTTGATGGGTTGCGAGACACGGGCGCAGCGAACGAACGCCCGGCGCATCGCGTTTGGGTGGACGGCTTCGCCATCGGGAGCACGGCTGTTACCAACCGGCTGTATTGCATTTTTCTGGAAAGGACAAGACGACAAGCTCCGCCATCCCGATCAGCCGGTGACGAGCGTGAGCTGGTTCGACGCGGCGCGCCTCGCGCGGTGGCTCGTGGCGGCATCAGATCAAGATTGCCCGCGATGAGCAAGAATATGTAATATGCGATATGACATATCGCATATTACATATTGCCGCCAGTTCCTCGAATCCGGGAAGTTAATTCTTGTTGCTCCCTAAGGTAGTGGTTCGGACTTGATGCGTTGCGCATCGATGGTCCCTTCGAAGGAAGCGATCGGGTTCCCGGCGGGGTTGGTGAAGGTCGCTTTCCACACCCCGCTGTAGGCGTCCCTTGATGGATTGAGGGTAAGCGTTGCCCGAAGTTTGAGAGCGCCCAGGAGGTTTCCCCTGAGGTCAGACACCAGTTGAAGCGTCGTCTGGCTGAAGCTGCACCCGCCTTGATGGGTCCAGGTCCCCTGGCCGGCGCTGAAAACATGGATATTGGGGGGTTCCGTGATGACGTCGCCTTGATCCGTAAAGATCACGTTCCCGTCTTCAGTAAAGGTGGAGAGCGATTTGAAGGATTGCCCGCCGGTGACGCTCACGGTCAGCAGCCAACTCCCGGCGAGGGCTTTCTTCTGCCGCGCCAGGATGTCGAGCAATCCACCTAGATTGGTCTGACTGGCATCCTGCGCTGCTTCCGAAAGTTCTACCGCGGCGTTGCTCTCAGGCCTGGTGACGGCGGGGCCGGCGTTGTTTCCCTGGGCAATGGCTTCGCGGTTGATGCGTTGCGCCTCGACGGCGGCGGTTGAGATGATCATCATTCCGGCGATCATCGCTGACTGAACGATTCTTTTCGTGGTCATGATTGTTCCTCCTTGGCAGGTTTGGTTGTTTGGCGCGCCTCGCGGCTTCGCCGCGAGGCGCGGGTTGACTTCGCCGGTGAGCCGTCCGATGACTGGCTCCTCCCGGTTCACCTACCTAACGCGGAAAACAGAGGCGAATCGGCTCACAGGATCTAAATTTTTTCGACTAAATCAGAACAAGCAATATTGGGACACGCGCCGGTACGGTACAGGGAGCGGTAGCGACCTGTCGCTCACTGAGAGAGCGTATTACGGGGCGACAGGTCGCTACCGCTCAATGAGATTAAGGCAAGGAATTTGCGTCAGCGGTGTGGGGCAGGTTTCCAACCTGCCCCACACCGCGCTCGCGGCTGGTTTAGTCGTTCGCCGGGTTGTGGGGCAGGTTGGAAACCTG
>Ga0187892_10003669_pt1 | contig 27524 bp, 30 predicted proteins | sample MA1701073metaG_FD_139345 | JGI IMG/M metagenome (GOLD analysis project Ga0187892, IMG submission 139345) | Bio-ooze microbial communities from a basaltic lava cave in the Kipuka Kanohina Cave System on the Island of Hawaii, USA - MA170107-3 metaG ... | reverse complement strand
GATCGCAAGCCGATCCAGGTGTTTTGCGTACGAGATCGTGGCAGCTATAAAGACGTCTACGAGCAGGAAAAACGGCAGTTCCTGGAGTTGCTCATCGCTCACTACGATATCGAGTCCCGCCTTGTACAGGAATGGGTCAGCCGTTCGCGGTTTATTCTCACAACCCGCTTTAACGAGAAAGACATCACCGAGGAGGGGTACGACTTCAATGGATGGATCCTGGAGTTCTACCAGGAACAATGCAACGGAATCGTCCAGATCGACAAGCAGGGCTTCTACTCACCCAAGGGCGATCTGATTGTCGACATGTCGGTAGCCGTCGAAGACTGACAGGTCGTACGATCCCACCACCCTGCGCCTTGCCGTATTTGTTGACAGAAAATTCCGTTGGTTTGACCGAGCCAAGGCTGCTCCCGCTTCCCTGCAGATTTTTCCCTATACCATTCCGCCCGATGTCGCTATGTCACTGACGGGCCAGCTACACAGTCGATTCTAGACAGCAACTTTACCATTGTGCTAAGGTGATCTACCTTGTTTGCAGGAGCGCCTGTAGCTCAGCTGGATAGAGCATCAGCCTCCGGAGCTGAGGGCCACAGGTTCAAATCCTGTCAGGCGCGCCACCAGGAACCAAGCAGGGAAACCAGCCGGCGGGAATACCGCGCACATAACACAGCTAGGTGGGCCGTTAGCTCAGTTGGTAGAGCAGCTGACTCTTAATCAGCGGGCCGCAGGTTCGACCCCTGCACGGCCCACCACAAATCAACCACTTACGCATTCGAAGCAGTCATCTATCCTGCCGACTGTGCTAAAATTGTGCTAATTTCACGCGGTCGGTCCAGAATCTCCACACCATCCCGCAAACTTTCCGGACAGTGGTGGGCATAGCGTTGCGTCATCATCGGCGACTTATGCCCCAGCAACTGCTGCACTTTGTAAAGATCAATCCCGGCCTGCACCAACCGCGTAGCGAAGGTGTGCCGGAGATCGTGGAAATGAAACTCCTCGATCTTGGCCTTCTTCAGTGCGAGTCGAAACGATCGCCGGAGGTGACCCGACTCCATGGGTGTGTAGGATTTGCTACAGAATACAAGATCTGATCCCATGGACCGCACTCTCGCTTTCTCCTTAAGGACGCGCAGGACCGTGTCATTGACCGGAATCGTTCGCCGCTCTCCGTTCTTTGAACGCAGTACCGTGACCGTCCGTCGACTGAAATCCACAGCGCGCCAGGTGAGTTCGAGAATCTCACCCATCCGCATTCCGGTATGAAGCGCGAACACCACCAGGTCGCGAAGCCATGGTGCAGAAACTGCGAGCAATCTGCTTTCTTCTTCCTCACTTAACCACCGGTCCCGCTTGTTGTTCTCTTTTTCCATCGAGACCCGCGTGACCGGATTCTCGTGGCACCATTCCCACTCGCGCATGGCCAGATTGAACGCTTTTTTCAGATTGGCCAGCTCCCGGTTAATGGTTGCTGGTGCCATCCCATCCGAGTAGCGTTTGTTCTTATACGCCGCGATGAGGTTCGGCGTAATGTCAGAGAGTGTTCGATCACCAAAGAAGGCTCGCAGGTTCTTCATATAGCCCTTTAGCCCTCGGTGCCGGAGTTTCCGCAACACGTGTTCCGCTTCATACCGGTCCATCAGTTCCGTGAACGTATGTGATCGGGCTGCGGATCGTTCAAAGTACTGGCCCTCGACAATCTGGACCTTTACTTTGGACAGAATCGCATCCGCGAGTCGCCGATCTGCCGTGCGGGTCGATTTCCTGACCTGTTTTCCTTGGTACGTGAAAGACATCCACCAGACACCTCCTCGTTTCACGAGCCCCATACAAATCCTCCTTTCTACTTGGGCTCGCTGTTGGTCTGGTTTCCCCGGCACGCAGTATAAACAGCGCGCTCAGCTCTCGCAATGAGTGTTTCTACAGATTCTCCCGTTGCACTCCGAGTGCCGATCGCCGATCTTCGCGTACGTCTGGTCGCTGCGAACGTATTCAGCCAATCCTTAATCATCTCGCTCTCGAAACGGATCACGCCATGGATCTTCAGACAAGGGATTTTCTGCTGCGCCGCCCAGGCGTATAGAGTTGCCGGTTTAATTTGAAGCTGCTGGGCTAAATCCTTCACCGTCAACAACATTAGATCACCTTAATATCTGTACAACCGGGGGAGTCTTCCGACACCCCCGTGCCCCCAGGATGCGCCCGCGTTGCCGCCGGCGTGAGTCAAAGAGTGCGCACCCAGCGGTGGTGGTCCATCGCGGAAGAGCAGTGGATCAGGCCCTCCCGAGTTTTCTCCCGGGCCACCTTCCTCCGTCCAGGCCTGCCCACTGCGAGGGCGCTGGGCCCTCCTCCTCCTTGGGTGCCCCACCCCCGTGGCTATTGCGGGGTGGGGCAACAATTGTTCAAGGAGGAGAACAGATGGAACAAGATGCGCAATCGAGGGTCAGCCCCAAGCGGCTAGTGAAGCCCAGTGGACCATCCTTGCTCTATCGGATGCCTCGGTACCGCGTGACGCTCGTCTGTGAAGAGTCAAGTTCCCTGTCGGCTGTGCCGATCCAGACCTCGACCGCCGCCGCGGCACTCCTCAGGCCGTGCTTTCAGGGTCTCGATCGCGAGCAGTTCGTGGTGTGTGGGCTCGATGCCAAGCATCACGTGATCGGACTCAACGTCGTGTCCGTCGGATCCTTGTCTCTCTCGATCGTGCACCCGCGGGAGGTCTTCAAGGCGCTCATTCTCATGAATGCCGCGGCCTGGCTCTGTGCCCATAATCATCCATCGGGAGACGTGGCACCGAGCCAAGAGGATCGCGTGTTGACCAAACGGTTGCGAGACGCCGGCGAGCTCCTTGGAATCACGCTCTTGGATCATGTCATCCTGGGCGACCGCTTCTATAGCTTTGCCGATCAAGGCTGGCCCATATGAAGCCAGAAGCCGATGATTAAGGTGACGCATCGATGCTCAGGGCGCCCTTATCCTCGCATCAACCGGAGCACCCAGATGACGGCGGAGGCGGTCAGCGCGATCCCGATCACCGCCGTCCCCCACGCCACCACGTCCGCTGCGAGCATATTGCCGAGGGCATTGATTTGAGTGGCCATTGTGTTTCTCCTCCATTCCCCAAGAGGACTGACGCAACCGGCCGGCCTGCGCCAGTCTCCCCTGGCTTGCCGTGTTACCGCACGAGCGCTTTCACGCGCTTGTAGGCATACACGGTCAACGCCACGCCGATGAAGGCCACGCCCCAGGCGATCAAGTCCGCCTTGACGTTGCCGATCAGCGTGCTCGACGCTGTGTCCACCGGGAACACCTGCGCAAAGGCAGGGCCAGCGGTCAGCACCAACACTGACATCCCGAGCAGTGCTTTCTTCATCATCTTCGTCCACCTCCTTTCTGTGCCTTATTTGATGTTTCCCAGCAGGAGCTTCACGATCACCCCGACCGTGAAGCCGCCGAGGAAATACGAGGCACTCCAGAACACCATGGCATCAATGCTGGCTTGATCCATCATGGGCTCACCTCAAGAGATCGGTCCCGTTTCCCAAGAGATCGTTCTTCGGATTGGTCGTCAGCAGATCCTTCACGTTGCTGGGCCCAGACGCACGAGGGACAGGACTCGGCGCGAGCTGCGCCAATGGCTGTGGTCCTGGTTCGACCGCCGCATTCGGTCCAGGAACATGCTCAGCACTGGCGCTTGCAGTGTTCACTGAGGCCGCAGCTGGCGCTCCGCCCCAAATCACGCCGGAGCCTTTCAAGACCATGACGCCACGGTGCATGAAGCTCTGGACGGTCCCCCCTGATTCCGCTGCGATCTCATCGGTGGTCAGCAGCCGACCATCCTCCGAGACCCAGAGCCATTCAGTCGTGCCCTGCTTCGGCAGGCTCATGCCCCCTTGAATGCGGATCGGATGGATCTCGACCGTGATGGCTTGGGGCACGGTTGCGTGGGTTACCGGTACGTGGCCTGTCTGTTCTGTTGGCGCGTTGGCGGGAGTGACTGTTGCCGTGCGCGCAAACGTCCCCCCACCAAAGAAGAACCAGGCACAGCCCACCACAAGACCAATCGCGCCCAAGATGATGGTGGGGGATCGCAAGATGGACCGCACCTGTCGCACCTCCTTCGTGGCCGTCGCATAGGACCCGTAGTAGGCATAGACTTTCGGATCGTAGGTCCCGGTGAAGCCCCGAATGACTTCCGCTTCTTCGGGATTCCCCCGGACGAACGCTTGATAGCGATTCTTGAAGCCGAAGCGATCGAGCCGGCGGAACTTCGTCGTCATTTCGACGACGCGGGTCACGCCGGAAGTCACCTGCCGATAGTCCTGACAGATCAGGAGCACGTCGATCCCGTAATGGCGATGGGTTTCCAGCCAACGGAGAATCTCTCCGTTGAGTTTCTGTTGCGCCCGAAAGATCGTCTGGCACTCATCGATGAAGACGCCTGAGCCCGGTTCGATCCGGGTCAGTCCCTCCAGGACCTCCGCTCCTGAGGTCCAGACCGTGATCTGTTGCTGAAGTTCCTCGAGCGCTCGGCCCTCGAACTTCGCCAACCGGTCCAGGTAGAAGCCGTCCACATACACATAAATCCGCCGGCCTTTCCTCACCCAGGGCAAGAGGTACTCCGCGACGGCGTGGTAACTCTTGCCGGCTCCCGGGACGCCTTCGAGCAGTTCAATCATGAGAGTGAGGCCCCACTCGATGGATAGCGGACTCGATAATGTTCATACCCCTCAGCCATCACCATCACCACACCCCGCCACTTGTCGCAATCGAACCAGCGCGGGTGAATCTCGACAATGCAGATGTCAGTTGCCTCCCAATAGAACCGCGCACGAAAGACCCCGTGCGCAGTCCAGTACACCAGTTCCAGCTCACGCTCCTCCCTCATGACCCCCACCGGACAAAGGGGACGCTTTGGAGAATGAACCGGACACCGAGCGCGGTCGCGATGATGGCCACGGCCTGGCTCATCCCCGTCGCGCCCAGGATCCAGGCATATTCATTTGGGATAATCGGGACCGCGAGGCCCCCAGTCCCGATCGACGCCAGGATCGCATCGGCAGGGCTCAACACCGAATCCCACGCTGCGAGCCCCAGGTCCATCAGCTTGGCGAGCATATCGATCAGCCAGCAGTAGATCAGATTGAGCAACGCCGTCATGTCATCGCCCCACAAAGACGATCCGATAGGCGGCAAAGCCGGCCCCGGCAATGATCAACGTGCGGAGGGCCAGGAAGACCGAGGCCCATTGATTGAAGTCGATCGCATGAGTGCCCCACAACCCCGACGGGATCGAGATCACCGGCAAGGTCGAGGGCCAGCTCAGATTCTTGAGCAGATCCAACGTACCAGCGATCCCGGACCCCTTCCACGTGTTCATATGCGTTTCCAAGACCGAGCCGAAAGACCGTTGATCATGGTTGCCTGAGCTGCAACTCACAGAAGCTTGTGTATCGCTGTCCTCGGTCGTACTCCCATCCGGGTTGGTCGTCGTCGTGGTGGTGGTCGTCGTCTGTTGGGTCGTCTCAGTCGTGTCTTGCCCGGCTGGTTTCGGTTCGTTGGGATTCACCACCACATCGGTCTGCGTGACCTGTGCAACCGGTTTCACGGTCGTCTCCACCTCCGTCGCATTGACCGGTTGCGAGGTCGTTGCATCAGCTGGTTGTGGCGATTGGCCGACACCGAGGCCGGTGGTGTTCGCATCAAGGGAGTTGGGATCGGAGGCCGGCAACGTCTCGAGATACTGCGCAATCTGCGTCGGGGTCGGATCAGCGGCCGGAATCGGCTGTGGCAGATCAGTCGACGGCGTGTTCGCCGGCCCTTGGAGGGCGCACTCGCCGAGATAACTCCCGCCGCTCCACCCGGGCGGGATGCCTTGCCAGACTCCCAGACAGAGATCGCCCTGTACGGGACCTAGCGTGACAATCGGGATGTTGCCGAGCATGTAGACCCCAGTCACGGTGCCAGGACCCGTATAGAGCGACCAAGTCCATCCACTGGAGGGTGGAGCCGCGCCCTGTTTGATCGCCGCCACCTGTTGGGAGTTGTAATAGATCTGCGCGAGCGCGAGTCCCGCCGTGACCCCCAACGACGCCCAGCCCACCGGGCCTGTGACCAGACGGAGCGCCACGGACCCCGTGGAGACGGCCATCGAGGAGGACAGACTCGTGAGCTGCAGGCTCCTCTGCGCCACCGACAGCGCATTGAGCGCCGACTGAGAGACCACCCGCACATGGCCTGTAGCACTGATCAAAGCCATCGCGGGGGTGACGCACCACATCCAGGTTAGGATCCCCGTCACCACGAGGTAGATGGTCAGGGCTAGGACCGCCCCACCATGATGCCGACCATGAACAAGAGAATCAGGGCACAGACGAACAGGAATTGCTCGGAGATCCCAGGATCGCTCCAGGTCATGATGTCCTCGTCTCACGTCGTCATCTCTCGGTTAGCTGGTTACTTGGCCGCCTGTTCCTTGGCTGATCCTGACGATGCCCCGCCGAGCACTTGATAGCTGGTCACGTCGATGAACCGTTGGCCTTTGTATTCCCGCAGATTGACCGTGACGTGGGCCGGCTTCATCTTGTTGGCCTCCATCAGCCGATACAGGTGCTCGTGCTCCTCTGAGATGCTCGCTTCGAGGGTCGTCGTATCCTCCTCGAAATACAGCACGGCATTGCGGAAAATCCGCTTGCCGTCCTGACTCGGTCTGGCCTTCACCCCCATCACCACACAATTCGCCACGAACTTCGACATCGATCACCTCCTGTTAGTTGGACCATTGGAACCAGCCCTGCTTCGTGCAGGACCACAGAAACACCCACACAGTGCGACAGCTCCGACACCGGCCACGTAATTGCGGCCCGCACATGTAGAGCTTTAGGACACCGAGGTGGCATAGGCGGCAGAGAATCCGTCTCTTGGATTCCACGACCGCATCTTCCGTCTCACCTTGTGCACGTCCTGGCCGCTCTGTAACAGCGCCAGGTGTTTCGTTCGCCATCGTTCCACTCCATCGACAATCGTATTGACTAACCACCGTTCCCCGGCTTCGGGATGCGCACAGAGCAGGCCCAGCATGGGCGAGAGGCTCTTTTCCGCCCACTGTTTGACCTCTTCGATCTTCTTGATGGATGTGACGATCTCCAGCTTGGCTCGCTGCATCCCGTCCGTGAGGACTTTCCACCAATCCAATAATGGTGCGTAATAGCGATCTTTGGGATCATCCGCCCGGGTGCAGTCGCGGAAGTCCAACGCACTGCGAAAGACCCCGACGATATATTTCTGGAAGGACTCCTGATCGAGCCCGGAGAGGGCGAGCCCCACCGCCTGGGCTCGTTCCGCTTTCCACTCCATTTCCCACCGGACCCATGCCCCTTCGACCGGTTTCTCTTTCGCCCGTTGTTCCGCCGCCTTGTCATAGATCCGGAGATAGGTGTCGGACTGGCGAGAGCCCATGCAGAGCGTTTTCCCGGTATCCGAGCCAGAGCCGAGATCCAAGCCCGCAATCAACCGGGACTGCCGAAAATGTGAGACACAGTGGCCCTTGACCACCGCGTCATAGATGCGATCGACATCAATCACATCGCTCCGGTCATCCAACGCGACATCGATCCGCCCGAAATGGCCTTGTTTCGCCAACACCCACGTCGTGACCTGTTGCAACTTCTGATAGGTCCAATCGCTGATCAACTCTTGCGACAGATCCACATGCACTTCGCGTGGGGCTCGTTTCGCTCCCGTCCCGATCCGGCCGAGTCCGCCTGCATGCCCACGGGAGAGCCAGCTTTGCGCATAACCCTGAAACCCTTTCTGATCCTTCATCCAGTCTCCGCCGACTACTGCAATCACGTCATCGACGGTCGAATTCGGGACAGTAAAGCGAACCCAGCCGATGCAACAGGACCAACCACTCATGACGTTCTCCTTGAGGACTGCTGGAAATTCCGCCCCCGTTTTACCGACCGGGGGCTCTTCGCCGCGCGCCGCCGGCTGGCGCCGCCGGTCGCGCGCTCCTCAGCTGCCTTCAGCTTCACCACCGTACTTGGATACCCGTGGCCATTCTGTTGTATGGCTTGCCTCACCTGTTCCAGGTCAAAGCGGACCATTCTTCCAATGCGCACCACCGGGATGTGTCCCTTCCAATAGGCTCGACGCACAGACACCACGCTCAGCTTCAAGGCGGCAGCGAGTTCGGATACGGTCAGCCAGGTTGCTTTCATAAGACTCCTTTCAACACACACGCCCGATGTCACGAGATGACCATAGCGAGATCATCACGCCGGTGGAAATAATCCTCTTCTGATCTGAAGTGATCAGCGGTGGTCAGTACAAGGCAGTAGTTTTGAGTGGGAAATCTTGGCTGCTAAGCGCTCACAGTCAGCTCCTTCGTCTCGGATACTTCGTAAGGCGAAGGATGTATAACCAGAAACACCGCACCAGATGCAAGGATTCCTCTGTGACGTTTAGAGAACCAAAACTCAAATGAGGCACGTGATCGATACAACACAGGTCTAACGCTAGCTGACAAATGCGAAGAAAACTGATGTTTCGCGAATTTTTGCTCAATAGGGCTAAAAAAGTCTTGGCTAGAGCCGATTGGCAAGAGTCCAGAAATTAAAACGATATCCAGTCCCAGTCTCCAACTTACAAAAGAAGAATGGTGAAAAATAGCTTCTGGCTCGCTATACTCTAGTTCCCAATAACGGACCCTATGCCGCAGATCCACGCACCCACATCAGTCCGCCGCACTGCCTTCTCCACTCCGCGCTCTATTTCGACATCCGAAAAGTCAGGCCTATATGAAATCTACTGTGTTAATGCCTTTGACTGGCTCCAGCATGCTTCGCCACATTCCATTCATGCTGTGGTTACTGATCCCCCTTACGGATTGATCGAATACTCAGAGCGTGAATTAGAAAAGATGAAGAAAGGTCTCGGCGGGGTATGGCGTATCCCTCCATCCTTCGATGGTTGTCGCCGGATGCCGCTTCCCCGGTTTACAGTTCTCACTGAAAGTCAAAAGTCAGCTTTGCGGACATTTTTCACGACTCTCGCCGAAAGGTTGTGGCCCGTCCTTGTACCTGGGGCACATATGTTTATCGCGACCAATCCCCTAGTGTCGTATCTTGTTTATGAGCCGTTCATTTCTGCCGGCTATGAAAAACGCGGTGAAATTATTCGTGTTGTGTATACGCTTCGCGGGGGCGATCGGCCTAAAAATGCCCACGAAAAGTTTCCTGAAGTGTCCGTTATGCCCAAATCGTGCTGGGAGCCATGGGGTCTCTTTCGTAAACCCTGCGAAGGACGCGTGCAGGACAACCTAAGAAAATGGAAGACTGGCGGACTACGGCGGATCTCCCAAAATGAGCCCTTCAAAGACCTCATCTATTCCTTACCTGCACGTGGCGTCGAACGTACGATAGCTCCCCATCCTTCATTGAAACCCCAACATTTTCTCCGGCAACTCGTCCGCGCCTCGCTCCCATTAGCGAAAGGGATCATTCTCGATCCTTTTATGGGATCGGGTTCTACCATTGCTGCCAGCGAAGCTTGTGGTCTGCATAGCATTGGTCTGGAGGTGAACCCCGAGTATTTTTCCCTCGCCCTAAAGGCCATCCCTCTATTATCTGGATACAGTCCTTCTGAGGCTAACGGGAATGGCACGAAGAAAATACTTTGATCCATCCGTACCTCTACCTCCGGGCCTTGATATCGCTGCCATCAGACGCGCAATTGATTACATCGAGCGTCAATTAGCCGACCTCGTTGATCTCTACTTCGAGCAGGCGAATGTTTTCAGTGCTATCGTTGGTATCTTTGGTACCAAAACGCTTGATTCGGTCAGCAATTACGAAAAGCACCGCAATATCGACACCGCGCAACAGCGTTTCCCTGATCTCCGTAGGCGCGGATCCGGTAACAATCCATCACCTAAAGAGTCGCTTGAAAGTAAGGGCAGTAAACGCCCTTGGGCTATTCAATCGCATTATGACCATCCTGGTTGGTACATTGTTTGGCGTTATCTGATTGATCCGACAGAGTCACTTGAAAAAGGGAAGCCAGTCATTATCTGGCGTGTAGATGTTGTATTTCTGGACAAATCCGACTGGAAATACGAAAAGAGTGCAGCCGGTGAAGGGGGTGGCGGAAGGACCCACACCTTCGGTGTGAAGAATGCAGCACGCAAGCTTTTGGAAAAGGCAGTTTATCAGCGAAAGGACGTTATTATTCGCGACGGTAAACCAATTCCCCGAAATGGAAATGACGAATAGAAAAATAGTGGAGCGCCCACTGCGAGAAGCAAGAACGGATGTATAACCATCGCCTAGTGGAGCTAGCTCCCGCTTATTTTCTGGCCCACTCCAGCTAATTGCCAAATTGCATCGAGTTCTTTTTGTCTGATCGTTGTGTTGCACCCAAGATGCCTCGGCCGACCGGCTATCACCTGCGAGGCGCACCATTCGCGCCAGCTTCCCTGTCACTCCCACCGCTTTATCCTCTCCGGTCCGCCGGTTCCGGCCTCTGCCTCCCGTTTCCTCCTTGAAATGGGCGTTGGCTCTCCTCTTCCAGTGAGAGAGCCACCTTCATTTCAAACAAAGGAGGAAACAAGATGGCTACCAACAAAAAACCAACTCACACGCTGCGCTGCGGCAACATCAAGGCCACGATCTGGCAGAACGACAGCGAGAAGGGCCCGTTCTTCGCAACGACCTTCTCCCGGCCGTTCAAGGATCAGGCCGGCGCCTGGCATAACGGTACCTCGTTCGGTCTCAGCGACCTGGAGGCGCTCGTCACCGTGGCCCGTGAGGCCAAGGAGTGGATCGCCGCTCATGCGTTGAAGCGCTGAGCGGTTTCACTGGGAAGCCTCCTGCCCTCTGGGGGCTTCCCTCGCATTCTCTTTCTTGTCCTATCCGCAATCACTCCAAATTTGTGCCTACTCCGTCCACTTGATGCTCATCCAAGACGTTCACGCCCAGCTCTCAAACTCTCCGGCTCTGAAAATGCTATTGACATCCAGCTGTGAACGCCATTAACATTAGCACTAAATACCATTCACAGATTGGGACGATCAAATGGTTGAAACGCTCATCGGAATCTTTGAAATCTCCGAACTTGCTGATGTTAGCCCCTCAGCTGTCGCAAACTGGCGAAAACGTTTTTCAGATTTTCCCACACCGCTTGCGGAGTTGAAGTCAGGGCCCGTATTCTCAGAAAGCCAGGTCAGGCTTTGGCTATCTAGGCGACAGGCAACTGACTCACCCGAGCCGGAGTCTTTCTATGACCAGCTTGCGAGCAAGCGTAGTGACCACCCTGATTTGCGAGCAAAAATCGAGGAAGTGGTCGAGCACCTCCTAAAGCAAGCCACATCGACCAAACGCCCCGGTATCCTCCTTGGTAAAGTCCAGGGCGGCAAGACACGCGCCTTTCTCGGGGCTATAGCCCGAGCATTTGATCGAGGCTACGATGTTTCAATTATCCTGACGAAGGGTACCAGATCGCTAGCAGAGCAAACCCTCAGCCGGGCAAAAGCAGACTTCAAAGACTTCATAACAACTGATCAGGTCGAGGTATATGATATCCTCCACGTACCCGATCTCACGCCTTATGAATTGACACGCAAACTTATCTTTGTCGTCAAAAAAGAAGACGATAACCTACGAACACTCCTGAACCTTTTCGAGAACCAATATCCGGAGCTGCGCTCCAGGTCGGTGCTGATAATCGACGATGAAGCCGACCTCGCTTCCGTTAGCTTCCGCAAAATCAGCGGCATAAGCGAATCCGGCGTCATATCGCGGCAAATCGATAAACTCAGAGGGCTTGTAGCCAACTCCGCTTTTCTCCAAGTGACGGCAACTCCATACGCCCTTTACCTCCAACCCGATGATGAGATTATCGTCGACGGAACCTCACTGTTCAAGCCGAAGCGTCCCGCGTTCACCGTGCTCCTGCCCATACACAGTAAGTATGCCGGCGGGGACGAGTATTTTGAAAAGAACACAGAGCCAGACTCTCCCGGCTTTTACTTCTACCGAGAAGTTCCAATGGCCGAGCGCGACGCCCTCAAACAGGAGGATCGGCGCAGGTTGCAAATTGATCGACTCCTGACAGAAAAAAATGTAGCTGTCCTCAGAGACGCCATTGTTACTTTCCTAGTAGGGGGTGCCATTCGCCGTCTACAACAGCGCGCATCCCGCGAAGCCGTCCACAAGTACAGTTTTCTATTTCACACTGAGCAATCTCGTAGATCCCACGAATGGCAAGAGAAGGTTGCGGGAGCAATTAGAGACACCTTGGTTGATCAGGCCCGGGCGAACAGCCCTCTCTTCAATGAGCTCATTCGGGCTGCATACATGGATCTCCGAAGGTCAGTTGAACTCGAAGGCTTATCTTTACCCAGAATCGAAGAGGTGACCAAAGCCGTGGTCGAAGCGCTAGATAGCGGTCAGCTCATGATCACCAAGGTTAACTCAGACAACGACATAAAAAAATTGCTTGACGATGACGGACAACTCAAACTGAGAACGCCTTTCAACATATTCATAGGGGGACAAATTCTTGATCGCGGTATCACCATCAGCAACCTGATCGGGTTCTATTATGGGAGAAATCCCAATCGCTTTCAGCAAGATACCGTCCTTCAGCATTCGAGGATGTACGGAGCGCGTCCTACCGCAGACCTTGTAGTGACGCGATTCTATGCCCCTCAACATGTCTATCGAGTAATGAAACGAATTCACGAGTTTGATGCCGCCCTAATAGAGGCCTTCGAGTCCGGAATGCACGACAGGGGCGTCTATTTTATCTACAAGGACCCATCAAAGCACCTGATCCCCTGTTCACCGAATAAACTGCTGTTCTCAGATGTGGTGAGCATCCGACCAGGCCGGCGGCTAGTTCTCTCTGGGTTTCAAACCGTCTATAAGTCACATGGGATTAGGAGACTGGAGCATTTGGATACCGAGATCGACAAAATAGTTGGCTCGTCAAAGGATCCAGTCCTCATCGACGTATCCAAGGCTCTTGAGCTTCTCCAATCGGCTTACGCCAACCTGGAATTTGACGAGTGGACCGACGATGACCGCGAAGCTCATGTTGCAGCCTTGGAACACCTGTCCCGTACATGCAAGAAGTCTCCATTGAGAAATAAGGTCTGGTTAGTAGTCGCGATGGATCGCAACGTCGCCCGATACCGCGAAGAAGGACGGTTCTCCAATGCTCCTGATACAAAACAGCAGAAGGAGTTGGCTCGCACGAAAGCAGACGATATCCCAGTCCTGATGTTACTTCGACAGAACGGCGACGAGTCAAAGGGCTGGCGTGGTTTGCCATTCTGGTGGCCTGTTATCGTAACACCCCGATCCGCAGTTACATCAATTTTCGCCACCGATGAACCTGTGGCACCCACGGCATCAACGACAACAGGGGCTACAAGATCCCTGTCGACAGAAGAAATCGCTTAAGATGACTAGAACGAAACGAAGTACGCAAGTTCAACAATTGCTGATGGAGCATGGAAGGAACGATCTACTATTTCGTGTTGCCTCATCAACCGACTGAAACGGTTTCAGGTCTTCCAATCAGCCATTCAGTTTGATCAACAACGAACTTCTCTCGGCCGTTTAAGGATCAATCCGGGGGATGGCGCAACGGCACCTCGTTCGGCCTCAATGACCTTGAGGCGCTCGTCACCGTGGCCCATCAGGCCAAGGAATGGATCGCCGCTCACGCCTTGAAGCGCTGAGCGTGTTTCCTGGGAAGCCTCCGGCCCTCCGGGGGCTTCCCTCGCAACATGTGTAGCCTCCCGTGATACTCAGACAGGTTCACTGCGGCTCCATCGTAGCCAGCGAAGCGTAATGTAGGCTCTTTCAACTGACAGGGAAATGGAACCATTTTCATCCGATAAGACGGCAACTTACCGTACCTATGAATTGACCCGATTGTGGCAAGAGCATACACTCGGGAGCGGCTTATCCTCCGATCCAGGGAGATTAGGATGCAGTCTGTCTGAGTCTACTATGCCGGTCATCATCCTCAGTAGTTAAGCCTTGGGAGAAGTACATGGTCAGGTTCGCGTTCTTCGTTGACGGATCGAATCTATTTGGATCCCTGAAGGGAATGAACGTAGAGGTAGACGAGTATCAAGTCTTCTTCTCCTTTCTCTTCAAAGCGGCGGAACAGCAGTGGCGCTCCTCTGTCGGTGCTGGCCAGACTACGGTCACGTTATTGCAGCGTGTCTACTGGTACCAAGTCGGCTCTATTGACTCTTGGAACCTCGATGACGCTCAGGCGCAAGCCTATCTCCGAGAGCGATTCGAAGAAAGGACGCCGATCAAAACAGGTTACATGGCGACGGCAGGAAAATTATCACCTGGGCAAAGCCAAGAGGCCGTGGCTCGCAAGGCATGGTCGCTTTGCTTTGACGAGCTCCGAGGTTGGTACGAAGGCAAGAAGCGGACGCTAGATGGGATGAAGCGATTTCATCATGGCGTTCAAAGCTCAACCGACCTCATCGACATCCTTGAAGTTGGCCACTGGAAAGTCGATTTCTTTTCCCACACCTGTGAAGAGAAGGGGCTGGATACGAGGCTCGCCGTCGACATGGTTGCACTTGAGAGCAACTACGATGTGGCGGTCGTTGTCTCTGGAGATGCTGATAGCATCCCTTCCATAGATCTTATGAAGCGCCGGGGGAAGCATGTTGGCGCGGTTGAGTTTGTTCGCGGCTACCCTCCGGAACAAAAGGGGCGTGGCTTTTCGTCAAAGATCAAATTATCCGCCGACTTCGTCGTGAGGGTTTACGAGATGGAGTTACTATCGAAGAAGATGGCTAAGAAGGCCGACGTCGAGAAAAATGCATAACTATTCGTTCCAACGGAGGCGCCACACAGCGGGGTGCCCAAGTACCTCTACGCAATCCGAGACGCCCGATCAGGCGCACCCTACCGTAGCTATGCTCCAGCGAGGACAGTTATGGCGATAGAAAGTTGGCCGACTAAGCGTTTCTCCGTGGCCAGCCTCCATTTGGACGACAAAAACCCGCGGCTCGGCCGTGAGACATCGTCGCGAGCACCGCGCGAAATTATTCAATACCTATTCGATCACGACAAGGCCTTAGAGGTAGCTGAGAGCATTGCCTCTCGCGGCTATTTTCCGAATGAGCCACTTCTAGCAATCACGGAGAATGGACGGCATGTCATCGTAGAAGGCAATCGTCGACTCGCGGCACTCAAAGCCCTACGAGAACCTGGATTACTCGAAGGCTCGTTACAGCGTCAGGTCGAGCGACTTTCTAGACGAATTTCTGATCCACAGGCAATCACGAAGGTTCCGGTTACAATTGCTCCAAGTCGCCGAGCAACTGATCGGCAAATTGCCGGGCGGCATATAGGCACTCCTGTCCTTGCTTGGCAAGCGGAAAATCGAGCCAGCTTCATTCTCGATAAGCTATCGGAAGGTTACGACAACGCTGCGCTGCACGACGATCTTGGTTTTACTATGGCGGACATCCAGCAAGCTCGGCAGACAAGAGCGATCGCGGACATGGCGCGCTCGCTCGATCTCCCAGACGAAGTGAAAGCCAAGTTAGATAAACCAAGAGCCAAACTCTTTACAACGCTCGAACGTATTTTTGATTCCTCCGTGGGGCGCGACTATCTCAAGGTTGAACCCGATCCTGATCATGGACTTCGTGGCACAACAACGAAGAATGAGTTCGTCCGTGGCTTTAAGAAGCTCGTAACTGATGTCGCGCTCGGGAAGCAATCGTCGCGCACGTTGAACACCAACGAAAATATCCGATCATATTTTGCCTCATGGAAACCCAAAGACCGACCCGCAACGAAGCAAGGGTCATTCGTCCCTTCGGATGTCATTCGAGGTAGGTCTGTTGCGTCGCCAGACCGCAAGCTGGAACCAGCGACCACCCGGAAGAAATCGAAGCAGGAAAGCAAGACCGTGTTACCGCGTGAATTTAAGGTCAGGTTTGGAAATGCTCGGCTCGTGGACATTCGTCGCGAGCTTACGAAACTAAAACGGAAAGACTATCCCAACGCTGGTGCTGTTTTACTCCGGGTGTTCTTTGAGCTTGCGGTCATCAACTATCTTGAACGCACTCGCGAGCTTCAGGAGATCGTCAAGAAAATAGAGCAGAAAGAGAGCCGGAAGCTCCCCTTCGGCATTCCGACGATGAAGCAACTTGTGCCGGAGATTACGCGGATTGCCAAGATGTGCTTGACTAGCGCTGAGGCAATAAAAGTCGAAAAGGCGATCCGGTACGATGATGCAGCTCCATTTACAATCAGTGATCTCCATGCATTTGTACATTCACCAGACCTGCCAGGCGAGCGTGATATCCTACAATTTTGGCTTCGCACTGAACCTCTTTTCCGATTGATGTTAGAGCAAGAGCCGAAGGGTGCGAGGAAATGAACGCCTCTAGCCCACTTCGGTATCCCGGCGGCAAGTCAGCAATGGCGGGATTAATTGGTGAGATTCTGAGACTCAACAGACTCGGAGATCGGGCGATCGCCGAACCATTTGCTGGTGGGGCAGGTGCCTCGCTCACACTCTTGTACCGCGAAGAAACCCGTGAGATCTTTGTTAACGACGCAGATTGTGCGATTCACAACTTCTGGTGGGCCGTTGTCAACCGCTCCAAGATGTTTATAGATCTTCTTACGAAGACACGGGTGAATATGGCTGAGTGGCGTCGTCAACGGAATGCTTACAGGGATTGTCGTCGTCTGTCTCGTCTCCGCCGGGGCTTTTCTGTTTTCTACCTGAATCGATGCAATCGCTCAGGAATAATCATGAATGGCGGCCCAATTGGTGGGGTCAAGCAAACAGGCAAATGGAAACTCGACGCCAGGTTCAACAAGCCTGAGTTGCGGCGCAGGTGTGAGAAGATTGCCGAATACCGCAATCGCGTTCATGTGTCTTGTCGCGATGGGGTTGAGTTCATCGGGAGCCTCAATACGGAATCCACTTTTTTCTTTATCGACCCGCCCTACTTTGTCAAAGGCAAGACGTTGTATTTGAACGCATTAAATGAAGAATACCATATTGCTCTTGCGGCTCGGCTGAAATCCATGAAGAATGGCGCTTGGGTGTTGACTTACGACGACTGCCCTGAGATCCGTCGAATGTACCGGACTTGGGCAACGATTCGACCATTCTCACTCCGGTATACAGCAGCCGATCGCCTAACCGGGAAGGAAATCCTGATCGCTCCAAAGTGGATGCGTCTACCGACGTCTCAAGCATCAGCGGCCATCACTTGGTAACCTCGAGCTTGATACGTAAAGAATGGGCGCCTAAAAACCACTTGCAGGGAACGCGCACGGGACAGAGGCTTCGTGCTTTGCTGCCATGTTCTCGGCGCGCAACTGATACGGGCCGTTACACGGGGAAAAGGGAACTCAGAATGACACTTGAGGATATGCCCGGCCGAATATTCCTTGATACCTGTATTGCGAACTTCATTCTCGACTTCGGCGAGCAGATTCACGACGGAGTAGCCGTGCCACCTCAAGTTGCTTATCGAGATGCGGCAGACATTGAAGCGTTGTACAACTTGTTCTTGGTTGGTCAGCGAGCCATGTGGCAACTAGCCATCTCGCCGCACACCTACTTCGAGATCACACATACGCGAAACGAGAGCCGGCGTTCCGATCTCGATCTGTGGTTCCAGGAACTGTGGCAATACTGGCGATCTACTATCGATACGAACAATGACCTGCCTAACTTCATAGAGGCAGAGGATCATCGCGTTCGTACTTTGGGCTCGGGATTTCTGGACGTGCTTCCAGATATTGGGGACCGGGTTCTTCTATGTGACGCGATCGTCTACCGGTGCGAGCTGTTCTGCACGCGCGACTGGAGTACTATTGTTAAGCATCGTAACGACCTTGATGGCTTGCCTATCGCAATCGTTACACCAACTGAGTGGTGGTCGAGAGTACGCCCATATGTCGGGCTTTGGGTTTGACATGCGCCTTCTAACAATCGCATCGAGGCGGCGCGCTAAACCCCGCTATTCACCAGCTGTTAGGACACCTAACCCGAGTAAGGGTCGAACCGCCAAAGTTGGGGTTCACCCCAAGTGGCTGTGCTAAATTTGTGCTAAAAATCTGCACAACAGATCGCACTCTACAGAATCAATCGAATCAGTAGAAACCCATCAAGTCAACGATTGCAAAGATAAAACGGGGAAACCTTCGCAAAACCAAGCCCCTGTGTGAACCCATCTTTTTGAGCTTTTAAGGCGAGGGCCTTGGGTTCAAATCCCAGCCGGCTCACCACGCTTCAGTCACTTTCAATCCTTGCGTTGTCAGGCGCATGCAGCCACGGTCAACCGCCAGGTGACGCAGGCTCAGCAGGCACATGTCTGATTGCACAGCCTGACCCTCAACCCGCTCAATTCTGCCAGGGAGCCAACCGCCGTCACCGACTGATCGTAGATGAGCGTCTCTTGATGGACGACGTTTGCAGCGCTGCGCCCAATCCGGAATTGGTCATGCGAAAGGTACGCGCCAAGCCGCTGGAGACCTTCGGCATTTGCAGCATGAGGCCTTACCTGCTGAGCAGCTAGCCGTGACGATATGCGTAACGAACGAAACGATCAGCGGGAAAGTGCTACACACCCTGCAGTATGGACTCGGCGTGAAAACGCTCCCATTAGGGCTCGGCGAGCAACGAGTTAGGGCATGAGCTGATCATCATGGTGGTTCAGCTCGACTGAATCGAAACCAATTTAGTATAGCCTCTCAAAGCTTCTTGAGGAACGAGGTTGCACTCAGATCCATTTTTGATGCATTGTAGCAATCCCCCTTAAGGCTGGACTCAGAGATGAACTCCGATAAACTACGGCTACTCGCACTGCTGAAAGCCGATGACACAACAGGCGCCATCCATTTCCAGCATCGCCGCATGCTGCTCCTTGATGCGGACGCGATGGGATTATTGCGCAAGGAACTAATCGAAACTGTGGGCGTTGACCGTGCAAGACGTATTCTGACTCGCTTTGGCTATGCCTGCGGATACCGTGACGCGTTGATGACCAAAGACTGGCAGGACACCGACAACCTCGCCGAATGGTGGTCGCTTGGCCCGAAGCTGCACACGCTCGAGGGCATGGTGCGTGTCCATATCCTGACCTCACGAATCGACAAGATCAGCGGGGTTTTTGAAGTTGAAGCGGAGTGGCTCAACTCATACGAAGCGGAGCAGCATCGGACTCATCTAGGCATCACGGACTCGCCCGTGTGCTGGACGCTCGTTGGCTACGCCAGCGGCCACGGCTCGGCGGTATTCGGTAGGGAGGTGCGGTGTTACGAGAAGCAATGCGTCGGAAAGGGAGATGCGCGTTGTCTTGTCATCGCTCGTGCGGTTGACCACTTTGATGAGTTGATACGCGAGATCGAGGTCGATTACGAAAGGGAGAACATCCAGGTCGAACTGAGGAACCTGCTTGAAGCACTCGATCGCCATCAAAGAGACCTGCAGCGCGAACAATCTAAGGTCGGTGCATTGGAATCCAAACTCCTGTCCCTGCGGGAGGCGATGAAAGCATACTCAGGTGCTGACGAACTGGTCGGGACCAGCACAGCCTTCCGAGAAGTGATCAAAGAAGTCGAACGTGTGGCTTCGTCAGATGTGACCGTGTTGATATGCGGCGAAACCGGAACCGGCAAGGACGTAGTCGCCCGCCTCCTCCATGCGAGTAGCAGTCGCAACGGGCACCCGCTTGTCACCGTCAACTGTGCCGCCTTACCCGCAAGCCTCGTAGAGACTGAGCTGTTCGGGCATGAGAAAGGGGCCTTCACCGGTGCAGTTAAGCAGAAACTTGGGCGGTTTGAAATCGCGAACGGCGGCACAGTCTTTCTTGATGAAGTCGGTGAACTCCCAGTGGAGACGCAGGCGAAGTTTCTGCGGGTGTTACAGCGGGGTGAATTCGAGCGAGTCGGTGGTTCGCGCACTATCAAAGTGGACGTACGGGTTCTTGCGGCTACCAATCGGTCGCTTGAGCGACTCATAACCGAGGGGAAATTCCGCGAGGATCTCTTTTATCGCTTAAACGTTTTTTCTGTTCACATCCCACCGTTGCGGCAAAGGCCGGATGATATCGTGTTGCTGGTCCACTACTTCGCGAACCGATATGGTACCAAGTTCAAGAAAACCTTCTCGTCTGTCGACCAACAATCACTCGACCGTCTCCAGCGGTACCACTGGCCGGGTAACGTGCGCGAATTGGAGCACGCCGTCGAACGGGCGGTCTTGCTGGCTGAAGATGCCGTGTTGACAATCGATGTGCCATTTATCGATAGACAACAGAGGCCAGCTTCAGATCCTGATTGGTCAGAGCGAAGATCTTGGAAAACACTCGCGCAAGCTGAGCGTATTTATATCGAGAAGGTCCTCCAGCACACCAACGGCCTCGTTGCCGGTAAGGGGGGGGCCGCGGAGATCCTCGGCCTGCCGGCATCCACTTTGCGCAATCGTATGAAAAAGCTGGGGCTCAGGTAATAGATCGCTCTCTATCTCCTCGTTCCCTGAATATCCTCCCGACGCCATTGCCGGACGCCATATTTGGTGTCCGACTCCATAGGTTGCGTTGATTTCCCTGAATTCCTAAGAGGGTTATGTTCAGCGTTAACCTTTTTTCTTCTACGCCCGAACCCAGTTGATAGACACAAGCTGGATCGCAGCTTTTGGGCAACCAACTTGCTTTCACTGGTAGCTTATCGCTAGGAACCACAATGAGCCGGCATGACAGAACAGAGGTCACAGAGTCCGATCTCCTCAAAGTTGCGTGCCTTCGCAACCGATTAATTATGTTTCGAGAAAACTAGGATGCTCCTAATGAGATTTTGTTTCCTTCGAGTCGCGTGAATTTATCCCAGTGAGCGGAGAGTGGATACCGGCCGATTCAAGGATGATCCAGCGGTTTTTGGGGTGGAGCTATGGAACAGGCAGCAAGGAGCGACAAGATTTCTCGCGTGGCCTGGGGTACGGTAGTATGCCTGCTGCTGGCACCAAGCCTCCCGTTGTTGGCACAAATTGGGCCTTCAGCCCTGTCGACCACTCAAGAGCAAGAACCCGGCACCAAACTCGAGGCCGGCCGCTTCGACACGACCTTACCTGTATCCGTGACTCCTAGCTTAGTCCCGACTGGGGCGGCCCAGGTTCCCCATCGGAGGACAGAGGGCCTTGGCTTTGGAATTATGGGGAGCGGGACAAAGAAGTTGCCGCCATACAAGGGGCTCCGCTATGACGAAGACTATAGCTACCTCAAGGACCCCGCTCGTCGTACCGACTTTTGGGACCCCATCAAGTACCTCCCTTTAGGTGATCGGGAAGATTGGTATCTCTCCATTGGGGGAGAGGTCCGAGAACGGTATGAGTTTTACCACAACGAGGAGGCAGGAGGCGCACCGGCAGACCAGCATGGAAACAACAGTTACGCCCTTCAGCGGTACATGCTGCACGCTGACCTGCATCTCGGGCCGACGTTCCGCTTCTTCGGGCAAGTATTTAGTGGACTGGAGAATGGGCGCATCGGTGGGCCACGCCCGGACATCGACGAAGACGTCTTCGATGTCCACCAGGTATTTGCGGATGTAGTGCTGCCGCTCGGACAGGACGACACATTGACCTGGCGCGTAGGGCGGCAGGAAATGACGTATGGAGGCCGTCGGCTCATCGACGTGCGGGAGGCTCAGACCTTGCGCCGCACGTTCGACGCTGTACGATTCTTGCTGCGGGCCGGCAGGTGGTCGGTGGATGGATTCGTGTCCAAGCCGGTGCTCAATCGACCCGATGTGTTCGATGACGAGCGTGATTCGAAGCGTTCACTCTGGGGTATCTATGCCGTCCATCCCCTTACCCTGCTTCCTGATGGTCACACCGACCTCTACTACCTTGGATTCGAGAATCAGGAAGGCCGCTTCGATCAAGGCACAGCGTACGAACTTCGTCACTCCCTGGGTACACGCATATGGGGTCAACCGCTCCCATGGGAATACAATTTCGAGTTTATCTGGCAGTTCGGCACTTTCGGTTCCGGCATCATTCAGGCCTGGGCAGTTGCCTCGGCTACGCATTACAACTTCATCAACCTACCTTTGCGCCCTCGCCTAGGTCTGGTTGCCGACATCACCAGTGGCGATCGTGATCCTAAATCGGCCAACCTGCAGACCTATAACCCTCTTTTTCCCACGGGGGCATATTTTAATCTGGCGGATCCTGCTGGCCCACAGAACTTCATGCATGTGCATCCGTTCCTGGACCTGCATTTGACGGACAGAATCACCGCCACAGCAGATTGGGGCTTCTTCTGGCGGGAAAGTCCAGACGATGCAGTGTATCGGATTTCCGGTCCTCCTTTTCGGACCGGGCAGCAAAGTCAGAAACTGTACGTCGGCAGTGCGCCCGCACTCACAGTGACTTGGAGGGCAACCAGGCACATTACGTTGCTGACGGGATATGTTCACTTCTTTGCAGGGCCATTTTTCGATGAGACCCCGCCAGGCAAGGACATCGATTACTTCACGACCTGGATGACGTACATGTTCTAACCGGCGGATAATGAGGACAATGTATATGCGTAATTCTTAAATTGTAGAGGAAATAGCACAGATATAGCATTTCTTGCCCCGCCGTTCTCATGGACACACCAACACGTCAGCTGACTATCAGAGTCATGAGTTGATCCGTATACGACATTGCTTTTCTTCGATTCTCACTACGTTCTTTTCGACGCCACTGACGGACGCCACATCTGGTGTCGAACGCCGTCTGCGGCATTGATCTTTCTTTGATCCCTTCTGAGATTGCAGCAGGCGTTATCCATCTTCGTTTTTTGTTTCCAGCTCTTAGCAGGCTTGAGCACTCATGGCAATTGTCTGGCATGTGATTTGATCATCAGATCCTCATCAATCGCACAGGTGGAAGATACACTTCGGTAGGCAACGCGTGTTAAGCGGCTGAACAGGACCTTTCGATGGAATCGGAGTTTAACCTTTAAACCCTAAGGAGGACCAAATGAATACGTCCCAGAACAACCGTATGTGCATGATTGAGCCAAGCGACGCGGTCATGCTGCTTATCGACCATCAGAGCGGCCTTTTCCAACTGGTCAGAGACATCGATCTTCCAACCCTTCGCGCACACGTCACTGCGCTCGCGAAGGTGGCCCATCTCGCCAGAATTCCGACCTTCACCACGGCCTCCGTCCCAGATGGACCGAACGGTCCGCTGATTCCCGAGATCCATCAGTACAATCCGGATGCCATCTATATTCCACGCACGGGCCAGATCAACGCCTGGGATAACCCCGCATGGGTCAAGGCCATCGAGGCGACAAATCGCAAAACTCTCCTCATCGCTGGCACGCTCACCAGTGTGTGTATGTCATTTCCCACCCTCAGCGCCCTTGGTGCCGGGTATAGGGTCTTCGCGATCTTTGACGCCTCCGGCAACTGGAGCCAGATGGCAACGGACCTGACCTTAGCCCGTGTTGTTCAGGCCGGTGCGGTGCCAATCGACACCTATGCTGTCCTGGCCGAACTCATGAGTACATGGAATCGACCTGATGCGATGGACTTCGCCGCAGTTATGGTCGACCACATTGTCCCGCCCTATCGGGCACTGATGGAGAGCTACAACAAGGCCCAGAAAGTGCAGAAGGAAGGGCACGAAACCAAATTGGACCTCCTCGAGGCCGCCACAGCAAAGAAGTGATTAACGAAAGACCGTGTATCGCGAAACTCATTGGACTCTCTGGCAGCTTGCGGCGCGGGCTGCTCGACACCGCGCCGCTCCCGGCCTGCAGTAGTGCTGATGCCGGATGGGTCTCGTTGTTCGTCCACACGGGTGTTCGAGAGATGACTCCACGAGGGCGATGTGGGGGCATCCTGCAGGTTGTGCCCGTCCTCCATGAAGAGGTGTGGAAGAAACTCTGCCTTGTTTCCTTCGCCCTCACGGCAGGCATGACATCCATTGGTGCTCGTGATGTGAGCTGGAGCACGTGACTATGCTTAATCGCACGAAAGATCAGCCGGTGTTGGATCACATTCAGAATCTGGTCGCTGAAGAGCATCGACTCAACTCGCAGGGTTCCTTGAAGGATTCAGATCGAGAGCGGTTGGCTAAGGTTGAAGTCGAACTCGATCAGTGTTGGGATCTCTTGCGCCACCGCCGTGCCCTACGCGATGTCGGGCGGAACCCGAACGAGGCGCAGGTCCGTCCGCCGGAGGTTGTCGAGAAATACGAGCAGTAGTGACGGCGCGGTTAGGGATGAATAACCGACGGTATGGCGTCGAGCACGCAGTTGGTTCACATCGAGGTAAGCATCATGGACAACATAAAACAAGTGTTGAAAGTATACCAGCCTGCTTCAGCCCATTGGGTCGGTGATGGATTTCCTGTCCGGAACATTTTCTCGGACGAGGGTCTGGGCCAGGCGATCAGCCCATTTTTACTCCTAGACTACGCCGGTCCCGCCGAATTCCCGCCGTCGAACCAGCGACGCGGCGTTGGTGAGCACCCGCACCGAGGATTTGAAACCGTGACGATCGTCTACCAGGGTGAGCTGGTCCACCGGGACTCGGCAGGCAACCATGGGACAATCGGCCCGGGCGATGTCCAATGGATGACGGCGGCCGCAGGCGTGGTGCACGAGGAAAAGCACAAACCGAGCTTCGCAAAACGAGGCGGGGTGCTGGAGATGGTGCAATTGTGGGTGAACCTGCCGAAGGCCGACAAGATGACTCCTCCCCGCTACCAGACGTTATTAAACGAGCAGATTCCGGTGGCCTATCTCGCCCAAGGCGCGGGCCAGGTCCGGGTCATCGCTGGAGAATTCCATGGGCTAAAGGGACCGGCTGACACGTTCACGCCCATCCATCTCTATGATCTGAACCTCAATGCCGATCATCATACGGAGTTGAACCTGCCGCTTGGCTACAACACGGGACTCTTTGTGCGGAAGGGATCAGTGGTGGTGAACAAATCGCAGTCGGCCAGTGAAGTGGAATTCGTGTTGTGTGATGCAACTGGAGAGCGCATCAGCATCCAAGCCAAAGAGGACGCCACGCTCTTGGTCCTCAGCGGAGAACCGATTAGTGAGCCGGTGGCATGGGCCGGTCCCTTCGTGATGAACACGCAAGAGGAACTGTCCCAGGCGATCCAAGATTACAGCTCAGGGAAGATGGGACACCTCGACTGAACGGGTGGTTTTCTCCCTGCTATCCTCTCGCAGCGGCTCGCTCAGCGATGCACCTGAGAGGGGCACCAGTACGTCACACGTAGGCGATTAGCAAGGGGTAGACCGGTTTCTCACCCCACATAGAGTAGATCCCTGGTTCGACGCCAGTGTCGCTCGCAGCAGCTATAGCGACACGCAATGGCGAACAGAACTCATCGCGGCTGCTCTTGCTGGTGTTCGAACAAGCCAATGGCAGAAGTAGGAATGATCCCTGCGCTCAGAGGAAACCATGCCGCGCTCATCCGACAAGTTTCACATTGTCATCATCAACGGAAGCGTTCGTCCGGGCAACTACACGAACATGGCATCCGCACTTGTCCTGGACGAGCTCAAGAAGCACTCGAAGGTTTCCACAGAGGTAATTGACCCTGCCACGCTCAGCCTTACACCACCTGGAACGGACCCACAATCCAAGGTAGCCAAACACCTTCAGCACAAGGTGGGACATGCTACTGGAGTAATCCTGGCTACTCCCGAGTATTACGGCAGCTTCAGCAACGTGATGAAGCTCGTCATCGAAAATCTCGGGTATCCTTCACCCCTGGCAGTGAAACCTGTCGCGTTACTGGGCGTTGCGGGCGGAACGATCGGCGCCGTTAAGTCCTTGGAGCATTTGCGCAGCGTGGTCTCTCATTATTGGGGGGATCGTGTTACCGCTGCCAATTTCAGTCGTGAATGTGCAGAGCGTCTTCGACCGCGAGGGCCGATGCTTGGATTCAGGCGCGGAGCAGCTCATCCGCAGCGTCGGAACAAATCTCCTTAGCTACATCGACCACAATGTCTGTCCCAGGGTGACGTTGGAGAGGCTGCTCAGCGAGGGAGAAAAATTATCGCCGAAGGTCGTCGGGATTTAGGCGGTCCACCGTGATTCGCCTCGACATAGAAGAAAACCGACTCTGACCCGAACGGGGAGGGGCCTGAAGGATCATTTTCACCTTGGAGGATCAAATCATGGCGACGCACAAGCAATCAAACACACAGTTGTCACAGCCCGTCACCGAACATGATCATGCTTTGGGACCGGTGAATGCCGACGCCATGCTTCTCGAGTACGGCGACTTCGAATGCCCATATTCCAAGGAAGGAACCCTGATCGCGAGGGCTCTTTACGAGGAATTCAAAGGGCGTCTGCGGTTTGTCTTTCGCCACTTTCCGCTCACAAAGCATCCCCATGCGAAGCAAGCAGCGGAAGCGGCCGAAGCGGCGGCAGCGCAGGGAAAGTTTTGGGAAATGGCGGAGCTGCTATTTGTGAACCAAGACAAACTTACTCAACGGGATCTGGTCAGATACGCTGACCGGCTTGGGTTGGACACGGCCAAGTTCAAAAAGGACCTCTCTGAGCACATCTATGCGGAAGACGTTCAGGCAAATCTCCTGAGCGGGGAACAAAGCGGGGTGACGGGGACGCCCACGTATTTCATTGGCGACCAGCGTTACGACGGTGCGGACGATATCGACTCCCTCAAGACTATCCTTCAACGTGCCATGTGTAAAGTCGAAGCGTGGGATCCTTGAATCCCGAGCATCAAGGATTGGAAAGAGATTAGCAAACAATGGAAAAAGTTCTTTTCGAACTCTAATTGAATTTGTCGTTCGTAGAAAACATCCTCAGGGTGCTTGGTGAAAAATCCTAGGATGGCCACTTTTGCCTCATCGACCTTCGAATCGCGTTCATGTTGTTCTGGCTCTGGTTCGAAACCGGAGTCATCATAAAAGTCCAAGGAGTCGTAAATTATGGTGGTGAACAGTTTTTTGCAACAAAGAGCTTGTGATAAAAACTGCTGGTGATAGGTTTTTGTCGACGCAGGTTCAATCGCAGCGTTGTGCTAAATTTGTGCTAAAAGTCATCACAAACCATCGCACCAGGCAGAATCAATCGACGGAATAGAAACTCTCCAAGCCGTCAAGATTCATAGGAAAGGGGGGAAACCTTCGCAACAACGAGCACTTTGAAAAATCGGCCTGTTTACCCTCTTAATCAGCGGGCCGCAGGTTCGACCCCTGCACGGCCCACCACAAATCAACGACTTACATCGTCGGACCAGTCATATACCCTGGCGACTGTGCTAAATTTTTCTCCTCGTCTTTAGAGGAGAGACAATTCCTGTCTCGTAGTTGGATTCCCGCAAAGCTGACAACCTGTTGATCCTCCAACAAGAAGTGGGACAACCCCGAAACATGGAGCCTTCTGGAAGACAACCCATATCACGAACTAAAAATCAGCGGGCCATAAGGTAAGCTGACCCACATTCTT
>Ga0187892_10003667_pt1 | contig 27526 bp, 24 predicted proteins | sample MA1701073metaG_FD_139345 | JGI IMG/M metagenome (GOLD analysis project Ga0187892, IMG submission 139345) | Bio-ooze microbial communities from a basaltic lava cave in the Kipuka Kanohina Cave System on the Island of Hawaii, USA - MA170107-3 metaG ... | reverse complement strand
CTGACCTCGACGCGCCTGGCTGCGGGCATGGCCTGGCTCATCGCGGTCAGCGCCCCGCCGCGCGCGGGTAGCCGCCGAACGTCGCGACCGGCGACCACGCGGGACTCACGGGCGGGAGAGGCGCGGGTGCGAGCGCGGCGAACGGCTCGGCCGCGTACACCACGTCGCCGCCGACGACCGTGAGCAGCGATTCGATCGAGCGGATCTCCTCGTCGGGGACCGCGAAGTAGTCCGAAGACAGGATCGCGAAGTCGGCGTAGCGGCCCGGCGCGATCGCGCCCTTCTCGTTCTCCTCGCCGCTGAACCAGGCGCTGCCGAGCGTGTAGAGCCGCAGCGCTTCCTGGCGCGACAGCCGGTTCTCGGGCGACGCGAGCTGCGTTCCCCCGACGCTCCGGCCCGTCACCAGCCAGTAGAGCGCGAGCCACGGGTTGTGGCTGCTGACGCGCGTCGCGTCGGTGCCCGCGCCGACCGGGATGCCCGCGCGCAGCATCGCGCGCAGCGGCGGCGCGTTCGCCGCGGCCTCGGCGCCGTAGCGCTCCGCGAAGATCTCGCCGGCGAACGCCATGCGGTCCTGAACGGCGATGCCGCCGCCCAGCGCCTTCACGCGCGCCAGGTTCTGCTCGCCGATCGTCTCCGCGTGATCGAGCGCCCAGCGCGCCTGGTAGCCGGTCTCCTTGAACGCGGTCTCGAACACGTCGAGGATGCGGCTGATCGTCTGGTCGTAGGTCGCGTGGATGCGGATCGGCCACTGGTGCTTCGCGAGCACGCGCACGACCGCGGCGAGCTCGGCGTCCGCGCGTGCGCCGAGCTCCGGGCGCGCCGCCATGAAGTTCTCGAAGTCGCCCGCCGACCAGACCAGGTTCTCGCCCGCACCCTCGACGACGTAGCCGTTCAGGCGCTCGACCGCGCGGTCGAGCTCGAGCTTCTCCTCGGCGGTCCACTTCTCGTAGTCCGCGAGCTCGCTGCCCGCCTTCTGCGCGAACAGGTAGCTCGCGATGCGCAGCGGCAGGTGCGGTCGCCGCGCCAGCGCGAGGGTCGCCTGGTAGTCCCCCGGGTACGCGTGCCCGCCGCCGCCCGGGTCGACCACGCTGGTCAGGCCGAAGCGGTTCAGCTCGCGGTAGAAGTGCTGCGTCGAGTTCAGCTGGTCCTCGGCGGAGAGCTGCGGGAGCTTCGCGATCGTCGTGTACAGGATCGCGGGGCTGGGAGCCGCGTGCAGGATCGCGCCGCCGCCGGCGACGAACTCGTAGCGTCCGCCCGCGGGCGGAACGCTCTGCGGCGTCAGCCCGAGCGCGGCGACACCGGCGCGGTTCACGAACGCCTGGCTGTACAGGAAGAGCACGAACACCGGCGTGTCCGGCGCCGCCACATCCAGCTCGGCCGTCGTCGGCATGCGCCGCTCCGCGAACTGGTACGGCGACCAGGCCCCGATCACGCGCACCCACTCGCCCTTCGGCGTGCGCTTCGCCTGCTCGCGGATCAGCTCGAGCCCGCGCTCCAGCGACGCGACGCCGTCCCAGCGCAGCTCCAGGTTGTAGAAGCGGCCGCCGCGCACGGCGTGCAGGTGCGAGTCGTCGAGCCCCGGCACCACACGCCGTCCGCCCGCGTCGATCACGCGCGTGCGCTCGCCGCGCAGCTCCAGCACGTCGGCGTCGCTCCCGACCGCGACGAGCCGCTCGCCGCGCACGGCGAGCGCCTGCGCCTCGGGCGCGCGGGTGTCCTGCGTCGCGATCTTCGCGTTGTGCACGATCAGGTCGGCGCGGGCCCCGGACTCGGCGGACGCCGGCCCCGCCAGCGCCAGGAACGGCGCGAGCGCGAACACGAGGACGCGCGCGGCGCGCGGCATCGCCGCTACTTCGCCGCCTCCTGCGCCTTGCGGTAGCTCTCCGCGGCTGCGCGGTAGTTCGGCACGAGCTCCGAGTAGAGCGCGCCCCACTGCGCGGCGTCCGGGCGGTTCCAGGTCCGGTGCGACTCGGAGAGCACGGTGTTCGTGGTCACGGGCACGATCCCGGCCGCCGTCATGCGCGCGAGCGTGGCGTCGAGCGCGATCGGGCTGACGTCGCCGGACGCGTCGAGCACGGCGTACACGCGGTACCCGTCGGCCTTCGCCTGGAGGGCGGGGAACGCGACGCAGACGCTGGTCCACACGCCGGCCATGATCAGCGTCTTGCGGCCGGTCGCCTCGACGGCCTTCACGAAGTCCGCGTTGTCCCAGGAGCTGACCTCGCCCTTGCGGCCGACGTACTTCGCGCCCGGCGCCGCCGCGAGCAGCTCCTCCATGATCGGGCCGTTGGGGCCGCTCGGCTCCGACGCGGTGTAGATGACGGGCATCTTGGCCAGCGTCGCGATCTTCGCGAGCGCCACCGTGTTCGCGCGCAGCTCGCGGATCGGCACGTCCTTCACGGTCTGGAACAGGCCCGTCTGGTGGTCGAGCAGGAGCAGCACCGCGTCGCCGGGATCCATCAGCGCGGCCGCGGCGGCGGCGGTCGGCTGCTTCGACAGCCCGGGAATGTTCGGCGCCGACTTCGCCTGCTGGGCCTGCGCCTCGACCGTCACACCGGCGAGCGCGAGAACCGCGCACGCCACCAGCACTCCTCGCATCGACTTCATCTCGATCTCCTTCAACCGGACCCGCTGCGGAGCCTATGCGATCGGCGTGGTCGTGTCTTCGTCGCCCTCTCCTTCCGTGCTCTCGGCTTCCTCCTCAGCTGCGTCGTCCGCCGCGCCCTCGATCTCCTCTTCGCTCTCGTCCTCGCCCAGGCGCACGTCGCTCGCGGCGGCGACCAGGGCGGCGATCGGCAGGCGTTCGAGCAGCGCGTCGGCCGGGCCGCCGAACGGGTCGAGGATGCGCATGCCCGCGAGGCGCATGGGCAGCAGCACGAGCGTGGCGTCGGCCGAGTGCGCCGCGACGGCGTCGGCGTCGGCGTCGACCACCACGTCAATGCGCGCCTCGATGCGCAGCTCCGCGAGACGGTGCTCCAGGTTCGCGGCGAGCTTGCGGTCCGTGCCGGGCGCGGCGGGCGCGAGCACGCGCAGCTTGGCCTCGTCCCAGGCGTCGGTGCGCCGCATCAGGTGCGCGAACAGGAGCGCGAGCCGCGACGAGTCGTCCTCGAACCACCAGACGTCGATCCGCCGCTCGCCTTCGGGCGTGTCCTCGATCCGCTTCCACTCGCCGCGGTCCGCGTCGAGCACGACCACGTTCTGCTGGAGGCGCAGCGCCGCGCGCAGCACGCGGCCGTAGCGCAGCGCGCGCGGCAGGTCCGCCTCGGTGTGCGCGAGCTGCAGCCAGTTGAGCAGCACCGTGTTGGCGCGAATCGGACCGATCCCCCAGGCCTGCACGACGGTGGCCGCGGCGGCGCGCGTGTTCGGCGCCGCGACCGCGAGCGGAAAGCCCTCCGCGCCCGCCTCTTCGAGCTCGGCGCGCAGGCTCTCCTCGGCCTCCTCGCACGCGCGCCGCGAGCTCTCGAGCGTGCCCTCGCCCTCGAGCAGCCGCACCGCGGTCACGAGTCCAGAGCTGCCCGTGATCCACGTGGCGAAGCTCAGCAGCAGGCCGCGCCGCTCGACGTCCTCGGTGAACGCGAGCACGTGGGGCTGCCAATCGCGCGGACCGTTCTCCGCGGCGGCGAGCTCGCGCAGATGGTCCTTGATCAGGCGGAAGCGATAGGCGCGGCGGCTGTCGCGCCAGCGCGCCGGAACCGCGGTGCGGCGCAGGTACTGGTACACCGCGCCGAGCAGTGCCCCGGCGAGCACGGCCGCGACCGGGTCGATCGCGAGCATCGCCGCGCCGCACAGCACCATGCCGGCCAGGCTCGCGCGCGCGTGGAAGAACCGGAAGCGCGGGCGGAAGCTCGGGCTCGCGGCCGTCGCCTCGACGTAGGTCGCGTAGTTCAGCAGGCCGTAGGACAAGAGGAAGAACATCGACACCAGCGCCGCGATCGTGTCGAGCCCGCCGAGCGCGAGCGTGGCGAGCGCGATCGCGCCGCTCGCGAGCACGGCGCGCCGCGGATTGCGCGCCGGGCCCACGCCGTGCGCGAACGGCGCGAGCGGCCGGAACACGCCGTCGACCGCCAGCGCCTGCAGGATGCGCGGCCCGCCCAGACAGGAGGCGAGCGCGGAGGAGAGCGTCGCCGCGATCACGCCCGCGTCGATCAGCCCGGGCACGGCGGCCACGCCGCGCATCGCCGCCGTGTCGGAGCGCAGCGTCTCGGTCGGAACCGCGGCGGCGATCGCGACCATCGCGGCCCCGTAGACGAGCGTCGAGAGCCCGACGGCCAGGAACGTGCCGAGCGGAATGCTGCGCGCGGGATCGCGCAGGTCACCCGACATGCTGATGCCCTGCGTGAAGCCCGTGACCGCGGGGAAGAACAGCGCGAACAGCCACCAGAACGAAGCGGACGGCGCCAGGGTCGCGGACTCCGCGATCCGCTCGGGGCTCCACGCGTTCGCACTGCCCGCGAAGAACGACACCAGCGCGGCGATCAGCGCCAGCATGATCGCGTACTGGAAGCGCGTGGCGAAGTCCGCGCCGACGTAGGCGACCGCGACGACGGCCAGGGCGGCGCCGAACGCCGCGGCGCGCGCGAAGCCGGGGCCGGCGTCGGGGAACAGCGCCGCCACGCCTTCGCCGAAGCCGCTGCAGTAGAACGCGACCGAGATCGCCTGCGCGCCGAACAGCAGCAGCCCGAGCGCGCCCCCGTACTCGATGCCGAGACTGCGCGACACGAGGTAGTAGTCGCCCCCGCCCTTCACCTTGCGGTTGGTCGCGATGGCCGAGACCGAGAGGCTGGTCAGCACCGAGATCGCGACCGCGATGCCCAGGATCCCGAGCGCCCGCGGCAGCCCTGCGCTGCCCACCACGAAGCCCAGGCGCAGAAACAGGATGATGCCGAGGATCGTGAGCACGCTCGGCGTGAACACTCCCCCGAAGGTTCCCAGCTTGTGCGCGGCGCGCGGCGCGCCGCGGGTCCGTTGCTCCGCGTCCATGCTCACCGGGTCCGAGAAGCCCGCGCGAGAGCATACTCCGGGGCGGACCGCCGCCGCGCGGTATGCTGCGTCCCGAACGGCGATGACCCAACCCAAGAGTCGCACGGCCCTGGTGCTCGGCGGCGGCGGCGCGCGCGGCGCGTACGAGGCCGGCGTGCTCGCGTACCTGTTCGAGGAGATCTACCCGCGCCTGCCGCCCGGCTTCGAGTTCGACATCGTGAGCGGCTCGAGCGTGGGTGCGATCCACGCCGCCTACGTGGGCGCGAGCGCGCACCAGCCGCTGGCGGAGCGCGCGGGGCGGCTGCTCGACACCTGGCGCGAGATGCAGCTCGCCGACGTGCTCCGTCTCTCGCCGCTCGATCTGCTCGGCCTGCCGCTCCGGGCGCTCGGCCTCACGCGCCTGCGCCGCGGCGAACCCAGCGACGGCCCGGAGACCCGCGTGGTGGGTGGGCTGGTCGACTTCAGCGCGCTCGAGCGGCTGGTGCTGCAGCGCATCTCGTGGTCGGACCTGGCCGCGAACCTCGACGCGGGCCGGCCCGGCGCGCTGTGCGTGTCGTGCACCGAGGTGCGCTCCGGCAAGGTGACGGTGTTCATCGACGGCGCGCTCGGCGACGCGCGCCCCTGGGCGTTCGATCCCAACGCGAACGCGCTGCAGGCCCGGATCGATGCCTCGCACGTGCGCGCCTCGGCCGCGATCCCGTTCCTGTTCCCCGCGGTGCTGGTCGGGGACCGCTACTACGTGGACGGCGGCCTGCGCATGAACACGCCGCTCTCGCCGGCGCTGCGTCTGGCGTGCGACCGGGCGCTGGTGATCAGCCTGAAGCACCAGCTCGCTCCCGAGGAGCGGCCTCCCGCCTACGCCACCGAGGTGATCACCCAGCCCGCGTTCCTGCTCGGCAAGGTGCTCGACGCGCTGACGCTCGAGCGGGTCGAGTACGAGCTGGCGCGCATCGACTTGGTCAACAACCTGATCCAGCACGGCCAGGCGACCTACGGCGAGGGCTTCCTCGAGACCCTGAACGCGGTCGTGGCCGCGGGCCGGGGCGTGGGCTACCGCGAGGTGCGCACCTTCGCGCTGCGCCCGAGCGAGGATCTCGGCCGTGTCGCCTGGCGCTGCCACGAGCAGGACTGCGGGCGCTCGCTCGGCTTCGTCGCGTCGCAGCTCGCGCGCACCGCGCTGCGCGGCGTGCCCGCGGGCGAAGGCGACCTGCTCTCCTATCTGTACTTCGACCGGAGCTTCACGCGCGAGCTGCTCGAGCTCGGGCGCAGCGACGCGCGCGCCGCACACGACCAGATCCTCGAGCTGCTCGGCGCGTGAGCCGGGGCGTCAGCGCCCGAGCCAGCCGCACAGCCGATCGGCCGCCGCGATGGTGCGGTCGCAGTAGCGCTCGACGAATGCCTTGTCGATCGGCGCGTCGGCCGGCAGCGCCTCGGCGGCCGCGAGCGCGCGCGCACCGTCGAAGTCCACGTAGGCGAGCCGCGCGGTCAGCTCGAGCGGCCCGCGGCCGAAGGAGCTGCCCGGCAGGATCGCGACCCCGGTCTCCTCGAGCAGCCGCTCACACAGCTCCGTGTCGTAGCGGATGCCGCGGGCCGCGAGCGCCTTCGCGTGCGACGAGAAGTCGAGGAACAGGTAGAAGCCGCCGACCGGCTCGGCCACGCGCACCTCCAGCGCGCGCACGCGCACGAGCAGCGCATCGGCGAGCGCGCGCAGGATGCGCCGCGCGCGCCACAGGTAGCGCTCGAGCGCGAGCCCGCCGCGGAACGCCGCGACCGCCGCGTACTGGATCGGCGCGCTGGTCGAGGTGTAGGTCTCGCTGGCCACGCTCTCCATCGCCTCGAGCAGACGGCGCAGCTCGGGCGGGAAGACGAACGCGCCCAGCCGCCAGCCGCCCGCGCCGCACCACTTGCTGAGGCCGCCGGAGATGATCGTGCCCTCGGGATAGAGCGAGGCGATCGAGACGTGCTCGCCCTTGTGGTGCAGCTCGCCGTAGATCTCGTCGGAGAGCACCACCACGTCATGGCGGCGCGCGACCTCCGCCAGCGCCTGGAGCTCGTCGATCTGATAGCTGCAGCCGGTCGGGTTGCTCGGGTAGTTCAGCACGAGCACGCGCGGCCGGCCGGGATCCTCGAGACAGAGCGCGTCGAGCTCGTCCGCGCCGAGCTTCCAGTCCCTCGACGCCTCGGTCGGCGCCAGGCGCACGGTGCGTCCGACGATCTGCGCCTGCGGCGCGTAGGACACCCAGGCGGGCGTGGGGATGACCAGCTCGCCGTAGTAGACGAGCTGGAGCAGGAACATCAGCTCCTTGGAGCCGGGCGCCACCAGCACGTCGTCCGCGGTGCGCACGACGCCGTGCACCCGGCGCTGGTAGTCGGCGATCGCCTCGCGCAGCTGGGCGAGGCCGCGCACCGCGAGGTAGTCGCGCTCGGCCGCGTGGTCGCGCAGCGCCTCGACCACCGGAGCCGGCACGGGGAACGGCGACTGCCCGAGCCCGAGCTTGAACACCTCGCGGCCTTCCGCGCGCAGGCGATTCGAGCGCTCGTTGATCGCGACCGTCGCCGACGGAGTCAGGCCGCGCACGCGCAGGTTCAGGTGGACGAGCGGTGGAGGCGTCATTCCCACTCCACCTGCCCGAACACCGTCGGGCGCCGCCTCGGCTTGCCGGTCGGCTGGCCCCAGGCGTGGGCGCGCCGGTGCTCGCGGATCTCGCGCAGCGCCGGCTCGAAGAAGAACTCGCGCTCGCCGAAGGCCGGGCGCAGCTGGTCGAGCCAGGTCGCCGCTTCGTCGTAGCGCGCGAAGAACGGCCGCCCGACCCAGCTCGGGTCGCGCGCCTGCAGGAACTCGAGCGCGAACACGCGCTCGCCGGCGATCTCGGTCACGCCTTTCACGCACACCTTGCCGGGCGTCGCGCTCATCGACGGGCCGCGCACGGTGCGCGCGAGGCCCGAGATGCTGCGGTAGGCGCCCATGAAGATCTCGAACGCCCGCGCCAGCGGCACCTCGAAGTAGCGCTTGGGCCCGGTGTCGCGCTCGACGAACATGTAGTACGGAACGGCCCCGAGCTGCACCTGCAGCCGCCACAGATCGCTCCAGGCGGCCGAGGAGTCGTTCACGCGCCGCACCAGCGGCGCCTGGCAGCGCACCACCGCGCCCGTCTCGCCGACCCGGCGCAGCGCGGCCTGCGCGACAGGCGTCTCGAGCTCGCGCGGATGCGTGTAGTGCGCCATCAGCGCGAGGTGCTTGCCCGCGCGCCGCACGTCGCCGAACAGCCGCAACAGGTCGTCCGCGTCGGTATCGCCGAGGAAGCGATACGGCCAGTACGCGGGCGCCTTGGTGCCGATGCGCACGCTGACCAGGTGCTCGATCTCGAGCAGCGGCTCGATGTAGCGGCGCAGCTTCTGCGTCTTCATGATCAGCGGATCGCCGCCCGTGAACAGGACGCTGGTCACTTCGGGGTGACTCGACACGTAGGCGGCGAGCGACTCCGCCTCGCGGCTCGCGAACTTGAGCTCGTCGATGCCGACGAACTGCGCCCAGCGGAAGCAGTAAGTGCAGTACGCGTGGCAGGTCTGACCCTGGCTCGGGAAGAACAACACGGTCTCGCGGTACTTGTGCTGCATGCCCGCGAGCTTGCGCCCGTCGAGCTCGGGCACGTTGAGCTCCATCTGGCCCGCGGGGTGCGGATTCAGCCGGCCCTGGATCTCGCGCGCCGCGTTGCGCAGCTCGCGCTCGCCCGCGTCCGCGCGCACCAGCGCGACCATGCGCTCGAGATCCTCGGGCGCGAGCATCTCGGGCTGCGGGAACGTGAGCTGGAAGATCGGATCGCGCGGCACGTCGTCCCAGCGGATCAGCTCCTCCAGCACGTAGCTGTTGGTGCGGAACGGCAGCACCGCGGACACGGCCTTCATCGCGTCGAGGCGCTCCGGGCCCAGTCGCTTCAGCTCGGGAAGGCGTTCGAGGTCGTTGCGCACGATCGCGCGATATTTGCGCGGAGCGATACGAGCGGTTCTTGCCATGGCTCCTCCTGCTCGACGCGCCTGCATCGTATCAAGCTGCGTCGTATCAGGATCGGAGCTCGTCGCCGAGCCGCTGGTCGACGATCGCCGCTCCGATCGTGTCACCCCAGACGTTGACCGCAGTGCGGACGCGGTCGAGGATCCAGTCGATCGACAAGATGAGCCCTGCGGCCTCGGCTGGCAACCCCACGGCGCCGAGCACCAGCAACATCGTCACCAATCCCGCCTCCGGAATGGCCGCGGCGCCCGCGGCCGCGAGCGTCGCGGTGAGGAGCACGACCAACAGCTCCGCGCCCGCGAGCTCGACGCCCAGCACCTGCGCGATGAACACGACCGCGATCGCCTCGTAGAGCGCCGTCCCGTTCATGTTCACCGTCGCGCCGAGCGGCAGCACGAAGTCCGCGATCCGCTCGCGCACCCCCGCGCCCGTGACACAGCGAAGTGTGACGCCGAGCGTCGCGGCCGAGGAAGCCGTGCCCGCGGCGGTCAGCAGCGCGTCGCCCATCGCGAGGCCGTAGCGATACGGCCGCCGGCGGCCCAGCACGAGCAGCAGCAGCGGCAGGCTGACCAGCGCGTGGAAGGCGAGGCCGGCCAGCACGGTGAGCGCGTAGCCGCCGAGCGCGCTGAGCTCCGCCCAGGCCTGTGCGCCGCCGCCCGCCTGTCCGATGCGGTCGGCCACCAGGCCGAAGATCCCGAGCGGCGCCAGCCAGACCACGAGCCGGACCAGGTCGAGGAGCACGTGGTTCGCGGCGCCGACCACGTCGACCAGCGAGCGCGCCCGTTCGCCCGCGCGCGCGAGCCCCGCGCCGATCAACAGGCTCGCGACCAGGACGCCCAACACGTTGCTGGTGAGCGCCGCCTCGAGCCAGCTCGAGGGAAACATCTCGCGCGCGACGCCGTAGACCGCCTGCGCGGTCGAGGCCGGCGCCGAAGCGCGCGCCGGGAGCTCGCTGAACTCCGTCGCCGCCACGCCCGCTCCCGGCTCGAACACGAGCACCAGCACGAGCCCGGTCGCCACCGCGAGCAGCGTGCTGCCCGCGAACCACACCCCGCTGATCGCCGCCAGCCGGCCCAGACGCGAGCCGGAGCCGACCTGCGCGACGCTCGAGATCACGCTCGTGGCCACGAGCGGAATCGCCAGCGCCTTGAGCAGCGAGAGGAAGGTCTCGCCGAGCAGGCGCGTCCCGAGCACGAGCCACTCGAGCGCGGGGTCCGACCAACGCGCGCCCAGCAGCGCTCCCCACGCGAGGCCGAGCGCCGCGCCGAGCGTCATCGCCGCCGGCAGCAGCCAGTGCGAACCGAACGCCGGCCGCTCGGCGCCCCCCACCTCCCGTTCACCACTCATTCGCCAAGCCTAGCGCGCCCCGAAGCGGGACGCGTTCGACGGCGAGCGGGAGCTGTGACTCGCTCAGCTCTTCACGAACGCGAGCAGGTCGGCGTTGATCGCGTCGGCGTGCGTCGCGCACATGCCGTGCGGGAGTCCCTTGTAGACCTTGAGCGTGGCGTTCCTGAGGAGCTTCGCGGAGAGCAACGCGGAGTCCGCGATCGGCACGACCTGATCGTCGTCGCCGTGCATCACCAGCGCCGGCACGCCCGGCCGGTTGTAGCCGTAGAAAGGGCCGCTCGCGACGTCGAGGTAGAACTGCGAGCGATTGGCGGCGAGCGCGCTGCGGAAGCCGTCGAACACCTCGATCGGCGTGCCGCCGGGGTTGGCCGCGCTCTTGACCATGATCGGCGGCACGGCTCCGATCAGCACGAGCTTCGCGACGCGGCCCTGCGCCATGCCGTGGCGCGCGACGTAGTGCAGTGCCTCGCCCCGCCGGTGGAGTGGCCAACGTGGACGGCGTTCCGCAGGTCGAGGTGCTCGGCGACCGCGCCGCATCGGCCGCGTAGTGGCCCATGTCGTGGCCGTCGCCGACCTGGCTCGAGCGGCCGTGGCCCCGGCGGTCGTGCGCGACGACGCGATAGCCCTGGCCGACGAAGAACAGCAGCTGCGCGTCCCAGTCGTCCGAGCTGAGCGGCCAGCCGTGGTGGAAGACGATGGGCGGAGCGCTCTTCGGGCCCCAGTCCTTGAAGTAGATCTCGACGCCATCGCGGGTCTTGGCCGTGCTCATCTTCGTCTCCTCCCGGCAAGCGAAGTACGGCCCGGGGGTCTCGGTCGCGCTGAAGCCAAGGCGCGATTCGCCGTACAATCCGCTGCGGCGCCGCCGGCGCCCAGGAGGAGACGCCATGGCCGACCTGCGCGAGATGCCCGAGGACGAGCTGCGGGCACGAGTCCGCAAGCTGATCGCGGAAGCGCATCCGGAGAAGACCGACTCGATCACCTTCCGCCGCAAGCAGTTCGAGCACGGGCTCGCCCTGGTCCACTTCCCCGAGGGGCACGGCGGGCTCGGCATCAGCCCGAAGCAGCAGCTCACGGTGCTCGACGAGCTGTCGAAGCACTCCAAGGTGATCCACCACGATCCGCCGGTCTCGGTGATCGGAATCGGCATGGGCATGCCCACCGTGCTCACCTACGCGAACGAGGCGCAGAAGAAGTACCACCTGCCGCGCATCTTCTCGGGCGAGGACGTCTGGTGCCAGATGTTCAGCGAGCCGAGCGCGGGCTCGGACGTCGCGGGCCTGTCGTCGCGCGCGGTGCGCGACGGCGACTGCTGGGTCGTGAACGGCCAGAAGGTGTGGACGTCGGTCGCGCACCTGTCGAGCTGGGGGATGCTGGTCGTGCGCACGAACCCCGACGTGCCCAAGCACGACGGGCTCTCGTACTTCATCGTCGACATGAAGTCGCCGGGCGTCTCCGTGCGGCCGCTCTACCAGATCACCGGCGAGGCCGAGTTCAACGAGGTGTTCTTCGACAACGTGCGCATCCCCCACGAGAACATGCTCGGCAAGGAAGGCCAGGGCTGGCGCGTCGCGATCACGACGCTGATGAACGAGCGCGTCGCGATCGGCGGCATGGGCGCGAAGCGCAAGGGCGCGGGCGCGATCTCGCAGATCGTCGAGCTCTGGCAGCGCCGCAAGCCGGGCGCGCTCTCGGCCGCACAGGAGGCGATCATGCGCGACCGCGTGACGCGCTGCTGGATGGACAACGAGCTGCTGCGCATCACGAACCAGCGCGCGCGCGCCGCGCAGAAGTCGGGCAACCCCGGGCCGGAAGGCTCGGTCGGCAAGCTCGCGCAGGCCGAGATCAACAAGCGCACCTGGGAGCTCGCGGTCGACGTGATGGGCGCCGACGGGCTCGCCTTCGAGGCGGGCTACGAGCTGCGCCAGGGCGGCTTCGAGGGCCGCTCGCTCGAAGGTATGGCGAAGTACCAGTTCCTGCGCTCGCGCGCGAACTCGATCGAGGGCGGAACGTCGGAGATCATGAAGAACATCCTCGGCGAGCGCGTGCTCGGCCTGCCGGGCGACCCGCGCGTCGACAAGGACGTGCCCTGGAAGGACGTGCCGCGCTCCTGAGCGCGGTGCGAGACGGAGAGACGACCCATGCCCGCTGATTTCATCTTCACCGAAGAGCACGATGCGCTGCGCCAGACCGTGCGCGCGTTCCTCGCCAAGCGGTCCGACGAGAAGGCCGTGCGCGCGACCATGACGAGCGAGCGCGGCTACGACCCCGACGTCTGGAAGCAGCTGGCCGAGGAGCTCGGCCTGGTCGGGCTGATCATTCCCGAGGAGCACGGCGGCGCGGGCTTCGGCCCGGTCGAGCTGCTGATCGTGATGGAGGAGATGGGCCGCGCGCTGCTGTGCGCTCCCTATCTGGGAACGTCGGTGTTCGCGGCGCAGGCGCTGCTGACCTGCGCGGACGCGGTGACGCAGAAGGAGCTCCTGCCGAAGATCGCCTCGGGCGCCGCGATCGCGAGCGTCGCGCACGCCGAGCCGAACGGGCGCTGGGACCTGGGCGGAGTTTCGCTGCGCGCGAAGTGCACGGGCGCAAGCGTCACGCTCGACGGCGAGAAGACGCTGGTGCTCGACGGGCACACGGCCGACGTGTTGCTCGTGGTGGCGAGGAGCGATGCGGGCCTCGAGCTCCTGCGCGTGAACGCCAACGCCTCGGGCCTCACGCGCAGCGCGATCCCGCCGCTCGACCTGACCCGCAAGCTCGCGCGCGTGCGCTTCGCGAACACGCCCGCGACGCGCATCTCGAGCGGCGACCAGAGCGCGAACCTCGAGCGCGTGCTCGCGTTCGCGTGCGCGGCGCTCGCGGCCGAGCAGGTCGGCGGCGCGCAGAAGTGCCTGGAGATGGCGACCGAGTACGCGAAGAGCCGGCTGCAGTTCGGGCGCCCGATCGGCAGCTACCAGGCGATCAAGCACAAGTGCGCCGAGATGCTGGTGTCGGTGGAGATGGCGAAGTCGGCCGCGTCGAACGCGCTGTTCATCGCGGCGGCGAACGAGCCCGACTTCGTCGAGGCCGCGGCGCTCGCCAAGGCCTACTGCTCCGACACCTACTTCCACGCGGCCGCGGACAACATCCAGATCCACGGCGGCATGGGCTTCACCTGGGAGGCCGCGCCGCACCTCTACTTCAAGCGCGCGAAGTCGAGCGAGCTCCTGTTCGGCGACGCCGCGCACCACCGCGAGGAGCTCGCGAAGCACGTGGGGCTGTAGTGTCCCGCCTCAGGGGTTCGCTCGCGCTCTCGTCGGCCGATGCATCCGCGTCCGCGGCGTTGCACTCGCTCGACGAATCAGCAGATTCGCCTCGCTCGCGCGCCTTGCGGACGCGGCGCCTCAGCCGCGAGAGCTGCTTCGCAACCCCTGAGACGGGACACTAGCGATGCTCCGCGTCGTCCACATGCCGAACAGCCGCTCGTCTCGGATCGTGTTCGTCGCCGAGGAGCTGCGCATCCCGTACGAGATCGACCTGCGCCGGCGCTCGGAGTTGAAGAAGCCCGACGTGCTCGCGATCAACCCGTTCGGCGCGGCGCCCGTGATCCAGGACGGCGATCTCGAGATGATGGAGTCGATGGCGATCGTGCAGTACCTGGTCGAGCGCCACGACAAGGAGCAGCGCCTCATGCCGCCGGTGGGCAGCCCCGGGCGCGCCCGCTTCCTCCAGTGGTTCCACTACGCGGAAGCGACGCTCGCGCCGCCGATGGTCGGCTACCTGCGCTCGTCGGGCCTCTGGAAGACCACCCCGCTCGACGAGAAGGCGCGCGACGCGGCGCGGCGCTCGCTCGACATCGCGGTGGGCCACGTGGACGACACGCTCGCGGACTCCGCCTGCATCGCCGGCGACTCGTTCAGCGCCGCGGACATCGGCATCCACTGGGCGATCCACATCGCGCGCATGATCCAGGCCGTCGACTTCGACGAGATGAAGCACGTCGCGCGCTACATGGCGGAGATCGACGCGCGGCCCGCCGCGAAGATCGCCTACGCGATGCCGGCCGACTACGTGCGCGAGCCGCCAGGCTCCGCGCTGACGCCGGCGCGCGTGCGGCGCAGCTAGCGGGCGAGATGGATCTCCCCCTCTCGGACCTGCGCGTCGTCGATCTCACGCAGTACGAGGCCGGGCCGACCGCGACGCAGTTCTTCGCCTGGCTCGGCGCGGACGTGATCAAGGTGGAGCCGCCCAAGGGGGACCCGGGGCGGCACCTCGCGGGCGCGACGCCCGAGCGCGACAGCGTCTTCTTCAGCCTGTTCAACCACGGCAAGCGCAGCGTCGTGCTCGACCTGAAGCAGGACGACGGCCGGGCCAGCCTGCGCGAGCTCTTGCGCTCCGCCGACGTGCTCGCGGAGAACTTCGCGCCGGACACGCTCGAGCGCTTCGGCCTCCCGCTCGACGGGCTCGCGCGCGAGTTCCCGAAGCTCGTGATCGCCTCCGTGCGCGGCTACGCGAGCGGCGGGCCGTGGTCGGGCTACAAGTCGCTCGACTTCGTGGCGCAGGCGACGGGCGGCGCGATGAGCATCACGGGCGAGGCCAACGGTCCGCCGCTGCGCATGGGCCCGACCAACGCGGACCACTCCGCGGGCGTGCACCTGGCGCTCGGCATCCTCGCGGCGCTCCACCGCCGCGCGCGCACCGGCCGCGGCGGCCGGGTCGAAGTCGCGCTGCAGGACGTGGTCGTGAGCTCGCTGCGCACGGCGCTCGTCCCCACCTTCGTGACCCGCAAGGTCGCGCCGCGGCGCGGAGCGGACTACCCCGACACCGCGCCGAGCGGCCTGCACCCGTGCGCGCCGGGCGGCGCCAACGACTACGTGTACCTGCTGCTCTCGTCGAAGGAGCAGTGGCACGCGCTCCTGCGCGCGATCGAGCGCGAGGATCTGCTCGACGATCCGCGCTACGCCCGCCAGTCGCAGCGCAACGCGCGCGAGGCCGAGGTGCGCGAGGTCGTGTCGGCGTGGACGCTCGAGCGCGACAAGCACGAGGTCATGGAGCGGCTGTCGCGCGCCGGTGTGCCCTGCGGCGCGGTGCTCGACAGCGGCGAAGTGCTCGCGAACGATCACCTGCGCGCGACCGGCATGGCGGTGCGCCACCTCGACCCGCAGTGGGGCGAGCTCGTCCTGCCCGGCTGCCCGATCCGGATCGACGGCGAGCGGCCCGAGCTCGGTCCCGCGCCGGCGCTCGGCGCGCACACCAAAGAGGCGCTCGCCGAGGCGCGTTCACACCGCTCGGACCGGAACCGTGACACAATGCCTGGGTGAGTCGGTCGCTGCCGGGTCTCGCCGTGTTGTTGATCGCGGCCGGCTGCGCCAGAAATCTGCCCTGCCCTTTTCGCAGCGATACACAGCTCTATCAGGAGTCACTCCGTCTCAGAGTTCTCGACGGGTGGCAGCTGCCCGAGCGCTCTGATCCGGCCGGCAGCGTCTGGCTCCGCTTCCGGCTCGCTCGCAACGGAGAGGTGATCTTCTCCGAAGTCGTGGCGGCGACCGCGCCGGAGCTCGGCGCGAGCGCACTCGAAAGTCTGCGCTCGCTGCAGCCCGAGCCGATGACCGGCTCGGCGCGCTGCCTCGAGGGCGCGACCTGGACCGAGACGTTCCGCCCGAACGAGGTGGGCCGAGCGGCGCGCAGCGCGCAGGAGCTCGAGCAGCTGGCGCTGTCGCGAAGCTGCGAGCTCCACCCCGAGGTCGTCGCCTACGTGTCGGATCTGCGCGAGCGGGTGTACGGAAAGTGGGTCATGCCCGACCGGCTGCTCACCGGCATGAAGGCGGTGGTGCGGTTCCAGCTCGACGCCACGGGTGCGCTCGCGGACGCGAACGTCGTCGAGTCGACTCCACCGGCGTTCGGCGACTCGGTCCTCTCCGCGCTGCGCGAAACGCCTGCGACGCCTCTAGAGGGAATCCCGTCGTGTCTGGCTCGGCGCTGGCTGAGAGCGACGTTCGAGCTGCGGCCGTGAGGAACACCCAGCGGGTTGCTTCGTGGCACGACGGAGCTTGGTGGACGAGGTAGCGCGCGCTCAGGCCGCTGCCTTCACCAGCGCCTCGAGCTCGGGCAGGCGGCGCTCGATCGCGTCCGGCTTCTGCGAGCCGAGCTGCACGACCAGCCGATCCACGCCGAGATCGGCGAAGGCGCGCAGTGTTTCGGGCGTCGCCTGCTGCGGCGTGATTGCGATCTCGAACCCGTCGCGCGAGCGGCCCGCCTTGGCGAGCGCGCGGTCGAGGTTCGCGAGCGCCCCCGCCGTGAGCTCGGGCGTCAGCGCGAAGCCGTACCAGCCGCTGCCGAGCTCGGCGGCGCGGCGCAGCGAGCGCGGCGCGTGGCCGCCGACGAAGATCGGCAGGTGCGGCTTCTGCACGGGCTTGGGGTCCATGCGGCAGGGCGCGAGCCGCAGGTGCTTGCCCTCGAACGACGCGAGCGGCTGGGTCCAGAGGGCGATCATCGCGCGCAGGAACTCGTCGCAGCGCTCGCCGCGGTCCTCCCAGCCGTAGCCGCACGCGATCACCTCTTCCTTGCACCAGCCGACGCCGACCCCGAAGTCGATGCGCCCGCCGGTCAGCCAGTCGAGCGTCGCGAACTCCTTCGCGGTGTAGATCGGGTTGCGCTGCGGCACGAGGGTGATGCCGGTGCCGAGCCGCAGCGTCTTCGTCGCGCTGGCGAGGAAGCCGAAGGTCGCGACCGTGTCGAGCATGCCGCCGCCCTGCGGAACGGGGATCCGGCCGTCGCGCGAGGCCGGGTACGGGAACTCCATCTCGTCGAACAGCACGACGTGCTCGCCCATCCAGAGCGAATCGAGCCCCGCGCTCTCGAGGCGGCGGCCGAGATCCCCGACCATCCGCGGCGTCGCCAGCGGCGACATGAACGTTGCGAACACGCCGATCTTCATCACCACCTCCGTCGAGAAGGCGATGGTACTCTGAAGTGCGACGCGCCATGGCCATCCACTTCAACCACACGATCGTGCACAGCCAGGACAAGCAGCGCTCGGCCGCGTTCCTCGCCGACGTGCTCGGCCTGCCGGAGCCGAAGCCCTTCGGCCACTTCCTGGTGGTCGCGCTCGACGACGGGGCGTCGCTCGATTTCATCGACGCGGGCGGCGCGCCGTTCGACCGCCAGCACTACGCGTTCCTGATCTCCGAGCCCGACTTCGATCGGATCTTCGCGCGCATCCGGGCGCGCGGGCTCGACTACTGGGCGGATCCGTTCCGCAAGCAGGCCGGCGAGATCAACCACCACCACGGCGGGCGCGGCGTGTACTTCGCGGATCCGGACGGGCACCTGCTCGAGGTCATCACGCAGCCGTACGCGGTCGGCTAGGCTCGCTCAGAGCCGCGCGTGGCGCAGCTCGGTTTCGAGGATGGCGACGCAGCCGATCTCCTCGAGCTGGTCGATCACGCCCTGCAGCTTCGACTTCTCGACCAGCACCCGCACCGCGAGCCAGGCGGGATCGCCGGTCTGCTGGATGGTCGGCGCCGAGAAGCCCGGCGTGATCTCGCGCGCCTTGGCGATCGCGTGCGCGGGGCAGTTGTACTCGACCAGCGAGTAGCGCGCGGCCACGAGCACGCCGTCGATCCGGCGCAGCAGCCGGTCGCGCGCCGCCGTGTCGCGCGCGCCGCGCGTGCCGATCAGCACGGTCTCGGCCTCGAGGATGCGCGCCAGCTCGCGCAGGTCGTTCTCGACCAGGCTCGTGCCGGTCTCGACGATCTCGACGATCGCGTCGACCAGGCCGAGCGGCACCATCGCCTCGACCGCGCCCTGGATCTCGATCAGGTGCACGTCGCGCGCGCCCTCGCGTGCGAGGAACTCGGCCGCGAGCCGCGTGAACTTCGTGCCCACGCGCTTGCCGCCGAGGTCGGTCACGCGCTGGTAGGGCGCGTCGATGTGCACGGCCAGCGACAGGCGGCAGCGGCCGAAGCCGAGCCGCCGGCACTCCTCGACGCTCGCGGCCTTCTCGAGCACGACGTCGCTGCCGGTGATGCCGAGATCGACCGCGCCCTCCGCGACCAGCCCCGGAATGTCCTGGGTGTGCGCGAAGATCACCGCGACGCCGGTCTCGCTGCACACCGAGTGGAGCCGGCGCCCCTCCGGCCGCACCTGCAGCCCCGCCTGCGCGAGCAGCTCGACGGAGCGGTCGCGCAGCCGCCCCTTCGACGGCACCGCGATGCGCAGACCCGGCGACGGCTGCGCGCTCACGACCGCGACCGCGCGGCCTTCTCGGCCAGCCCGCCCGTGCCGAAGCGCCGCTCGAGCTCCGCGCACACGGCCGCGAACTCCACGCCGCGCAGGCCGAGCAGCACGAGCACGTGGAAGAGCACGTCGGCCGCCTCGTGCACGCTCTCGGCCGGGCCGCGCGCCGCGCACAGCTCGCCGGACTCCTCGCGGATCTTCGCCGCGATCGCCGGCTCGCCGCCGTCGAGCAGCCGCGTGACGTAGCTGCCGGCCGGGCGCTCGCGCAGGCGTCCCGCGATCACCTGCTCGAGGCGCTCGATCACGTCGGCGGCTGGCATCGCGCGAGTGTACTCCGGCCGCCAGCCGCCGGTGCTAGGCTGAGCCATGAGTCAGCGAAGCCTCCTCGCCATCACCGGTTTGATCGTGTCTCTCGCAGCCGCGAACGCGCGCGCGCAGGCGCCCAGCGTGCAGGAGCTCGCCGGCGCGCTCGGCCTCTCGGCAGCCGACGTCGCGAGCGCCCAGGCGGGCTCGCTCGTGCCCGGCGAGGCGAAGCCGAGCAACGAGCGCGAGCTCACGGCAACCCTGCTGTTCGTCGTGCAGGGACTGACGCCGACGCAGCTCGTGGGGCTGAGCGATCAGGCGCTGCTCGACCGCAGCGACGCGAACACGCTGCGCTTCGGCGACGTGCCGGCGGGCGGCGGCGCCGATGCCTTCGCGAAGCTCGAGCTCGGCGCCGAGCAGTCGCAGGTGTGGGCCGCGGCGGCGCCCGGTGAGACGCTCAACGTGTCGAGCGCGGAGATCGCCGCGCTCGGCTCGGCCAGCGCGATCGAGCCGGCCGTGCGCGAGCTGCTCGCGCAGCGCGTGGCCAGCTACCGCGCCCAGGGACTCGCGGGCATCGCTCCGTACGCGCGCAAGGACGGCGCCACGCGTCCCGCGGGCGACGACCTGCGCTCCGCCACGCGCGCGTTCGCCGCCCTGCAGAAGTACGCGCCGAACGCCTACCGGGCGCTGCTCGACTATCCGTCCACTCCCGTCGCGGGCACCAAGGACCTCGTGCGCTGGTCGCAGATCTCGGCCCACGACGTGCCGACGATCGCGCTCACGCAGATGCTCTACATCCCGGACGGCGAGGCCTGGGTCGTCGCGCAGCGCCAGTTCTACGTGAGCACCGGCTACAACTGCGAGCAGGCGCTCGCCGCGCTGCTCCCGGTCGAGGGCGGCACGCTCGTGTTGTACGTCAATCGCACGTCGAGCGACCAGGTGACCGGCTGGGGCGGCGCGATGAAGCGCGACCTGGGGAGCCGCATCCTGGCCTCGTCGTTGCGCGAGCTGTTCGAGAAGGCGCGCGCGGCGGCGAAGGCCGCGCGCTAGCCGCCCGCTCCGCGCGTCTCACTTCGCCAGCGCCCGCGCCTCCACCTGCCCCTGCCTCGCGTAGTCGATCGACTCGCCCAGCACGCGGGCGGTCTCCTGCGGGGCGTGGAAGCCCATCGAGTTCTCGGCGTTCACGAAGTCGAGACGCCACTGCGCCTGGCGCTGGAGCTCGAACACGGGCGCGAGCGCGGCGTCGTCCGCGCCGGCGGCGCGGGCCGCGCCGATCGCGTCGAGCATGTCGACCAGCGCGGCCGCCGCGCGCGCCATCAGCGCGTGGGTGCGGTCCTGGATGGTCGCGACGCGCGCCAGCAGCTCCGCCTCCGCGACCGGGTGACAGGTCTGGCAGGCCTGCGCGGTGTTGAGCAGCGGGCTGCGCACCCAGTGATCGCTCACCTTGAGCGCGCCCTCGCGCTTGTACGGCATGTGGCAGTCGGCGCACGAAACGCCGGCGCGCGCGTGCACGCCCTGGCTCCAGGTCTCGAACTCCGGGTGCTGCGCCTTCAGCACCTCCGCGCCGGTCTCGGCGTGGCGCCAGTCGTAGAAGCGCTCGCCCTCGGGCATGCGCGTCGCCTCGTACGTTGCCTCGATGTCCTCGACGCGCAGGCCGTTCGCCCATGGAAAGAACAAGGTGAGCTTCGGCCCGCAGTAGTACTCGACATGACACTGCCCGCACACGAACGAGCGCAGCTCCTGGCGGCTCGCGTCGGCGTTCGGGTCGTACGGCTTCTTGCGATCGCCCTCGCGCCAGCGCTCGATGCTCGGCAGGTGGGGAACGGGCGCGGGCCCCGCCGCGAGCGCGGCGATCCCCGTGAGGAACCCCGGCCGCGTCGCGCGCAGCGCCATGGTCTCGGGCTCGTGGCAGTCGACGCACGACACCGGGTGCGCGCCCGCGACCGTCTCGAAATCCTGCGAGTCGCCCTTCGCGACCGGGTTGGCCGAGCCCGTCTTCACCACCTCCGCGTTCGCCTCGGCGTAGGGCAGCTTGCCGAGCGCGACGAAACCCGCGTGCACGTCGCCGTCGCCCAGCCGGCGATAGGTCGGGATCACCGACGCGTGACAGTGCAGGCAGGCGCCGGGCTGCGCGCGCTCGGTCACGCGCTTGGTCTGCTCCTGGTCCTCGAGCATGTACGCGTGGCCGCGCCGCTCGCGGAAATCGATCGCGAACGCGTAGCCGGCGAACATGCGCACGAGCCACGGGTCCTTCTCGAGCCGCGAGGCGGCGATCGCGCCGTCGCTCCCGCCGTAGCGCGTGTGCGTGCGCTCGGCGGTGCGCAGGTACGAGTCGTACTGGCGCGGCCAGTTGCTGCCCCAGGGCGCGGGGTCGGTCGTGTCCTCGCCCACGCGCACGAGCTTCAGATAGGGATCGCGGCCCTCGGCCTTTCGCTCCGAGATGTTCAGCAGTAGCGCGGCCACGCCCGCGGCGACGGCCGCCGCGGCGACCGCGACGCCGATCAGAAGTCCGAGCGAACGCCCCCGCGAATCCGCCATCGCTACCCCCCCGGCCCGTGGCCAACGCCGCGGTGACAGCGCGCGCAGTTCGTCTCACCGCGGATCTCGTGCACGAAGTCTCCGTGACAGTGGAGACACGCGTCCTGCAGCGCCGCGGCGTTGCGCGGCGTGATCTGGATCGGCTCGTGGAAGTTCTGCAGCGTGAACGCGCTGCTGTGGTGGAACCCGTTCAGGGCCTTGGACAGGTACTTCCCGAAGGAATCGTGCGGCACGTGGCAGTCGTTGCAGGTCGCGACCGCGTGGTGCGGGCCCTTCAGCCAGCCCGTGTACTGCTCGTTCATGATGTGGCAGTTCACGCAGGCGCGCGGGTCGTCGGAGAGGTACGCGAGCGCGTCCGCGTAGCCGATGGTGACCGCGCCCAGTCCCGCCGCGACGCCCACCGCCGCGGCCGCCGCGAATCGCGCGGCTCGCGTTCTCTCGCCCATCGGGGCTGATCTTACCGCGTGCGCGTCCTCACGGCGCGAAGCTCGACCTCGCCTTGACGCCCCAGTGGCCGTTCTCGCAGGTGACGACGTAGATCGAGTCGAAGCGGCCGAGCACGCTGCCGTCGGCGCGGTAGCGCGCGAAGCGGGTGTCGATGTGGACCTTGTCGGGGCCGGCGTGGATCACCTCGCGCCGCTCCCAGGCGGAGTGGTCCCAGTCCGAGAGGGCGCCGCGCTCGAACATCTCGGGCTTGTGGTAGCCGGGCTCGATGATCACGAGCGTGTTCGACGCGAGCCGCACGCTCGGGAAGTTGAAGGTGCGCTCGAACGCGGCGAGGTCGCGCGCGTTGAATGCGGCCATGAACGCGTCGAGGCAGGCCTGGGCGGCGGCGATCGCATCGGCGTGCGGGTGGGCCCGCGTGCGGCTCATGCTCCCCCCTTCTTCGCGTCCTGGCGGGCGCGCCGGGACTCGCCGGCGCGGCGCAGCGCCTCCATCCGCTCGGGGTCGACGCGCGCGTAGCGCTGCTTCCACGACTCGTCGTCGCTCCAGCGGAAGGGCGTCTGCACGGTCGTGCGCGGCAGGCGCGCGCTCTCGAGCAGGTCGAGCGCCATGCCGACGATCGCGCGCTGCATCTCCGCGTCGTACGGCTTGCCGCACGGGTTGCCGAGCGGGAAGTCGCTGAACAGGAAGCGCGCGACGCCGCACTCCTCGACGATGTCGCGCGCCGCGCCGATCACCACGGTCGGGATGCCGTTCGCTTCCAGGTGCCGGCTGACCAGACTCACGGTCTGGTGGCAGACGGGTCAGAGAGGGACGAGCAGCGCGATGTCTGCCCCGTCCTCGCGGCAGCGGTCGAGGATCTGCGGCGCGTCCTGCTCGATCGTGCGGCGCTGCGAGTAGTCGGTCGGCACGCCGTGGAAGCGCGGCGCGATCCCGGCGACGCGCCCCTGCGCGGCGAGCTCCAGCACGCGCCGGATCGGCAGGAACGACTCGACGTCGCGCGTGTGCGTCGCCTCCTTGTCCCAGGAGAGATCGTCGGTGAAGAGGCGCTCGGGCGGGGCGTCGCTCGGCCCCGACCAGACCTGCTTGTCGCCGCGCAGCACGCCGTCGACGGGCTTCTGCTCGCGCCACGGGCTCGCGGTGGTGACGAGCGCGACGCGGCTCCGCGCGAGCGGCTTCGCCAGCGGCGCGAACGGCGCGTCGGTGTGGCGCGCCCAGACGTACGCTCGCTCGTAGCCCTGGGCGGCGTAGTACTCGCGCGTGCGGTCGATGTAGCTGACGAACGTGCGGTGCGTGATGCCCGACAGGGTCAGCTCCTCGCGCGGCGGGCCCGGCGCGCGAGCATCGCGCCGCAGGCGAGCGCGAACAGCGCGGAGGCGCCCGGCTCCGGCACGAGCTCGAGGTTCTCGAGGTTCCCCTCGACCGCGATGTCGAGCGCGTGGCCGTCCGCGAGCGTGCCGGTCAGCCGGCCGCCGCTCACGGCGAGGCCGGTGCCGTACACGCGCACCAGGGCGCCGCCGATCACCCAGCCGCGCTCGCCGGGGAAGACCCACTCGCCGCCGCGGACGACCGCGAGTCCAGACTCGAAGCTCACACCGGACAGCGCGAGCGGGCTCTCCTGGATGTAGCCGCCGGAGATCTCGACCAGCGCGCCCGCGAACACGAGCGCCGCCCACTGGAAGATCAGCCCGTCCGTGATGCTGAACTCCGCGTCCTCGGTCACGGTCAGGTCCGCGTAGGTCGCGAGCGTGCCGCTGCTCATGACCCCCGTGGACTCCCCCGCGAAGCGCAGCCGGGTCTCGGTGATGCCGCCGCCGGCGATCTCGAGGTGCGAGCGGTCGAAGAACGAGAAGTCCGAGCCGAACTCGCTGAGCAGCCCCCCGCGCAGGAACACCTGCGAGTCGTCGTAGACCTCGAGGTTGCGCAGCTCCGAGCGGGACAGCGCGAGGCTGTCGATCTCGAGCACGGAAGCGCCGCGCAGCTCCACGTCGTGGGGCGGCCGCAGGTAGCCGCCTCCGATCACGCGCACCGTCGAGTCGGTCGCGACGATCTCGAACGAGAGGTGCGCGGGATCCTCGGGGAACGCGGCCTCGATGGTCAGCGTCTCGCCGAGCAGCGCGAGCGCGCTCGCCGGGGGCGCGGGCAGCAGCGCGTGGAGCAGCAGCAGAGCGACGAGCGTTGCGCGCATCTCGCACGCAGTCTACAGAACCCCGCGCCAGTTCGACCGCTCGAACACGGGCTCCGGCGGACGGGTTACCCTGCACGACGCAGAGCGTCGCAAGCGCACAGGACCAGCGATGGATGCCAGCACCGGGGTCGCCGGCAGCCCGACCGTGAAGCGGGCGACGGTGATGTTCGTGGACATCAAGGGCTTCACCGCGCTCGCCCGGGAGGTGGGCGTCGAGACCGCCTACTTCGCGGTCGGCGGCGCCATGAGCCTGGTCGAGAGCGTGGCGCGACTGCACGGCGCCGCGGTCGACCGCTACCTCGGCGACTGCCTGATGGCGGTGTTCGGCCACCCGCTGCCGCTGCCCGAGCCCGAGCACGCCGCGCTCGCGGCGGCGCTCGAAATGCGCAGGCGGGTGCAGGACTACGACGCCGGCCTGCGCTTCGCGAGCTCGCTCGAAGTCGTGATCGGGGTGAACAGCGGCACGATGGTCGCCGGCGACGTGCGCGGCCAGGTCGTGCGCGAGTTCCACGTGCTGGGCGACGCGGTGAACGTGTCGGCGCGGATCAAGGCCAAGGCCGGGCTCGGCAGGATCCTGGTGGGCGAGGCCACGCGCGCGGCCGTCGCCGAGCGCTTCGACTTCGGGCCGCTGGCCGCGCTCGCGGTGAAGGGCAAGCGCGCGCCGGTCGAGGTCGCGGAGCTGGTCCGCTCGCGCGAGCCGGGCTTCAGGCGCGCACTCGGCCCGCGCGGCGTGCTCGAGGCTCCGTTCGTCGGCCGCGCGCAGGAGCTCGAGCGGATCGGCGCGGCCGTGGACGCGGTCCGCTCCGGGCGCGGCTCGGTGCTCGCGCTGGTCGGCGAGGCGGGCAGCGGCAAGTCCCGGCTGCTCGCGACCGCGGTCGGCGCGGGCGAGGGGCTCGCGCTCGTCGAGGTAGGCGCGCGTGCGGCCGACGTGGCGAGCGCGCGGCCAGTGCTCGCCGATCTCGCCGACGCGCTCGAGCCCGAGACCGGGAGCGGAACGCTCGAGGACGGCCTCGCGGCCGCCGAGCGGCAGGCCAAGTCCGGGCCGCTCGTGGTCGCGATCGAGGACGCGGACCGGCTCGACGAGGCGTCGCGCGCGGCCCTGCCGCGGCTGTTCGCGCTCGCCGAACGGCTGCCGCTGCTGGTGGTCGTGGTCGCGCGCACCCCGCTCCCCGCCGCGCTCGCGAGCGCGCTCGGGCGGGCTGCGCGCATCGACGTCGGCCCCCTGCCCTCCGCCGACGCGCGCGCGCTGATCGCCGCGCTCGCGCCGGCCGCCGAGCAGGTCGCGCTGATCGAGCAGCGCGGCGCGGGCAACCCGCGCCAGCTCATCCTGGCCGCGCACCTCGAGCCGGCGCTGCGCTCCGAGCAGGAGCGCCGGCGCGGCGACGAGCCGAAGGACACCGAGCGCCGGCGCTCGACCATCCTGTTCGCGGACCTGACCGGCTTCACCGCCATGACCGAGCAGCTCGGCGCGGAGCGCGCCTACCCGATCGTGGCGGGCTGCCTGCGCATGCTCGACGAGATCGCGCGCAAGCACGGCGGCGGGGTCGAGAAGTACCTCGGCGACTCGGTGATGGCGCTGTTCGGCGTCTCCGAGGCGATGGAGGACGCGCCGCGCGCCGCCGTGAACGCCGCGATCGAGATGCGCCGCCGCGTGCGCGAGTACAACCAGGCGGTCAGCGCGCCGGTCTCGCTCGACGTGCACTCCGGCATCAACGTGGGCGTCGGCATCGCGGGCGACGTGCGCGGCTCGCTGCTGCGCGAGTTCACCGTGATGGGCGATCCGGTCGACGTGGCCGACGCGCTGAAGGACCTGGCGCCCGCGGGCAGCATCTTCGTCGGCGGCGAGGTGCGGCGCTTCACCTCCGACGTGTTCTCCTACGAGCCGCGCGAGCCGCTGGTGCTGAAAGGCGCGCGCGACGCACAGCCCGTGTTCGAGGTGATGACCGAGCACGAGCACATCCACCGCTCGCGCGTCGGCCGCGAGCGCCAGGTGTTCTCGCGCCTGGTCGGCCGCGACGCGGAGCTCGCGAGCTTGCGCGCGAGCCTGCGCCGGCTGCGCGACGGCCAGGGCGGCGTGATCAGCCTGTGCGCCGAGGCGGGGCTCGGGAAGTCGCGCCTGCTGGCCGAGCTCGAGCAGAGCCCGGAGGCCGAGGGCGCGCGCTTCCTGCTCGGCCGTTCGCTCTCGACGAGCTCCCGGCTCGGCTTCCATCCCTTCGCGGACCTGTTGCGCTCGTTCGCCGAGATCGGCGAGGGCGACGACGACGCCGCCGCGCGGGTGAAGCTGCGCGAGGCGCTCGAGCGCGTGCTCGGTGCGGGCGCGGCGGACGCGTTCCCGTTCGTCGCCCGCGTGCTCGGCGTGCCGCTCGACGCCGAGGAGCGCGCCCGCCTCGACGCGCTGCCGGGCGACGCGCTCGAGAAGCTCGTGCTGCGCCAGCTGATCGAGGTCCTGCGCTCGGGCAGCGCGCTTGTGCCGCTGGTCGTGGTCATGGACGACCTGCACTGGGCCGACCAGTCGTCGATCGACCTGCTCGCGACCGCGCTCCCCGAGTGCCGCGAGCGCCCGCTCCTGTTCCTGAACCTGTTCCGGCCGGGCTTCGCGAACACGTCCGAACGCATCCGGGCGCTGGCCGCCGAGACGCTCTCCGAGCTGCACACCGACATCGCCCTCGCGCCGCTCGAGGCGCGCGCGGCGCGCGACCTGCTCGGCAACCTGTTCGGGCCGGGCGATCTGCCGCACGCCACGCGCGCGCTGATCGAGGAGAAGGCGCGCGGAAATCCGTTCTACATCGAGGAGGTCGTGCGCGCGCTGGTCGACGCCGGCGCGGTCGAGACGCACGCCGGCCGCTTCCGCGCGACCGACCGGATCGCCAGCGTGCAGATCCCGGGCAGCATCCACGAGGTCGTGCAGGCGCGCGTCGACGGGCTCGCGCGCGAGCGCCGGCGACTGCTCCAGATCGCGTCCGTGATCGGCCAGACGCTGCGCGTCGACCTGCTCGGCGCGATCGCGACCGACGCCGGCGACATCGCCGAAGGCGTCGAGCGCCTGATCGACGCGGAGTTCCTGGTCGACTCCGAACGGCGGCCCGGCCAGGAGCTCGGCTTCAAGCACCCGCTGATCCAGGAGGTGACCTACGCGGGCCTGCTCGAGTCGCGGCGCGAGGAGCTGCACCGCCGCGTCGGCGAGGCGATCGAGTCGGTGCTGTCGGACGAGACGCCCGGCTACCACGGCATGCTCGCCTACCACTTCAGCAAGGGCGGCCAGCTGCGGCGCGCCGAGGAGTTCCTGCTGCGCGCCGGCGAGGACGCGGCGCGCGCCGCCGCCTCGAACGAGGCGCTGCACTTCTTCGAGGAGGCGGCCGGGCTGTACCTGCGGCTGCACGGCGACCAGGCCGACGCCGGCAAGCGCGCCGCGCTCGAGGCCAAGATCGCCTCCGCGCTCTACCACCGCGGCCGGTTCATCGACTCGGTGGAGCACTACGATCAGGCGCTCTCGCTGCTCGGCG
>Ga0187892_10003666_pt1 | contig 27530 bp, 15 predicted proteins | sample MA1701073metaG_FD_139345 | JGI IMG/M metagenome (GOLD analysis project Ga0187892, IMG submission 139345) | Bio-ooze microbial communities from a basaltic lava cave in the Kipuka Kanohina Cave System on the Island of Hawaii, USA - MA170107-3 metaG ... | reverse complement strand
GGTTGCCGTACCCGTCGCCGTCCTGATCGCGGTACCAGACCGTCGCCGGGTTGATCGCCGCGTTGGCGTCGTTGCAATCGGTTCCCGCCGTCACCCCGCCGGGTGGCGTCGAGCTGCCCCAGTTGTCGTTGTCCGTGTCCTTCATGCACGCCGTCGAACTGTCGTTCGGCGCCGCACCGGGGAACGTCGTCGCCGACGTGTCGTCGCAGTCCGTCCCGGCCGCGACGCCGCCGGGCGGACTCGAGCTGCCCCAGTTGTCGTTGTCCGTGTCCTTCATGCACGCCGTCGGACTGTCGTTCGGCGCCGCACCCGGGAACGTCGTCGCCGACGTGTCGTCGCAGTCCGAACTGCTCGAGACGTACCCCACGGGCTGCGTGCAGGAGGCCTGGGTCGAATTCGGATTGCCGAAGCCGTCGCCGTCCAGGTCGCGGTACCAGACGGTCGTCGGGTTGATCGCGGCGTTGGCGTCGTTGCAATCGGTTCCCGGAGTCACGCCGCCGGGCGGCGTCGAGCTGCCCCAGTTGTCGTTGTCCGTGTCCTTCATGCACGCCGTCGGACTGTCGTTCGGCGCCGCACCCGGGAACGTCGCCGCCGACGTGTCGTCGCAGTCGGTCCCGGGAGCGACGCCGCCGGGTGGCGTCGAGCTGCCCCAGTTGTCGTTGTCCGTGTCCTTCATGCACGCCGTCGGACTGTCGTTCGGTGCGGCGCCGGGGAACGTCGTCGCCGACGAGTCGTCGCAATCGGAAGGGTTGGCGACGTAGCCGGCGGGCTGGAGGCAGGAGGCCTGGGTCGAGAACGGGTTGCCGTAGCCGTCCCCGTCGAGGTCGCGGTACCAGATGGTCTCGGGGTTGACCGCGGCATTGGAGTCGTCGCAGTCCGTCCCCGGAGTGACTCCCAGGGGCGGCGTCGCATCGCCCCAGTCGTCGCCGTCCGCGTCCTTCATGCAGGCGCTGGCGCTGTTCTTCGGCGCGGCGCCGGGGAAGGTCGTCGCCGCCGAGTCGTCGCAGTCTCCCGCCGCGGCGGCGTATCCGCTCGGCTGGGTGCAGGAGACCTGGGTCGGGCTAGAGGTGCCGTAGCTGTCCCCGTCGAGGTCGCGGTACCAGACGGTGGCCGGGTTGATCGCGGCCGAGGCGTCGTTGCAGTCGGTGCCCGGCGTCACGCCGGCGGGCGGGGTCGCGTCGCCCCAGTTGTCGTTGTCCAGGTCCTTCATGCAGGCCGAGGGGCTGTCGCTGGGGGCCGACCCCGGGTAGGTCACGGCCGAGCCGTCGTCGCAATCGCCCGAGTTCGAGACGAACCCGAACGGCTGAACGCACGAAGCCTGCGTGATCGCCGGCATCCCGTAGCCGTCGCCGTCGGCGTCCCGGTACCAGACGGTCTGCGGGCTGACCGCCGAGTTCGCGTCGTTGCAGTCCGTGCCTGCCGTGACGCCGGGCGGCGGGCTCCAGCTCCCCCAGTCGTCGCCGTCCACGTCCCGCATGCAGGCCGTGGGACTGTCCTTGGGCGCCGCTCCCGGGTGGGTCGCGGCGGCGCCGGCCCCGTTGTCCCGGCAGTCGGTGTTGTCGAGCACGTAGCCGGTCGGCTGCGTGCATTGCCTCCGGTCCTGGTTCGGGTCCCCGTACCCGTCGCCGTCGGCGTCGCGATACCAGACGGTGTCCGGGTGGATCGCGGCGTTCGCGTCGTTGCAATCGGTGCCCGCGCTCACGCCCGCGGGAGGAGTCTGGTCGCCCCAGTCGTCGCCGTCCTGGTCCTTCATGCAGGCCGTGGCGCTGTTCTTCGGCGCGGCACCCGGGAACGTCGCGGCCGAGGTGTCGTTGCAGTCCGTGCCCGCCGTGACCCCCGCCGGCGGAGCCTGGTCGCCCCAGTCGTCGCCGTCCTGGTCCTTCATGCATGCCGTGGCACTGTTCTTCGGCGCGGCACCCGGGAACGTCGCGGCCGAGGCGTCGTCGCAGTCGGTCGCGTTCGCGACGTAGCCCGCTGGCTGCGCACAGGCGGCCTGCGTGACGAGCGCCGTGCCGTGGCCGTCGGCGTCGGCGTCGCGATACCAGATCGTCTCCGGGCTGATGGCCGCGTTGGCGTCATTGCAATCGGTGCCGGGGGTCACGCCCGGGGGCGGACTCGAGTCGCCCCAGTCGTCGGCGTCCTGGTCCTTCATGCAGGCCGTCGCGCTGTTCTTGGGCGCCGCCGCGGGGAACGTCACGACGGAGGAGTCGTTGCAGTCGATCGAGTTGCCGACGAAGCCGGCGGGTTGCGAGCACGACGTCTGGGTCGAGGCGGGACTGCCGTAACCGTCGCCGTCGGCATCGGCGTACCACACCGCCGCCGGTCCGGCGGCGTCGTCCGCGTCGTCGCAGTCCGTTCCCGGCGTGACACCGGCGAGCGGAGCCGAGTCACCCCAGTCGTCGTCGTCCGCGTCCTTCATGCAGGCGAACGGATTGTCCTTCGCGGCCGCGCCGGGGAAGGTGTGGGCCGCCGCGTCGTCGCAGTCCGCGGCGTTGAAGACGTACCCCGGCGGCTGGGTGCAGGAGATCTGGCTGTCGCCCGGGTGGCCGTAGCCGTCGCCGTCGCCGTCGAGGAACCAGAAGACTTCGGCGCCCAGCGTCTCGTCCGCGTCGTTGCAGTCCGTGCCGGCCGTGACACCGGCGGGCGGGGCGGGGTGGCCCCAGCCGTCACCGTCCGCGTCCTTCATGCAGGCCGCGGCGTCGTCGCTCGGCGCGGCGCCGGGGAACGTGTCGGCGGAAGCGTCGTCGCAGTCCCCGGAGTTCAGCACGAATCCCGCGGGGGCCACGCAGGTGGCCTCGGTGGTCCCGGGGTCGCCCCACTCGTCGCCGTCCGCATCGAGCGACCAGATCGTGTCGGGATTGATCGTCACGTCGCTGTCGTCGCAGTCGCTGCCGGGGACGATCTCCGTCGCGCCCGGGCTGTCGTCGCCCCAGCCGTCGCCGTCCGCGTCCTTCATGCAGGCCTGCGTGTCGTCGAGAACCGCCACCCCGGGGTAGGTCCAGGAGGCCGCGTCGTCGCAGTCCGTCGCCGGCAGCACGAAGCCCGCGGGGGTGGTGCAGCCGACCTGCGTGACCAGCGGGTCGCCGTGGCCGTCCCCGTCCGCGTCACGGTGCCAGACGGTGTCCGGGCTGAGCGTCGCGTTCGCGTCGTTGCAGTCGCCCGCCTGGGTCACGAAGCCGGGCAGCGCCGTGCACGAGACCTGCCAGAAGGCCGCATTCCCGTAGCCGTCGCCGTCGGCGTCGACGAACCACAGCGTCTCGGGGCTGAACGCGGCCGAGGTGTCGTCGCAGTCGCTTCCGGGGACCACGCCGGCGGAGGGGGTCGCGTCGCCCCAGTCGTCGCCGTCCGCGTCCTTCATGCAGGCCGCGGGGTGGTCCTTCGGCGCCGCTCCGGGAAGGACGTCCGCGTCGCCGTCGTCGCAGTCCGAGGTCACGCAGGCCCCGTCGAGATCGGCGTCGAGGCAGTCCGTCGAGCACCACGGGTTCGTGACGTGGCAGTCGCACACGTCCCCGCGATCGTCGGTGTCGGTGTCGAGCTGGTCGGTGTTGGGCTGCTCCGGGCAGTTGTCGCTGGAGCCGCAGACCGCGTCGAGATCCGCGTCGTTCAGGACGTCGTAGGGACAGACGTCCGCGCCGTCGTCGATCCCGTCCCCGTCGTCGTCTCCGTCGCACGGGTCGCCGGCGCCATCGATGTCGAAGTCCGCCTGGTCGGCGTTGGCGAGCAGGGGACAGTTGTCGCAGGCATCTCCCGGCCCGTCGCCGTCGGCATCGGCCTGCCCGGCGTTCGACGCCGTGTGGCAGTTGTCGACGAGCTGGCACCAGCCGTCGCCGTCCACGTCGTCGAGCGCGGGACAGACGCACAGCGCCGCCGGGCCCTGGAGCTGCGGGTCGCGCGAGCGCACCTGTCCGATGTCCCAGGTGTCGTAGGTCAGCGCCCGGGGCGAGCAGTCCACCGCACGCACGAGGTAGAACCAGGCCTCCTCGGGGGCGGGGACGGCCGCGTCGGCGGACTCGGGCGAGACCAGGCCCTGCCCGGCGCAGGCGAGCTGCGCGGCGGAAAGGTCCCCGTAGGTCGCATGCAGCTCCAGCAGGTCGCCCTTGACGAGGTCGTAGCCGCAGGCTTCGGCCAGCGAGTCCCACGCGATCGGCGCATGACCGGGGCCGAGCCGCAGGCCGGTGACCTCGCCCGGAAGCTCCGGCACAACCGTGATCAACAGCGGCGCGAGCAGCTCGTCCGAGCCCGCGGCGTTCGTCGCGCGCAGCCGCACCGAGTACACCCCGGGCTGGGTGTAGAGATGGACGGGATGCTGCACCGTGCTGTCCACCGCCCCGTCGTCCTGGAAATCCCAGGCCCACGCGTCGGGCAGGTACTGCGACTGATCCGTGAACGCGACGGCCAGCGGCGCTTTACCCGACGTCAGGTTCGTCGTGAACCCGGCCTCCGGGGGCAGCAGCACGGCGTCGACGTAGTCCGGCTTCACCCGCTCGAAGCTGCCCTCGGTGCCGTGGACCGTCAGGCGCACCGTGTTGAGGCCGGGCTCGGTGTAGACGTGGGCCGGGTTCCGAACCGCGCTGTCCACGATCCCGTCGTTTTCGAAGTCCCAGGCCCACTGCTGGGCCTCGATCGCCGATTCGTCGGTGAAGTACACGGTCAGCGGAACGCCGCCCGTGCGCGGCGCCGCGGAGAAATCGGCGACGACGTCCTCGGTCTTGAGGATCGTGAAGTGGTCGCGCTCGATGCCGGTGGAGTCGAGGAAGGTCGCGTCGAGCCGGTGGCCGTCGACGTCGAGCACGACCGAGCCCAGCAGGTTGAACGAGACGACCATCGCCGGGTGGTCGAGCGAGCCGCCGCTCGTCAGCCCCGACGAGCCGGCGACCGTGTAGACCGCGCCGGCGTGGGGCAGCGCGTCGAGCAGCGGCTTGACGTAGGCGCCCGACCCGTCCTCGCGCCCGTCCCCGCCGTCGACCAGATGCTCGGGCGCGAAATCCGCGGAGAGGCCGTAGTGACCGTCGATCAGGAACGATCGCTCGTAGCTGTGGCTGTGTCCCGCGAGGACCAGGTCCACGCCATGGCTCTCGAGGATCGGCAGGGCGAACTGGCGCATCTGGACCAGGTGCTGCTCCGTCGCGGTGTCGTCCGAGTCGTGGCTGCCCTTGCTGTAGGGCGGGTGGTGCCAGAAAGCGATGATCCACTCCTGGGTGGTCGCCGCCAGATCGGCTTCGAGCCAGGTCAGCATCGGGCCGCTCGGGAAGCGGTTGGAGTTCTGCGAGTCGAGGACGACGAAGTGCAGGTTGGCGTAGTCGAAGGAGTAATAGGCCTCCGTGCCGGAGGCCAGCCCGCCGGCCTCGCCGTTCTGCGGCAGGGTGAAGCTGTCGAAGTAGGGCCAGCTCTGGCTCAGCGCGTCGAACAGGTCGTGGTTGCCGACCGTGGGCCAGAGCACGGACCGGCGCAGCATGGCCGGATACATCTCGAACACCGCGAGCTGGTACTCGAGGTCGGTGCCCAGCGGGTAGGCGTTGTCGCCGAGCATCAGCCACAGATCGGTGTCCTGGCCGGCCGTGAAGGCGTAGTAGGCGTCGCGCACCGCCGCGGCGGCGGCGTTGGCCGTCCCCGAGTCCCCCAGGACCCAGATGCGGGTCGGCTTGGCGGTGCCGGCGAGCGGCGGCGTGTCGAAGAAGTGCTGCGCGTCGCCGCCGGCGAGGATCTCGTCGAAGGTGCCGACGGCGTAGTAGTAGCGCTGATCCGGCAGCAGGTTCACGAGCTTGACCACGTGCTCGGTCGTGGTCAGCGAGGACTTGACGTTCTCGTCGAGGACGCCGGGGCTCAGGCCGTAGGAGACCTGCGACTTGGTCCCGACGTCGGTCCGCCAGCGGACGGTGATGCTGCTCGGCGTCCCGACCTGCAGATAGGGGCCGCGCGTGACGGTCGCCGCGTGCCCCAGGGTGCCGGCGGCCAGCAGAGTCGCGGCAACGCCGCCCCGCAGCCAGCGGGTGAACGAGATTCCCCCCATGCCCCTTTCCGTCGAGTCGGCCTTCCCTCGACCGACCCTGGAACTATACGGCTAGCCGGCGGGATCGGCGGAGTTTTTCCCCTGCCCGGCGCCGGGCCCCGCCCCGGCGGGCCGAGCCCCGCCGACTCGCCCGCCGCGAGCCTCTCGCGGCCGGCCGCCGCGGTCGGCCCGGCTTGCGGCCGTCGGATTCCGCCGACCCGCGGCGAGCGCGGTGTTTCCGGCTGGCAACGGCACCATCGAGTGGGTATCGTACGGAACGACACGGTGTTTCCCGGTCCGCGGCGCCGGGGCGAGAGGATCTGCGTGGGCGACGGACGGGTGGTGGTCGCGGGGGCGGGCGGCTTCATCGGCGGTCACCTCGTGGCCGCGCTCCGGGCCAACGGAGCGCGCGCGATCCGCGCGGTCGACGTCAAGCCGTTCGACGAGTGGTACCAGCTGTTCGACGACGTCGAGAACCTCGAGCTCGACCTGCGGGAGCGCGAGGCCTGCTTCCGCGCCTGCGACGGCGCCTCGACCGTCTACCAGCTCGCGGCCGACATGGGCGGCATGGGGTTCATCGAGAACCACAAGGCCGCCTGCATGCTGAGCGTCCTGATCAACACGCACATGCTGCTGGCGGCCCGCGAGCGGGGCGTCGAGCGCTTCTTCTACTCCTCTTCCGCCTGCGTCTACAACGCCGAAAAGCAGCGGAGCGAGGAGGTCGTCCCGCTGAAGGAGGCCGACGCCTATCCCGCCCTGCCCGAGGACGGCTACGGCTGGGAGAAGCTGTTCTCCGAGCGGATGTGTCGCCACTTCCGCGAGGATTTCGGCCTCGAGACCCGGGTCGCGCGGTTCCACAACGTCTACGGTCCCCACGGGACGTGGGACGGCGGGCGGGAGAAGGCGCCGGCCGCGATCTGCCGCAAGGTGATCGCGGCCAAGCTCTCCGGCCGCCACCAGATCGAGATCTGGGGCGACGGCCGGCAGGCGCGCAGCTTCATGTACATCGACGACTGCATCCAGGGGATCGATCGGATCCTGACGAGCAGCGTGCTCGAGCCGATCAATCTCGGCTCGCGCGAGCTGGTCACGGTGAACCAGTTGGTCGACCTGGTCGAAGCGATCGCCGGGGTCCGGCTGGAGCGGCGCTACAAGCTGGACGCGCCGAAGGGCGTCAACGGTCGCAACAGCGACAACACGCTGATCCGCTCCCGGCTCGGCTGGGAGCCGTCGACCCCGCTGCGCGACGGCCTGGAGCGCACCTACGCCTGGATCCACGCCCAGTACGTGGCGCGGACGAGGGGCGAGAAAGCCAAGGTCTGACCCGGGACCTGCCGCACACGCTGCTCGTCGTCAGCCAGGTCTACGTGCCGGACCCGGCGAGCGTCGGCCAGCACATGCACGACGCGGCGGCGGAGATGGCGCGGCGCGGCTGGCGCGTGCTGGTCCTGGCCGCGGCGCGCGGCTACGACGACGCGGCGCGGATCTACCCGCGCCGCGAGCGGATCGACGGCGTCGACGTCCGGCGGCTGCCGCTGTCGAGCTTCGGCAAGGCCTCGCTGCTCCACCGGCTCGTCGGCGGCGGGCTGTTCCTGGCCCAGGCGACGCTGCACGCGCTGCTCGTCCGGCGCGTCCGCTGTGTCCTGGTCAGCACCTCGCCGCCGATGTGCGGGATCCTCGGCTGGCTGCTGTCGATCGTCAAGCGCGCGCCGCTCAAGTTCTGGGCGATGGACATCAATCCCGACCAGCTCGTGGCCGTCGGCAGCATCGGGCCGCGCTCGCTCCCGGCGCGCGCCTTCGAACGCCTCAACCGCGCCGTGCTGCGACGGGCCAGCGACGTGATCGCGCTCGACCGCTTCATGGCCGAGCGGCTCGAGCGCAAGCTGCCGGTGGCGGCCAAGACCACGGTCATCCCGCCCTGGCCCCACATCGACCGGGTGGATGCCGTCCTGGCCCACGAGTCGAACCCGTTCCGGCGGGCGCACGGGCTGGACGGCAAGTTCGTGATCATGTACAGCGGAAATCTCTCCCCGGCCCATCCGGTCGGCACGATCCTCGAGGCCGCGCGGCGGCTCGAGCGGCACCGCGAGCTGCTGTTCCTGTTCATCGGCGGAGGGCTCGGACGGCAGGAGATCGAATCCTTCGTGCGGCGGCACCCCGCGGCGCAGGTGCGGATGCTGCCGTACCAGCCGCTGGCCGAGCTGCACCGCTCGCTCTCGGCGGCCGACGTGCACCTGGTGACGCTCGGGGAGCGGCTGGTCGGGGTCTGCCATCCGTGCAAGATCTACGGCGCGATGGCGGTCGGCCGGCCGATCCTGCTGGTCGGACCCCAGCCGAGCCACGTCTCCGACATCCTCGAGGCCCACCCCATCGGCTGGCGCGTCGGCCACGGTGACGTCGACGGAGCGGTGGCCTGCATCGAGCGCATGCTCTCCACCGACCCGGCGAGCCTCGCAGCGATGGGGGCGCGCGCGCAGCAGGTCGTGGCCCAGCGCTTCAGCCGCGCCAGGCTCTGCCCGGCGTTCTGTGACGTGCTGGAGCGCGGCGCGAGGCCGACGGCCGCCTGAGGCGGCGCAACGCGGGCGTCAAGCCGCAGGCGGCTTGCGCAGCAGCGCCTTGCCCACGACCAGCGTGTCCATCCGCGTCCGGAGAAAGCAGTCGATCGCCTGCCCGGGCGCGTTGACGATCGGCTCGTTCTCGTTGAACGAGGTGTTGAGCAGGATCGGCGTGCCGGTCCGCGCGCCGAACGTCTCGATCAGCCGGTAGTAGAGCGGGTTCGCCGCGCGGCTGACGGTCTGCAGCCGGCCGGTGCCGTCGACGTGGGCCACCGCCGGGATCTCCGCGCGCCGCTCGGGCCGGATGCGGTAGACCTGGAGCATGAACGGCACCGGGTAGTCCTGCTCGAAGTAGTCCGCGGTGCGCTCCAGCAGGATCGACGGCGCGAACGGCCGGAAGCTCTCGCGGCGCTTGATCCGCGCGTTGAGCACGTCCTTCATCTCGGCCCGCCGGGGATCGACGACGATCGAGCGGTTGCCGAGCGCCCGCGGCCCCCACTCGGCGCGGCCCTGGAACCAGCCGACGACGTCGCCGGCCACGATCCGCTCGACCGTGCGCTGGACGAGCTGCTGCGGATCCTCGATCCACTCGAAGTCGGCGCCCGACTGCTCGAGCGCCCGGCGGATCTCCGCGTCCGGGTGCTGCGGCCCGAGGTAGGCGTGGTCCAGGACGAAGTCCCGCGGCCGGCCCAGCTCCTGGTGCCAGACCCAGTACGCGGCGCCGACGGCGGTCCCGGCGTCGCCGGCCGCGGGGTGGATGTACAGCTCGCGGTACGGGGTGCGCTCGAAGATCTTGCCGTTGGCCACCGAGTTGTAGGCGCAGCCTCCGGCCAGGCACAGCCGTCGCGCCGGGCGCGTCGCGGCCAGATGAGCGAGCGCGTGGAAGTAGACCTCCTCGGCCATCGCCTGCAGCGAGCGGGCCAGGTCGTGGTGCCGTCGCTCGAGCGGCTCGTCCGACCGACGCGACGGCCCGAAGCGGCGGACCCAGGCGTCGCTGAACACGGCACCCAGCTGCGGCGACCCGCCCTGCCACTGCATCTCGATCCCCTCGGAGTGGTGGCGGAAGTATTCGAGGTCGAGCCGGAACTGCCCGTGCTCGCCGAGCACGACGATCTCGCGCAGCGCGTCGAGATACTCCGGTTCGCCGTACGGCGCGAGCCCCATCACCTTGTACTCGTCGCCGTACCGGCCGAAGCCCAGGTACTGCGTGCACGCCGTGTAGAACAGGCCGAGCGAGTGCGGGAACTCGACCCAGCGGTCGACCTCCAGCCGGTTGCCGGCTCCCGCGCCGTACATCGTCGAGACGAAGTCGCCGAAGCCGTCGATCGTCAGGCACGCCGCCTCGTCGAACGGCGAGAGGAAGAACGACGACGCCATGTGCGCCCGGTGGTGCTCGACGTTGTGGAACGTCGCGCGCAGCCGCGCGGGATCGACGTCGAGGGCCCGCGCCAGCTCGCGCTTGAGGTCGAGCACCTTGCCCATGTTCGCCAGCCGGTCGCGCACCGCGGCGAGCGACGGGCGCCGGCGCAGCGAGAACAGCACCTTGCGGTGCAGGTGGGCCGACGGCTGGCGGCCGATGGCGACGTGATCGACGTCCGCCGGCGCCAGCCCGGCCTCGTGCAGCACGTGGCGGATCGCCTCGGACGGAAAGCCCGCCCAGTGCTTGATGCGGCGGATCCGCTCCTCCTCGATCGCGGCCACGAGCCTGCCGTCGACGACGATCGCGGCGGCCGAATCCCCGTGGTAGGCGTTGATCCCCAGGATGCGCACCTTCCCTCCCTCGACACGTCCCCGGCCGACACGGCGCAGCGCGACGGTCCTGTCGCGACGGCCGGCCCGGCCTCGCGCTAGCCGCCCGCTCCGCCGCGACTCGAGCCGCCACAGGTGGGAATCTTCAGCGTCTGGCCCTCGCGGATCACGTAGCGCGGCGGCCGGATGCCGTTGATCGCGGCCAGCTCTCCCAGCGAGACGCAGCGATGGCGCGAGGCGATGCTCCCCAGGGTATCGCTCCGCCGCACGACGTAGGTGATCGTCTCCGGCAGCGGCGGGTGGCTCGCCTCGTGGATCTCCCGCGCCCGGGCCAAGAGCGGCCCGTCGAGGCAGCGCTGCTCGTAGGCCTCGAGCACGACCGCCGGCACGCGCAGCGTCGCTCCGGCCTCGAGCCGTTTTGCGGGCTCGAGTCGCGGGTTGAGGTTGCGCAGCGTGCGGAACCAGCCTCCGGGATTCCCCTGCTGGCCGAGGCAGACGCTCAGCTCGCCGAGCGACAGCGGCCCGCGCAGCACGAGGTCGGTCTTCGCGGTGTCCAGCCGGGGGAACTCCAGGCCGTAGTCCGCGGGGTGCAGGAACAGCCAGGCCGCGGCCAGCACTCGCGGCACGTACTCGCGCGTCTCGGCCGGCAGCGAGTAGTAGACGCGGCTGTCCCAGAAGCTCGCGCCGTTCAGCCGGCGTTCGAGACCCAGCATCCGCCCCTCGCCGCCGTTGTAGGCGGCGAGCGCCTTCTCCAGGCTGCCGTTCAGCTCCGCGAAGCGCTCGTTGAGGTAGGCCACGTTGGCGCGGGTCGCGGCCACCGGATCGAGGCGCAGGTCGAAGCCGTCGTCGGTCCCCAGGCCGTACCTGCGGCCGGTGCGGGTCATGAACTGCAACAGCCCGGCTGCGCCGGCGCGCGAGAAGACGTGGACCTTGCCTCCCGACTCGGTCGCGATCATCGCGAACAGCAGCGCCTCGGGCAGGCCCGCCTCGGAATAGACCGGAGCGATCTCGTCGCTCAGGAACTGGTACGACTCGTGGGCGGAGAGCAGCATCGGCCGCATCCAGGTCAGCCAGTCCTCGACCGCCGCGTTGACCGGGCCGTTGAGCGTGATCATCTGGCGCAGGTCGGTCCCGCGCAGCAGCGACTCCGCCCGGCCCAGCTCGGGCATCACGGCAACGAACGGCGACGTCCCGGGCTCGCGCCCGGTGTCGGCCTCGGTGGCGAGCCCGGCCTCCAGCTCGGCGACGCGCGCGGCCTGCAGCTTCAGCGCGATCTCGTGCTCGGCGAGCAGGCGCTCGAGCATGCGCACGAGCGGCGCGAGGTCGCATCCGGCGGTTGCCGCACAGCTCTCGGCCACGGCCCGGATCCCGGCCGAGGCGGCCGCGACCTCGGCCTCCCCCGCCGCCTCCTGCCCCGCGGCGATCAGCTCGGCTCCGACGCGGTAGGCTTCCTCGGCCGCCGCCGCGCGCCGGTACAGCGCGTCGATCGTCGGGCGGTCGGGCGCGACGGCCGGAACGGCGGCGACCGCCGGCGCGGCCACCGGCACCGCCACAAGCGGCGCCTTCGGAGCGCACGCCGGCGCCAGCGCCGTGATCGCCGCCGTCGCCAGGAGCGAGAGCCGGGGCCTCGATCGGTCCATCGCGTCGAGGCTTCAGGATATGTCAGATCAGTCGGAGACGCGATCCGCCGGGAGCGTCGCGTAGTGCCGGCGGGCGGCCCGGACGAGCGCCGCGAGCGACGACGGCCGATGCCCGCGGCGGCGGTTCAGGGCGCCGATGCGGTAGGCGAGCGACCATTGCCGGCCGAGGGTCCGCCAGGCACGGAGCAGGCCGTACGACGGGTCGTACACGTTCGTCGACTCGGAGGTCACGCCGTTCAGCTCGACGACGCGAAAGCCCTCTCCCGCCATCAGCCGCTCGGCGTCGGTGAAGCGGACGTCGAACCGGCCGAAGTAGAAGCCTTCGAGGCTGCGGGCCAGCTCGTCGACCGCTCGCTCGAGCGCCGGCGTGCCGAGCCGCGCGCCGTCGAGGAACATCGTGCCCTGGCAGTGATTGCCCGACACCGCCAGGCTCACGCGCTCCCCCGCGGACGGCACGTCGTCCAGCCGCGCGGCGTGCCGCCGCGCGAAGACCCCGGCCTGCATGCGCAGCCGGCCGTCGCGCCAGATCAGCTCCTCGAGCGTCGAGCGCCCGTCGCCGACGACCGCGGGGAAGCGCTTGGCGGTGACGGAGAAGATCCGGCCGTGCGGCTCGCCCGGGATCCGGTAATAGAAGATGCCGGCCTCGTGCGGCCCCGGGTCGTACGGCTGGGCCAGGACGTCCCCCGGGTGCGTCTCGAGATAGGCCGCGACCTCCGTCCAGTCGCGCGCGAGCTTCAGACCCACACCGCGCTGCCCCTCGTCGGGCTTCAGCACGACCGGCAGCTTCCAGCCGTCGCCGTCGAACGCCTGGCGCAGCTCCTGCAGCCGGTGCGCCACGGGCCCGCGACGGATCCGGCGGCTGGGGACCGTCCACCGCGGCGGCAGCGCTCGCAGGATGTCGTACTTCGACTCGCCGACGAAGCCGCCGTGCGGGATCGCCGGGTTCGCCGCGGTGGGCGTCGTGATCCCGCGATGGCGCACGGCGAGCCACGCGAGCCACGGCGCGAGCGGCAGGTAGAACAGCCACGTCGGCCAGAACTCGGGCTGCCACGCGCGCGCGACGATCGCGGCGAGTCGTGCTCGGCCGCGCCACGACAGCGCCAGGAGCGCGACCCGCAGCGCCACGAACAGCGCCATCGCCGCCGCGCCCCACGCGACCCAGCCCACGCCCGCGATCTTCTCGAATGGCCGCGCCGCGATCGGCCCGAGCACGATCGCGGCCCCGACCAAGAGCGGCGTCCACACGAGCGCCGCGAGGACGAGCCACCCGACGAAGGCGAGCGGCCTGCGGCCGACCGTCCCGGCTGCGACGTAGACCGGAAGCCGCGTTCCTGGCAGGAAGCGCGAGCCGAAGACGGCACGGCCCAGGTGGCGATCCAGCCACCGGCCGAAACGCTCGACGCGCGCCGGCGGGATGCGGCGCGCGATCGGGCGCCAGTGCAGCACGCGCCGGCCGGCGACACGTCCGACGAGCCACAGGCCGAGGTCGCTGGCGACGATCCCGAGAAAGCAGCCGAGCACCGCCACGAAGGGATCGACCACGGCGCGCCGCGCGAGCAGACCGGCGGCGATGCACGTCAGGTCCTCCGACGCGAACGTCCCCCAGAAGAAGGCCGCGAGCTGGCCCCATGGGCCGAGGCGCGGCACGGGGTCCGCACGGGACGCGGTCCGGCCGGACGCGGTGGCTTGGCTCGCGGCGTCCGGCGTGCGACGGCGCGGCGCGACGGCGGGGTCGGAATGCCGATCCAGGAACGGCCGGATCTGCTCGACGAGCCTCCGGGACCCGTCGTCGGTGAAGACGAGGAAGTGGCCGAGCCGGTCGTCCAGCACGACCAGCTCGCTGTGCTCGACGATCCGATGGTGCTCGTCGGCCGCGGCCAGCGGCACGAGCGGATCCTCGCGGCCGTGGAGGATCAGCAGGGGCGCCTCGAGCCGCTCGAGGATCCCGCGCAGCGGCCGCTGGTCGGTGTCCCAGAAGTTGCGGATGAACGCGTGGCGCGCGGCGCGTGAACCGAGCAGGCCGAAGTGCGGCACGACCTCCGGCGCGACGACCAGCAGGGCGTAGCCGGCGGCGTACTTGAGGTGCTCGAGGTAATAGTCGCCGCTGCCCTCCCGCTCCTGCACGCCGATCCCGGCGTAGGACGTGATCGATGCGACGCGCGCCGGAGCGAGCCGGGCCAGCCACAGGGCGACTCCGCCGCCCATCGAGTGCGCGAGGAAGTGCGCGCGCTCGACGCCCAGCTCGTCCATCAGCTCCAGCACGTAGCGCGCGTGTGCCTGGATGCCGTAGTCCGGGATCCAGCGGCTGGATCGACCGAAGCCGGGAAGATCGGGCGCGATCACGCGGAATCGATCCTGGAGCAGGCCGGCGATCCGGCGGGCGTCCGCGCCCGATCCCGGACTGCCGTGGAGGTAGATCAGCGGGGCGCCCTCGCCCCACTCGCGGTAGGCGAGCCGTACGGTCCCCGCCGGCGCCGGACCCGCCGCGCGCTGGACCGCGACCTCCCGGATCGCGACGCCGCTCTCCGGGCGACCGGCGCGCGAGGCCACGAACTGCACGACGTGCGACAGGCCGAGGAGTGCGAGGTAGACGTGCCACCACCGCACTCGCCGCAGCAACGTCATCGCCGGCGGACTCCTCAGTCGAGCCCGAGCTGCCGGCGGTAGCTCGCGTCGGCGACCGAGTTCTTGTTCCAGTAGTCGGTCAGCATCGTGTGCGTGCGCCGGGCGCGTGTCGTGCGCGAGGGCTCGGCACCGCCCTCGTGCTCCTCCCAACCGACGATGGCGTGGGGAAACGCGGCCTCGAAGCGGATCTCGAGCGTGCGCGGGAAGTCGCGGTAGCGGACACCGTAGACGCGCGTGCCGTCTTCCTCCGCGGGCGACAGCACGGCGATCGCAGGCTCGGCTCGCGAGGGCCGGTGCGCGAACCGCGCGTACTGCAGGCCGGGGACGAGTCGCAGCTCACCGAGCGGCAGCGCGTCGGGCGCGAGGCGCAGTCGCGTCCACAGCTCGTCCTCGAGGATCGCCCCGGCGATCTCGACCTCGCGGTCGGCCTCCTGCTGGAAATACGAGTGGAGCACGGCGCGATAGCCGCCGTCCCCGAGGTTGAGCTGCTGGTAGGTGTGGCCGCACCACTCCTGCACCGACGAAGATGCCTTGAGTGCCGCGCCGCCGGCGACGGGCGCGAAGACCGAGGTCAGCGCCGAGTACGGGTAGATCCCGGTGTCGAACCTGCGCGTGAAGTTCAGCTTCAGCACCGAGACCGGCGCGACTGCCGGCGATCCGTGTCCTTCGTACTTGACCTGGCGGTCCGGCAGGAAATCCTCCGTGACGAAGATCAGCACCGCGTCGCCGGAGTGGATCTCGCCGTAGCGGGCCTGCTGCAGCTCGTAGCGCGAGATCTCGGCCAGTCCGCGGTACCAGTAGCTCCCGAACTCCGCGGCGACCTGCGGCGCGGCGGTTCCTCCCGCGCCCGGAGCGCAGTTCGCGGCGACGACGACGCAGCCCGCGGCAGCGACCGCGCAGCCCGCGGCAGCGACGAAACGGCCTGCGGCAGCCACCGCGCAACCCGCGGCGACGACGAAACGGCCCGCGGCAGCGACCGCGAGCCACGTCGGGCCGCCGCTCGAAACGGGAACGGCGATCCGCATCGGCCCGTTGCTCACCGCTTCGATCCTGCCACGCGGCGCGACCTCCGTCACCCCGCACCGCTCAGCGCAGCATCACCAGCACCCGCACGACGCCGCGACCGGCCTCGAGCGGATCGAGCGCCTTGCCCAGGATCGTGCCCGGACGCGGGTCCGCCGCGCGCCGCGCGTGGCCCGGGGTGTAGGACGTCACCAAGAGGTCGCCCGGGCGGATCGCGCCGTAGTCGGCGTCGACCTTGCACCCGACGACCCCGGAGACGGCGACCGAGACCCCGGGGTGCGAGCGGGGGCCGAGCACCGCGTCGCCGCTCGCTCCGCCGGCACCCGTGGACTCGGACGGCGCGTCGGCGACGACGCCGAACACACCGGAGTCGTCCGCGGCGCGAGCGAGCCCGAGCCACCCGGGCCGGCCGGGCGCCAGCACGACGACGTCTCCGGCCTCGGTCGGCTCCACGACGTTCGCCACGATCGTCGCCGACCGCGCCGTCCGTGGTCCGAGCACCACGTAGTCGAACTCCGTGCCGGCAGCGTCGTGGCCGCGCACCACGAGCTCGCGCGCGTCGAGCGCCTCGATGTAGAGGTCGGCCGACGCGCCGCGCGGCGTGAGGTGCGCGGTGAGGCCACCGCCCGGAACGGCTGCGGGATCGAGCGCGGCGCCGAGCGCGATGCGCGCCGTACCGTCGACGAGCCTCGCGGACCCCCGCGCGACGGTCGTAGCTTCGTCCGCGGACAGCAGGGCAAGCGGCGTCTCGCGAGCACCGCCCGGCTCGAGCCGCTCGGCGTCGCGCGTGGGCGAGGCGACCGGCGGCCCGGCGAAGGCGACGCCGTCCGAGGCCGACGCGGGAGCGCCGGATTTCACCCGCGGCGTGCCCGCGTCGTCCCAGAAGTGCAGGCCGCCGATCACGAGGTGCCCGTCGTTCCAGCCTCCGCCTAGCAGCTCGACGTTGCCCGCGTCCGGAGCGCCTGCCGACTGCGGCGCGACGCGGACCGCCCAGTTGCTCGCCCCGATCCCGCGCTGGTCGTCGATCCACACTCCGGCGTGCGCGTCCACGGTTCCGCTCGGAACTCCCGGGGACAGGGCGCGCACCGCGCTCGAGCGACGCGCGACCCACCCGGTGTTGTCCGCGCTGGCGCCGAACGCCTGGCCCGTGACCCCCGAGACGTCGTTGATCTCGTGGCCCGTGCCCGTGGGGAACACGCCGAACGTGCCGAGGACGCCGTGGTTGGAATCCGAGGTGCTGCCCGTGCCCGCGCCGCCCGCGATCAGCACCGCGGCGCGGACGGCGATCGCGTCACTGTGACTTCCGGCCCTGTTCAACAGGTTCGCCATGGTCACGCGCTGCGCGATGAGGTCGGGGCCGTCGGCGGTCGTCCCCGCCGACTCGATGATCGCGGTCAGGGTTGCCATCGTGGTGTCGGCCGCGGCCGCCCCCGAACCGGACCACTGGCCGTCGAGGTACAGGCGGTCCCCGACGAACGACGTGCGGCCGGTCAGGTCGTTGTAGACCACACCGCGGTAGTTCGGGTCCACCGCGCTCTTGACGCGCCCGAACCACAGGACGTTGTTGGCGGGCGTTCCGCGGACCGCGACCTGGCCGGAGGACGAGCTGATCAGCGTCCCCGCGACGCTGGTGTCGAGGTCGAACGTGTCGCTGCCGTTGGTGACGGCGGTCAGGTGGATCGAGCTGTTCCACAGGTTCCGGGCCTTGACCTTCGTGCTCAGGCCCTCCAGGTCGGCGTCGAACACGGCCATCGAGTTGACGATGCAGTTCGGCTCGCCGTCGAAGAACAGGTTCTGCCCGCTCGACCCGTCGTCGAACTTGTTGACCTGCAGGCGGTGGAAGGTATTGAGATTGAACTGCTGGGTCGCGTCCCCGCCGGGCTGCCAGTTGCACTCCAGGGTCAAGCCGTACGCCGCGGCCGGGAACTGATAGGTGTAGACGTAGAGGTCGGTCCACAGCGAGTTGCCGTACTGGATGAAGTTGTGCTCCTGCATCAGCCGCACGCAGCGGTCGCAGCGGAAGACGCTGATGTGGTCGCCCCGCACGTGCTGGTAGTTGCGCAGCTCGAGCGCGCTCACCGTCCCGGAGCTGGCACCGATGAACGTCAGGTTGCGCAACGTCGAGAACGACAAGCCGGGTGCGCCCGCGGTGCCGAAGACCAGACCCTTGCCGTAGTTGGAGAACCCCATGTCCTCGATCGTGATGCCGCGCACGTCGCCGCCGACGAAGATCCCGTCCGCGCTCGCCGCCGCACCGTTCCCGTCGATCCATGTGCCGCCGTTCGGGCGCATGTCGAGATCCTGCGCCTCCTGCGAGACGTCCTGCAGGCGCGGCTTCACCCCGCGGAGGTTCATCCCCGGCTCGAGCGCGTAGGGGCAGGGATTGCCGCCCGGCAGGTCGGGGTCGCAGAACACGAGCCGGCCGTCGGGCAGCTTGATGTCCAGGGCGTTGTCCGTCCCGTCCTCGGCGGTGCGGACCGCGGCCCGGGCGGCGTCGAGGCAGGCCCGCAGGTCGCCCGCGTCCGCGCTCAGCGAGCCGTCGCCGTCCCAGTCGAGCCCGCAGTCGTAGACCGTCGTCGCCTTGCGCAGCAGCGACCCCGGCTCGCACTGCGGGCGCAGCGCCCGCGCGGGCGGTCCCGGGCCGGCGACGGCCGGCCACCCTCCCGAGAGCACCAGCAGAGCGAGCGGCAGATGGCGTTTCATCAGGACCCTCCCGGGACGTCGGGCACCCGACGTCTCGAACGGCGACCACGGCTTCCGGGAGAGTGTAGCAACGCCGATCGCGACGCACTGGACGGCGTGCGGCTGCGGCGTGGCACCCGATCCGGCCTCGGCTGCCGCCGCGGCGTGCTAGATTCCCACGGGAACGGCGCCACGGTGGACCGGCCGGCGCGCGCGGGAGGAGCGAGATGCCAGCGATGCACGAGGTCGACTTCCAGGTCTTCGGCGACGACATGCAGTTCGTCGAGGTCGAGCTGGATCCGCAGGAGGCCGCGCTGGCCGAGGCCGGCGCCATGATGTACATGGACGACGGCATCGAGATGCAGACCATCTTCGGCGACGGGAGCCAGCAGGGCGGCATCCTCGGCTCGCTGCTCGGCGCCGGCAAGCGGCTGCTCACCGGCGAGTCGCTGTTCATGACCGTTTTCGTCAATCAGGGCACGGCCAAGCGGCGCGTGGCGTTCGGTGCGCCCTACCCGGGCAAGATCATCCCGATCCGGCTGTCCGAGGTCGGCGGCGAGCTGATCGCGCAGCGCGACTCGTTTCTCTGCGCCGCCAAGGGCGTGACGATCGGGATCGCCTTCCAGAAGCGCATCGGTGCCGGTCTGTTCGGCGGCGAGGGCTTCATCATGCAGCGGCTGCAGGGCGACGGGCTGACCTTCGTCCACGCGGGAGGGACGCTCGCCTCGCGCACGCTCGGCCCGGGCGAGGTGATCCGTGTCGACACCGGCTGCATCGTCGGCTTCCAGCCGAGCGTGAGCTACGACATCGAGTTCGTCGGCGGGATCAAGTCCGCGATCTTCGGCGGCGAAGGGCTGTTCTTCGCGACGCTGCGCGGGCCGGGGCGGATCTGGCTCCAGTCGCTGCCGTTCAGCCGCCTCGCCGACCGGATCTTCGCCGCCGCTCCCCGACGCGGGAAGGCGCGCGAGGAGGGCTCGATCCTCGGCGGCCTGGGTCGCGTGCTCGACGGCGACAATCGCTTCTGAGCGGCAGACGCGGACGCACCGTGCCCCGTCGGCGCACCGCACCGGCGCGGTGCCGATCCGCGGTACCCGTCGGCGCACCGCCCGGCACCGTGCCGATCCGGGGTACCCGTCGGCGCACCGCCCGGCACCGTGCCGATCCGGGGTACCTATCGGCGCACCGCACCGGCACCGTGCCGATCCGGGGTACCCGTCGGCGCACCGCACCGGCACCGTTGCCGTGCCCGTCCGCGGTGCCGCTGGCGCAGCGCGCCGTCAGGGCTCTCGCGCCAACGCCTCCTCGGTCATCAGGCCGTGCAGCACGCGCCGCACCGCCCGGCGGTAGACCGGGCGGAACTGCTGGTCGTCCATCGCCAGGCGACCGGTGCGGAACAGCGTGATCAGGCCATGGACCTCGGCCCAGATCGTGATCGCCGTCTCGAGCGGGTCGTCGCGGCGCAGCACGCCCTGCTCCATGCAGGCCACGACCTGCTCGATCGCGAGCCGGAACGTGCGCCAGTTGCGCTTCTCGATCTCGGCCGGGATCTGCTCGACCTTCAGCGACGGGATCATGAAGGCGAAGTCGAAGTACCGCGGCTGCTCGATCGCGAAGCCCAGGTAGCCGTCGGCCATGCTCAGCAGCCGCTCGTAGGGAGAGGACGCGTCGAGGCCCGGCCGCAGGCACCCCTCGAGGATCCGCAGGCCCTCGACCACGATCTCGCTGAGCAGCTCGTCCTTGTTGCGGAAGTGGCGGTAGATCGCCGGCGCGCTGACCCCGACGCGCTCTGCGACCCTGCGCATCGAGACACCCTCGGCCCCCTCGCGCAGGTAGAGCTCCTGGGCCGCCTCCGCGATCCGCGCGCGCAGGGGGGAGCCCGGCTCGGCCGACGGTGCCCGCGAACGGTGTTCAGTCCCGGCCTCACGGCGAGGTGAGGCGTCGAGCGCGCCGGGCCCGCGCACGTCGAGCGGCTCCGACCGATCCGCGGCGCGGTACCGGCGCGCCCCGGCGGGTGATCGCCCTCTGTCGTTTACGTCGTTCACGTGTGTAGAGTGACGGGTGGAGGCTCGGATGATACACCAGGGCTTGTGCTCCGTCTGCGTCACGAAACCCACGGCGCCGGCATCCAACCCGCGCGCGGCGTCCGCGCCGGATGGGCCGGCGCGGCTTTCGGGGAGAGGCCAACCTTGAGCGGGACGACGATCCTTCGCGATCCGGCCGAAGAGCTGGGCGCGCGCGCGGAGGCGGCGGTCGCGGCCGCGCGGCGCCACCTGCAATCGATCCAGCGCGACGACGGGCACTGGTGCGGGGAGCTCGAGGGCGACACGATCCTCGGCTCCGAATACATCCTGGCGATGTACTTCCTCGGCCGCGCGCACGAGGCGCGCGTGGCCAAGGCGGCCGAGTACGTGCGGCGCCACCAGCTGGCCGAGGGCGGCTGGGCGATCTACCCCGGCGGGCCGCCCGAGGTCAGCGCCTCGGTCAAGGCCTACCTGGTGCTGAAGCTCGTGGGCGACGAGCCGCGCGCGGAGCACATGGTCCGGGCGCGCGAGGCGATCCGGCGGCTCGGCGGGATCGAGGCCGCGAACTCGTTCACCAAGATCTACCTCGCGATCTTCGGCGTGTACGACTGGAGCCGCTGCCCGGCGATCCCGCCCGAGATCATCCTCTTGCCGCGCTGGTTCTACTTCAACATCTACGAGATGTCCTCCTGGTCGCGCGCCATCTTCGTCCCGCTGAGCATCATCTGGGCCACGAAGCCGAGCTGCCCGCTGCCCGAGCACGCCAGCATCCGCGAGCTGATCGTGCCCGCCTACCGGCGCCCGGAGCGCGACTTCTGGACGGCGGTGTTCCTCGGCATCGATCGCGCGCTCAAGCTGCTCGAGAAGCTGCCGGTCAAGCCGTCGCGCGAGATCGCGCTCAAGCGCGCCGAGCGCTGGATCCTCGAGCGGCTCGAGGGCTCGGACGGGCTGGGGGCGATCTTCCCCCCGATCGTCAACACGATCATGGCCCTGCGCTGCCTGGGCTACGCGCCGAGCCACCCGGTGCTCGCCGAGCAGGTGCGCGTGCTGGAGAAGCTCGAGATCGAGGACGACGAGACGCTGCGGATTCAGCCCTGCTTCTCCCCCGTCTGGGACACGGCGCTCGCGATGAACGCGCTGGTCGAATCGGGCGTGCCGGAGGACGACCCGGCGCTGCTGCGCGCCGCCTCCTGGGTGCTCGACCGCCGCGGCCATCCGACCGGGGACTGGCGGGTCAAGAACGGCCGGGCGACGAAGCCCGGCTGGTACTTCGAGTACGCGAACCCGTACTACCCCGACAACGACACGACGGCCAAGGTGATCACGGCGCTGAGCAAGGTGCGGTTCCCCGACGTCGCGGGCGAGACGCGGCGCCTGCGCGCCATCTCCGAGGCTCACCAGTGGCACCTCACGATGCAGAACCGCGACGGCGGCTGGGGGGCGTTCGACAAGGACTGCGACAAGGAGCTATTGACGAAGGTCCCGTTCGCCGACCACAACGCGATGATCGACCCGTCGAACGAGGACATCACCGCGCGCATCCTCGAGACCTTCTCCTGCATCGGCACCGACCGTGACGCCGCGCCCGCCCGGCGCGCCGTCGCCTACCTGCTGCGAGCGCAGCACTCGGACGGCTCGTGGTACGGCCGCTGGGGCTGCAACTACCTGTACGGCACGTCGCTCGCGCTGTGGGGGCTGCGGCGCATCGGCGAGAACACCGACGCTCCGTGGGCGCGGCGGGCGGCCGCCTGGATCCGCTCGCGCCAGAACGCCGACGGCGGATGGGGCGAGCTGCCGCTGTCCTACGACGACGCGCGGCACAAGGGGCGCGGCCCGAGCACGCCGTCGCAGACGGCGTGGGCGCTGATGGGGCTGATGGCGGTCGGCGACGCGGCGTCGGACACCGTGCGCGACGGCGTCGAGTACCTGCTGCGCGAGCAGCGGTCCGACGGCTCGTGGGAGGAGCGCTGGTGGACCGGCACCGGCTTCCCCTGCGTCTTCTACCTGCGCTACCACCTGTATCGCATCTACTTCCCGCTGCTCGCCCTCTCGGTCTACCGGCAGGGCGCGTGCGGCGAGCGCTCGGCCTGGCCCAAGTCGGCCTGAAGCGAGGCGGTGACCATGCGCTTTCCGTTCCACGTCGTGCTCGACAACCTGCGGCATCAGCTGCGCCAGGCCTGGGCCGGCAACCGCCGCTACCCGTTCGTGCTGATGCTCGAGCCGCTGTACACCTGCAACCTGGCCTGCCTCGGCTGCGCCACCGAGCGCCACACGGGCAAGCTCAAGGACCGGCTGCCGCTCGAGCAGTGCCTGAAGGCGGTCGACGACTGCGGCGCGCCGGGGGTCTCGATCTGCGGCGGCGAGCCGACGCTCTACCCCGAGCTGCCGGAGCTGGTCGGCGGGATCATCGCCCGCCGCCGCCACATCTACCTCTGCACCAACGCGTTGACGCTCGACTCGCGCGTGTTCGGTCGGATCGCTCCGCACCGGCGACTGACGATCAACATCCATCTCGACGGGATGCGCGAGACGCACGACACCGTCTGCGCCCGCGCCGGTGTGTTCGACAAGGCGGTGGAGATGATCCGCGAGGCGAAGCGCCTCGGGTACCACGTGATGACGAACACGACGGTGTTCAAGGAAACCGACGTGCGCGAGGTCGAGCAGCTGTGCGAGCTGTCGACCGCGCTCGGGGTCGACGGCATGCTGGTCTCGCCCGGCTACCACTACGAGTCGGTCGACCGCGACATCTTTCTCACGCGCCGCGGGATCCACGAGAAGTTCCGCACGGTGCTCGGCCTGTCGCGGCGCTTCCGGCTCGCCTCGTCCCCGATGTACCTCGAGTTTGCCGCCGGGATGCGCGACTACCGCTGCTCGCCGTGGAGCACGGTGACCTTCACCCCGCGGGGCTGGAAGGGCCCGTGCTACCTGATCGGCGCCCGGCACACCTTCGACTGGAACGAGTTCTGGAACGGCACGGACTGGGACTACTGGGAGTCGCGGGCCGACGCCCGCTGCCAGAACTGCGCGATGCACTCGGGCTTCGAGGCCTCGGTCGTGCGCGAGGCGCGCAGGAACCCGCGCGACCTGGTGCGCCTGGCGGCGTGGAACCTCGGCTGATGCAGGCGCTCGTCACCGGCGCGACCGGATTCGTCGGGGCGCACGTCGCCCGCGCGCTCGTCGAGCGTGGAGCGCGCGTGCGTTGCCTGGCGCGTTCCGCCGCCCGGCGCGATCTGCTCGAAGGGCTGGCGGTCGACGTGGCCGAAGGCGACCTGACCGACGAGGCGTCGCTGCGCCGCGCGATGGCCGGGATCGACACCGTCTTTCACTGCGCGGCGGACTACCGGTTGTACGTGCCGGACCCCGCCTCGATGTACGCGACGAACGTCGACGGCACGCGGAACGTGCTGGCTGCGGCCGCGACCGCCGGCGTCGGGCGCGTGGTCTACACCAGCACGGTCGGTGCGATCCGCCCGGGGCCTCGGGGTCGGCCGTCCGACGAAACGACGCCGACGCGCCTGACGGACATGATCGGGCACTACAAGAAGAGCAAGTACCTGGCCGAGCGCGTGGCCGAGGACTGGGCCGGCCGCGGCTCGTGGGTCGTGATCGTCAGCCCCTCGACGCCCGTCGGGGAGGGCGATCTCAAACCGACCGCCACCGGGCAGATGATCGTCGACTTCCTCGGCGGGAGGATCGGCGCCTTCGTCGATACCGGCCTCAACCTGATCGACGTGCGCGACGTCGCCGTCGGGCACGCGCTCGCCGCGGAGCGCGGTCGGCCCGGCGAGCGGTACGTTCTGGGGAACGAGAACCTGACGCTCGAGGAGCTGCTGGGTCGGCTGGCGGCGATCGCGGGAGTGCCGGCCCCGCGCCTGCGGCTGCCGCACTGGGTGCCGCTGGCCTTCTCGGCGCTCGACACCTGGGGCTCGCGGCTGGTCGGGCGCCGGCCCCGCGTCGCGCTCGACGCGGTCCGCATGTCGCGCCACCGGATGTTCTTCGCTTCCGCCAAGGCGGTGCGCGAGCTGGGCCTGCCGCAGTCGCCGGTCGATGACGCCCTGCGTCGGGCCGTCGACTGGTTCCGGCTCCACGGCTACGTGAGGAATCGCGCCGCATGACGGGCCTGCCCTCGCACTCGAAGCGACCGGCGACGGCGCCACCGGCCCAGGTCGCGATCCTCGCCGCGCTCGGTGAGGAGCTGCGGCCGCTGCTGCGCCGGACGTCGGTCGCACGGAGCCGGGACGTGGGACCGGTGCGCGTCGCGGAGGGGCGTCTGGGACAGGCCGCGTTGCGCGTGGCGCTGTCCGGTGTCGGCCCGGTGCGCGCGAGCGCGGCGGCCGCGTCACTGCTCGACGACGGCGCCGTCTCCGCCCTCATCGTCATCGGAACGGCGGGCGGGCTGCAGCCGGGACTGCCCGCCGGCGCCGTGGTCGTGGCGCAGCGGCTGGTGGACGGCACGGTTCCCGTGGGCACACCGGACGCATCGCTCGTCGCGCGCGCCGTGCGGGCGGGGGCGCTGCCGGGGACGATCGTGTCCGCGGGACGAATGCTGTGCACGGCGCAGGCGAAGGCCCGGGCCTGGGCCGCGTGCGGGGCCAGCGGGCCGGCGGTCGTGGACCTGGAGTCGGCGGCCGCCGTGCGCGAGGCGGTCCGGCGGCGCACGCCGTGGGTCGTCGTGCGCGCCGTGTGCGACCCGGCCGAGGAAGACCTGCCGCTCGACTTCGACCGATTCACGGACGATTCCGGCGAGCTGCGCCGGGGGGCGGTCGCGCGCCACGCGCTGCTCAGACCCGCACGGCTGCCCGCCCTGCTCGATCTGCGCCGGCGCGTGCTCGCCTGCGGCGAGCAGCTCGCGCGGCTCGTTCGCCGGCTGCTCGAGGAGGAAGCGAGATGAGCGCGACGGGAGCGACCGACAAGCTCTGGGTGGCCGACCCGGGGGTCGAGCGGGACCGCAAGGCCGAGCACATCCGCCTCGCGCTCGAGGAGCGGATGCAGCTCCGCTCTTGCCACTTCGACCGCTATCGTTTCGAGCACGCCGCCTGCCCCGAGATCGATTTCGACGAGATCGACACCGCGGCTCCGTTCCTCGGCAAGCGCCTGGCGGCGCCGCTCTTGATCTCGTGCATGACCGGTGGAACCGCCGAGGCGACCCGGATCAACCGCAACCTGGCGCGCGCCGCCGAGCGCTGCGGCGTCGCCATCGGCGTCGGCTCGCAGCGCAGGGCGCTCGAGGACCCGTCGCTCGCCGAAACCTACCGCATCCGGCCGTTCGCGCCGTCGGTCCCGCTGCTGGCGAATCTCGGCGCCGTGCAGCTCAACTACGGCTGTGGTGTCGCGGAGTGCCGCCGGGCGGTCGAGATGATCGAGGCCGATGCGCTCGTGCTGCACCTCAACCCGCTGCAGGAGGCGCTGCAGCCCGAGGGCCAGCGCAACTTCTCGGGCCTGATCCGCAAGATGACGCGGGTCGCGCGCGGGCTGTCCGTGCCGGTGATCGTCAAGGAGATCGGCTGCGGCATCTCCGCCGAGCTGGCGGCGCGCCTCGTGCGCGGCGGTCTCACGATCGTGGACACGGCGGGCCAGGGCGGGACGAGCTGGGCACGGATCGAGGCCGCCCGCTCCGCGGATGCTTCGCTCGGCGAGCTGTTCGCGGACTGGGGGATCCCCACGCCGCGGGCGATCCGCGATCTCGGCCGGGTCCCGGGGCTGAGCGTGATCGGCAGCGGCGGGATCCGGCACGGGATCGACGTCGCCAAGGCGATCGCGCTCGGGGCCGACCTCGCCGGGATGGCGCAGCCGCTGCTCGCGGCGGCGACCGATTCGGCCGAGCGCGTCGAGGCCAAGATCCGGCGGACGGTGGACGAGCTGCGGGTTTGCATGTTCTGCGTCGGCGCGCGTACCATCGGTGACCTCAGGCGGGCGAAGCTGTTCTGCGAGCCGGAGGCCGCGTGAGCGAGCCCGTCTCGGCCGCCGAGCGGAGCCGGCCGCGGGCGGCGCGCGCCGCTTCGGCCCGGACGTTCGGCATGGACGACCTCACCGCACCCGCGGCGCTCGTCGAGGCCCGCCTCGAACGCTGGCTCGCGTCGCGCGAGCTGCCGGACAACCTGCTGCAGGCAATCCGTTACGCGGCGCTCGCCCCCGGAAAACGGCTGCGTCCGATTCTCACGCTCCACAGCTGCGCGGCGGTCGGCGGCCGCGAGCAGGATGCCGTCGCGGCGGCCGCGGCGGTCGAGCTGATCCACGCCTTCAGTCTGGTCCACGACGACCTGCCCGCGATGGACGACGACGACCTGCGGCGCGGGCGGCCGACGCTGCACCGGCACGCGGGCGAGGCGATGGCGATCCTGGCGGGAGACGCGATGCTGGGGCTGGCCGTCGAGCTGGTGCTCGCGGAGATCGACCCACCCCGGCTCGCGGCAGCGGTCTGCGCCGAGCTGATCGCGGGGTGCAATGCGATGATCGTCGGGCAGGTCTACGACACCGTGCCCGCGCCGCCCGAACCCGGCGAGGAGCCGGCCGCGCGCCTGCGGCGGGTCCACCGGCACAAGACGGGCGCGCTGATCCGCGCCTCGTGCCGGATGGGAGCGCGGTGCGGCGGCGCCGGCCAAGCCGCGCTCGAGCGGCTCACCGAGTTCGGCGAGGCCGTGGGCCTGATGTACCAGATCGTCGACGACCTGCTCGACGTGACCCAGACGACCGAGCATCTCGGCAAGACGGCGGGCAAGGACGCCGGGCGGGACAAGCTGACCTACCCCGCCGTCCACGGGATCGAGGGTAGCCGTCGCGAGATCGAGCGCCTGCGCCGTGCAGCCTTCGACGCCCTGGCGCCCCTCGGTCCTCCGGCGGAACCGCTCCGGACGTTGTGCGACCGCCTCGCTGTGCGGACCCGCTGAGCGCAGGGTTCGCCGCGCGGGCGCGGCGCTCTCCGCTGCCGCTCGCGCGGCGGCACGGTTCACCGTCGTCACGGTGTCGAGGCGACCGCCGACGCCGTCGGCCGTGCGCCGAATCGAGGGTCTCCAGCGTGTCGATCCACAGCACCGCCGGGTTCGGCCACGCGTACCTGGGACCGTGATTCCCCCGGCGTTTCAGGCCACTGCGCCATGGGTTCCGATCCTCCTCTCGTTCCTGAACCACTCCCCGACGTCTGCGCGGCCGAGGCGCCACAGCAGGTCGAGCGGCGCCGTCCCGCGACACGAGGCGAGCCCGCCGTGCTCGCCCCGCGCGTGATGGAAGCGGCAGAGGCAGACCC
>Ga0187892_10003665_pt1 | contig 27546 bp, 17 predicted proteins | sample MA1701073metaG_FD_139345 | JGI IMG/M metagenome (GOLD analysis project Ga0187892, IMG submission 139345) | Bio-ooze microbial communities from a basaltic lava cave in the Kipuka Kanohina Cave System on the Island of Hawaii, USA - MA170107-3 metaG ... | reverse complement strand
CACCAGCGGCGCAAACGACGCCCTGAAGGTCATCGACGGGGCGGTCGAGGAGATCACCCGCTCGCGCGGCGACATCGGCAACTTCCAGCGCAACCAGCTGGAGTCCAACATCCGGTCGCTCGGTGTCGGAAGAGAAAACCTTTCCGCAACCGAGTCCGCGATCAGGGACGTCGACGTCGCAGCCGAAATGACCAACTTCACCAAGCTGCAAATCCTGCAGCAGTCGGGTATCGCCATGCTCGCGCAGGCCAATTCCGGCCCGGCGGCCGTGCTGGCGCTGCTCAGTCTGTAGAATCCCTACTCGAAGAGGGCAGAGCACCATCCAGGGGTCCCGGCTCGTTCCGGGGCCCCTCGTCTTTGGGCTCGGGCTTTTTGGAAAGCCACTCCTCGAGCCGTCCTCGGAGGCGGCCCGACAGCAACAGGTTTCCCAGCAAGGTCTGCCGCTCGCGGGGTTCGATCAGCATTCGAATCGGCTTGCCCTCGATCTTGCCCTCGATCGAAACCCATCGGCCGAGGCCGACCCAGGAATGGGGGTTCATGCGAAAGCGGATTCCAAGGATGTCCGGGCGCCGCAAGCTCACTTGTTCCCCGTCACCCAGGAACTCCAGCGAGTCGTCGTGCAGAACAAGAAACCCGACGTCCTCGTGAGGGTCCAGCAGGCCTCGATAGGTCGGGCGAGCGAACCCGACGAAGTATCGCTCGGGCGGCTCGCGCGGCGGACCGAAACCGTGCTTGCGGGCGATCTCCATTCGCATCGCGCCGTTCTCGAACAGGCCGAATAGGTTCATGAGGAGCCAGCCCACGGCGGGCATGAGCCCAATGATCCAAAGCTCTGGGCCGATGATGTGGCCGCTCTGAAGCAGCAGCCAAACGCCCCAGACGCCGAACGGCAAGCTCCCGGCGATCGGCAGCAGGTTGCCGAGCAGCCTGCGCCGCGTGTTCCACACCTTCCGGGCCACGGCGCGTAGGATACACTCTGCCTCGCGATGCCCCAAGGCTCTCTGCGCTTGGTGCGCATGCTCCCCACGTCCGCGAACTGGCGGTCCGCGCTGCGTCCGGCCGGTTCCAGAGGGTTCGATCTTGTCTCTTCGTTTTCGGACAGGCGAGCGCGCCGCGTCGCCAAACTCGCGGGGGAAGAGGGCGCGGGAGAGCCGATGTTTTGGAGCGAGCTCGTGGGACGCGGGCTGGACGCCTGCGAGCTGATGCGGGGCCCCGCCCAGCCAAGCGAGGTCCAGTTGAGAGAAGCGGTCGCCGACGCCTGCCGCAGGCTCCCCCTTGACAGCCCCTTGGCGATGTCCTCCAGGTTCCCAGGGTTTGTACGGCGCGCGCAGAGAACGCTGGAAGAGCTTCGATTGTGGGGTTGGACGCCGGAGTCGCTCGAGTCCGCGGCGGATTCGGCTTCCGAGCCGCTGGCCGCGAAGCTTCGCTCGCTGGCGTTCTTGGAGCAGGAGACGAACGGCGCCCTAGTCGCAATGGGAACGCGGCGTGTGGCAGAGCGGATAGCAAGGTGCCTCGAAGTAACGGGAGGCAGCGCCCTTTCCGCACTGCGAATCCTCGTATTCGCGGGTTCAGAGCCCGTTCCGCTCTACTGTAACTGGATTCGATGGGCAGTCGACCGCGGAGCGGCCATCACCGTCGTTGCCGACGGCCACTCCGTCGCAGGCGGCGTGTTCCATGGGACCGCCAGGCTGGAGCGGCTCCTGGGTGTCGAAGCGGCCGCCGCAGGATCGGGCCATCCGTTGGCCGACTGCCTGTTTGCGGATCAGCCGAAGCTCGAAGTCGACCTTGCCGCTTCGATCGTCAGCGCCGCGGACCCGCTCGCCGAGTGCGAGTGGGCGCTGCGGCGCATCCTCGCGAACCGTGAGCCCGAGGGGAAGAAGGAGAGCTTCTCGATCTTTTGCAGGAGCTTGGCGGACTACGCGCCGATCCTCGAGGCGTCGGCGAACCGGTTGGGAGTATCCCTTTGCCTTCCCCGCAGGAACAGCCTTGTCTCCAATGGCCTTGTCCGGTGCCTCGCAAACGTGCTCGAATGCGTGGCGACGGCGGACTCCGCGGGGCTTGCGCGCGCTGTCCGCAGCAGCTATCTCGGGGTGGCAGCGAAGGATGCCGAGTCCGTCGCAGCGGCCCTGCGCGAAATGAAAAGCGACACCCCGGATTGGGCCGGCCTGCGGGGCCTCCTGCCTTCGGAATCCGACGCTTCGGAAAAGCTGGCCGAGTTCGCTCGAGTACGGGAAGGTCTGCCGAACGGAGCCGCACCTTTGCGGGACTGGCTGGCATCCGTACTGCCCGCGATGGAATGGAGTTGGGTGGCCGAAGCAACTAGACGGCCATCCGAAACCCAGGCGCGCGATGACGCTGCGCTTGGCGCTTTTAGGGACGCGGTGATGAGCCGAATCGCGGTACCTGGAAGCTCCGAGACGCACTGCGCTCCGGAATCGTTCTCTCTTGAGCTACGCGCAATCTGCGACAACGTGGAGTTCACGACTCCGGTACCGCTCTCCGGAGTGCCCGTCGCCTCTTCCGGCGAGGAAGCGGACGAGGCGGATCACGTGCTCGTGCTCGGAATGCTCGAAGGCGGCTTCCCGAGACGCCGAAGCGAGGACCCGATTCTAGGAGACTTCGAACGAGAGGCGCTGAACGCGATGCGGCCGCAGGGCGCGCCGCTGCTCGATTCGCACGATTGGGCTCGAGGCGAGCGAGACGAGTTCCTGCGCGTTTGTGCTTCGGCCGGGAAGTCGATCGCTTTCTTCTATCCGCAAGCGGACGATGAGAGAGACAACGTACCCGCCTATTACCTCGAAGAGCTCCGCTTCGCTGTCGGAGGCGGCATTGAGAGCGTTAACCACCCGCGAGGAGATCTCGCGCCGGCCGTTTCCGAATGCGTCTCGGAGGCGGACGCGCGGCTCGCAGACGCTTTGTCCGCGCCAAGGGAGCGCCCAAGCGCGCCCGAATTCGCTACCGAGGAAGCGGCGGCCGCGATGCGGCCTTCCCCCGAGGACCAGTTTTCGCCTGTGGAGCTCCGGCAAGCGCTGGAGTGCCCGTTTCGCGCGGCGTTCCACAGGCGGCTCAGGCTCGAAGATCGGGCTCGGGCGATCGGATGGGACGCTCTGAGAAGCCTGCCCGTGCGAGCGGAGCTCCCTTCGGCGCGAACCCCGGAGGAGGCCCACAAGAGGCTCCGTGAAGCCCTGAAGGATGCCATTTCGGAGATCGGCGACAAGCTATCGGACGAGGAAAAGCGCCTCGTTGCAGCCGGCGGGCGAAGGCTTATCGCGGAGTGGGTCGAGCGCGAATTCCGCGCGCGCGAGCTCTGGCCAAAGGACGATCCCGGAAGTCGCTTGGACGTTCGTTTCGGCGAGCCCGGACTGGTGGAGGAGCTTCCCTTGCGAAGCAAGAAGGTTCGCCTTAGGGGCCGGGCGGCGGCTTTGTCCAGGATGGGAGGCTACTCGGTGGCACATCTGTCGGGTGCAAGAAGGAGCCTCGTGGAGACAAAGAACTTGGACGAGCTGCTGGATTCGGACCGGCTCGAGCTCGGGGTCTACCTGTGGGCAATGTCCGGCCAGACTCCCGCGGTCGCCGTGGAAGCCGATTCGAACTCGGGGCAGCGCACCCTGTTCGTGTTGCCTCGCCTGGACAGCCCCGAATTGCAGGCTCGACAGTCCGAAGGGCTAAGGGTCGTCGACCTCGGCGAGCGTCGGTCCTTCTTTGGCGCAGTCAAGGAGTCGCTTGAGATAGCGGTAGAGAACCTCGAGAGCGGCACCGTTCGTCCGTGCCCGGGCGACCACTGCCGGACTTGCAGCTTCGGGGAGCTTTGCCGGCGCGCGCAAGGCTACTCCGAGGAAGAGTCCGTTTTCGAATCTGAAGATGATGAGCCTTCGGCCTGAGCTCAACACCCAACAAAGGGCGGCGGTTGCCTCGCCCGAGCCCGCTCTGGTCGTCCGAGCCTCGGCGGGGGCGGGCAAGACCCTCGTTCTCGTCTCCCGCTATTTGAAACACGTCGTCGAGGACGGATGCCGCCCGGACCAGATCCTGACGATCACCTTCACGAGGAAGGCCGCGGCCGAGATGAAAGGCCGAATTGTGGCATCCCTCCGCGACTTGGGATTATTCAATGAAGCGCAAGTCGCCGAAACCGGGCCCATTCAGACCATTCACAGCTTCTGCGAGCGGTTGCTGCGGGAGAACGCCATCGTCGCGGGAATCGACCCGGACTTCAGCGTTCTCGACGAGGCTGCCTGCGCGCGCCTATTCGAAGATTCCATCCGCTTCGCCATCGCTGCCGCTTCCGAAGAGGAAGAAAAGCTTTTGGAGCTGCTTGCGGGAAGGCGTCGGCAAGGAGTCGCTTCGCCGCATGCGGTTCTGGAGGAAGCGGTTAGGAAGGCCTTGCGGGACTTGCGAGGTTCGGGCTTGAGCCCCGATCAAGTGCTCAATGCTCATTCGGATCCCGTCTTGCTCGTCCAGTCTTGGCAGGCGCACGTGCTCGAGGACCTGCCAAGGGAGATTCGCGCGGAATTCGAGAGCCAGGACTCGTCTTTGCCGTTCGCCGCCCGGCTGCGTAACGCGCACAAGTCGCTTCGACGGGCCCAGCCGAAGGGTCTACCGCATCCGGACGAGCTTGAAGAGGCCGAAGCGTCGGACCGAGCTTGCGCTGAGGCTTCCTGCGCCATCGTGTCGCTGGCCTGCCGCGCCTGGGCTCATTTCGACTCTCTACTTTCCGAGTTGCGAGCGTCGGACTTCGTCGCGCTGGAAGAGGACGCCGTGAGGCTTATTCGAGACTCGCAGCAGGTTCGCGAGAGAGTCCGGCGACAGTACAGAGTCGTGCTGGTCGACGAAGCGCAGGACCTTAGCCCGCCACAGTACCGGCTCCTGGAGGCACTGGAAATCGCTATGGAGATGCGAGTCGGCGACGCCCAGCAGTCGATCTACGGCTTTCGGCAGGCCGATGTCCGCCTGTTTTTGGAGATTGCCCGCTCGAGGCCGACCGTCGAGCTAAGCAAGAACTACCGCTCGCGAGAGGGAATCCTCGCATTCATCGACACGCTTTTCGGAAGGTTGTGGGGCGAGGCCTACCTGCCAATGCTGCCTGCGGAAGACCCGCTCGCGGAGGAGCGCGGGTTCGATGGCGTAGAGGTTTGGATTCAGCGAGCACGCGCCCCGAGCGAGGTGGCGGCGTGGATCGAGGAGTTGGTGTCCGAAGTGGGAGCTGCACGCGAGGTCTCCGTGCTCGTTCGACGAGGCTCGTATGCGATCGATCTTTTGGCCCGGCTCGAAGAGAGGGGCGTGCCCGCCCGAATCGCAGGAGGAAGCGAGCTTTACTACACGCGCTTGGAAGTCCGCGACCTCGCCAATGCGCTTCAAGCGGTCGAGAACGCGGACGACGATCTGGCCCTCCTCTCCACATTGCGCAGCCCGATCGGGGGCCTCTCCCTCGATTCGATCGCGCTTCTGGCGTTGAACCCGCCCGTCGCGGCCGCCCTGGAGACTTTCGAGCCTCCCTTGGAAGAAGACCGTGAACGACTGCAGCGATTCCGGGCGTGGTTCGAACGCCTGCGGGGAATCGGGGACCGAATCGGCGCTTGGGAGGCGTTGAGCTCGCTGTTCGCCGAAACGCCTTACCTGGAGAACCTCGCCCGCCGAACGAACGCCAGGCAATTGCTGGCAAACGTTCGCAAGCTCCTGCGCCTCGCCGCCGCGCATCCGGAGCTGAGCCCGAGCGCCTATGCCCGATTCCTGCGCGACGTGGCCGAGCTTCGGCACCGGGAGGGGGACGCTCCCGCGCTCGACGACGACGCCGACATCGTAACGATCATGACCCTGCACAAGGCCAAAGGGCTCGAGTTTCCGATCGTCGTGCTGCCGGATACGCACTATGCGATTGCCGTGCGAAGGGGCCAGGTCGAGGTGGACAAGGCGCTCGGCTTCTTAACCGCGCACTTCGATGGGCGCTGCTCGTTCTTCCATGACTGGATCGCCGAGCGGAGAAAGGATCGCGAGCGAGCCGAGGAGCTGCGGCTGCTTTACGTCGGAATGACCCGCGCCAAGAATCGGCTGTGCGTCGCTTGCGACCCTCAGGCTCGTTCCAACTCGCCGGCCTCGATCGTCGCCCAGACGATGGGTATTGGGGATCGCGTCCCAAGCGGCGTCCGAATTCGAGAGCCCTCAGCCTCCTGACGCCCGTCCATGGGACGCACCTTCTGCTTCGAACCCCTACGCGAAGTCGGACCGAAGCGCGTCGATGCGCCTGGCAAGCTCGAAGTCGTAGGGTGAGATGCCGTGGACCGCGTGCGTGTTCACCGAGATCGAGACCTTCCGCCAGCCTATGCGGATCTCCGGGTGATGGTCCAGGTCGTCCGCGATTCGAGCGATCCTATGGGCGAAGTCGGCGCCATCCAGGTAAGCCGGAAACTCGAACTCCCGGCCGAGAAGCCCGTCGCGCACCGCCCAGCCCGGAAGGGAAAGCAGGTTCTCCGCGATTTCGGTTTCGGAAAGCTTGCGGTATTCGAGATCGCCCACTGCCGGTCCACCTCCGCGCGGGCTGCCAGACTCCCTGAGGGTACAATCGCACAATTCCGCGCTTGGGCGTCATTTTGACGCGCAATTCCGTTATCCCGCAGTTCGCGACCCAAGGAACCCCGGCCTTATGGCGTCTATCGTTCTTCCTAGGAGCCCAATAGACTTGGAGCATGCGGCGTCGGTGGACGCAAACCTTTCCGTGCCCGAGCTCGTGGAAAGGGCGATTCGCGAAGGGGAGGACGTGCTTGCTTCGAACGGGGCGCTGGTAGTTAGGAGCCACAAGTTCACCGGCAGAACTCCTCAAGACAAGTACACGGTTCGCGAGCCCGGCAGCCAGGAGCACATTTGGTGGGAAAACAACGCTTCGATGTCTCCAGAGACATTTCGACGGCTCCTGGAAAAGGCGAACGAGTACGTTCGCGGGAAGCGGCTGTTCGTCGTGGACGCGTTCGCGGGCGCAGATCCGAGCCATAGGATTTGCGCACGCTTCATCGTGGAGCGTCCTTACCATGCACTCTTCATCAAGCAACTTCTCATTCGGCCAGGCGCCGAGGAGCTCGACTCTTATCGTCCCGAATGGACCATCGCGGATCTTCCGAACTTGAAGGCGGACCCGGCGGCTGACGGCACGCGCTCCGAAGCGGTGATCGCGCTCAATTTCGCCGAGAAGACCGTGCTCATCCTCGGCACCCACTACGCCGGCGAGATGAAGAAGAGCGTATTCACGATCCTCAATTATCTGCTCCCCTTGAAGGGCGTGCTGTCGATGCACTGCTCGGCGAACGTAGGGCCGGAAGGTGACACGGCGCTCTTTTTCGGGCTGTCCGGCACCGGAAAAACTACTTTGTCGGCAGATCCCAGGCGCAGGCTCATCGGAGACGACGAGCACGGCTGGGACGAGAACGGAGTCTTCAATTTCGAAGGCGGCTGCTATGCCAAGTGCATCAAGCTCAGCAGGGAGGGCGAGCCACAGATCTGGAACGCCATCCGGTTCGGCGCCGTGCTCGAGAACGTCGTGCTCGATGAGAACCGAACGCCGGACTACGACGACGGCTCGATCACCGAAAACACGCGCTGCGCGTATCCGGTCGACTTCATCGACGGCGCCGTGCTTCCCAGCATTGGATCGCACCCGAAGAACATCTGCTTTCTCACTTGCGACGCTTTCGGAGTGCTGCCTCCCATCTCCAGGCTGACGCCCGAGCAGGCCATGTACCACTTTCTGAACGGCTACACGGCGAAAGTGGCGGGCACTGAGGCCGGAGTGAAGGAGCCCCAGGCGACTTTCTCCACCTGTTTCGGCGCGCCGTTCCTGCCTCTAAGGCCCAAGGTTTATTCGGACCTGCTTGGCGAAAAGATCGCGCGGCACGGCGCCCGAGTCTGGCTGGTCAACACCGGCTGGACCAGGGGCCCTTGCGGCGTCGGAAGCCGAATGAACCTGCTCTTTACCCGCGCGATGATTGACGCCGCGTTCTCGGGAAAGCTGGACGGGGCGGAGTACGAGCAAATGCCCCTCTTCGGGCTGTCCGTCCCGACGGCGTGCCCGGGAGTGCCAAGCGAAATCCTCATGCCGCGAAACGCTTGGACGGACAAAGCGGCATACGATACCAAGGCGCAGATGCTTTTTGAGATGTTCCAAGCGAACTACGAGAAGATGGCGCGCGGCGGCGTTGCGAGCGCGGAAGGCGCCTGATCCAAGCGCTCGCATTCACGATTCAGGCGAATCGAGACAGCCTACCAAGATTCCAAAGAGGCGGACCACGCCCGACCAAAACCTAAGCCCGCTCGACTTCGAAGTAGAGCGGGCTTTTCGTGCGGCAAGGTTTGCCAGGTCCTTACGGACAGGGAACGTGGCCCTGCTTGTAGGGGTCCCACATCGACTGCGCGCCCTTGTCGCGGAGGTCGTGGAGAACCTGCAGGTAGTTGTACGGCTTGGAGCTGGTGTCGCCTCGGCTGACGTTCAGGATGCCGTTGTACCGCTCCTGAATCAGCTTGAGGGCTTCGCTGTCCGAGGGCTCGTTCAGCGCTCCGTTCCAGCGGAAGACGTACGAGTTGCCCAGGTTCTTCCAGTACCGGGGATAGCTGCTCGAACAAACGTTGAAGGGGCCGGTGTAGCCGGTCAGGGTGCCCACGTATCGGGGAAGGACGTTGTAGTACGTCGCGTCCACCATGACGAGCGTGTTCGAGAGCTCGACGATAACGCTGGACTGGAGGCCGCCGCCGATGGACGAGCCGCCCGCTTGCGAAGTGAACATGTAGTTGTTCACGCCGTACGAATTCTGGCCGCCGTAGCTTCGGAAGATCGGTTCCGTGTCCGGGTTCAGGGGGTCGTAGAACGACCACGGGGAGCGCTGGGTCGGCGCCTGCCAAATCCCGCCGTTCTTGATGTACGGGTGGAGCAGATGGATGAAGAAGATCACGTTTCGCGTGTTCGCGCCGATCATCTGGTCCGCGAATGCCTGGCCCTGGCTGGCCCGCAGCTCCTGGTAGGTGGGGTTGATGCAGGTGTCGAGGTTTCCTCCGCAGCTGCTGCCTCCCACACCGTTGAGGCGGTACGGGAAGAACGTGTCGTCGAAGTCTCCCAAGTAGATCTGGATTCCGGTGTTGATCTGCTTGATCTGGGTGAGTCCATTGGTTTTCTTCGCGGCAAGCTTCGCCTGCGCGAATACGGGGAAGAGGATCGCCGCCAAAATCGCGATGATCGCGATCACGACGAGCAGTTCGATCAGGGTGAATGCGCGCTTCATGCTGCTCCTATCATCTTTGGGATGGCCGGTCTGGGCGCCGCCGACGTAACCGCCGAGGGACTTCCATACGGAACTCGGCACAGTATATTCGTCGCGGTTGCCGGCCCGCTTGGTTCGCCGAAAGAATTCGCCGAATCTTCACGAGAGCCCGCAAGAACACCTGGAGTGCCGCTGCCGGCAAGAGTGCCGGGATCCCTCCGCGCCTAGGGAATCCGAGACGCGCCTCCGATACTCCCATTGAGGCCGCTCACGCCTACTTTGGGGGCGATTAGGGCGGACCGACGAGGGAAGACTGTGAAGAGATTCGCGATTCTTGCCGGCGTGTTAGCGGGACTGCTCATCGCTGCACCCGCCGCGCACGCTCAGCTCCCCGTCGACGGCACCGCCACGGTTACCGTCCTTCGGGCATTGACTCTCACGGAGACGACGCCTATGGGCTGGGGCTCCGTGGCGCGTCCCGGAAACGGCACAGCGGACTACACGCTGAACTACAGCACCGGCGCCGTCACGCTGTCCGGCACGACCAGCACCGCGTTTCCCGGATTCGCTTGGGACAACGGAGTTGCAGGGGTGTGGGCGGTAACGGGAGAGCCAAGTACCGCGATCAGCTTCAGCGTGTCGATCGGCGCGTTCGACGGAACGGTCCCCGTAACCGTTCAGGCGGCGCACATCAACGGAACGAGCAGCAGTGGCACGGGCACCCTGGATGGCTCCGGCAACTTCACGCTTAACGTGGGCGGAATCATCCGCGTCTCGGCGACTGCGACGCTCGGACTCCAGACGGCCACCGTCACGGTGACCGTGGACTACGTGTAGCCCGCGAAGCGGGCTCCAATGGGGCTTCGGCCCCTGGGATTCGATAAAGGCGGCAACGATGGTTAGGCTGGACATCCCGGGGCGATACCGGTCCATAGCGGCCGCGATCGCCTTGTGCTCGGCCAACGCTCCGATGCCCGCGACCTTTCAAGGCCCCGGCGAACTTGCCGTGGCTCCAACTAGGATTCTGCTGGAAGGAAAGGAAAGGGCGGCAGAACTGGTTCTTGTGAACCGGGGCCGCGAAAGGGCGAGCTACCGAGTCTCGCTCGTCGACATGCGAATGGCGGCGGACGGCAGACTCGAACGGCTTCCCGCAAGCGAACTGCCTTCCTCCAGCGCGAAACCCCACCTGAAGTACTCCCCGAAACAGGTCACGCTCGATCCGGGCGCCTCTCAGCGAATCCGGATCGCCCTTCAGAGGCAAGCCGATCTGGAACCGGGCGAGTACCGCTCCCACTTGCTCTTCGAGGCATTGCCGAACTCGAGCGCCTCGCGCTCGACCGGAGACTCGAACTACCTGACGATTCGGTTCCAAGTTGTCGGGGCGGTCTCTCTTCCGGTGATCGCAAGGGTCGGAAAAGTTTTCGCTTCCGGCGAACTTTGCGAGCCGCGGATCGGCGACGATGGACTTTGGGTGAAGTTGCGACGAACCGGAAACCGCTCGATTCGCGGCGACGTCACCGCATACTTCGAGCCGAACGGCTCCAAAAGCAGGCGGAGGATCGGTGCGATCCGCGAGCTGCCGCTTTACCATCCGAACGCCGAAAGACTGGTTAGGGTGCCGCTAGAGGTTCCCCCGTCCTCTTTGAAGGGCGGAACGATCGTCATTCAATTCCAGGAGGCGACAGGACTCAAGGATCGAGTTCGGGCCAGCACGGAGCTCCGAGTGCCCGCTTGAGCGATGAACAGGGTCCTTCCTGTTTTGCTTGCGTCCTGCTCGATTGTCGCTCTCGGAGCACCTGCGGCCGTCGACGTCCAGTTCGGGCAAGCCGTTCCCGCAAGCCTGAATCCGGGACCGAACGTCGAATCTAGCCTCCTGGTCGAGCTTCGACTCGGGAACCGAGCTCTGTCATCGGCGTTCCCAGCGATCCTAGTTCAAGGCGGCAAGATCTGTCTTCCGTTCCGAGCGCTGTGCGACGCCCTGCAGGTCCCCGCCGCCGTGGACCTAACGGCCCTTCGAGCGGCCGGGCACCTTTCTCAGCCGCACGGAGCATTCCACCTCGACGTTCGAGCCCGAAGGGCGCAGGCGAACGCCACCGTGATCGTATTCGAGCCTTGGCGGGCACTGGCGTTCGAAGGCGACCTATACGTGGACGCGCACCTACTGGAGGCCTGGCTTCCGCTTCGCTTCCACTTCGACTATTCGCGCCTGGAGCTGCGCGCGGCCTCGCTCGCGAAGCTCCCGGTCGAGCTTGCCTGGGAGCGCGAGACAAGACGATCGCATCTGAACCGAGACGCTACAGCCTTCGCGCAGCCCGCTCCCGTGCGGCAGGATCGTCCGCGCTTCGTCAGCATGCCCTTTCTCGATCTGACCCTTAGCTCGGAGTACGAAGACGGCAGGCCCAGAGCGGGCTCGGGGCCCTTCGAGCGGCTTCAGATCAGCGGTGCGGGCGATCTGCTGCACATGAACGCGCGCTGGTTCGCGGCGGGCCCATGGAACGACCCGTTCGACCTGTTTCGCATTCAGTTCGATCGCTACGACCCCGGCGGCGGGCTGCTAGGCTCGCTCAAGGCGAAGAGAGTGGCGCTTGGCGATCTGTGGATCGCTGCGAGCCCCCTCGTAGCCAAGTCGCGGTTGGGACGCGGCTTCGAAATCTCAAGCTTTCCCTCGAATCGGCTGGCGGACACGACCAGAACGGACCTGGCGGGCGACGCGATGCCAGGGTGGGAGGTCGAGCTGTACCGAAACGAGCAACTGATCGACTTTCAAGTCGCAGGCCCGGACGGAACCTATCGGTTTTCGAACGTTCCGCTCGTTTTCGGCACGAACGAGTTCCTGATCGTTTCCTACGGCCCAAACGGCGAGGTCCGGGAGGAGAGAAGGCCGTTCTTCATCGGGCAAGGGCTCGGCGAGCCAGGCAAGACGAACTACAGGCTTGCGGCGATCCAACAGGACGACGACCTCTTCGCGCACCGATCCATTGGCGACGGCCGCGATCGAGGCAAGCTTCGATGGATCGCCGAGCTCGAGCACGGTCTGACTCCGACATCGGCGCTCACCGCGACGGCTGCTCGGATACCGTTTCAAGGCGAGGAGCGAACGTACACGGCGCTCGGAGTGCGAAAGTCGCTCGGCAGGGCATTTGGCGTCGTGGAGGGAATCCGAGACGACCGTGGTGGCTGGGGAATCGCCGCGAGCCTCCAAACGAGGGTCAAGTCCTCGAACCTTTCCCTTGAGGTGGGGAAGTTCGGCGGAGGCTTCGTAAGCGAGGCCGTCGGCAAGGCTCAGCGTCCGCTATCCTTCCTTGCCAAGGCGCGGCTCGATGGAAGCTACTCGGCGATACCGGGCATTCCGCTCGCGTACTCGGTCGCTCTAGCTCACGAGCTGGACTACGACGGGCGGGCGGACACGGTGCTGACGGGCAGATTCGCGACGAACCTCGGTGGCATCATTTACTCGAATTCCCTGCGATTCGGCAGACGACTGGACCAACCGGAGTCCGCGAACGGCGTGTTCGGGGTCAAGCGCAGAGTCGGCGGACTCTGGTACCGGGCGGAGCTTGGGTACTCGTTCTCCTCGCCTGCGTTGGAAACAGCCTCTCTCGCCGCCGACTGGATACAAAGCAAGTCTCTGCGGCTCCAAGCGGGGATTCGCCAGGAACTGGACTCGAAGCGAACAGTGGTATTCGCCGGGCTCAATCGACGCACGCAGAGCGGCAGTCTCGGGCTCAACCTAGAGTACGGCTCGGAGGGCGGCGTACGAGGTGGCCTGATGTTGTCCATGGGGCTGGGAAGCGATCCAAAGACCGGAAAGTGGCGGACCTCGTCCGAGTCCCAGGCGACCGCCGGACACGTGTCCGCCCGCGTGTACCGGGACCGCAACGGCTCGGGCACCTTCGACGAGGGCGACGAGCCGTTGTCGGGAGTTGCCTTTCGAGCGGGCAGGCGCAAGCTGGAAGGAAGGTCGGGAGCGGACGGCCGCGTGCTGCTCTCGGGCTTGCCGGTTGGGGAGCCCGTCGAGATAACGGTCGATTCCGCCAGCCTCGAGGATTCGACGCTAGCTCCCGTCTGCGACCCGATTGCGGTGCTGCCGCGAGCCGGCGTTGCGCTGGCGCTGGACTTCCCGATGACCCCCGTGGCAGACGTCGAAGGCACCCTATCCGTAGAACGAGACGGCCGAGGCCTCCCTCTCGCGGGAGTCGAAGTCCAGTTATGGAAGGAGGGCGGGGCGTGCGTCGCCAGGGCGATCGCAGCCTACGACGGCGTCTACCTGTTCGAAGGCGTCCGGCCCGGGAGGTACTCGCTTCGAATGAATCCGGAGTCCCTGGCAAAGTTCGAGCTCTCGGAGATCGAATCGATCGAGGTCGAAGTCAAACCGGACGGAGAGACCGTGCAGTTGCCGGACATCACCTTGACGGCCGTGCTCGAAACTCGCACGGTAACACCCGTAGCGAACTCAACGGAGCCGAAGAGCTCGGGCCCGCGCGATCCGTAGCGGGAGGGCTCAGTCTTCGCATCGGATGCGCGCGACGTTGATGTGGCCCCAGCCTCCGGTCTCGCGGTCCACGATTCTGATGCTTAAGGTCTTGCCCCTTAGGGCGGAAACATCCCAAACGACCTCGCGCATGCGTTCGCGGTTTTGTCCGCGGGCGATGTGAAGCCTTATGAAGGTCGCGGGCCGAAGATCGAAGGTCGTTCCACCAGATGGATCTTCGACGAGCTCCACGTACACGTTCTCCCCCGCCCCTCCTCCGACGAGGAGCTTGATCTTCGGCTTGGCCACAAGGAACGCGGGCGACGTGATCACGCCCGTGTACGTGTCGTCGTAGCCGCCTCTGCCGTCCTCGCAGGTTCCGATGAACGCCTCTCCGTCCGCGACTCCGAAGTCCATGCGCGTGGAGTACGTCGGCACTTCGGCGAAGTTGCCCTCGACCGTCCACCCCTTCATCCTCCAATCGGAGAAGTCGAAGGCAGGGTCTACGAGAGGAGCGGGCGGCTTGGGAAAGTGCTTCTGGCCCTCGTAGCCGCCGTCAATGAGGGACTTCCAATTGGCCCAGTTGGTTCGAGCCAATGGGTCAGTCCGATCGGTCCGATCCGCCTGATGAAGCAGCCAAGCCATCGCCGCAAGCCCCGATCCTTCGCCCCAGTCGAAGCCCGTGCGCCCGTTCTGCTGGTCGGTGCCTCCGTGGCCCGTGTTTTCGGGCTGCAGGCCCGGTGGGTAGTTCGGGTTCGGGTAGAGGCCGTTTTGCGAGTGCAGCGGATGGTTGATGAGGGTCATCGAGGCGCGGACCGCGGCGACGCCCCGCTCGAAGTAATCCCTTCGCCCGAGCGCCGCGCCGAAATCCGCGAGCGTGCAGCCGAACTGCGCCTGCCGCGCGTCCAGGTACTCGCCGTCCGAGTTCTGCACCCCGAACCCGCCAAACGTGTACGCCGCGGGCCGATAGGGCAGCGACCACACGTTCTGGTAGAGCGCCATGATGTCGAGGGCTTTGAGGGCCGCGACGCGATACTTGCTCGCCAAACCCCCTCCCCCCTCGAGGGGGAGGGCCTGTGAGCGAAGCGAACTGGGGTGGGGGGCGGCGCCCACGCCATTCGCGGCGTTACCCCCCTCCCGTTCCCCGGCGAGTCGGGGAACTCCCTCCCCCTCAAGGGGGGAGGGGAAACTTCGACCTTCCACGAGGTCCGCAGCCCTCCACAACGCTTCTGCGGTCCACTGCATGCAAAGCGTGTTCTGTGGCGGTGAGAGCGTGTGCGGGTCGTGCATCAGCACGTCGTCCAGCACACCGTTGACCTGCATGCACCCCTTGGGCGAGCAGGAAAAGAAGGTCTCGAAGTCGTAGTAACGCTGCTGGTCGACGACGTGCTCAATGAGGAACGAGGCGGCTTTCTGAGCGGCGCCATACATTCGAGCGTCAACGGAATAAAGGGATTCGACAGCAAGTGAGTCTGACCTTGCAGGTTCGCCGAGCTTTTCGGCAGTCTCCTTGATTGACTGCCGAAGGCCGCCCGGGGAGTATTTGGCCATTACGGAAGAAGACCAAGAAAGATCCCGAATCGCCATCTCCCCCAGAAACCACGCCGGCAGCGCACCCTGCGCGCTGCGGTCCAGGATCGGCACCACTGCATGCTCCTTCGTCAGCCACGTCGGGAACGAGCCGTCCGCGTTCTGGTGGCGCATCATCAGCTCCGCCATCTCACGGCATTGCCTCAGGATTTCATCGCGCCTCGGACAGTCCTCGAACTCCAGCCACCGCAGCATCCATATCCCCTTCCAAGCCATGTTGGTGAGGTCGTAATAGCATTCCTGGCGCGGCATGATCAGGCACCCGCGCCACTGCTTCTCGCGGGAAAGATAAGTTGTCGGGACTGCGCCCCGGTCCATCGGCGCGGCGAGAGCCAGGTTCAACATCTTGTCCGCTTTGTCCACCCAGTCAGCGTTGCCCAGCCTCTTGCCCCACCAGCGCAGCCCCCACGCCGAGCGAAGCTGGTTGAACCAGCATTGCCAGCTCACCCAGCCGTTCGTGAACCCCCAGCCTGCAGGGATGCCGCCGCAAACGACGCCGTCGATCACCACCTCGAACCAGCCGAGCTTGTTGTCGCCGTACGCCTCGCCGAACGCCGCCGGGTAGCAGAACTTCGCGTACTCCTCGAACGGCATCGCCTGCGGCAGAACCTTGTCGAAACTCGCCTTGCCGTACCGCTTCCAGGTGTGCTCGACCGCTTGGCGGTACGCTGCGAAAGGCTCGGCCTGAGCGTCCACGATCAGATCGTACGCAAGCACCAGCTCCTTCGGAACCTTGCGCACCATCGACTGGTCGTGGCGGTAGTAAACATGCCCGTTCAGCTGATGATCGGCGAAGCCGTAGCTCATCAGCGTCGCGTCCACGACGCCGTTCTTCGCGTCCAAGTCCAGGATCGTGGGCATCGCGCGGTTGTCTGCGAGCACGTCCAGGTCCGGCAGCATTAGCGCGGCCAGCGCCCCCTTTTGCGCGGAAATCACCGGTGCGCGAAAGTAGTGGTCTCCCACTACCTGGTCGTCCTTTGGCCTAAGGCCCGGCGAGAAAGTGGAGTCGGGCTTCCCGCCATCGCTTAGCCTCGCTCGATCGGGAAGGAACGCGTAGGAGTCCAGGAAATACTCGATCTGCAGCGCGGGCCTGGCGAACGTGGCTTGAATCCAGACCGTGAGAACCCTGCCCTTGGCGGGGATCGTAACCACTTTCTCGACTTTCACGCCCTCGTCCTCGCGCGACAGCATCAGCTGAGCGCCACCGTGGTGCGTCTGCAGAAGCGCGTGCCGGAACGCGTGCGTTGGAGCCTCGCGGAACAGCCCCGTTCCGGCCCGTTTGAGGGACGTTGGCCGCAGATCGGCGGCAGGCTTCGCCAGGAGCGGATGCGACGGAGACAAGAGCACCAGCCGCCATTTGCCTTTTTCGTCCTTGGCGAAGACCTCTTCCACCCATTCCGAAGGGTGGCCCTCACGCAGCGCGGGCTCTCCGGACGGGGCGACGCGCCGAACTCGAACCCCCACATCGCGGGCGAAGTGCTCGTACTGGGACGGAGCGGCCGCGCCCTGCGAAACGGAGGCCAGAAGCATAGCGGCGATCATGCGCCGAGTTTGACCCGAATCGCGTTTCCGTCGCGCCGGCCGATACGCTGTTCACCAGCCAATCGTAGCCGCAGGTCTTCAGCCTGCGTCCGACTGCTGCCGTTCCCCAACCAACCGAAGCCGCAGTTCTTCAGCCTGCGTCCGGCTGCTTTCACGTTGGTTGCATAATGCGCAGGCTAAAGACCTGCGGCTTCGGTTGCTCTCGGTGGGGCGCTGTGCGAACCCAACACGCACTCTAAAGCGCCAGAATCTCCATCTCCACGCCGACCACCGAGACGTCGCCCTTTTTCTCGATGTAATCCAAAACCTTGTCCAGCACGCTGTTCGCGTGGCCCGAGTCGTTCGACACGCACGCGATTCCCAGCGTCGCGCGCTGCCACAGGTCGTGGTCGTCCACTTCGGCCGCCGACACATGAAACTCGCGGCGCAGCCGCTCGAGGAGGCCGCGCACGACATGCCGCTTCTCCTTGAGAGACCCGCCCTCGCCGAGAAACAGGGTTACCTGAAGCGTTCCGACGTGCATGCCGACCTAGAGGTATTTTGCCGCAATCGGCGAGGGTGCAATGCCGGAGCGAGCGAACGTCCGGGCGCTTTCCCAAAAGCCGAAAAGATTACTTTTCTAACCGTACGCTCTCGAGTACCCGGCGAGCAAGAGACTCCTGCTTCGAATCCGCAGTGCGGAACATCGCGGAAACTTGCCACAGCCGCTCGCCCTCGCCCGCGACCAGCAGCCAAAAGCTGACCGGCGAGCCCATGTATTGGTACGTCGTCTCCAGCCACGTCGCCGGAACCCCGCTCACCTTCAGCTCGCGCGTCTTCGACTTCAATTCGGTGATGCCTTTCGTGCCCTTCAGGTTCGCGAGCGCCCCATGGATCGCGCGATCCAAGTCCACCTGTGTTTCCCCCGAGTACTCGATGAACGCGAAACGGAACACAACGCCCTGGAAGGTCAGCCTCCCCGACTGCGAGCCCTCGACCTGCTTGCGCGTGGACTCGCGAAGCGCGACCGTCGCGCGCTCCGGCTCGACCGGAAGGTCCGCGCTCATTCGCGCGCCCGGAATCGGGCGCAGCTTCCAGTCCTGTTCGGGCTGGACCTTTGCGGCCGCCGCCACAAACGCGAAATCCAGGCGCGCCGGCACGACGGCCTCGGACTCGTGCAGTCCGGCCATCCAGAGGATCGGTGCGATTGCGACGTGCAGGGGCATCGGGAATCTCGTTCGACTTGGTCTGCCTTTCTCCTTTAGGACGCCTCAAAGCCGGATACGCTATCAGGCGTTTACGGGCGTGCCCTGCAAACCCAGCGTTTCTGCGTTCTCCCGAAGCGCCTCCAACATGTTCGCGATGTGCTCCTCCAGCGGAAGGCCGATCCCTTCCGCGCCTTCGTAGACCTCTTCCCGGTGCACTCCCGCCGCGAAGAGCTTGTCCTTGAGCTTCTTCGTGACGCTTTTCACCTCCACGTCGTGGATGCTCTTGCTCGGCCGGACGTAGGTCACCGCCGCGATGAACCCTGTCAGCTCGTCGCAGGCGTAGAGGTGCTTCTCCAGGGCGGACTCGCGCGGGATGCCCAGCCGGTCGTTGTGCGAGCCGATCGCGCGGATCACCACCGGGTCCCACCCTTCGCTCTCCAGCAGCCTCATTCCCCATTCGGGATGCTCGTCGGGGTGCTCTTCGTAGTCGTAATCGTGAAGGGTTCCCACGATCCACCAGAGGTCCGCCTCCTCGTCGAGCTTCCTCGCGTACCATTCCATCGCCGCGGCGACTCCCAGGCAGTGCCGCCGCAGCGACTCGGAGTCGGTGTGCGCCCGGAGCAGCGCAAGCGCCTCTTCCCGCGTATTCGGCATGGCGGGATTCTACCGGCGCTTCGGAAAGCGGTAAAACCTTTGTCCGTGGCCAGATTCCGCGCAGCGCGCGCTTCCCTTCTCTTCGGTCTTCTGCTCGCGTCCGTCTGCAGGGCGGAGCTGCGATTCTCCGTGAGCTACTCGTCCGAGCAGTTCGTGGGCCCCTTCACGGGAAAGGTCGTCGTGTACCTCAGCAAGCGCTCCAACAGCCCCAAGAACGGCCCCAATTGGTTTCAGCCGGAGCCGATGTACGCCGCCGAGTTCAAGAACTCGCCCGCAGGCGCTCCGATGCTCGTTTCGGACGCGAACGCCGTCGGCTTTCCCGGAAAGATCGCCGACCTGCCCGCGGGCGAATACACGGTGCAGGCCGTGATCGACCGAAACCTGGGCGGACGGGCGATCGGAAGCAGCCCGGGCAACCTTTACTCGACTTCGAAGCGCGCAACCCTCGACCCGAAATCGGACCAAACGATTTCGCTCGCGTGCGACGAAGTGGTCCTGGAGCGGCCGTTTCGGGAGACGCGCACCGTGAAGGAGGCGAAGGTGCGCTCCGAGCTTCTTTCTGTCTTCTACAAGCGCGACACGTACCTGAGGGCGGCCGTATCGCTTCCGCAGGCCTACTTCGACGAGCCGAACCGCAGGTTCCCCGCGATCTACGAGATCCCCGGGTTCGGGGGCAACCACCGCATGATGAGCGGCAGGGAGGCGCGCGGCACGATGCGAGACGGCGTGCCGTTTTTGCATGTGACCCTCGACCCGGACTGTCCGACCGGCCATTCCGTTTTCGCCGACAGCGCCAACAACGGGCCGTGGGGCAAAGCCCTCACGACGGAGCTGATCCCGCATATAGAAAGTACCTTTCGCGGGATCGGGAAGCCGGGCGCGCGGTTCGTCACCGGCCACTCGAGCGGAGGCTGGTCGAGCCTGTGGCTCCAAGTCGCGTATCCGGACTTCTTCGGCGGCGTGTGGTCCACCGCTCCCGATCCCGTGGACTTCCGCGACTTCCAGCGGATCGACCTCTACAAGCCCGGCGTGAACATGTTCACGGACGAGAACGGGGAGCCGCGCCCGATCGCGCGCTTCGGAGAGCGTCCCGCGCTTTTTTATAGACAGTTCAGCGACATGGAGCGGCCGATCCGAGGCGAGCAACTAGGTTCCTTCGAGGCGGTTTTCAGCCCAATGGGCCCCGACGGGCAGCCGATGAGGCTGTGGGACCGCGACACCGGCGCCGTGGACCCGAAGGTCGCGGAGGCTTGGAAGAAGTACGACATCGGGCTGATCCTGCGCATGCGCTGGCCCGAGCTCGGCCCGAAGCTGAAGGGCAAGCTGCACGTGTACATGGGCGACAGTGACACCTTCTACTTAGAAGGCGCGGTGAAGCTCCTGCAAAGAGACCTGAAAGCTCTCGGCTCGGATGCGGCCGTGGAGATCGTCCCGGGCGACCACGGCTCGATGATGACTCGCGAGCTTCGGGAGCGCATTGACCGGGAGATGGCCGCCCGATTCCGGAGCGAGAGGCCCACCGCGAACTCCCGCTAAGTGCCGTCCGCCGGTCCGAGAGACCCCTAGAAAGACTCCCGAAGAGTCCGTCCCCCTGCCGCCTGTCACTCCCCCTCCCCCTGCCGAGCGGAGCGAGGCGAGGGGGAGGGGAAAGGGGTGGGGGTTCCGGGGCCGCCGGTCGACCCGGGCTTGCAATTCTTCGTCTGGCGTTCGTCCCGGAGACACCCATCCCCGACCCTTCCCCCTGTCCCGGCAGGCCGGGACAGGGGGAAGGGAGTCCTCTTGCCAATCTGGAGACGTAACTGCAGACGTCTCCGGGAATCGGAGCGCCCCGATGATCGGGGCTTGCGGCCGCGGGCGTCCTCGCCCCGGCCAGGTGATTCATGTAATCCGTTTTCGATGCGATTTCCCAATCGGTAACCTACGGCCATGCTCTTTCCGTGCGTTCTTGCGGCGATCGTTCTGCGGCAAGACGCCTTGCCCGCGGACTTCCGGGAGGGGCTCGCCGTCCGAGGCGTCGCCCGCACCGGGCGGATTCCGTTTCCCGCCAATCCGGTCCAGGCGGCGATCGCGGCGGGAACCTGGCGCCCGCCGAAATCGGGCGACGAGGTCGCCTTGCCGGCCGGAGAGAAGCGAAGTTGGGCGTCGCTCAGCCCGTCCGCGGACGGCTCGTTCGACTCGTCTGCCTTTAGCGGCGGATACGCCTACTTCGAGGTGCGTCGCGAGTCTCCCGAGATCGCGATTCTGGAAGCCTCCGGCCACGGATCGGTTTACGTGAACGGCGAGCCGCGAGTCGGAGATCCCTACGGTTACGGCTTCCTGAAGCTGCCTGTGGCTCTTAGACCAGGGCCGAACAGCTTTCTTTTCGGTGCTGGCAGAGGACTGTTCCGTGCCCGCCTGACGAGACCTCCCGCGCGGGCGATACTGAACCTGGCCGACCCCACCGTGCCCGATCTGATCGCCGGGCGGTCCGGCGAGGCATGGGCCGGGGTCGTAGTCCTCAACGCCAGCCTGAAGACCGCCTCCGACCTTCGCATTCGCGCGCGCCTAGGCGATGGCAGGATGATCACTTCGCCCGTAGCCTCAATACCCCCGCTCTCGATCCGCAAAGCTCCCGTGCGCTTCGCGTATCGCGCGCCGCAGGATGACGCATCCGCAGAGCTGTCCCTGGCGCTGGCCGGCCCCGAAGGGCTTCTCGACTTTCAAAAGGCAAGCCTTCGCGTTCGAACGCCGAGGCAGACTCGAAAGGCCACCTTCCTAAGCGCGATCGACGGCAGCGTTCAGTACTACGCGGTCCACCCGGCCCAAGAGGACGGGCCCGGTAGAGCGCTGATCCTCTCGACGCACGGCGCGGGCGTGGAGGCGATCGGACAGGCGGACGCTTATGGCCCCAAGGATTGGGCGCACCTCGTCGCTCCGACGAACCGCCGGCCGTTCGGTTTCGACTGGGAGGACTGGGGCCGGGAGGACGCGATGGAAGTCCTCGAGATCGCGCAGAGAAGCCTTAGGACCGACCCGATGAAAACCTACCTCACGGGCCATTCGATGGGCGGCCACGGGGCATGGTATCTCGGATTGACGCACCCCGACCGATTCGCGGCGGTCGGGCCGAGCGCCGGATGGGTGAGCTTCTTCAGCTACGGCGGGGCGCAGCGGCCCGAAGACTCCGAACCGATCTCCGAAGTATTCCGTCGCACGACGAACCCAAGCGACACGCTGTCGCTCGCATCGAACGCCCGCATGTCGAAGTTTTACGTTCTGCACGGCGAGCGGGACGACAACGTACCCGTGCGAGAGTCCCGCGCGATGCGTGATGCCCTCGCTGGGGTGAAAGCAGATTTCCAGTACCACGAGCAGCCGGGGGCGGGGCACTGGTGGGACGACGACCCGGCGCCCGGCGCGGCGTGCGTCGACTGGCCGCCGATGATGAGCCTTTTCCGGGAGTCGCGGCTTTCGACGCCCTCCGCAACGAACGTCGTGGAGTTCGCGACGTTCCATCCGGCGATCTCCGGCTCTTACTCCTGGATGAGAATCGAAAAGCAAGCGCGCCCGCTGGAGCTGTCTAAGGTTCGTTTCGAGAGGACGCCGGGCGGAGTGAAGGGCGAAACGGTCAACGTCGTCCGGCTGGCGCTGTTTCCCAGCGCGTTCGACGGCGTTTCGCCGCCGTTTCTGGTGGACTTGGACGGGAGGCGCTTGTCCCTATCGCGGCGGCCCGGTGACGGATTTGCTGCTGTCTTCGTGCGACGAGACGGCGTGTGGGACTTCGCGGGCGAATCCCGAGCGGAGGAGCGCGGCGGCGTTCGGCATCTTTTTAAGCAGGCCTTTCGTAACTTCGCCGTGCTGGTTTACGGCACGGCCGGCACGCCGGAGGAGAACTCCTGGTCTTTGGCAAAGGCGCGATTCGACGCGGAGACCTTCGCGTATCGCGGGAACGGCGCGTTCCGGGTTGTCTCGGACCGCGAGGCCTTCGCGCGAGGCCTGCTTCGGGGGGACAACAACGTCGTGCTGTACGGAAACGCCGACTCGAACTCGGCGTGGCGCGAGGCGTTTCGAGGCTGCCCGATCGCGGTACGGCGCGGCATCGTGAGGATCGGAAGCCGCGAGCTTCGCGGGCGCGACCTGGGCTGTCTCTTTTCGTTCCCGAGGTCGAACGGATCGATCGCGGCGGCGGTGTGCGGCTCCGGGCTGACGGGCATGCGCCTTTCCGATCGCCTTCCCTACTTCGTGTCCGGAGTCCAGTACCCGGATTGGTGCGTATTCGGGCCGGAGGTTCTGACGAATGGCCTGCTGGGAGTTCTCGCCGCCGGCTTCTGGGACGACAGCGGGCGCTTGTCGGCATCCGACTCCGCATGGAGATAGGTGTCGGCCCCGAATCGCCCGGCTGAGAGGATTCCGGGCCGCTCAGCTCTTCAACAGCCCGCGCAGGACGTACCGCAGGATCCCGCCATGAAGGTAGTACTGAACCTCTTGCGGCGCATCCAGGCGAACGGTCACGCGGAACTCCTTCGCAGCGCCGTCGCCGGTCCTTGCGAGCATCGTTAGGGTCTTGCCGCCCGCGAATCCCGCGGCGAGCGCGTCCGATAGTCCGATGAGGTCGAACTCTTCGACGCCGGTGAGCCCGAGGCTGTCCGCGCTTTCGCCCGGCTGAAACTGCAAGGGCAGCACCCCCATCCCGATCAAATTCGAACGGTGAATCCGCTCCAGGCTCTCCGCGAGCACTGCCTTCACTCCCAAAAGCGCGACGCCCTTAGCCGCCCAGTCGCGGCTGGAGCCGGAGCCGTACTCCTTCCCGGCCACCACGATCAGAGGCGTGCCTTCGGCCTGGTAGCGCATCGCCGCATCGTAGATAGTCGTGACCTCGCCGCTCGGAAGGTGCGTCGTGAACCCGCCCTCGGTCTCCGGAGCGAGCCGGTTGCGCAGGCGAACGTTTGCGAAAGTGCCGCGAATCATTACCTCGTGGTTGCCGCGACGCGAGCCGTACGAGTTGAACAGCTCTGGCGTCACGCCGCGCTCCATCAGGTACTGCCCCGCGGGCGATGCGGCCTTGATGCTTCCCGCGGGCGAGATGTGGTCGGTCGTGATGCTGTCGCCCAGAAGCGCCAGCACGCGCATACCCGAGAGGTCTTCCACTTTCACGGGAGCCTCCGCTCGCATGTCGTCGAAAAACGGCGCTTTGCGAATATACGTCGAGTCCTCTTGCCAGGCGTACCGCTCCGACTCCGGCAGGTCGAGCGACTCCCACTTCTCATCGCCCTGGAAGACCTCTGCGTAGTTCTTGCGGAACATGTCGGACACGACGCAGTCGGCGACGGTCTCGGCGACCTCCTTTTGGCTCGGCCACACGTCGCGCAGGAACACCTCTCTACCCTCCGCATCGACGCCGAGCGGCTCCGAGGTCATGTCGATATCGATCGTGCCCGCGAGCGCGTACGCCACGACGAGCGGGGGCGACGCCAGGTAATTCGCCTTGACGTCCGGGTTGATGCGTCCCTCGAAGTTGCGGTTGCCAGAGAGCACAGAGACGACCGCGAGGTCCCTTTCGCGCACCTGGGCGGCGATCTCGTCCGGTAGCGGCCCGGAGTTCCCGATACAAGTCGTGCAGCCGTAGCCGACTACGTTGAATCGCAGCCTTTCGAGGCAGTTCAGCAAGCCCGAACGCTCCAGGTAGCTCGTGACGACGCGCGAGCCGGGCGCCATGCTCGTCTTGACCCACGGCTTTACATCCAGCCCGCGTTCGAGGGCCTTCTTCGCGACTAGCCCCGCGGCCACCATGACCGACGGGTTCGACGTGTTCGTGCAGCTGGTGATCGCCGCGATCACGACGTCGCCGTCTTTCAGGCCGTGGCCAGGGTTGTCCTTTTCGGCGACCGCGACGCCTCCCTCGCTGACCATCCGAGAGGCTTCCGCCCTTGCCGTCGGCGCGGGCTTTGCGCGGGCGCCGCCGCCGGGGGGGAAGGAGTCCCAAAAGGAGCGCCGCGCGTGCGTAAGCGGAACCCTATCGTGCGGCCGCCTCGGGCCCGCCATGCTCGGCTCCACGTCCGTCAAGTCGAGCTCGAGCACGTCCGTGAACTCCGGCTCCGGCGAGTCAGGAGAGTGGAACATCCCCTGTTCCCGCATGTACGCCTCTATCAGGCGGACCTGGTGCTCAGGCCTTCCCGTCAATCGCAGATAGTGGAGCGTGGTCTCGTCCACGGGGAACAGCCCGCAGGTCGCTCCGTACTCGGGCGCCATGTTCCCGATGGTCGCGCGGTCCGCGACCGGCAGCGACGCGATGCCGGGACCGAAGAACTCCACGAACTTGCCCACTACGCCCTTGGCTCGGAGCATTTGAGTCACGGTCAAAACGAGATCCGTCGCCGTCGAGCCTTCGCGGAGGCCTCCCTTCAACCGAAATCCCACGACCTGAGGAATGAGCATGCTCACCGGCTGGCCGAGCATCGCCGCCTCCGCTTCGATGCCGCCGACGCCCCATCCGAGCACGCCCAAGCCGTTGATCATCGTCGTGTGGGAATCGGTGCCGACCAAGGTATCGGGAAACGCGAGAACAGCTCCTTCTTCTTCCAGACCCGAATCGGCCGCCGGGCGGGCATCCGGCCGGGACTCGCACACCACCCGAGCCAAATACTCCAGGTTCACCTGGTGCACAATGCCCGTGTTCGGCGGCACGACCTTGAAGTTTCCGAGCGCCTTCTGGCCCCACTTGAGAAACCGGTACCGCTCCTCGTTCCGGCCGTACTCCATGTCCCGGTTGATCTGGATCGCCGCCTCGCTCCCGTACGCGTCCACCTGCACGGAATGGTCGATCACCAGCTCCACCGGCTGCAGCGGATCGATCTTCTTCGGGTCCCCTCCGAGAGCGACCATCGCGTCGCGCATGGATGCCAAGTCCACCACGCACGGAACTCCGGTGAAGTCCTGGAGAAGGGTCCTTGCGGGTGAGAACGCGATCTCGCGGTCGGGCTCCGCCATCGGATCCCAGCGGGCGAGCGCCGCGATGTCGTCCGCGGATACGGCCTTGCCGTCCTCGTTGCGAAGAAGGTTCTCCAGAAGTACCCGAAGCGAGAACGGCAAGCGCCCGATTCGATGCCCATGATCCTCCAGTGCCGACAGGCGATAAAACGCGTAAGACCGATCGTCGACCTGGAAAGTGGACCTGGATCCGAATGTATTCATGGCCGAGGGCTCCCGGCGGCCGCGCTGGAGTCGGGTTTCGCCTTAATCGGGATTATCGGGCCGTACGGGGATCTACAAGTGAAATATACCTGCGCGTCTTTCCTACGGACATGCCCTTTGGAGCGTAGAATCTAGGACGATGACCTTCGCAACGATTCCGGAGGCGCTCGAAACGCTGCGCTCGGGCGGGATGGCCGTCGTCGTGGACGACCCCGACCGCGAGAACGAAGGCGATCTCATCGTCGCCGGCGAGAAGTGCACGCCCCAGGCCGTCAACTTCATGATCAAGCAGGGCGGCGGAGTGGTGTTCGTCGCAACCACGCCGGAAAGGCTCGCCGAGCTGCAGATTCCCATGATGACCAAGCTCAATACGGCGCGTCGGGGCACAGCGATGGGCGAGATGGTAGACGCCGCGCACGGAACGACGACCGGAGTCTCGGCGTTCGACCGGGCGAAAACGGTGGAAGTGTTTTGCGATCCCGACGCCGCGCCGGCGGACCTTCTGCGGCCGGGCCACGTGATCCCTTTGCGAGCGGAGCCGGGCGGAGTTCTAAAGCGAGCCGGCCACACCGAGGCCGCCGTGGACCTCTGCGTTCTGGCCGATCTGAAGCCGGTCGCGGTCGGCTGCGAGATCCTTGCGGAGGACGGAAGGATGCTCCGTCTAGACGGGCTCATGAAGTTTGCCGAAAGGCACGAGCTGAAGATCATCACCATCGCGGACCTGATCGCGTTTCGAAGGCGGAACGAGAAGCTCGTCAACCTCGCGGCCGGTCCCATCGACTTTCCCACGAGGTTCGGAGACTTTCGGCTCTTCGCCTACGAGACCATCGTGGAGAACCAGCCGTACTTGGCCGTCGTGAAGGGAGACGTGCGGACCGACGAGCCCGTGCTCGTTCGGATGCACTCGAGCTGCCTAACCGGAGACCTTCTGGGCTCTTTGCGATGCGATTGCGGGGATCAGCTGACGATGGCTCTGGAGCGGATCGAGCGGGAAGGCCGCGGCGCGGTGGTTTACATCCCTCACGAAGGTCGAGGCATCGGGCTGATCAACAAGCTGAAGGCGTACGAGCTGCAGGACGACGGGATGGACACGGTCGAGGCGAACCAGGCGCTGGGCTTTCAGGCGGACCTCCGAGATTACGGGCTCGGAGCTCAAGTACTGGTCGATCTCGGCATTCGCAAGCTTCGCTTGATGACGAACAACCCCTCCAAGGTTGCGGGGCTGCAGGGGTATGGCCTGGAAATCGTCGAGCACGTGCCCCTGGTCGCGGAGCTGACAGGCTCGCGTCAGAAGTACATGTCCACCAAGCGCGACAAGCTAGGGCATCGAATTCCTTAAGCGATCCCTGCTGCCCCGGGTCAATCTGGGTTGGGGCCGAGTGTTTTTTTCTCGCAGGGCTCGCAGAGAACGCAAGAACGCCCCGCGTTCCCTGCGGGCTCCGCGTGAAACTCCGGGGCACCACTGAGGTTTCCTTTTCTCGCAGAGCTCGCAAAGAACGCAAGGACAGCCCGCGTTCCCTGCGGGCTCCGCGTGAAACTCTGGGGCACCACTGAGGTTTCCTTTTCTCGCAGAGCTCGCAAAGAACGCAAGGACAGCCCGCGTTCCCTGCGGGCTCCGCGTGAAACTCCGGGGCACCACTGAGGTTTCCTTTTCTCGCAGGGCTCGCAGAGAACGCAAGAACGCCCCGCCTTCCCT
>Ga0187892_10003664_pt1 | contig 27548 bp, 31 predicted proteins | sample MA1701073metaG_FD_139345 | JGI IMG/M metagenome (GOLD analysis project Ga0187892, IMG submission 139345) | Bio-ooze microbial communities from a basaltic lava cave in the Kipuka Kanohina Cave System on the Island of Hawaii, USA - MA170107-3 metaG ... | reverse complement strand
TTTCCGATCATCATCACTCTGTCCTCTCTGACCATCCAGCCCTCCCTGTGAGAGCCGGCAGTCTATCAGCGACGAGGACATTTCTACTTTGGTCAAACCGGACATTATCAAGTTGGGATTACACTCTAATAGGGAGCGAGGCGCGGGGTACGGGGTACGGGGTGCGACGGGGAGAGGGGCGAGGGGGTACCCGCCTTCGCTAATGGCTTCGGCGCGTGACGGGTGACGCGTGAAGCGTATCTCGTTCCGGCCATCAGCCATAAGCCATTTGCCATAAGCTCTTTGCTGTCAGCCATCAGCTCTTGGCTCTCAGCTAGGGGGTGCCGGCGTACACGCCGACGGTTGCAAGAAGGTTGTAAGACGCGTGGAGGACTATGGCTGGTGCAAGCGAGTTGGTTTTAATCCGAGCATACAAAGCCGCCAGTGCGAGGGTGGTGATCGCCAGCAAGGCTGGCCAATAGCCAGAGATTTCCAACGCGTGGAGTGCCACGAAGACGACCGTGACGATGAGTCCCGAGACGTAGGGCCCCCAGGAGCGTGAAAACCCGGCAAACAGGACTCCCCGAAACACGAACTCTTCGACGGGTGGGGCCACGAGAAGAGCCAAGAGCACCCAGATGTGGCGAGGCCAGCCGCCCATCATCACGGCGCTGTGCAGGGGGCCCTTTAGTTGATCCGGCGCAGGCGGAAAGGTGACCGCGAGTGTCAGGTAGACAACTGAGAGGCCGAATCCGAGCAACATTCCGATGGTCATGTAGCGCATCGGCGCCGGTGACCACCCGATTGGTGACAGGGCTCCTGACCTCAACAATCCGGGAAGGCTGCGCCTCGTCATGCGAAGCACCACCAGTCCGGCCACCAGCATGCTGGCGAGAGCGGCTGGGACTGTGACGAACCTCGTCGCCTCAGTTACAACGCCAGGACTCGCACTTCCTCGATAGAGCGCAAAAACGACCCCGCCGAAGAAACCCACCGCCAGAGCGACACCTAATTGAACCACGAGGAAGGTCACGAGGATCAAGAACGCGCGCTTGGCACCAAGCTCAGGGGGTAGTTTTGACGGCGCACCTGGCGGCTGTGGCTCTAAGCTCGATGGTGTCGAGATATCATTTCCCACGGTCACTGGATACCAGCATTACGTCCAATATTCTGCCTCGCGGTAAATTCTAGACCTGCTTCCAGATCGGTGCGAGGAATTTCGTAAAAGGAATCAGCAAGCGTGATCCGTGAAGGGTGACGAGCGCCCGCCGGTCGCGGGAACTCGGAGTTATCCAGAAGGATACGTGGGTATTACTAAGGATACGAACTGGCAATTGGCCGGCGCAGCCTCAGAAGATCGCAACCGATTGAATTATAAATATTTATATGACGTCGAGCAATTGGCACGTTAGTTGACTACACCACCAAACCAGAATCATGAAATGCAAGTAGTGCAAGAGTCGGTAGGCTAGACGTCCGCAACAAGAGAGCGAAATATGAAGTTCGTCGCAATACTGGTGGCAGCCGCCTTCATAACGCTGGCAGCGGTCAGCACGACGGCCCAGTCCACCGATCCTAATATCGACCCCGCCCTGGCCGGCATCACGGTAAAGTACGTCAGAGTGAAGCTGACCGGCTACTGCCCCGAGCCCCCGTGCGTGTCGGGATACTATGCCCAGTTCAGAACGACTGCGTCCGGGAAACCGGTCGAGAAGGGCCACTGCGCCTCAGACTGGAAGATCTACGGCCGCGGATCTGTGTTCCTCGTACCTGGCTACGGGCCTTGCGTCGTTGAAGACACGGGGAACCTGGTGGAGGGCGAGCACCTCGACCTGTTCTTCGAGACCTACGAAGAGGCTGCTGCCTTCGGTTACAAGAAGCAAGCGCAGGTGGCCTTGGTCAAATACGAAAAGCCGTGCGTCGGCAGACCCAGTCGGTGTGCCTTCAGATTCGAAGGCGATACCGTTGGGTATAAGAGATAGTGAGGAAATCCTGACTCGGTCGTCACGTGCAAACAGGCGGTGACCTGCTTCCCCGCTAGGGGCCCCTCCTTCTGGAACCGCTTCTTGATCAGGCGCAGCACGGGCGTGCTGGCCTCGGCCCACTCGATCTTCAGCCGCCCCTGGTCGGCTGATCCGATGTCTTTCAGGTCGTAACCCACTGAACCTCCGTGAAGCGTGACGCGTGACGCGTGAGGCGTATTTCGTCGCTCGTGAAGTGTATCTTGTCAGAGTGTTCGCAAGATACGAGATACCAGATACTAGATACGAACGACGAGTGATGCAGTTATCCGGAAAGATACGGGAGTATTACTAAGGATACGAACTGGTAAGTGCTCGGCACAGGCTCAGAACTTCGTAAAGTATTGAATTGTATAGATATTTATGGCGTCAATCAATTGGCACGTTAGTTGATTACCCCACCAAATTAGAATCATGAAATGCAAAGCGACAAGATCAAATGCACGACGAACTGATCAAAGCTTCTCACAATCTATGGCGGTCGCGGACCACAGGCGGTGCACGATGAGGAAACAAATTTTCGCAGGCACCTGGGGTCTCTTTGGGCTTCTTCTCTTCCTGACCGCTTGCGCAAGCAACGTCAGAAGCGTCTCTGAATTCAAATCAGGTACGTTGCTTCCACCGACCGAGGGCCTGTTGTCCGGGACGATTCGATGGCAGCAAGGCAATACGGGGATTGCCTTGGGCGGGGGGTTCTTGGGCACCAGAGCGAGTGTTCACTTCCGAGATATCACCACGGATCAAGTCTATACCTATGCCCTGGAGGGGCCCCATTTCGTCTGACACTTCCTCCGGGGCAATATCAATTGCAGTCTGTGCATCTCTTCAATGCGGGAGGCATAAACAGGTCAACAGGGGCTACCATGGCCCCGTTGCTCATGAACCTCATTACCCTTCCCCTTGGCGTGCTCACGATTCCGAGCCCTAAGATCAGTGTATCGGTTAACCCCTCCTTGTCCCCTTTTGTTGTCCATCAGGGCGAAGCGTTGTATGTGGGTACCATCGTCATCGAGATTCCTGATCCGATACCGTTTGGCGGTTTCCGATCACAGATCAAGGTTGTAAACGAAGAAGATCAACATCTGGCAGGATTCCAGCAGGAATTCCCTGGAATCGAGCGAGTAGCGACCCGACTTCTCGGGCACCCGTGCGCAAACGGCGTCCCCCATCCATATTCTTGCCGAGCGGATAACAAGCCCCAGTGAACCCAACCACGCCCTCCGCTGCTCAGCTCCCGCCGTCCGGAGGAATTCGCCCCGCGGGCCGGTGACCCCTCACTCACGGGTCCGTTTCTTCGCGGCCACCTCAGCCTGCCCCCGGCCTGTTACTCTGACCCTCCTCGTGAGTTGACAAAGAGGTTTGCATATGCAAGTATACAGGCGTGTATGAAATCCGGTTCGCCGAGGATGTGGAGACCGATCTGAAGAAGCTCTCGGCGTACCACCGCAGAACAGTACTGGACGCGATCGAGCGTCAGCTGCGCTCCGAGCCGACCACCTCGACACGGAACCGCAAACCGTTGGCGAGCCTGATCCCTCCCTGGACCGCGGAGCCCCCCATCTGGGAGCTCAGGGTCGGGGAGTACCGAGTATTCTACGACATTTCCGAAGAGGAGCCTGTCGTGATCGTCCGCGCCATCCGGAAGAAGCCCCGCGGCAAGACTACGGAGGAGATTCTATGAAGACCGTGACCGTCCGAGATTTGCAGAAGAAAGTCAAAGAATGCGTGGACGACGCCCAGCAAGACCGAGTCGTCATCACGCGACATGGGAAGCCAGCAGCCGTGCTCGTCGGCGTGGAGGACCAGGATTGGGAAACCGTCGTCCTCCAGACCGACCCGACGTTTTGGAAGCTGATCCGCGCCCGCAGAAAACAACCGACTTTGTCTCTTGCCCAACTGAAGTCACGCCTGAAGATGAAGAGGTAGCGTCAGCTCCCCCTTCAGGAAGATCTGTACTCTGCATGTCTTTTCCAGCCCCTCACCAGCCTGCCGCCGCTCCACGCCCGCCGTCCAGAGGCGTTCGCCTCGCAGGCCAGTGAGCGCTAACCCAGGTGTCTGATCGGTCGGATTCACCTCACGTCTATCCCTTGACCTGGCGTCGGGATGGGAAGATAATTGCAACAGAAGTGAGGATGAGACAGTGAGCCCGAAGCTACAAGAGGAACTGCTTCAGCAGATGGCTCGGCTACCTGAGGAGCAGCAGAAGCAGGTCTTGGCATTCGTCAAAGGCCTTGTGCCTGCTGCCGGAGGGGTTGCTGGTAAAGACTTATTGAAGTTCTCAGGCGCCATCGGCCAGGCTGACTTGCGCGTGATGACCGAGGCAATTGAGGAGGGGTGCGAGAGGATAGACCGGAGTGAGTGGTAGCATCCTCCTGGACACCAACATTGTCATTGGTCTGTTCGCCAGTGACCCAGCCGTTCTTGTCCGTCTCTCCAAAACTGATCACGTCTTCATTCCCAGCATTGTCATAGGCGAACTGTATTTCGGGGCCTACAAGTCTGCCCATCCAGATCAAAACGTTCGCCGTGTGGATGAATTCGTAGCGACCAGTGCGATTGTGGCCTGTGACGCGGTGACGGCAGCACACTATGGCCGAATCAAAAAGGCCTTGCGGGAGAAGGGGAGACCGTTGCCTGAGAACGATATCTGGATCGCAGCGCTGGCACAACAGCACAACCTGACAGTGGCCTCACGGGATCAACACTTCAAAGAGATCGAGGATCTCCCAGTCGAAATGTGGTGAAGGTGCCAGCAAAGCGCTACGCTTGCCTCACACCGCAACATTCGATACCACGACAGAGCGACTAGCCTCTCTGCCCCCCGCCGCGCGCCCCGCCTCGCGATGTGTGATGGCAAGACCTGGCCCTCAACGGGACCCTGGTCGAGACGGGTGACGCCTTCAATTCGACCCGCCCGCCACCCCCGCGGCTTTCTTGACAGGCCGCGGCGATAGTCTGTACAATTTTGTCATACAGAGGAGCCACCATGAAGATGTCTCGGGATACCGTCAACTCGGGATGCTCAAAAAGGTTAGCCAACAAGGCCGCATAAAAAGAAAAACGCCACTTGGGGCATGATCTCTTCCGTCTATTCTCTCTCCCTAGGCTTAAGAAACAGCAGCTGGCAAACAGTCCGAGCGAACATTCGCCGAATGCACAGGATATTTCCGGACCTCCGCACCCCGATGGATTTCCTTGCAGTGCATAGGACTCACTCCATCTTGAATTTGTAGGTACTGGTTGCTATTTGTTTCCCAGTTCGCCCGTCGTGGTAGGAGAGCATTATGCGCCCATCGCCGCCCTTCATTGCTACGCACTGGACCATGGTGTCGAGATTCTCTTTCGCATGGAGGGGGAGTTCATGCCACGCTGGCCCCACATAGATTTGCAACTTTCTCACCTCGGTGAGGAGGCCAGAGGCAAAGGCTCTGTCCACGATCTTCTCAGCGGCAGGCAGATCACAGGAGGGAGAGGATGGCTTATTTGACTCCGACGACGAAGACGGCGGTGAAGACGAAGGCGACTGACGCGAGGGGTCCGATGTGGAAATGGACCAGATGAACAAGATGAGTATGCCGACGATTATCGGGCCCCAGATCCGGAGGCGACGTTGCTCCCTTGCTTGCTTGGCAGCGAGTCCCGCCGCTTTATCCACGGCTTGCCGTTCGGCCTGCACCCGTGCCTGTGCCTCTACACGGGCCTTCTCTTCCAAGTAAATCCGGTGTTTCTCCTCAGGGGTGAGTTCCACTGCAGCACCTCCGCGGCAGACAGTAATGTGGATAGGTTACTTGTTTGTGGAGGAGAACCATCTTAACGCAGAACGCTCGAAATGGATATTCACAATAGTGGCCAGATACTCCCAATCTCTAAGAATCGCGTACAACACCGCTAACGAAAAAGGCCACTAGAAGCGTGGCCTTTTTCGTCTACCTCCTCTCACTCTGGACGAGTCGTTGAACAACTCCATTGCACCAGCGGGCTGGGAGGCTCTTGGAGCGGGCATCCGAATTAAAAGGAGGACCGGCACCGAAGCAGGCAGTCCGCCCTTCGTCAGGTGGGCTCGCTATCTGCTCGCTCTCAGTAAATATCAGTAAATATTAGAGCCCGCTGGCTTTCACCAGCGGGCTCACCAATCTCCCGGGAGCATCCAATCCTCAGTTAACGCCGAAAGTCCTCTGGGCTATACACGGTGATCGTCGCGGGAGGTGCAGGGTGATAGATTCGAAGATCGACAGGAGCATTTGTCCCAGGGTCTGGCGGCCGCATGGTCGAATAGGCCCAAGCCCCTACAAGCAATGGCAGAAGCACCAGGACTACGGCCCGGGCAGCGCGCAGTGCCCTAGTCTGACCGTTCACAACTGCGATGATCGGCCGGCGAAAATCCTCCCAGTAAGCCTCGTTTGAAGAGACCCAGCCCCAGATTCCAAAGGCGGAAACTACGAGGTATGTGGCCAACACGCTGAATGGAAGCGGCGGATACAGGCGGTAACGGAGATACAAGAACAAGACTGCAAAGGCAGTCGTTGCTTGAAGCAGCTTGTTCAAGCGATAGCCACGTCGCTGCAACAAATACGTGGCCAACGTTAAAACAGCGAACAGGACAGCGAGTTCAACCACGAACTGCACCGGCATCATCCCTTCCACGAGAGGTAGAAATCGCATGGCTGCCTCCTGCGGTTTAGGGTTTACCTTGGTGTTGATTTTATTCTACCTCTCGTCGAGTGCCTGCTACAACAGACCTACAACTGAAAGGGACGGGCACTGAGACTTCTACTTTGACTCTCCTTTCTCCATGACGGCTTGCTGCAGTCCCAACTGCACGCAACTAAATTGAATTCACTGAATCGGGGTAGCGGGTGAAATGACATCAAAGGCAAGTCATAATGATGGCCCCCTCACCCTAGCCCTCTCCCTCCAGGGGAGAGGGAAAACGAGTGAGCAGAGACGGGCGGTCAGGCGGTTACTCTCGGAGACTCATCTGAAGCGGCGGGGTCCACACTAGCGTGGATATGATGAAGCCGGAATTGAGCTCGCCGTCACTCTCCCTCCCCCTGGCCTCGGCTGAACTGGACTTGATCAGGCTATGCAAGCGGGATCGTCGGGCCTGCGTCGCGAATCGCGGAGGCGAGGGCACCGGGACTTAGCGAGCAGAGGCGGTCCTCCGAAGCCGGATGGCGAAGGAGGACGGTGAGGACTGTTTGAAGTTCGGTTCAGCGGAGCTTGAACCGAACGAGTTCCGCAACCGAGCAGATGCGATGCTTAGTGCGGTCGAGCCGGAGCGCCTGAGCAGGGCAGGCCCGACGATCCCGCTACGTTCCCATCTCCCAACTGGCCAAATACTTCTCCTGTTCCTTCGTCAGCCGATCCACCTTTATTCCCATGCCCGCCAGCTTCAGCCGCGCAATCTCCTTATCGATCGCCGGCGGCACCGGATAGACCTTCCTCTCCAGCTTCTTGTGGTATTTCACGAGGTACTCCGCCGAGAGTGCCTGGTTCGCAAAGCTCATGTCCATCACCGAGGAGGGATGTCCTTCCGCCAGGGCCAGGTTCACCAACCGTCCTTCCCCCAGCAGGCTCACGCGCCCGCCAGTTTTCAGCGTGAACTCCTCCACGCCGGGCCGAATCATGCGGCGCTTCTGCGCCAGCTTCTCTAAGGCCGGGATGTCCAGCTCAACATTGAAATGACCGGAGTTGCAGACGATCGCCCCATCCTTCATTTTCTGGAAGTGCTCCCCACGGATGACCTTCAGATTCCCGGTGACCGTGATGAAGAAATCGCCGATCGTGGCCGCCTCTTCCATCGTCATCACCCGGAACCCGTCCATCGCGGCCTCCAGCGCCTTGACCGGATCGATCTCCGTCACCACCACGTCCGCCCCCATCCCCTTCGCCCGCATCGCGATCCCGCGCCCGCACCAGCCGTACCCGGCCACCACGACCGTGGAGCCGCAGACGAGCCGGTTGGTGCCGCGCACGATCCCGTCCATCGTGGACTGGCCGGTGCCGTACCGGTTGTCGAACAGGTGCTTGGTATCGGCGTCGTTGACCGAGATGACGGGGAACTTGAGGACGCCCCGCTCCGCCATGCTGCGTAGCCGGATGACTCCGGTCGTGGTCTCCTCCGTGCCGCCGAGCACGTACTTCAGGAGATCTTTCCGTTTGGCGTGCAGGGTGGAAACCACGTCCGCTCCGTCGTCCATCGTGATCTGTGGCTGGTGCGCGATCGCCGACTCGATATGCCGGTAATAGGTCTGATTATCCTCGCCCTTGATCGCGAACACCGCGATGCCGTCATGCTGCACCAGGGAGGCCGCCACGTCGTCCTGCGTGCTGAGCGGGTTGGAGGCGCAGAGCCGGACATCCGCCCCGCCGGCCTGGAGCGTCTTGACGAGGTTGGCCGTCTCGGTCGTCACGTGCAAACAGGCGGTGACCCGCTTCCCTGCCAGAGGCCGCTCCTTCTGGAACCGCTTCTTGATCAGGCGCAGCACGGGCATGCTGGACTCGGCCCACTCGATCTTCAGCCGCCCCTGGTCGGCTGATCCGATGTCTTTCACGTCGTAATCCACGATGACCTCCGAAGAGCTGATGGCTAATGGCTGATGGCGTATGGCCTGCCCCGAGCCAGGTCGAGGGGAGGACTGAGTGCTGAGGTAGAAAAAAGGGGACGGCGAACCAGTCCGTCCCCTCCATGTCACCTCAGCCCAATTCGGTTATAGGCCGGAGTCGCGCCGCAGGACCTTCGCCTTGTCGGTCTTTTCCCAGGTGAACTCCGGTTCGCTGCGACCGAAGTGGCCGTAGGACGCCGTTTTTTTGAAAATGGGGCGCCGGAGCTTGAGATGCTCGATGATGGCGCGCGGGGTGAGCGGGAAGTGCTTGCGCACCAGCTTGTCGAGGAGCTCCACCGGAACCTTTTCAGTATTTTTCGTATCGATCAGGATGGACACGGGATCGGCGACGCCGATCGCGTAGGCCAACTGGATCTCGCACTTGTCGGCCAGGCCGGCCGCCACGACGTTCTTGGCGATGTAGCGGGCCATATAGGATGCCGACCGGTCCACCTTGCTGGGGTCCTTGCCGGAGAACGCCCCGCCGCCGTGGCTGCCCACGCCACCGTAAGTGTCCACGATGATCTTGCGGCCGGTTAACCCTGTGTCCCCCATCGGGCCTCCGACCACGAATCGGCCGGTCGGGTTAATATAATGTTTGACGCTGGTTGGATCGTAGAGACCCTTGGGCATGACCGGCTTGATCACGTGTTCGAGTACGTCTTTCTCGATCTGCTTGCTGGTGACCTCCGGGCTGTGCTGGGTGGAGACCACGATCGTATCAATGCGGACGGGCTTCCAGTTGCGGTACTCGACCGTGACCTGGGACTTCCCGTCCGGCCTGATCCACGGGAGGACTTTCTTTTTTCGGAGCTCTGCTAATCGTCGGGTCAGGCGATGGGCCAGGACGATCGGCATCGGCATCAATTCCTCGGTATCGTTCGTGGCATAGCCAAACATGAGGCCCTGATCGCCGGCCCCTCCGGAATCCACCCCTTGCGCGATATCGGGGGACTGTTGATGGATGGAGGTGAGCACCGAACAGGTGCGGAAGTCAAACCCCCAGGACGCGTCCGTGTAACCGACATCCCGAATGACCTCCCGGATGATGTCTGGGATCTCCACGTAGGCCTTCGTGGAGATCTCTCCGGCCACGAAGGCGATCCCGGTGGTCAGGATCGTCTCACAGGCGACGCGGCAGTGCTTGTCCTGGGCGATGATGGCGTCCAGGATGCCGTCCGAGATCTGATCGGCGATCTTGTCCGGGTGGCCTTCGGTGACTGACTCGGACGTAAACAGGAAATTGTTTCGGATCATGGCTGCCTCTATTACAAGTTTGGTTGGGGAGACCTTTCCGTGGAGGGAATCGTTGTACGGCCCAGCCGCTTAAGCCCCTCGTTCATAACTCATAAGTGGTGATTTGTCAATGCTAAATCCAGCCCCGACCATTTTGACTCAACTCGGAGCGCGTGCTATAGTCCGCGCCCGACTTCACGCAAACCTGTCCGCGCAACTGCTATGATGCCCTTCCTGGTCATGTGGATCCATCTGATCGCCGTCGTCACCTGGATCGGCGGCCTGCTCTTCGTCCCGCTGGTGCTCAAGCCGGCCCTCCGAGGGCTGACCCCTGAATCACAACAGGCGCAGGTGCTGAGCCGAGTCGGCCTTCGATTCCGGACCATTGCGTGGGTCAGCCTCATCACGCTGATTCTCACGGGGGCCTTCAATATGCTCTATGAAGGCGGTTCGGCCCGGCTCGAATCCACCTGGGGGGCGGTCCTCATGCTCAAATTACTCCTCGTGGCGATTGCCGTGGGCCTGACCCTGGTCCATGATTTCATCCTGGAGCCCTATACAGTCACTTCCGGCAAGACCCTCCCGCAGGCAGCGACCGGGGCGGTGGGACCGAGCAGCCAAGTGGCCGCCACTCGGGTCGAGCACCTCATCCTAGCCCTCAGCCTCGCAATCCTCCTGATCGCCTCCTACCTCGCCCGGATGTAGGCCACAGGGGGCCTAGAACGGAACCTTTCCTGCCCGCAGCTTTTCCAACGCCCCCTTGACGAATTCGGCGTCCTGGCTCTCCGGCTTGAGGTTCTTGAACGCCGTGGTCCAGGCCTCCTCCGTTTCCCGGTAGCGCTTGAGATACCAGAGGGCGAGGCCCCGGTACCAGTTCGGCCCCGGCTCCGTCGGCACGTTCATGAGCGCCTTGTCGAAATGCGCGAGCGCCGCCTGAAAGACCTCTGGATCATCGAATTTTCTCGTCTCCACAAGAATGACGCCCAGATTGTAGTGCGCTTCAGAATTTCGAGGGTCCAGCTCCAGGACCTTGGTCCAGGCCCGCTGCGCGTCGCTCATCCGCTCCAGCGCCATATAGGAGCGACCGGCCAGAATCTGCCCCTTCAAGTCATTCGGGTTTTCCTTCAACCGTGCCTCGAGCCGGGCGACCATTTCACGCGGATCAGGGACTCCTGATCCGGACTCGCCTTCAACGGCCGCCAGATTCTGAAGCGCCCGCGCCTGCAGGTAGAAATAGATGCCGAACGAGGCGATCAGGACCACAAGTCCGGGGAGCACCACGCCCACCCACCAGGGTGTCGTCGTGGAGGGAGGAGGGGAGGGTTGACTGGCCGAGGCCCTCGACGACGTGAACCGATCCAAGCGATCCAGCACCTGGAGGAGGCGGCGTTCATCCGTGGCCTTCAGGCGGGCGTAGTCGTCCGCCGCCAGCCTGCCCTGTGCCAGGTCGACCTCCAGCTCCTGCAGGGATTCCACCAGCACTTCGCGTTCGATCGTGAGGTCAGCCAGTTCCTGGTTCTGGTCGGCCCCCTGACCTGCTTCGAGCGTGTCAGAGTCTTTGCGCCAGAATGGCGCGGACAGGGCCAGGACGACCAGTACGAGAATGACGATGAACGCGAGGAGGAGCATTAAGGAGGTGCCGTCCGGTGCAGTTCCCGGTCGAGGCGGTCTCGCGATCGGTCATCGACGGGGGCAGGGGCTTCAGGAGCCGGAGCGGGGCTTTGGGTGACCCACCGGTTCAGCGCCCGGTAGAGAAAGAATCCCCCGAGCACAAGCAGGGCGAACGGGCCGCCCCAGATCAGCCAATTCAGCCCCTGGGCGGTGGGCTGCATGAGGATGTAATCGCCGTAGCGACTGTGGAAATACGCGCGAATCTCTTCGGCCGATTGACCCTGGGCGACCCGCTCGCGGATCGCGTCGCGCATCTGCTGGGCCAGCGGCGCGGCGGACTCCCAGACCGATTCGGTCTGGCAGACCGTGCATCGCAGCGTCTTGGCGATCTCTCGGGTCTTGATGTCGATGTCTGTCTCCTCGACCACGGCGGCCCACGTCCCCGAGGTCAGGGCCAGGAGGATCAACAGCGTGTGCAAGGATCGAGTCAACATCGGCGAGTCAACCTCAGCGAGCCAATATCAGATTGCCGGGGCGGTTCCCTGAAGCAGAGGGACCAGCACTTTGTCCGTTAACCGCGTGTAGGCCTCTCCCGTGACGGGGCCGATCCACTTGTACCGGATGATCCCCTGCTGATCGATCACGAAGGTCTCCGGGACTCCATACACACCATAATCGATGGCGAGGAGCCCCTTGACATCGCGGACGTGTCGAAACGAGCTCCCGTGGAGGGTCAGGTACTGTTGCGCATCCTCCACCTTGTCCTGGTAATTGACGCCCAGCATGACGAAGTGAGGATCCTTGTGAAACCGCTCATGGATCGTGAGCAGGTTCTGGTGCTCCAGCTTGCACTCCTGGCACCAGGAGGCCCAGAAATTCACGACGACGACCTTGCCGCGGAACTGGTCCCAGGAGATCCGGGCCCCGGAGACGACATCAGGCCCCTCCAAGGCCGGGGCCGCGGTCCCGATCAGCACAGCCGGGATCCGTCGCGGATCGCCCCAGAGCCCCTGATAGAACAGGGCCAGGAGCCCCAGCAACACGACGACCAGGACGATCTTCGAGCTCCGAGTCATTCGCTCCTCGTTCGAGGTCGGAAGATGTTCAACAACACGCCCAACCCCATGATCGCTCCTCCGCCCCATACCCACAGAATGAGCGGGTTCAGAACCCCCCGTGCCACGGCCACGCCGTCGGGAGAGACCTCCGGCATCGTCAAGAAAATATGCCCCATGTTGATCGTATGGATCGCCGATTCGGTCGTGGGGGTCTGGGAGACCGTATAGATGCGCTTCTGCGGTCGCAACTCGGTCAACAGGCGCTGTCCTCGAAAGACCTGGAAGATGCCTTCTTTCCCGATCCAGTTGGGACCCGTCACCTCGTGGATGTCGAGCAGTTTCATCCGGTAGGGACCGATCGAGAATTCATCTCCGACCTTCAGGGAGACGACCTTCTCGGTCTGATAGATCGTGGACGCGATGATGCCGACCACGAGCAGGAGCACGCCGACGTGAGTCACCAGCCCGGCGTACCGGCGTTGATTCGCGGTGAAGGCCCTCAGGAACCCGTGGAGGTAGCCGACCTGATCGCGCTGCGCGTACATCCGCGACACCTTGCCGAACTCGGCCAGGATGGTGGTGGCCACGAACCCGACGATGAGCGTCCCGGCCAGGGCATAGGGACTCCGGATCCCCAGCAGGAACAACAGAGCCGCACAGGCGGTGCCTGCCAGCAACGGATTGCGAAAGTTCTTACTCAGGCTCTCCACGGACGCCTTGCGCCATGGAATGTTCGGTCCGATCCCCATCAGGAACAGGAGCCCCAGCGCGATCGGCAGGAAGACCGCGTTGTAATAGGGGGGCCCGACCGTGACCTTCGAACCCTGCCACGTCTCGATCATCAACGGATACAGCGTGCCCAGGAACACCGTGGTGGCGGCGACGAGGAAGAACAGGTTGTTGAACAGGAACACGGATTCCCGAGAGACGATCGAATCCAGTTCGATGCGGCTTCTGAGCTCGGTCCCCCGGACCATCAGGGTGCCGAATGCCAAGCCGATGATGATGGTCAGGAACAGGAGAATGTAGAGGCCGCGCCGGGGGTCGGTGGCGAAGGTGTGCACGGACGTCAAGACGCCGCTCCGGACCAGGAACGTGCCGATCAGGGACAGCGAGAAGGTCACGATGATCAGGAAGAGGTTCCAGACCTTGAACATCTTGCGTTTTTCCTGGACCATCACCGAGTGCAGGAAGGCGGTCCCCACGAGCCATGGCATGAAGGACGCGTTCTCGACGGGGTCCCATCCCCAATAGCCGCCCCACCCGAGCTCATAGTACGCCCAGTACCCACCCATGAGAATGCCGGTCGTGAGACACAGCCAGGCGAAAATCGTCCAGCGCTGCGTGAGCTTGATCCATTCTTCTCCCAGCCGCCCCGAGAACAGCGCGGCCATGGCGAACGAGAACGGAATGGAAAACCCCACGTAGCCCATGTACAGCATCGGCGGGTGCATCGTCATCGCCGGGTCTTGCAGGAGGGGATTGAGGTCCCGACCATCGAGTGGGGCCGGGAACAGACGCTCGAACGGGCTCGAGAGAAACACGATCAGCGCCAGGAACCCGAACATCACAAGCGATTCCACCGCGATCAGGTACGGCATCAGGGCGGGCTGGGTTCGCCAATGGAGCCACAGCGCAATCGTGCTGAAGGCGGAGAGGATAAAGACCCAGAGCAGCAGCGAGCCTTCGTGTCCGCCCCAGACCGCGGCGATCGTGTAGAAGAGCGGAAGCTTGGAATTGGAGGTGGTGGCGACGTAGTGCACGGAGAAATCGCGGACCAGGAAGGAGTACACCAGGGAGCCCATCCCGACCGTGAGCAGTGCAAAGATGAGCGTGACGGCGAGCCGGCCGACCCGCACCCACTGCTGGTTCCGGGTCTGGAGCCCGAGGACGGCTGTGGCGATGCCCAGGGCTGCCAGGACCAGGGCGACGACCACCGCAAAGTGTCCGATCTCGATGATCATACGTCCCGCTTCTCCGCCCTATTGCCGCAGCGTCTTCATGAAGTCTTTCTTCGGCAGCTCGACGCCGGCCCTCCGCAACTCGATCGGCATGTAATCCTCAGAGTGCTTGGCCATGATCATGTTGGAGTGAAACTGTCGTGCCTTGCTCCAGTATCCCTCCACCACCGCCCCCTGGCCTTCTTTGAAGAGATCGGGGGGGATGCCTTCGAACGTGACCGGGATGGTGGCGGCGCCATCGGTCAATTGGAACGTCATCCCGACGGGGTCCGGACGGGTTTTCACGCTCCCCTTGACCACCATCCCGCCGACCCGCACTTTTTTCTCATAGTAGTCGGGGGTAAAGGCGACCACCTCGGAGGGGGTGAAGAAATACACCAGGTTCTCGCCGAAGTTGCCCAGCGCCAGATAGCCGAGCGCCCCCCCAACCAGGAGGAGACTGACGGCCAGACCGAGCTTCTTACCGCGCGACCACATCATCCGACCATTCCGGTTCGTACAATTTTGAGTCCTTGATCTCCTTGTAGAGGAGACCCGCCTTCCGCTCCATCGCGAACAGAAAGAACGCCAAGGGGACCAGGCTGACCAGGTAGGCGCCCAGGACAAACCCGTAGTTGGACACTGACGCGATGTCGTGCGCCCGAAAGATGCGCGCCGCACGGTCCCACCGTCCGACCACCACGAGCGTTTTGAGCTCGCGCAAATTTTCCTGGCGCGGGCCCTGATACTGGACTGGGAGCGTCTGCCGCTGACCGGCCAGCGTGAATCGCACCCGTCCAGCAGCCAGGTTGCCCTTCAACGTGCCGCCCCGAACCAGCCCCGTCACGCGGACGACGCCGTGGGGCCGTTGGGCCAGGACCTCTTCCGGCGTCAGGGTGGCCACGTTCCGTGCATAGTGGCCGTACGCCAGGAGTCCCAGGAGGACCGCCACGATTGCCACTACTCCCCATCGCACGTAGAGTCCGCTCATGGCTGAACCTTGGCGAGATGGACCTGGCTCAAGAGGCGACCCTTTTTGGCGCGCAGGAGACTGGAGAGATAGAGCAGCTGCGTGCGGACGATCAACATGTAGGCAAACAGGAGCGAGAACCCGATCCCCATGAGCACCAGAGGGGTCAGGATTTCCCTGGAGATGCTCACGCCCCGCATCGAGATCGAGAGCGGTTGATGCAGCGTCCGCCACCACTCGACCGAGAAGTGGACGATCGGCAGGTCGACGAACCCAACGATGGCCAGGACGGCGGCATAGCGGGCTTCTCGCTCGGGATCATCGATAAACGTCCGCAGCATCAGGTACCCGACCAGGATCAGGAACAGCACGGCAAACGAGACCAGACGGGCGTCCCAGGTCCACCATGTATTCCAGGTCGGTTTGGCCCAGATGGAGCCGGTGATGAGCGCTACGGCCGTGAAAAAGGTGCTCAGCCCGGCGGCGGCGTGGCAGAGGTTGTCCACGACGGGGTCGCGAGTCCACAGATACCAGCAGCTCCCGAGGAACAGGACCGTATAGCCCAGCAAGGAGGTGTGCGCCAACGGGACATGCACGTACATGATCCGCACGACCTCGCCCTGGTAATAGTCGGGTGGAGAGGCGACCAGCCCGAAGTACAGCCCCACGCCCAGACAGAGCCCTCCGGCGGCGCCGATCCAGCCTTTGTAGAGCTGGAGTTTCCTGATGATCGCGTTGAGCATCGGCTCAGGAGTCCAGAATCAAATCGACCAGCCAGAACGACACCACTGTAAACACCACGTCGAACACGACCAGCAGGTCAATCCAGTGCCGATACAGCGCCAGCGGGTTTCCGTTCAAGGCGCCCCGGGTTGCTTCGACGGCGGCAATCATGACCGGCACGGCTAGAGGCAGGAGTAAAATCGGCAGCATGACCTCGCGCGCCCGGATGTGCACGGTCATCGCCGAAAAGAGCGTGCCGACTGTGGAAAGCCCCAACGTGGCCAAGAAAAATATTAACAAAAGCAACGGAAGATCTTCAACCACGTCCAAATTGAAGAAGATCACGAACATCGGGAACAGAATCACCTCGGCGGTGACGATGAACAGCAGGTTGGCGGCCACCTTCCCCAGGTAAATGGCCCCCTTGGGCGCGGGGCAGATCTGGAGGTATTCGAGACAATCGTTCTGGAGTTCCGCCGAGAAGGATTTCCCGAGCCCGATGATCCCGGTGAAGGCGAAGGCCACCCAGAGAATGCCCGCGATCAGCTCGTGGGCGGCCTGTTGATCCATGGAGAAGCTGAAACTGAAGACCAGGATGACGATCAGCGCGAAGAAAAACATGGAGGAAATCGTCTCCCGGCTCCGCACCTCGCAGAGCAGGTCCTTCCAGGCCACCACTCTGATCACCTCAAAAAAGTTCATGGGTCTTCAGGTCTTCGCGTGTCAGCGGGTGCAGGGCCCCCTGTCTGAGGATGCCGGCCCGGTGTGCGACTTCGGCCGATTTGACCCGGTCGTGGGTGGCCATCACGACCGACGCGCCCTCCTTCACGACGTCCTGGATATAGCGGTTCATGATCACCATGCCCGCCTCATCCAGGGAGGTGTAGGGCTCATCCATGAGCAAGACTTTCGGGCGAGCCAGCAGGACCTTGGCCATCGCCAAGCGCTTTTTCATCCCGGCGGAAAAATAGCGGACCTTCAGCTCGGCAAAGGCGCCGATCCCGACCTGGTCCAGAGCCACCTTCACTTCCCTGGAGGTCGGAGCGGCGGCCCTCAGCGCCATCGCAAAGTTCAGGTTTTCGACCGCATTGAGCTCATCGTACAGGTGGGACCCGTGCGCGAGCAGCAACAGGCCCTCGCGAACGGCCTCTCGTTCCCGAATCGCGTCCCGGCCCAGGATTTCCAACTGGCCGGCGGAGGGGCGGTGCAGGGTGGCCAAAATCCTGAGCAGAGTGGTCTTGCCCGCTCCGTTGGGTCCAAAGAGTGCGTAGCACTCGCCGGCCGCGATTTCGAAGGAGAGATCTTCAAGAATCCGGTAATGGCCGTAGGATTTGCTGATGTGTAGTCCGCGGATCGCGACCATGCGTGGTTCGGTGGTGATCCATCTGAGTCCGAATGAGGCAAACAGTATAGGGAACGGTCTGGTGTTTGTCTAGGAACGGAGGGTTGCGTTAGGCAGGTGGGCAGAAGGAGAGCACGTGGGAGCGCGGCTGAGTTGACGCTCCAAATGGGTATCTTATATGATCATGTGAGTCTGACACCCTCCTCTTCCTTTCTCGACCGGGTCTGTGTCCTCAGTGTGTGGGTGGGAGCGCCCCGTCCATGTGCTCCTCCCGGAGGAAGGCCTGGGGTGGGCCGGTCGGCGCTGGGCTGGACCTGTTCCATGGTGCCGGTCTACCTATGTTCAGGCAAATAGGGAAAGGTCTCCTCGGGTTCCTGCTGATCACCGGCGCTGGCTGCGAGGCATGGGAGACGGAGTCAGCCTCGCCCCCGCCCGCCGAGACGACTCCCGCGCAGGACCGCCTGGGGGCCAAGGTCGGCGCGATGGCGCCGAACTTTCAGCTCTGGGATCTGGAGGGCCATCCGCAGACGCTCGTGAACTACCGGGGAACGGTGGTGCTCGTGAATTTCTGGGCCACCTGGTGCGGGCCCTGCCGGGTGGAAATGCCGGCCATGGAGTTGCTCTACCGCGAGTTCAGCCGGAAGGATTTCGAGATCCTGGCCGTCTCCACCGATCCGCAGGGGGTGGCGGTCACGCGTCCGTTCAAGGAAGCCATGGGCCTGACCTTTCCCATCGTGCATGATTCGGATTATCGCGTCGGGGTGACCTACGGAGCCCGCACCTTGCCCATGAGTTTCCTGGTGGACCGCCAGGGGGTTATCACGCACAAGATCTTCGGGGCCCGGGATTGGCAAAGTCCTGAAGCCCGCCAACTGATCCGCGCGCTGATGGACGCACGCTGAGCATGGTCGACTCCCTCCATCAGATCTCCCTGTTCGCCGCGTTTACGGCGGGCCTGCTGTCGTTCGTCTCCCCCTGCGTGCTGCCGCTGGTGCCCTCCTACATTTCGTATATCACCGGGCTGTCCATCGATCAGCTCGCCGATGCCGCCGAGCGGCAGCGGTTCCGGAAGGCGATCGTCCTCAACTCGCTGCTCTTCATCGCCGGGTTCTCGGGCGTGTTTATCGCGTTCGGGGCCTCCGCCACCCTGATCGGCCAGCTCCTGATCACCTATCAGGACTATCTGCGGAGACTCGGCGGCATCCTGATCGTTATCTTCGGGCTCTACCTCCTGGGCGTGCTGAATCTGAACTTTTTGAACACCGAGAAGCGCGTGCACTTCAGAAGCCGTCCCGCCGGCTATCTTGGGTCTGTCCTCGTCGGGGTGGCCTTCGCGGCCGGCTGGACGCCCTGCGTGGGCCCCGTCCTGGGCACGATCCTGCTCTACGCAAGCACCACGGACGAGCTGGTTGACGGGGTCACGCTGCTCACCGCCTACTCACTTGGGCTGGGGCTTCCGCTGTTTGCCACGGCCCTCGGCGTGGACCGGTTCCTGACCTACTTCAAGCAAGTCCGAGTCTACCTCTGGGGCGTATCCGCCGTGAGCGGGGTGTTCCTCGTGGTGGTCGGCGTCATGATCTATGCCAACTCGCTCACGCTGATTACGAGTTTTCTGGAACGGTATGGCATTGGCTGGTATCTTGGCCAGTAACAAAATGCTGAAAAAGGCCTCCCACGTCGTTCTCGGTCGACGGCCTCCTTGCGACGTACCCATCACCCGTTGCACACGGCCGAGCAACGGGTCCCCGGTACGCCTCGGGGTCTGAGCTTCCCTGCGGCCGAGCCACGGGAAGGAGCGCGTCTTGTCGCGCTTGGGGCCGGGCGGGTGCAACAGAGCCTTTTTGAGCATTCTGCAGAGATAACGAAAATGGCGACCTCCGCGACATTGCCTGAGGTGAAGGCCTACGATGTAGTCGTGGTCGGGATGGGTCCGGCCGGTTCGACGGCCGCCTACCAACTCAGCCGCGCCGGGCTCTCCGTGCTCGCGTTGGAAAAGCACCTCCACCCCCGGTACAAGGTCTGCGGGGGCGGGATCTCCGTCCGCATCGACCGGATCCTGGAGCCGGACTTCAAAGCCGTCGTCGAGCACACCATCTACGGGGTCCAGTTCACCTACCGCGGTGAGAACCCCTTCTTGATCGAGTCCTCCAGTCCGATCGCCTACATGGTGATGCGTGACCGGTTTGATCACCTGCTTGCGGAGAAGGCTCGAAGCGCGGGGGTCGAAGTGCATGAAGGCGAGCAGGTAGTCGGGCTGAGCCAGTTGCCGGACGGAGTCGAAGTCATCACGGATCGGGGTCGCTATCACACGAGAGTCTTGATCGGAGCCGACGGGGCCAACAGCCTCGTGGCACAGCGCCTGTTCCCCAACCGGCAACAGCGGCGGATGCCGAGCCTGGAGAGTGAATGCGGGATCGGGCAGCAGCCCGCCTATCCCGGGGAAGGCCAGGTGTTGATCGATCTGGGCGCGACCACGAAGGGGTACGCCTGGATTTTCCCGAAGCACACGCGGCTGTCGGTCGGCGTAGCCGAGTTTCGCGGACGCATCAGCAGCCCCAAGCGAGTCTTCGCGACCTTTATTCGTGACGAGAAGAAGCTGGCCAGCCTCGCGGTCCCTGAGCCCGTCGGCCACCCGCTCCCGGTCTACAACGCCCGCGGTGCGGCATCCTCACGAATGCTGGTCAGTCATCGCGCCCTGTTGGTGGGGGATGCGGGTCATCTCGTGGACCCGCTCTTTGGGGAGGGGATCTACTATGCGGTGCGATCAGCCCAGATGGCGGCCGCCAGCATACTGGGGAGCTTCCACGATCAGCGCCGGACACTCGAGGATTACGAGCTGGCCGTTCAGCGCGAAATCTACCCCGAGTTTCGCATCGCCTCCCGGGTGGCCAGGATCGTCTACACCTTCCCTCGTCTCTGTCACCGGCTGATGCACCGCTCCCAGGAAGTGATCGGCCTGTATTACGACGTCCTTCAGGGACGGGAGACCTACCAGACCTTCTTCATCAAAGCCAAGGGGATGGTCAAGGAATCCTTCCGCGAGCTCCTCCGGGATCCGTTCCTCACGAGATAACAGACGTAGGACTGAGGACTGAGTGCTGAGGACATCTTCAGGACTGAGGGCCGAGTGCTGAGGACTGAGGTCCGAATTCGATCTCTCAGTCCTCAGTCCTCATCCCTCAGCACTAATTGAAGGTCAGCACCAGACGCCGAGTCGGCAGAGGGTGGTATCCGGGACGAGGGCGGGCTTCCTGGTTTCGCGCAGGGCAGCGACCGGATTGACGGTCGTCTGGGTGGAAACCTTCGGCAGGGAGCCGTTCCCATTCCCTCCGGACGCGAGCGAAAGACCGCCTGACGAGACGGGAGACTTCGCGAGGGACTCCGTCGTGGGGGTCGTGTTAAGCCGGGCGAGGAGCGTCTTGCTCTCCTCCTCATACTTGCCCGGGAATCGCTGAGACAGGATGGTCAGTTTCTCCTGCGCCCAGTCATCCGCTCCGATCTCGGTATAGGTCAGGGCCAGATAGTAGAGCGCGTCGGCCGCCACGTCTATGTCGGGATATTCTTTCACAACCAGTTCAAAGCGGGACGCGGCGGCCAGGTACGCGTCCTTTCTGAAATAGAACTGCCCGACCATGAGGTGGGTCTGGGCGATCAGGCTGTTGCACTGTGTGATCCTCTCCTCCGCTTCCCCTTGGTATCGGCTGCCGGGGTACTCCTTGAGTAGCTTTTGGTAGGCCTCTAACGCTTTGTACATGGGCTCGGGGTCCCGATCGACCGTTTGGATCATTTTGAAGTGACTCTCGCCGAGCTTGTACTGGGCGTAGGGGGCCAGCGTGTGGATGCGGTGGAGGTCCAGGAAATGCTGGTACTCGATGATGGACTCCTGGTACTCCTCCTTGTCAAAGAAGGACTCGGCGCGTTTCATGATGACGTTGGGGTCGTAGTTCTTTTCAACGGTGTCGCCGAGGAAGATCTGTTCGTCGGTCGCGCTCAGGGCCTTCCCTTGCGACTTGGGGGACTTGGACGTGCTCGAGCAGGCGACGGTCACGGCCAGGAAGGCCGCCACCGCTGACAGAGGTATGATCAGGTGCCGATTCATCGAGTGGTCCATTGCCCCTCCCCGCCCTGATAAATTCCGATTAGGCTAGCAAATTCGGCCGGAAAATGCAATCCGATTGACGCTTGAGACACGGGGTCCTATAATTCCGGCCGGACCCCCCTGATCAAACGTGAAGCGTACCTTGTGAAGCGTATCTCGTCCCCGGATTCGGACGCTTCACACTTCACGAACGACGAGTGACGCAGCCAGGAGGCTGAGCGTGCAGCGGAGCATGATTGTCGGCACCGGCTCCTACGTGCCGGCGCGGACGGTGCGCAACAGCGAAGTGGGCGCAGTGCTCGGCATGGACGCCGAAGGGGTGTATCGCCGCACGGGGATTCAGGTCCGTCGCTGGGCGGATGAGGATCAGGCGGCCTCCGATCTGGCTGATCAGGCGGCCCGGCGGGCGCTCGATGCGGCCGGCGCGAGCCCATCCTCGGTGGATGCCATCCTGGTCTCTACCACGTCGGGGGACATGGTGTTCCCCTCGACCGCCTGCCATCTTCAACGTCGCCTCGGGGCCAAGGGGGTGGCTGCGTTCGATGTCGCGGCCTCCTGCTCGGGGTTTCTCTACGGCCTCTCCATGGCGGATCGCCTCATCCGGAGCGGTCAGTACCACCGTTGTCTGGTGGTGGCCTCGGAGATCAAGTCCAGATTTCTCAATCTGCAAGACGAAGCGACGGCCATGCTCTTTGGAGACGGCGCCGGCGCGGCGCTCGTGGTCGGCCAGGATGGATCAGTCGGATCGGGCCGATCCGCGGGAATCCTGGGCATTCGCCTTCACGCGGATGGGAGCCGACATGGGTTAATCACCGTACCGGCCGGAGGGTCGCGCCAGCCGGCCGATGCCCAGACCATCCAGGGTCGCCTCCACACCATCCACTTGCAGGGTGGGCCTCTGTTTCGGGTTGCGGTGAAGCGATTGGCCGCCGCTGTGGCAGAGATTCTGAAGGAGTTCGGCGTTGCGGTGGCCGACCTCGATCAGGTGATCTTCCACCAGGCCAATGGACGGCTCTTGAGTGCACTGGGCAGTCGACTGGGTATTCCGCCCGAAAAACTGTGCTCGGTCATCGAACAGTTCGGGAACACCTCCTCGGCATCTCTCCCGATGGCGCTGGATCAAGCGGTCCGCGACGGGCGAGTGCGAGCGGGGAACCTGGTGTTGCTCGGAACGTTTGGAGCCGGGCTCACGTGGGCGACAGCCTTGATGCGGTGGTAGAGGAGGGCAGACGGCCATGTTCGGACTGATCCCCAGAGAGATCGCCTTCTTCGAGATGTTTCACCGTGCGGCCCACAATATGATCGAGGGCAGCCGGCTCTTGAAGGACATGATGGAAGATTACCGGAATCCAATGGAGCAGGCCCGCCGGATCAAGGACATTGAGCATATCGGCGACGGGATCACGCACGACATTGTGCGGAGGCTCAACCAGACCTTCATCACGCCGATCGACCGGGAAGACATTCACGGGCTGGCCAGTGCGCTGGACGACATTCTGGATCTCGTCGATGAGGTCGCCGACCGGATGGTGGTCTTCAAGGTGCCGAAGCCGACCGAACCCGCGATCAAACTGGCCGGCGTCCTCTACAACGCGGCCGTGGCGGTCGGCGCTGGCGTCGACCAGCTCGGAAAAGGTCACGCCGATGTGAATCAGTACTGCGTCCAGGTCAACAGCCTCGAAAACGAGGGGGACCGGATCACACGTGATGCGATCTCCAAGCTCTTCGAGCGGGAGAAGGATCCCATTGTGGTCATCAAGTGGAAAGAGATCTACGAATGTCTCGAGTCGGGCACCGACCGTTGCGAGGACGTTGCGAATATTCTCGAGCGCATCGCCCTGAAGCACATCTGAGGTGTCCACGCACGAGGTGCGAGGCGATAGCAAGAGCATGGGTTCCAATCATTTCCTCCTTTCTAATTCCCGAACCGCCCCTGTCCCGTCTGCCCGCTCATCCTCGGACCTCGCACTCCGCACCTCGTGCCCCGCACCCCCAAACCCGCACCAGGTGCCATGCCTGACCTGAGCGGGATGCTGCTGCTCGTGGTGGCGCTGGCCCTGCTGTTCGACTTTTCGAACGGATGGCACGACAGCGCGAACGCCATTGCCACTGTGGTCTCGACCCGCGTGTTGAGTCCGGTGCTGGCGGTGCTGATGGCCGGTTTGCTGAATGTGGCCGGCGCCTTCATGTCCACGGCTGTTGCCAAGATGGTCGGCGCCGGCATCCTGGACCCCGCGGCGGTCACGCAGGTGATGGTCGCGTCCGCGCTGGCCGGGGCCATTCTGTGGAACTTGCTGACATTAGTCCTGGGGCTGCCGACGAGCTCCTCGCATGCACTGATCGGAGGCATGGTGGGGGCCGGGTTGACCCATGGCGGCCTGGCGGTCGTCAAATTCTCGGGCCTGCGGGCCGTCCTGGAGGCCATGATCCTGTCGCCGCTGTTCGGGTTCACCATCGGGCTAGTACTGATGGTGGCGATTAGTTGGGGCTTCTTCCGGACGGCGCGGGGGCTCGCCACGCGCCTGTTCAAGCGGATGCAGCTGGTGTCGGCCGCCTTCATGGCGTTCAGTCATGGGGCGAACGATGCACAGAAGGCGATGGGCATCATCACGCTGGCCCTGCTGTCCGCGGGGCAGATCACGAGCGCGGAGGTGCCGACGTGGGTGATCGTCGCCTGCGCGCTGGCGATGGGGGTGGGGACTGCGGCCGGTGGGTGGCGGATCGTCCGGACGCTGGGCATGCGGATCGTCAAGCTGGAGCCGGTGCACGGATTTGCCGCCGAAACGGGCGCGGCGGCCGTCCTCCTGGCGACCGCGCACCTCGGGCTCCCGGTCAGCACCACGCACACGATCACGTCGGCAGTCATGGGCGTGGGGGCGGTCAAGCGACTCTCTGCGGTGCGATGGGGTGTGACCGCCAGAATTTTCTCCGCCTGGGTGTTCACGCTCCCCGGGGCCGCGCTCTTCGCCACTGTGATCTACCTCGCACTTTCACGACTGATGTGACGCGTCAAGGGTGAAGAGAGAACGTGTCTCTATGAATCAGGCTTCACGAGATACGACCGACGCCGTCCGAGATATGCTTCACGATCGACGAGATGCGAGATAGGCGGTAGATTTATTTTGCGGCGGGCAATCTCACCACGAAGCGGCTCCCGGTCGGCACATTTCCTTCGACCCATACCTGCCCCTGGTGTGCCTCTACGATGTGCCTGACGATGGAGAGGCCCAGGCCGGTTCCGCCCAGCTCCCGTGACCGTGCCTTGTCCACCCGGTAGAACCGTTCGAACACCCGAGGGCGGTCAGACTCGGGAATGCCCAGTCCCGTGTCGGTCACGCTGAGCTCCACCATGTCCACCTCAGGCGCGCCCGTCGGAGCCTGCGCAGCGACCCAGCTCAGCGAGACCCGACGCGCGGCAATCTCGATCGTCCCGTGATCGGGGGTGTACTTCACGGCGTTATCCAGAAGGTTCGTCAGGACCTGGACCAGGCGTTCCTCGTCGCCGGCAGCCGGGGGCAGATCGGGCGGGAGCGAGACGATCACGGTATGCCCCTTCTTGTCCGCCAGCGGCTTGATCAGGGAGAGCGTCCGCTCCACCACCTCGTGCAGCCGAACTGGTTCCCGCCTGAATAACACCTGACCGGACTCGATCTGAGAGAGCTGCAGCAGATCGTCCAGGATCAGATTCAGGCGGTCGCTCTGCTTCAGGATGATCTCGAGGAACCGCACGGCTTCATCCGGGTCATCCTTGGCCCCATCCAGCATGGCCTCCACATAGCCCTTGATGGACGTCAACGGCGTCCGCAGTTCGTGCGAGACGTTGGCGACGAAGTCTTTCCGTACTTTTTCCAAGCGGCGCAGCTCGGTCACATCGTGGAAGACCAGCACGACGCAGGCCTCGTTCTCGCGCTGGCCGCCGGCGGCCGATGCTTCGATCCGCAAGGTGCGCCCGCTCGGAAGGAGCGTGATCTCGCCGCTCTGATTTTGCTGGCTGTCCAGCACCTGGGTGACGAACCGGTTGAGCTCGTGGTGCCGAATCACCTCTGAATGCGCGCGGCCTCGGGCCTCGGCCCCCTGAACCCTGAACATGCGCTCCAGCGCGGGGTTGACCTGGAGCACCGTCCCGCGGCAGTCCAAGACCATGACGCCTTCCACCATGGCGGTGAGCATGGCCAGCAACTGTGCGCGGTCCTCCGACACCTCCCGGATCTTGGCCTCCAATTGATCGGCCATCTGATTGAGCGTCGACGCCAACACGCCCACCTCGTCGCGCGACCGCATGCGAATGCGCTGTCCGAGCGCGCCGCCGGCCAATCGGCGGGCCACGGCGGCCATGTCCAAGAGGGGACGCATCAGCCCCCTGGCCAGCAGCACACTCACAGCCACGGATACCAGAAAGGCGATGCCGAACGCGATCCACAACGCCCGCTGCAGGTGGAGCAGTCTGGCATCCAGGGTGGTCAGCGGGATGGCCAGGCGGACCACACCCGCCGGGGACGGGCCTGACGCGATCGGAAGGGCCAGGTACAGCAGACGCTGACCGGTGGTCGCGCTGACGCGCACGTCGGTCCCGCGGCCGGTCGCAACGGCAGAGATCACCTCGGGGCGCGTGCCATGGTTCTCCAGCCGAGGGATCGCGGCATCAGGCGTATCGGTGTCTGCCAGAACGGTTCCGTCGGGCGCGATGACGGTGATTCGGGCATGGGCATGGCGGCTCAGATCCCGCACCCGGTTCTGGAGCGACAGGTCCACCGCTGCCCTAGTAGAGGGGCCCGCGGCCTGCGAGTGGGAACTCTGTGGAAGCAAGAGGGGACGCAGGGTGAGCGCTGCCAGTCCGGTCCGCGCCTCCAGATCCTCGGTCAAACGAGCCAGTTCCAATCGTTCGATGGAGCGGAGGGCCAGCCACCCGGCCACCGCCAGGCCCAGGGTGACGGCCAGGAGGGCGCCGAGGGTGACTTTCCATCGGATCGACAGCGGCACTGGCTTAGTGCTGAGTGCTGAGGACTGAGTGGTGAGGGCTGAGGTTGGGGACGGAAAGCGCCTCCCAGTTTCTCTCAGTCCTCAGTCCTCATAGCTCAGTCCTTTTCCTTAAGTTTGTAGCCGAGGGACTTGACCGACACGATCGTGTCATTGAGCAACGGGATCTTCTGCTTCAGCCGGCGGACATGGACGTCCACGGTGCGGGTGGTCCCGTAATAGTCGTAGCCCCACACGGCGTTCAACAGCACGTCCCGGGTCATGACCCGACCGGGGTGACGCAGGAGATGTTCCAGAAGTCCGAATTCCTTGGCGGTCAACGTGATCTCGCGCCCCTTGTCTCTGACCTCGTGGCGCGACAAGTCCATGGCCAATGTGGCATAGGTCAGGGAGGTCAGGGCCTCGTCTTTGCGATCGAGTCTCCTGAACAGCGCCTTGATGCGAGCGACGAGCGCTTTGGGGCTGAACGGTTTGGTGACATAGTCATCCGCGCCCAGCTCCAGCCCGACGACGGTGTCCGATTCCTCCGCCTTTGCGGTCAGCATGATGATGGGAATCGTCGAGAGCTGACGGTCCGCCCGGATCCGCTTGCAGACTTCCAGGCCATCCATTTCGGCCAGCATGAGGTCCAGGACGATCAGATCGGGTTGTTCGGACTTGACGAGCTTGAGACCCTCGAGGCCGGTCGTGGCGGTGCAGGTGCGATACCCCTCCTTCTGGAGGTACATCTTGACCAGTTGGAGGATATCCTTGTCGTCCTCCACGATCAGGACTTTCTTGGCTGTGCTGACGGCCATTTGGGGGACAGCGTATAGGGTGAAAAAGGGAGTGTCAAGGGCGGAGAGGCCGTCTGTCAACCCAATTTAGAAATGTCCTCTTTCTCCCAAAGTAGAAATGTCCGGTTTACGTCCTCGCCCCCGCCGGTGTGCGTCGCGGCGGCAGGAGGCGTGTGCGCCACGGATGCTCCGGCCTCGGCGTGACCGGGCG
>Ga0187892_10003661_pt1 | contig 27558 bp, 23 predicted proteins | sample MA1701073metaG_FD_139345 | JGI IMG/M metagenome (GOLD analysis project Ga0187892, IMG submission 139345) | Bio-ooze microbial communities from a basaltic lava cave in the Kipuka Kanohina Cave System on the Island of Hawaii, USA - MA170107-3 metaG ... | reverse complement strand
CTCGCTCGCGGCGGTCGGGTCGATCTCGGTCCGGTAATCCATCTGGCGCCTCCACGTCGGATGTGGTTGTGGAAGCCGACCTTAATCGATCCCGGCCGCCACCGCGCCTGTATGGCATCTACGGGTAAGATGGCGCGTTATCGCTTCGCCTTCGGCTCGCTGCCCGGCATCGGGCCCACGACCGTCGCGGGATCGAGATAGTCCTGGCCGAGATTGAGTCCCCAATGGAGGTGCGGGCCGGTCGAGCGGCCGGTGGAGCCGATCGTGCCGATGACCTGGCCCTGCGCTACGCGCTCGCCGGTGGCGACGCGCAAGTCCTGCATGTGGATGTAGAGCGTCGAGACGCCGAGGCCGTGCTCGATGATCACGGTCTTGCCCGAGAAATAGAGATCGCCGTGCGCGAGCGTCACCGTGCCGGCGGCCGCCGCGCGCACCGGCGTGCCGGGCGGTGCCACCACGTCGACGCCGAAATGCGGGCGCAAGGGCTTGCCATTGATGATGCGCTGGCTGCCGTAGACGCCCGAGATGCGCCCCACCGCCGGCCAGATGAAACCGGTGCGCCAGAACGGCTGCGCGCTCATTGCGTCGCGCGCCTTGCGCACCAGGAAGTATTCCTCCTCGAGCCGCTTCATCACCTCGGGCGGCGGCTCGACATACTTCTGGTCGACGCCCTCGATGCGCTGGATCTTGTATTGGCGCGGCGCCACGGCGAGGGCGCGCACGAGCCGTCCGCCGCCGGGGGCGGTCACCACCAGCGTCCACTCGCGCTTCGCATCGTGGGTAAACCCGAGCGCAAAGGCGCCGGTCGCGTCAACTGCCAATGTCTTGCCGTCGAGAGTCGCGCTGGCCCCTGGTACCGTGCGCGCGATCACGAGCGCGCCCTGCGTAAGCTTGCCGTCGAGCGCCAGCGGGACTTCGGCACGCGCCGGGCCGGCGGCGAGCGTCGCGGCGAAAGCGAGGCTTGCGATCAGGCTGTACGCCGGCGGAGAGACTCCCATCCAACCTTCCCCCGCAAGCGGGGGAAGGCTCATTCTTCTCCGTCCCCCGCGCAGCGGGGGAAGGCCGGGATGGGGGTCTCTCCGCCGCACGGTGCCGCGCAATCTCACAACAGCGTCCCCTGATCGTCATCGGTGTAGCGGCGGCGGCGCTTCGGCCCCGGCCGGCCGGTAATGCGCGCGCCGACCTCGCCGTCGCGGAAGCGAAGGCTGACATCGGCGGCGGGCTTGATGTCGCCGACGCTCGTCACCGGCGCGCCCGCGGCGTCGTGCACCAGCGCATAGCCGCGGTCGAGCACGCGCTCGTAGGAGAGCGACTCGAGCAGCTGCCCGGTGCCGGCGAGGCTGCGCGCGGCGTCGGCGATCCGTCGCTTGACGAGGCCGGGCAGGCGCGCCGCCAGTTCGCGCGTGCGCTCGAGGCCGCGCGCGATCGGCTGATCGAGCACCGAGCGGCGGAGCCCCCTGGCCGCGCGCGCGAAGTGCTGCTCGCGGATGCGCAGCCAATTCAGCAGCGCGGCCGCGAGCCGTCCGGACCAGTCGTCGAGCCGCTGCGCGGCGTGGCCGAGCAGCATCGGCAAATCGGGGAGGCCCCCGGCGGCCGCGGCCACCCGCGCGCGGCGCTCGTCGAGCGCCCGCTGCATGCCGCCGATGCTGCGCCGGCCGAGATCGAGGATTCGCCCCACGAGCTCGGCGCGCACCGGCACCGCCATTTCGGCGGCCGCGGTCGGCGTCGGCGCGCGCCGGTCCGAGGCGAAGTCGATCAAGGTCGTGTCGGTCTCGTGGCCGACGGCGGAGATCAGCGGAATGCGCGAACCCGCCGCCGCGCGCACCACGCTTTCCTCGTTGAAGGCCCAGAGATCTTCGAGGCTGCCGCCGCCGCGCGCGACGATGAGGAGATCCGGGCGCGGCACGACTCCGCCGGCCTTCAACCCGTTGAAGCCCTCGATCGCGGCCGCCACCTGCTCGGCGGCGCCCTCGCCCTGCACGGCCACCGGCCACACCAGCACGCGGCGCGGGAAACGCTCGTCGAGCCGGTGCAGGATGTCGCGGATCACGGCGCCGGTCGGCGAGGTGACGACGCCGATCACGGCGGGGAGGAACGGCAGCGCGCGCTTGCGCGCGGCGTCGAACAGGCCTTCGGCCGCGAGCTTGGCCTTCCGGTCCGCGAGCAGCTTCAGCAGCGCGCCGGCGCCGGCCAGCTCCATGCGCTCGACGATGATCTGATACTTCGAGCGGCCGGGATAGGTGGTGAGGCGGCCGGTGGCGATCACCTCCATGCCGTCCTCGGGCTTCATGCCGAGGCGCGCCACCATGTGCTTCCAGCAGGCGGCGTCGAGCGCCGCGTCCTCGTCCTTCAAGGTGAAGTAGCAGTGGCCCGAGCTGTGGCGCTTCAAGCCCGAGATCTCGCCGCGCACGCGCACATGGTCGAACTCGGTCTCGACCATGCGCTTCAGCGCCTGCGACAGCTCGGAGACCGAGAGCGCGGGCCGGTTGTGCTCGAGTGGCAGCGCGGGTGCGGGGGCTTCGGCCATTCCCCTTATCTACAGCGCCCGGGCGGCGGAAAGAAGGGAAGCGAACAGGGAGGCGGGGAGAAGTGGAGTAGGGAAGATTCACCGCGGAGGCACAGAGGACACGGAGACGGAAGCCAGGTTGCGCGCGAAGACGCGCGCAAGAGAGGAAGCCTTCCTTTCTTAGCGCCGCCCTCGCGGCGCAAACCTTTCCTTCTCCGTGTTCTCTGTGCCCTCCGTGTTTCAATTCTTTCTTCTCCCCGTCTCCCCGCCTCCCTGTGGACCCTTTCTTTCTTCGCTGCGCCAAGCCGGCATGGCAAATAGGCGCACAGGAGGAAACGGATGCGGATACTCGTCGTGGGTTCGGGCGGGCGGGAGCATGCGCTCTGCTGGGCCATCGCCGGCTCGTCGCTCTGCGACAAGCTCTATTGCGCGCCCGGCAACGCCGGGATCGCGCGCGAGGCGGAGCGCGTTCCGATCGGCGCCGAGGATATCGCCGGCCTCGTCGATTTCGCGCAGCACCAGAGGATCGATTTCGTGGTGGTCGGGCCCGAAGCGCCGCTGGTGGCGGGCCTCGCCGACGCGCTGGAGGCGGCCGGCATCAAAACGTTCGGACCCTCGGCGGCGGCGGCGCGGCTCGAAGGCTCCAAGGGCTTCATGAAAGACCTCTGCGCCGAGCACGGCATCCCGACCGCGGCCTATGGCCGCTTTCGCGAGCTCGCGGCGGTGGAGGCGTTCATCGCGAAGCACGGCGCGCCCATCGTCGTGAAGGCGGACGGGCTCGCCGCCGGCAAGGGCGTCGTCGTCGCCGCCACCGCCGACGAGGCGGTCGCCGCCGCGCGCGCGATGATCGCCGAGAAGCGCTTCGGCGCGGCCGGCGCCGAGGTCGTGATCGAAGAGTTCCTCGACGGCGAGGAGGCGAGCCTCTTGGCGCTCGTCGACGGCGAGCACATCCTGCCGCTCGCCTCGGCGCAGGACCACAAGCGCGCCGGCGACGGCGACACCGGACCCAACACCGGCGGCATGGGCGCATATTCGCCGGCGCCGGTAGTGACGCCCGCGGTCGAGCGCGCGGCGATGGAGCGCATTTTCAAGCCGACGGTCGCGGCGATGAAGGCGATGGGCGCGCCGTTCCGGGGCGTGCTCTATGCCGGGCTCATGATCGGCGCGGCGGGGCCGAAGCTGCTCGAGTTCAACGTGCGCTTCGGCGATCCCGAATGCCAGGCGCTGATCGTGCGCTTGAAATCCGATCTCTTGCCCGCGCTCGTCGCCACGCGCGACGGCGAGCTCGGCGATTTCGATCTGCGCTGGCACGACGAGGCGTCGCTCTGCATCGTGATGGCCGCCAAGGGTTATCCCGGCGAATACGCGAAGAACACCGAGATCAAGGGACTCGAGCGCGCGGGTGAGGTCGAGGGCGCGGTCGTCTTCCACGCCGGCACGGCCGAGAAGGACGGCAAGATCCTTGCCACCGGCGGGCGCGTGCTCGGCGTCACCGCGCGCGGGAAAACGGTGGCCGAGGCGCGCGCGCGCGCGTACCGCTCCGTCGATCTCATCGACTGGCCCGAAGGCTTCTGCCGCCGCGACATCGCCTGGCGCGCGATGAACTAGGCCAGGCGCCGCTCTGGCGCGGCGTCTCAGCCGCGCTGGGCTTTCGCGGCTGCACGCATCCGGGCCCGCGTCCCGCGCGTCTTCCGCTCGCGCATGGCCACCGCAGCGTCGTCGCGGTCGAGCACGCGGACGAGCTTCGCCACGGCGGAGGCGAGCGCTCGCGCGGCGCGAGTGCCGCGAGCAGGCGCTGGTGCAGCGCCACGCGCAGCGGCATGATGGCCGTAGAGCGGAGCAATCGATAAGCATTTTTGGCGGCACTCGATGGGCGGAGACGCGATTCTCGTCGCCGGCGCCGGCCCCGGCGGGCTCACGGCCGCGCTGGCGCTGCAGCAAAAGGGCTATGCGGTCCACGTCTTCGAACAGGCGCCCGCGCTCGGCGAGGTCGGCGCCGGCCTGCAGATCGGCGCCAACGGCACGCGCGTGCTGCACGCGCTCGGGCTCGAGTGCGCGCTGCGCGCGGCGGCCTCCGTTCCCGAAGGCAAGGAGGTGCGCCTCTGGGACACCGGCGAGACGTGGCCGCTGTTCGATCTCGGCCTCGCCTCGGTCGAGCGCTACGGCTTCCCTTATTACATGCTGCACCGCGCGGATCTCGATGCGCTGCTGGCCGCGGCGGTGCGGCGCTGCGACCGGGCCGCGATCCGCCTTGGCGCGCGCTGCACGGGCTTCGAGCAGGATGGCGCCGGGGTCACGCTGGCGCTCGCAAGCGGTGAAACCGTCCGCGGCGCCGCACTCATCGGCGCCGACGGCGTGCACTCGGCGATCCGCCAGGCCCTGTTCGGCCCCGACACACCGCAATTCACCGGCTGCATGGCGTGGCGCGGCCTCATCCCGGCCGAGCGCCTGCCGCGCGGCATGCTGCGCCCGGTCGGCACGAACTGGGTCGGGCCGGGCGGCCATGTCGTCCATTATTTCGTGCGCGGCGGGGCACTCCTGAACTTCGTCGGCGTGCGCGAGCGCTCGGACTGGACGATCGAGTCCTGGACGGCGGCGGGCACGGTCGAGGAATGCCTCGCCGATTTCGCCGGCTGGCACGACGACATCCGCGCCATGATCCGCAACATCGCGACGCCGTACAAATGGGCGCTCATGGGCCGCGAGCCGATCGCGCGCTGGAGCGTCGGCCGCGTCGGGCTACTCGGCGACGCCTGTCATCCGATGCTGCCGTTCCTGGCCCAGGGTGCCGCGATGGCGATCGAGGACGGCTACGCGCTGGCCGCGTGCTTCGAAGCCCATCGCGAGGTTCCCGCGGCGCTGCGTGCGTTCGAGGATGTTCGCCGCGAGCGCACGACGCGCGCCATGCGCGGCTCGGCCGCCAACACCGCGCTGTTTCACAGCCCGATGCTGGCGAGCCGCGCTCCCGCGCAGCGCTTCGTGGCCGAGAACTGGCATCCCGCGCGCGTGCGCGAGCGCTACGAATGGCTGTTCAGCCACGACGCGACGCGCCTGCCCGCGCCCGCGCGTGCCTAGGGTCGGCCGGCCCTGGGTTTGGTCGTCGCTCCGGCCCGGTTATCATTGACATCCAACGAAACGGCGGCATTTTCAGCTTGCCGCAAAGCGTATATTCTATAGCGCTATCGGGAGGACGGATGCTGGTCGAAACCGAACAGCCCTGGCCGCGCAATGTCTGGTATCAGGCGGCGTGGAGCGCCGAGCTTGGCGCCACGCCGCTCGCGCGCACGTTCCTCAATCAGCCGGTCGTCCTGTTCCGCGGCGCCGACGGCAAGGTGGGCGCGCTCGAGGACCGCTGCTGCCACCGCGGCTCGCCGCTCTCGATGGGCGCGGTGGTGCCCAACGGCCTGCAATGCGGCTATCACGGCTTGATCTTCGACGCCGCCGGGAAGTGCGTGCATATCCCCGGGCAGGACAGCATCCCGCCCCAGGCGCGCGTCAGGAGCTTCCCCCTCGTCGAGCGCCAGGAATTCCTCTGGATCTGGATGGGCGACGCCGAGAAGGCCGACCCGCGCACGATGGTCGACTATCCCTGGAACGACGACCGCAAGAGGTGGCCGCACAGGCACGGCAAGTTGCGCGTCCAGTGCAACTACATGCTGTTGATGGACAACCTGATGGACTTGACGCACATCCCGTTCGTCCACCGGAAGACGGTGGGCGGCGGCGTCGTCATGGAGCAGGTCAACGCGCGCATGGACGTGAAGCGCACCGAGAACGGCGTGCATTTCGTCCGCTGGATGCTCGGCATCACGCCGCCGCCCACCTACGTCAGGGCCGCGGGCTTCGCGCCGGGCGTCAAGGTCGACCGCTGGCAGGACTTCGAGTTCGTGGCACCCGCGAGCGTGATCCAGTGGACGGGCGCGCTCGAGACCGGGCGCGGCGCCGAAGAGAACCGCGATCAGCCGGGCGGCTTTTCGCTGCGCATGTATCACGGCGGCACGCCCGAGACGGTCGGGTCGTGCCACTATTTCTGGACCGGCGCCAACGGCTATCGCCAGGACGATCCAAGCGCGACCGAGCAGCTCTACGACGAGCTCGCCGCCACCTTCCAGGAGGACATCGCCTTCCTCGAGGGGCAATACGAGCGCATCATGCGCGATCCGCGCCGCCCGCTGGTCGACGTCAAGCACGACAGCGCGCGCGTCGCGATGCGCCGCGCGGTCGAGCGCATGATCCGCGAGGAGAACAAACAAGCGATTGCGGCCGAATAATCGGCTATACTCGCCCCTACGCTACCAACGATTCACCTGGGAGGAGCTTATGAGAACGCGAATGACGTGCGGTGCCGCCGCCACGCTGGCCGCGGCCCTGGCGCTGGCGGCGCCGGCCTCGGCGCAAGAACTGCGCATCGGCTTCATGAACACCTACAGCGGCGGCGGGGCAATCCTCGGCAAGCACCAGGACAATGGCTGGAAGCTCGGCCTCGCCCACGAAGACTGGACGAAGGACGGCGACAAGCTCGGCGGCGTTCCGACGAAGATCTTCTACGCCGACGACCAGACCAAGCCCGACGTGGGCGTCAAGGAGGTCGAGAAGTTCCTGAAGCAGGACAAGGTGCAGATCGTCGCCGGCATCATCTGGTCGAACGTGTTGCTGGCGATCACCAAGCCCACCTTCGACAACAAGTCGATCCTGCTCACGACCAACGCCGGCGCGTCGCCGATGGCCGGCGCCGGATGCAATCCGCTCTTCGTCTCGTCGTCGTGGAACAACGACCAGTCGCCCGAGGCGCTCGGCAAGCGCATGAGCGACGACAAGCTGGCGACCATCTACATGATCGCGCCCAACTATCAGGCGGGGAAGGACATGATCGCGGGCGTGCTGCGCACGCTCAAGGGGCCGAAGGTGCTCGACCAGGACCTCGTCAAATTCGGCGAGACCGATTTCCAGGCCAACATCTCGAAGATCCGCGCCGCGAAGCCTACGGCCGTCTTCGCATTCATGCCCGGCCCGATGTCGCCCGCGTTCTTCAAGCAATGGCAGTCGGCGGGCATCGGCAACGAGGTCAAGCTCTACACGATCTTCTCGGTGGACAACGCCACGCTGCCGGCGGTCGGCGATGCGGCGATCGGCTCCTATCACGCCTCCTATTGGAGCCACGATCTCGCGATTCCCGAGAACCAGAAGTTCGTCAGGGACTACACCGCGAAGTACGGCGGCCTGCCGTCGGAATTCGCGGCGCAGGCCTACGACGCGGCGCGCCTGATCGCGGCGGCGGTCAAGGCCGTCGGCGGCAAGGTCGACGACACGGCGGGGCTCGCCAAGGCGCTCCGCCACACGAAGTACCCGTCGACGCGCGGGCCCTACGAGTACAACGTCAACGGCATCCCGATCCAAAACTTCTATCTGCGCGAAGTGGTGAAGGGGCCGGACGGCAAGCCGGCGATCGTCTCGCGCGGCGCCATCTTCGAGAAGCACAAGGACGCCTATTGGGAGCAGTGCCCGGCCAACATGCGGCTCTAGCGCGCGTCCGGATTGGGTAGAATCGCCGGATGCGTAGGGGCGCGCTGCGCGCGCCCTGCCTCCGGTGCAAGGGCGCCGTCGATTAGTAGTAGGCGGCTATCCCGCCCGATTGTTCGCGCGTTGTATGCGGGGAGAGAGGGCGCGCGCAGCGCGCCCCTACGTCGCGGTCGCCGAGTCCACCTGCTCGAGCTGCGGACCGACGAAACGGCGCAAGAGAGGCGGGACGCGAGGTCCGCCCTTTTTCCATCGCGCTCGGAAAGGCCCCCGGCGCCGATCTCCTCAGCCGAGGCCCGGCAGCATCCACGAGAGCAGCGCCGCGGCGATCGCCCAGGCGAGCGCCGTGGTCGCGATCACGGCGGTCGCGATGCGCGCGATGAGCGTCTCGTAGCGTATGGCGAGCACGAACGCATTGACGCCCGACGGCATCGCGGCCGAGATCGTCGCCACCGCCACCGGCAGCGCATCGAGGTGGAACACGTATTTCGCCGAGACGAAGACGAGCGCGGGCAGCAGTGCCAACTTGATGAGTCCGATCACGGCGACCTGGCGGAGATCGCCGCCGAGGTGAAAGCGCGTGAGCGAAGCGCCAAGCGCGAAGAGGGCGGTCGGCGTCGCCGCCTGGCCGAGGAAGACGAGCGACTTCTCGACGATCTCGTGAAGGCCGAGGCCGGTGCGGCCCCAGGCGAAGCCCGCGACCATCGCGACGATGATGGGGTTGGTGGCCAGCGCCAGGCCGGCCGACTTCAGGATCGTGCCGACGCCGGCCGCTTCGGGATCCCCGCCCTTGCCCACCGCGCCGCGCGCGGCCTCGACGATGAGCGAGGTGAGCGAGATGAGGATCACCGATTGAAGCGCCAGGATGGCGCTCTGCGGCAGCGCCGCGCGCGGCCCGAACGCGGTCAGCACCAGCGGAATGCCGAGCAACAGGATGTTGGAATAGGTCGAGCCGGCGGCGAAGATCGCCTGCTCGGCCAGCGTGAGCTTGAAGAGAAGCCGCGCCAGCGCCATCGCCAGCGCATACGCGACGAGGACCGCCGCGTAATAGGCGATGACGGCGGCGAAGTCGGAGCCGCCCGGCGCATCGAGCTGCGCCATCGCGCGGAACAGCACGGCCGGAATCGCGACATAGAAGCAGAAGGTCGTGAGCGCCCTCACGCCCTCATCGCCGAACAAGCGCGTCTTGCCCACGCCGTAGCCGAGCAGGATGACGGCAAAGACGGGAAGGACGATGGCGAGAGTTTGCGCCATCGCCGCTCAGTCCGGGGTGCAGTGTGCGGGCGAGGACTCACCCAAGAGCCGCACACTCAGATCATTTCGCATGCCCAGCCTTCTCTCCGATGCTCATTGGCAGGTCGTAGAATCTTCGGCATGCGGCAGCGCGCAGCCCCGCCCCCGTACGAGCGGCGGCGTCGGCCCTCACTTCCCATTCACGGCCAGTTGCCATGAATGGGCCCCTTCTCTCCCAGAGAGGGAGAGAGATAAAGGAAGGCGCGTTCCTTCTTTTCTCTCCCTCAGGGAGAGAAGGGGCCCACCACCGCGTTCTTTGCGCGGCGGCGGGAAGTGAGGGCCGGCGCCGGTGCGCGCTCAGATCTTGAATATCCGCATCGCATTTCCCCCGCGCGCGGCTCTCCTCTGCTCGAACGGGAGCGCGTCGACGCGCGAGAGGCAGCCGCGCATGTCGCCGATGTTGTGCGGCCAGTCGGAGCCGTAGAGCATCTTGTCGGCGCCGCCGACCTCGACCGCCATCTTCAGCGCATCGAGCGAGAAGGTGACGCTGTCGTAATAGATGCGGCGCAGCATCTCGGACGGGCGCTGCTTCACCTTCGCGCGCACCGCCGCCATGTTGTCGAAGCACATGTCCATGCGCCCTATGAGATAGGGGAGCGTGGCGCCGGCGTGCGCGGCGATCAGCTTCACGTTGGGATAGGTGTCGAGGAAGCCGTCATACATCATGCGCGCGACGGCGAGCGAGGTGTCGAACATGAACCCCACCTGTGCGATCAGATTGAAGCGCTGGATGTCGAGATGCTTCGTGCCCGGTGGTGCGGTCGGATGGACGAGCACCGGCAGGCCCTTCTTGTCGATCGCCTTCCAGATCTTGGCAAAGCGGGGGTCGGTCAGCGAGCGTCCGTTGATGTTGGCGAGCACCATCACGCCGATGGCGCCGGCCTTGGTCGCGCGCTCGATCTCCTTCAGCGCCAGCGCCTCGTGCTCCCACGGGATCGAGCAGAACCAGCGGATGCGGTCGGGCCAGGTCGTCTGCGCCCTGGCCATGTCGTCGTTCATCACCTGCGCGGCCTTCAAGCTCGTCTTGGGCCCGCCCCAGAAGCAGTTGGGCGCGGTCAGCGACACGATGGCGAGGTCCACCTTGGCCTCGTTCATCTTCTTCAAGCGAAGCTCGTAGTCGAAATGCCCTTCCTGCGGCGTCGCGAAAGGCGCGCCGTCGGCATAGATGCCGAGCGGCGCCGGAAAGTCCTTCGACGGCTTCACGGCGTAGCGCGGCTTCCCCTTCGCCTTGATCAGATCGAACCAGGCGTGGCTGTACATGTGCGTATGCACGTCGATGACGATCATGGCGTGGCTCCGAGCGTTTCCTTGTTTTTCGGTTTCCAGAGATAGATCGCGGCGAGCGCGGCGAGTGCGGGCGCGAGTGCCAGCGGATTGCCGGCGCCGAGCCAGACCGGCGCCGCGCCGATCGCGATGCTGGCGGCGAAAAGCGCCGCCGAGCGCAGCAAGTCCTCCGCGGGCCGGCGTCCGCTGCCTTCGACGGCGTAGGCGAGCACCCAAGCCGACATGATCGCGGTGACCGCAGCAATGCCGATTTCGACAACCGTCCCATGCCCAAGGATGGCCGGGTTGTAGATGAACAGGAACGGCATGAGATAGCCGGAGGCGCAGAACTTCAGGGCGATCCAGCTCGTCTTCCACATGTCGGCGCCCGCGATACCGGCGGCGACGTAGGACGCGATCGCGACCGGCGGCGTCAGCATCGAGAGGATGCCGAAGTAGAAGAGGAAGAAGTGCGCGGAAAGCGGCACCACGCCGAGCTTGACCAGCGCCGGCGCCAGCACCACCGACATCACGATGTATACCGCCGAGGTCGGCATGCCGATGCCGAGGATGATCGCGATCGCGGCGGCCGAGATCAGCATCACGAGCAGGCCCGCGGCGCTGGTGATCGCGGTCAGGATGTTCACGAATTGGAGGCCGAGCCCGGTGATGTTGAGCACGCCGACGATGATGCCCGAGGCGGCGCAGATGATAAGCAGCGGCGCCAGATCCTTGCCCGACGAGACGAAGATGTCGCGCAGCTCGCCCAATCGGGGCGGCCGCCGCCGCTGGACCGCGTTGAGCACGAGCAGCAATCCGGCGGTGAAGAGCGCCGACTTGCCCGGGTTGTAGCCGAGCCAGAACAGCAGATAGATGAGGAGCGCCAGCGGCAGCAGGAACACCCAGCCGCCCGCGAGAACGGCGCCGATGCGCGGCAGCCTGTCCTTGGCGATGCCGGCGAGTCCGTAATTCGCCGCATAGCGGTCGATCTGCACGAAGATCGCCCAGTAATAGACGATGGCGGGAATGATCGCCGCCAGCGCCACCTCGGCGTAGGGAATCTGCAGGAATTCCGCGATCAGGAACGCGGTGGCGCCCATCACCGGCGGCACGATCTGCCCGCCGTTCGAGGACGCGGCCTCGATCGCGGCGGCGTAGTGGGGCTTGAAGCCGTAGCTCTTCATGAGCGGGATGGTGATCATCCCGGTGCCCATGATGTTGCCGACGACGGTGCCGTTGATGCTGCCGAACACGGAAGAGGCGACGCATTCGACCTTGCCCGCGCCGCCGCGGCGCGAGCCCATCGCCGCGAGTGCTGCGTCGTTGAAGAACTGGGTGGCGCCCCCCTTCTCCATGATCTTGCCCATGATCATGAAGCCCAGCACGAGCGTGGCGCCAACGTCGAGAACCAGGCCGGGAATGCCGTTGGTGTCGTTGTAGAGATAGAGGGCCAGGCGCGCGAAGCTCGACTCGGTCGCCTCGAACAGGCCGGGCAGGTGGTGGCCCCAGAGGCCGTAGGCGATGAAGGCCCAGACGAGGATCGTCATCGAGGCGCCGCAATATTTCCGCGTCGCCTCCATCGCCAGCAGCAGCGCCAGCGCGGCCGGGCCCCATTTGTGCGGGCCGCGGTCGGCGATGTCGGTGAGCCAGGCCTCGGTGAACCAGGCGCCGTACCACCAGCTTGCGAGCGCTACCGCGGCCAGCGCCAGCTCGAGCGCGCCCGGCCGCTTGCCATAGGGCTGCGCCAGCAGCCCCGCGGCCACGGCGAGGCCGCACATGAACGCGAGATAGGCGTGGCCCAATATCGCCACGCCCAAGCGCTGCGGCACATCGAGCAGCCAGGCGGCGCCCAGCAGCGGAATCGCGGCGAGGCAAACGTCGCGCGCGATGGCGGCGAGACGGGTCATGAAATTGCGCGCCGTGCCCTCACTTCCCAAGCAATGCAAGGTGCATTGCTTGGGCCCCTTCTCTCCCACTTCGTGGGAGAGAGAAGAAGAGCGGCGCCGCGTTGCTTCTTCTCTCTCCCGCTTGCGGGAGAGAAGGGGCCCATTCGCTGCGGCTTCGCAGCGAATGGGAAGTGAGGGTCGGCCTTGCCGCGCCCAAAGCGCTTACTTGAACCCCTTCTCGCGCTCTTCGTTGGCCGGCGTCCACATTCCGCGGCTCTTGAAATGCGCGACCGCGCCCGGGTGATAGGGAACCGTGTTGGTGGGAAGCGCCAGCTTCGTCGCATCGCCGGTGCGGAGCTGCGGATAGTCCTTCTGCAGCTCGGCGAAGCTTTCCTCGAGCACCTTCAGCACTGCGGCGATGTCGGCGTCGGGCGTCTTGGCGCCGGTGAGCAGCAGGATGTCGAACGCAGCCGTGTGGAGCGGCGCCTTCACCTCGGGGAGATGCGGCGCCGGGTCGAGCTTGTCGGGGTAGGAGCCGGGCGACAGGGATGCGAGCGCCTTCGCCCTGGCCTCGCCCGCGCCCATGTCGACATAGGCGACGCCGCCCGAGATCGTGCTGTGCGCCTGCTTCACCAGCGGAATGCCGATCGCGACGAACGCGGCGTCGAGATTGCCTTCGGTGAGGCCCTTCGCCCCTTCGCCGACATTGGCGACGGTCATGGCCTTCACGTCGGTTTCCTTCAAGCCGCCGGCGGCGAGCATGCCGCGGATCACCTGGCCCATCGCGCGCTGGCCCTTCAAGTCCACGGTCACGCGCTTGCCCTTCAAATCGGCGACGGTCTTGATGCCGGAATCGGCGCGCACCATGAGGCCGACGCGCAGCGGCCAGATGCGCGCCACCGCGCGGAGGTCCTTCAGCGGCGAGCGGCCTTCGCCCTTGTAGGAATCGTTGGCGTCAAGCGTCGAGGAGAAGGCGAGCGTCGCCTCGCCCGAATCGAGCAGCGGCAGATAGACCGACGAGCCCGAATAGGGCTGCACCGCCACGCGGCGGTTGAGCTTCTCGCCGAGGATCTTCGCCAGGCCCGAGCCGATCGTGTAATAGGCGGTGCCCGCCTCCTGGGTCGCGAACACCATGCCCTTGCCCTGGGCGGCCGCGGGCGACGGCTGCAAAGGCGCGGGCAACGCAAGCACGCACGCGGCGCCAAGCGCCGCTAGACGCAGTCTCTTCATGGCGGTTATCTCCGTACAAGCGCCGCCCTCGAGCGGGGCGCCCGATTGTTGGCCACCGTAGCCAGTTCGCGCAGGGCGGTAAAGCCGCAGGCTCCAAGCGCGACGGCGTTCAGGCCGCCGCCGGCTTGCCCGCGCGGAACCGCAGCAGCAGGTATCCGACGGCAGCGCACACGATGGACCCGGACAGCACGCCGAGCCGCACATGGGACTTGTGGTCCGGGTGTTCGAAGGCCAGTCCACCGATGAACAGGCTCATCGTAAAGCCGATGCCGCAGAGTATCGACAGCGCGTAGATCTGAACCCAGCTGGCGCCCGCCGGCATTTGCACGAGGCCGAGCTTGATGCAGAGCCAGATCGGCACGAAAACGCCGATCTGCTTGCCGAGGATGAGGCCGAGCGCGATTCCCATCGTCACCGGTTCATGAAAGCGCGCGAAACCGATGCCCTCGAGCGAGATGCCCGCATTGGCGAAGGCGAACATCGGCAGCACCAGGAACGCGACCCAGGGATGCAGCAGATGCTCGAGCTGCTTGAGCAGCGAATGTCCGTGCTCGTCCTCGGCGTCGAGCGGGATGGCGAAGGCCGTGATCACGCCGGCCAGGGTGGCATGCACGCCTGATTTCAGCACGCAGATCCAGAGGATCGCGCCGACGATGACGTAGGCGGCGACATGCGCGACGCGCAGCAGATTGAGCGCGACCAGCCCCGCCACGGCAACGGCGGCAAGCCCGAGAGACAAGGCGGAAAGTTCCGCCGTGTAGAAAACGGCAATCACGACGATAGCACCGAGGTCGTCGATGATGGCGATGGCGGTGAGCAGGATCTTGAGCGACATCGGCGCGCGGGGGCCGAGCAGCGCAAGAATGCCAAGCGCGAAGGCAATGTCGGTCGCGGTCGGGATGGCCCAGCCGGCGAGATTCACCGGGTCGGCCCGGTTGACGAGCACATAGATCAGGCCGGGGATGACCATGCCGCCGACGGCGGCAGACGCGGGCAGGAGAAGATCGGCACGCGCGGCGAGCTGGCCCTCGCGGACCTCGCGCTTGATCTCGAGACCGACCAGAAAGAAGAACACCGCCATCCACAGATCGTTGACCCAGAGCAGCAGCGGCTTCGAGATAATGAGCGCGCCGATCTGGACCGTCCCCGGGATCTCCAGGAAGGCGAGGTAGTGGCTGCCGAGTGGCGAGTTGGCGATCGCGAGGGCGGCGGCGGCGGCGATCACGAGCACGATCCCGCCCGTCGCCTCCAATCGCAGGAACTCGCGCAACCAGGTCAACGGCATGTGGGCTTCCTATGTACTTTCCCGCTTGGGCGGAAGCCGAATTCGAAGAGCGAGGCGAAGAATACCCAGGGCTCGCGCTTCGCTCGCCGCTTCGCGTCGGCCATGGCATCGGCATCGCTGTGCTCGGTCATGACGTTGAGGACCGCGGCGCGCTTCGCGCCGAGGGAGAGAGGGAGAGGGATTCACCACCAAGACACGAAGACACGAAGAAGGAAGGAGGAGGGAAGGGTTGCCTGCGAGGGCGCGCGGCAAGGAGGTGGGCGCTTCCCCCCGGCCTCCCGGTTCCCTTCACCTTGCGCCACCTTGCCCATGGCGCGGCGCGGCCTCAGATGCTATAGGCTCGCCGCGATTTTCCAGGAACAGCTTGAGCTTGGCGGCGCCGAAGCCGGACATGACCGACCTCGCGCATATCCGCAATTTCTCGATCATCGCGCATATCGACCACGGCAAGTCGACGCTCGCGGATCGGCTCATCCAGGCCTGCGGGGGCCTCACCGACCGCGAGATGCGCGACCAGGTGCTCGACTCGATGGACCTCGAGCGCGAGCGCGGCATCACGATCAAGGCGCAGACCGTGCGCCTCGACTACAAGGCCCGGAACGGCGAGATCTACGAGCTCAACCTCATGGACACGCCGGGCCACGTCGACTTCTCCTACGAGGTGAGCCGTTCGCTCGCCGCCTGCGAGGGCGCGCTGCTCGTCGTCGACGCCTCGCAGGGCGTCGAGGCGCAGACGCTCGCCAATGTCTACATGGCGCTCGACGGCGATCTCGAGATCGTGCCGGTCATCAACAAGATCGACCTGCCCGCCGCCGAGCCCGAGCGCGTCAAGCAGCAGATCGAGGACGTGATCGGCCTCGACGCCAAGAACGCGGTGCAGATCTCGGCCAAGACCGGCCTCAACATCGAGAAAGTGCTCGAAGCGATCGTCGCACGCATGCCGGCGCCCAAGGGCGACGCCGACGCGGCGCTCAAGGCGCTCCTCGTCGACAGCTGGTACGATTCATACGTCGGCGTCGTGATCCTAGTGCGCGTCTTCGACGGACGCATCCGGAAGGGCCTGAAGGTCCGCATGATGGCGACCAACGGCGTCTACGAGGTGGAGCAGGTCGGCGTGTTCACGCCGAAGCGCCAGACGATGGAGGAGCTCGGCCCCGGCGACGTGGGCTTCGTCGTCGCCAACATCAAGATGGTGCAGGACACCAAGATCGGCGACACGCTCACCGAGGACCGTCGGCGCACGCCCGAGCCGCTCGCCGGCTTCAAGCCCTCGCTGCCGGTCGTCTTCTGCGGCTTCTTCCCGACCGACAGCGCCGAGTTCGAGCACCTCCGCGAGTCGCTGCAGAAGCTCGCGCTCAACGACAGCTCGTTCCATTACGAGCCCGAGAACTCGACGGCGTTGGGCTTCGGCTTCCGCTGCGGCTTCCTGGGGCTGCTGCATTTAGAGATCGTGCGCGAGCGGCTCGCGCGCGAATTCGATCTCGACCTCATCACCACGGCGCCCTCGGTCGTCTACAAGCTCGCGCTCACCAACGGCGAGACGATGGAACTCTACAACCCGGTCGACATGCCCGACGTGACGCGCATCGCCTCGATCGAGGAGCCGTGGATCAAGGCTACGATCTTCGTGCCCGGGGATTATCTCGGCGCGGTCATCAATCTCTGCACCGAGCGGCGCGGCGAGCAGGTCGATCTCACCTGGGTCGGCTCGCGCGCGATGCTGGTCTATAAACTGCCCTTGAACGAGGTGGTCTACGATTTCTACGACCGCTTGAAGAGCGTCTCGCGCGGCTATGCGAGCTTCGACTACCACATCGAAGGCTACCGCGCGGGCGATCTCGTCAAGGTGAACATCCTCGTCAACGGCGAGGAGGTCGACGCGCTCTCGATGCTGGTGACGCGCACCGCCGCCGAAGCGCGCGGCCGCCAGATCTGCGAGCGCTTGAAAGACCTGATCCCGCGCCAGCTCTTCGCTGTGCCGATCCAAGCCGCGATCGGCGGCAAGATCATCGCGCGCGAGACGATCTCGGCGATGCGGAAAGACGTGACCGCGAAATGCTACGGCGGCGACGTAACCCGGAAGCGCAAGCTCCTCGACAAGCAGAAGGAAGGGAAGAAGCGCCTCCGCGAATTCGGCAGCGTCGAGATCCCGCAAAGCGCCTTCATCGAGGCGCTGAGGATGAAGGATAGGTAACGCGTCGAAGTCGCTCGTTGTCACGTGCAATGCACGTCATTCGACGTCACACTTAGATAGCGGTTCAATCCCAGAAGCCCATGAAGGCGAATCTCAAACAAGGCTGTCGACACTTCGGGCAGATGAATGACGCGTCGCCCGCAAGCCGCTGGACTTCCGGATCGCTCATTGAGCGGCGCCAGTACTGCAAGTAGGGGTTTTCGATGATATGAAGGCCCTTTTCTTTGGCCTCCCGCTCTTCGACAGTGAGAAGGCCCGGTGCTTCCGGATTGTAGGCGATCACATGCAATATGCCGTCAAAAGTTGCGCCTGGATTGACACCCGAGCTGAAGCCGCAGGAGCACTGAGCCAAAAGCATATGACCAGGCATGTGGACCTTGGCTACTCGGGAGTGCCTGTGTGAAGGAATGCGTTACCGATGCGACCACAGTGCGAGGGCTGGATCATCAAGGCGATAAGTTCACGGCTCCGCATTTGATCAGGACGGATCCTCTAGATGACATGATCAGAGATCCTCGATGCGGGTTATGACGAGTTTTGGCTGGGCCACATCGACGACGATATCCTTTGCCCACTCGAGCGAGGCGTATTCGCAGGCGCGACGGAGCCAAGTCAGTGTCTCATCTGCCGAGTTGTTTGTCCCGTACCACCATCCGTCCATGAGGCGCTCACCATACTTTTCCGCAAGCTCGGCTTGATCGAACAGCGCTCGCGGATCGCGCGCGACGATGCGCTTGGTGCGAGGTTTGAGCATCGTGAGCTTGTTGAGAGTTCCCGGCACACATGCCTCAATCTTTCGCAACCCTTCAGCAAGCAGTTCCTTAAGCGAGCCCGTCTCGGTGATCTCGCCCTTGAAGGCTAAGCCGTATCGCCCCGTCTTTCGCGCCAGTCGCGTGCCGGCTGCACCAGAGGGAGCCGGCTTGGGCGGGTCAATGGTGAGACGATCGACTTCAGAAAACGGCCGGACAGTCTCGCCGGACAGATCGATAATGCTGGTTGGAAGAAGCGGGCTGATGCCAACGGCGAGACGATCACCGCTTAGGACGCTCACCTGCATATCGCCGCGCGGACTCGCTTTCTTTAACAGGTCGCAGAGCTTCAACGCGGAAATAGCAACGTACGAAACCTGTGCCATGGAGGACCTCCCTTTCCTTTTGTTGCTTTCTTATAAGAAAGCATCTTCGCTCTGTCAATGGCGGCTTTGGGTGGCCAGCGGCGCAATATTTTACTATGTGTTTTCAAATAGTTAGACGATCAGGTTTGGCCGCGCTCGTTAGTGGAAAATGAAATCTGAGGTCTAAGTCAGTTCCTCTGGCGAGCAGTTCGACACCCTTTCTGCGAGATGGCCGGCAGTTGCTTTGTCTATTCGCCGCAGGTTATGCGGAGAATACGCTTGCCCCATGCGGTGAATAGCGGCCAAATTCTCCGCACGAAGTGCGGTGAATATGTCGACCTACATCCACGAGCGCCGAGGCTGGCCACGCTTTCGCTGGGACGATAGCGCCCTCGCCGAGCGTCTGGCCGTCGTGCGCCATCGGCAGGGCCGGCTCGTGGGGCGCATGGAGGCGCTCGGCTTTCCGCTGCAAAGCCAGGCCACGCTCGAGACGCTGACCGAGGACGTCGTCACCACGAGCGCAATCGAAGGCGAGGACCTCGATCGCCGGCAGGTGCGCTCCTCGCTGGCGCGCCGCCTCGGCATCGACATCGGCGCGCTCGTGCGGGCGGATCGCCACGTCGAGGGCATCGTCGAGGTCATGCTCGACGCGACGCAGCAGCACGCGAAACCGCTCACCGCGGCGCGCCTCTTCGGCTGGCACGCGGCGCTGTTCCCGACCGGGCGTAGCGGCATCACGCGGATCACCGTCGGCGGCTGGCGGCGCGACAAGACGGGGCCGATGCAGGTGGTTTCGGGGCGGCCCGGCAAGGAGCGCGTCCACTTCGAGGCGCCCGCGGCGCCGCGCCTCGCCGCCGAGATGAAGGCGTTTCTCGCCTGGTTCAACGGCGAAAGCGGCATCGATCCGGTGTTGAAGGCCGGGCTCGCCCATCTCTGGTTCGTCACCATCCATCCGTTCGACGACGGCAACGGCCGTATCGCGCGCGCCATCGCCGATATGGCACTCGCGCGCTCGGAGCGGAGCCCGCAGCGCTTCTACAGCATGTCGGCGCAGATCCGCGAGGAGCGCAGCGCCTACTACGCGATCCTCGAAACCACGCAGAAAGCCGATGTCGACGTCACGCGTTGGCTGGATTGGTTCCTGGGCTGCCTAGACCGCGCTTTCGACGGCGCAGAGACGATCCTCGCCAGCGTGCTGAGGAAGGCGCGCTTCTGGCGCAGAAACACCTCGACCGACCTGAACGAGCGCCAGCGCAAGATGCTGAATCGCCTCCACGACGACTTCGAGGGAAAGCTCACCTCGTCCAAATGGGCGAAAATCGCGAAATGCTCGACCGACACGGCATTGCGCGACATTGCCGATCTCGTCGCGCGCGGCATCCTCGCGAAGGACGCGGCCGGGGGGCGCAGCACGAGCTATCGGCTCACTGACACGAGCTAGCTGGACCGAAGTTTCATGCAGCGGAAGCCGCGTTCACTCGGCCATGGCTTGAGCTTTCTGCCACGTGCCGTGCAGGTCACGTTCCGCGATCATGCGCTCGAGCTCGGCGCGGTTGATTGCCTCCGGCGATGTGTCGAGCATGGATCGGATATCGCGCAGATGCTTCTCCGAGCCGCCCTCGCGATAGAATTCGAGCTTGCGGACGATCACGTATTCGGGCGGTGCGACGACGAACGGTTCGCCGGCCACCTCGAATTTCCGCGTCCGTGCCAGCGCCCAGGCATGCAGCGGGTCGCGGCCGGCGAGGTAGATGTCGCCTTTGAAACCGGTCTCGTGGTGGATGATGTTGAAGTGCCCATGCTCCTCGCGCGCGGCCTCCTCTTCGATGGCTTCGAGCGGCGGGCAATAGAACTCGTCGTCGGGAAAAAACGTGTGCAGTCGCTCGACGTGTCCGCGGTCGAGAACCACAATGAGATCGACATCGTGCGTGAAACGCGGCGCACCGTAGACGATGACCGCCACGCTGCCGCTTACCATATAGCGGGCGCCAAGCGCATTCAGCCGCCGCGTGAAAAGAAGAAATCGATTAGGTTCGGCCATGAAGGAAGATGTCTCGAACCTTGCGCTGAACGTCTTCCTCGCTCCAATCCGGGTGCCGTGCCCGCAGCGCCGCGGCTTTGATTTCAAGCGCCGCGCGATACAGTTCCTCGGCCGCTCTGAGCTTCTGCTCGGGCGTCATCGCGCGCAGGATGCGGATTTCCTCGGGCGTCATGGCCGCGCGAGTCTAGGCGTCCGGCGGCTTGCGCTCCAGCGAAACATCGCCCGCGCGCCCGCCGCGCGATTCTCGGCTTGACATCGTTCTTGAAATGTTCTAGGCACTTGCCATGGCCCGCAACGGGCCCTCGGCCTGCGGGGCGTCGGCGCTCCGCTGTCGCGGCTGTTTGGAGATGTGAATCGGAACTCGATGGTTGCGCCGCAAGGGTGCGGCGCGTTCTTGCGTCGGCGCGCGCCCTTCCCCGCGCGGCTCTTGCGACCGGCCCGACGAGCGCATGATGAGAAATGATGAGATTTTGCAGAAATCTTACGCGCGCCATTGATGCCTCTTCCGCTGGGCCGGCCGGCGCATGCTAGGGAATGCTAGGGTTTTGCGGAAATTTTCCGCGCGCGATCGGCGAAGTCGGCTTTGGCCACCCGCGCCTCGACGCCCGGGGCGGCTCGCGAAAGCCAAGGAAAGCCAAGCAAAGCCAAGGTTTCGCGCAGATCGGCCGCGCCTGCCGCCGCCAATGTCATGTCCGCAAATGTCTACCAATGTCTACCTTTGCCTACCCGGAGAGGGGAGGGGCTTCGACCGCCGCATCGAAGCCCCGCTAACGCGGCGTTAACCGAACCGCGCTAACTCCGGCGCCTCCCCTCGGCGCGGAGCGCCCATGACCAGCCTGGCCAAGTGGCCCAAGATCGTCCCGCCGCTCACCGCCGAGCAGGCGGCGATCGCCGACGACTTCATGAAGTTTTGGCACGGCGAGATCCTGTCGAAGCGCTACGGTTTCGTCGAGCAGTTCAACCATCGCTATCCCGCGCGCCACGCGCCCCAGCACTACCTGCGCACGCTCGAGATCGGCGCCGGCCTCGGCGAGCACATCAGGCACGAGCGGCTCACCGCCGAGCAGGAGCGCAACTACGTGGCGCTCGAGCTGCGGCAGAACATGGCCGACGCGATCAGGAGCCGCTTCCCGCGGGTCGTCACGCGCGTCGGCAACATCGAGACCGGACTCGACTACCCCGACGGGCATTTCGACCGCGTCATCGCGATCCACGTGCTCGAGCACCTGCCCGACCTGCCGAAGGCGCTGGCCGAGATCCGGCGCCTGCTCGACAAGGAAACGGGGCAGCTCGCGGTCGTCATCCCGTGCGAGAGCGGCCTCGGCTACACGCTGGCGCGCAAGGTCTCCTCGCAGCGCGTGTTCGAGCGGCGCTACAATTCGCCGTACAAGTGGTTCATCGAGCGCGAGCACGTCAACACGGCGCGCGAGGTCTTGGCCGAGCTCGACCGGCCCTTCGTCGTGCGGCATCGCAGCTTCTTCCCGCTGCTCGTGCCGTCGATCGACCTCAACCTCAATATCGGATTGACGCTGAGTCCGCGCCGCTAGGAGAGGGCGCGCCGCGCGCCGAGGAAGACATGGTGCCGCGCCGCCCAGAAATTGACCGCGAGACCGGCGAGCGCGCCGGCCCCGGTGCCGACGACGGGATAGGCGCGCGCGAGCTCGAACGCGAACATCAGGAGCGCGAAGGCCGCGATGTTGAAAGCGCCGGCGACGGCGTTCGCGGCGACGAAGCGCGCCCATTGCGCCAGCATCGAGCCGCTGCGGTCCGCGAAGGTGTAGGTGCGGTTGAGCCACCAGGTCGCGGTGACGGTGGCGAGAAACGCGATCGCGTAGCCGGTGTAGAGATCGAGGCCGAGCCAGCGCAGCCCATAGAGCAGCGCGGTGGCCAAGGCGAAGCCGAAGGCCCCGATCGCGGCGAAGCGGAGAAACTGGCGCCGGACCCTTGACGCGCCCGATGCCGCGCTCGCTACCATTGGCGCTCGCCGCCCCGCGCGGGGGGCGCGGGCTGGGCGAGGTAGAACATGCGCTTCATCTCGCGCCGTCCGCGCGTCACCGTGTCGAGGATCAAGCCGCAGGTGGCGCTGAGGAAGGCAAGCAGCATCAAGCCGACGCAGAGAATGGCGGTCGGGATGCGCGGCACGAGCCCGGTCTCGAGGAACGTGACGAACAGCGGATAGGCGAGGGCGATCGAGAGCAGCGCGAGCGCGGCGCCGATGCCGGCAAAGAACGGCGGCGGCCGCTCCTCTCGAATGAGGTTGCCGATCCGCCACATGATCTTGATGCCGTCGCGGACGGTCGAAAGCTTGCTCGTCGAGCCTAGGGGCCGCTGCTTGTAGACGGCCGCGACCTCGTCCACCGGCATGCGCATCTCGAGCGCGTGCACGGTCATCTCCGTCTCGATGTCGAAGCCGCGCACCTGCGAGGGGAACGACTTCACGAAGCGGCGCGACAGCACGCGAAAGCCCGAAAGGATGTCGGCGAAGCGGTTGCCGAACAGGCGGGCGACCAGCGCGCTGAAGAGCCGGTTGCCGAAGCGATGTCCGAGGCGGTACGCCGCCGTCTCCTCGGCGCTGCGCGCCGCATTGACCATGTCGAGGCGGTTCTCGATCAGGCGCTGCACCAGGCGCGGCGCGGCCGCGGCGTCGTAGGTGTCGTCCCCGTCGGCGAGGACGTAGATGTCGGCCTCGATATCGGCGAACATGCGGCGCACGACGTTGCCTTTGCCGCGCAGCGGCTCGCTGCAGACGATGGCGCCGGCACCGCGCGCCAGCTCGGCCGTGCGATCGCTCGAAGCGTTGTCGTAGACATAGACCGCGCTCTCCGGCAGCGCGCGACGAAAATCGGCGACGACCTTGGCGACGGTCCGCTCCTCGTTGTGGCAGGGCACGAGCACCGCAACGCGCAACCGCGTCGATCCGAGATCGGAGAGGCGCGCCGTGCCGTCTTCCGGCGGCGAGAGCTGGGACGGGATGCGGAAACGAGGCGTGAGCTCGGTCATGGCCGTCGGAGGGGCGCGGCGTTCTCTTTGCTGCACCGGCGCTTAACGCCGCCTTAAGCCAGCCGCGGAGCGGCGTTTACCGTGGCTTCACCATGTAGAGGCGGAACGCCGCCGCGGCGCTCGCGGGCAGGGAAACAGGCGCGAGCCAGGACGGAACGTCGTCCGCGGCGAGGCGCTCCTGCAAGCTGCCCGAGCCGGGTTTGGCGAAGTAGACGGCGTCCTCGGCCGCGCGGCAAATCAGGACCGCTTCGACCTTGCGTGCGCCCACGATGGCTCTTGCCGCCTCGGGTTTGCCGCCCATCGCCGCGACGTTGTCGGCGAGGCCGGCGCGATTGCGGTGGTAAGGCGTTCCGATCACGCGATGCGGCGTGCGATAGAGCATCTCGGGGCCGAGATCGATATGAGTCAGTATTACGATGGACCGGCCGCGCCACGGGCTTTCGGGACCGACGAGCGCGGACAGGACGTGGCGCACGCCGCAGGATTCCTGGACCTCGGCCTCGCTCTTTGGCGCGCCCGAAGGCCGCGCGGGTTGAACGGCGGCCGCGGCCCCGAACGGAGCGAGAAAAAATGCCGCCAGCGCCACGACGCGGATGACGACGCGCGACGCCATTGCGCGCAAGCGCCTGGACCAGGCGAAGAAGCCGTGAACGATGACCGCCAGCGCGGGCGCCGCGAGAATCTCGCAATAAGCGGAATAGCGGAGATGGGCGAGCGCGATCGGCGCGGCGGCGGCGAGCCCGACGCCGAGCACGAGCCATTGGGCCCATTCCGGGCCGCGCTCGCGGCGCCACAGGCGATGCACCACGACCGGCAGCGCGAACATGGCCGTGCCGCAGTAGGCGAACAGCTTGGCCGCATCCGCGGCCGTGCCGGGCCACAGCGGCCGCATTTCCGTCACGCGCTCCAGCCAGATCGAGCGAAGCGCGGGATCGAAGGAGGCGCTCGGCCCGGCGAAGAGAGGCGGAAACAGAAAGTAAAGCGCGAGGCCCGCCGCGGCGGCGGCGCATGCGGCAACGATCATTCGCTCGCCGCGAGTTTCGCCGCGCGAAAGCCAGCGCCGCGATGCGCCGATCAGCAGCCAGGTCAAAGCAACCGCCCCGGCGGCGGCGATCTGCGCGATGGAGATGCGGTCGTACTCCGCGGCGAAATATTGGCTCGGCGGCCGCTCGACGATGAGCGCGGCGGCGGAGAACGCGACGAAGGAAAACGCAAAGCGCCGGTTGCTCGGCTCGAAATCATGGCCGCGGATGATCCAGGCGATTCCGCCCGCCACCGCGCCGACGGCGGCGACCGGCAGCAGCTCGACGCTGCTCCAAAGGCCGAGCGCGCAGGCGAGGCCGGCAAGACTCGCTGGCGCCAATCCTCGGCTCCCGGCCGCCGCCCCGCCCGGCGCCGGAACCATCATCCGCAAGAAGCACCCGAAGGCGAGGGTGAACAACACCATAAGCATCACGTGGTGATCGGCGCGTCCCGCCAACGCATAGCCGGCGATTCCCGTCTGAAGCAGCGTCACGATCAGCGCGAGAAGGATCGCCGGCCTGTCGCAGCGCTGCCAGACGGGCCTGAACGCCCACAGCATCGCGATGCCGAGCCCGAGATGCAGCAGCGGCGAAACCGCGACGCCGACCAGATACAGCGCGCGCTTGAGCTCGACGAGGGGCAGCAGCGGCGCCGCCAAGGCGACGACGACGATATCGAAGAGCCGGGTCCAATGCAGCGTCTCGCCGAACGGCGCGTTGCTGCGCGCGATGGCGCCGTCGAACCAGGCGCCCGTCGTGAGCAATTGCTCGATGCGCAGCAGCTTCATATAGCTGTCGGTATCGATCAGCGCTCCGCCGAGGACGGGCTTCGCATGCACGAGGAGAAGCGCCACGTGTACGGCCGCCCAAAAGGCGATGACGGCGGCGACGGGCAGGAAAACGGATCCGGGCCGCCCGCCGGGGCGCGGATTGGCGAGGGAGCCGGTCATTTCGGGCGCCGTCGAGAGGGAGTTCAGCTCAACGCCGACAATGACCGCGTTGGGTTAACGATCGGTGTCGGCCTCATCCCCGCCGGCCCTTTGCCGTGCCGATCCAAGCCGCGATCTGCGGCAATGTCATCGCCCGCGAAACTTTGTCAGCGATGCGCAAAGACCTGACGCGGCGCGGGACATCCTCCGCCACGCATCCTGCAACCAGTTTGCGGCGATCAGCCGTTCGAGCTCGGCGTCTGCGCCCGATCGCGGCGTATCCGACAAATTCTAGGCTTCGTTTTCTTGTCTCGTCCCCGCGAAAGCGCAGAGCTGTCCGGGGAAACCCGGAGCCTTCCCAAATTGTCGTCCCCGCGAAAGCGCAGAGCTGTCCGGGGAATTCTCAAGGCCCCCAAGTTTGTCGTCCCCGCGAAAGCGGGGACCCATACGGCGCCGCCGCAAAACGGACCTTCGCGGCGAGCGCACGTCGCCGCCGCAACGCAAGAGCGTTGCCGTCGCACGGCGCTTGCCGAGCGTCTGGGTCCCCGCTTTCGCGGGGACGACAGGGAAGTTTCCAGCCCCGATACACGTGCGAGCGAGGCCAATGCTTCAGCGGCGGAGTTTCGGCGACCCTCGAACCGAATTTTCCCCAAACCGCGCCGCGCGAAAAGGCGCATGACCCCCTGTTCACGCACCTCCAAACTCAGCTCTCTTCCCTTCGCGCCGCCGCATAGGGCGCCAGCATCGGATGGAAGGCGCGCAGCAGGCGGTCGAGCTCGGCTTCGTAGTAGGCGCGCTCTGTGCGGACATTGACGCCGATGCTCGCCTGGCAGACGCCCTGATAGACCCGGCCGGAACGGGTGCCGACGATGATCGTCTGGCGCCCCGGGCAGCGCGCGCCGTCGCGCGCCTCGATGACGAGCAGGAACTCGTGATGCGAGGGGCGCTGCAACGCGAGCGCGTAGCGCGCAGCACCCACGGCCAGCGCGGCCTCGATGGCCTCGCCGCGCTCGCGGTTCACGAAGACGCGCGAGTCCTCGCGCTGGAAATCGTGCTCGATCAGCGCGAGGGTGGCGAGCCGATCGAAGGGCCGCGCTTCCACGCTTGCGGCCGCCGCGGAACCGAAGGTTGCCGCGGCCGCCAGGACTGCCAGAACTCGGAACATGGTTGGTTAATCCGACGGAGGCGATACCCTATATACGCGAGCTTCGCGCCGATTCTGCGGCTGGTTCCGCGCGGAAACGCGGCAAACGCGGCGCTTCATGGGAGAATGGGGCGCAGTCGTGGCAGGGGCCCCCTGCGTCCTCCACGCGGGTGCGCAGGCGCCGCGCGGCTCGTATTCATAAGAGCCCGAAACCGGGCGCTGCGGGATTATGGAGCACACGCCAATGCGCATCTTCACCATTCCGGCGATCCTCGCCGCGCTGCTTGTTCCCGCGGTGCCGGCCCTGGCCGCGACGGGCCAGTGCTACGACGCCTATGGCCGCCCGGTGGGCGCGCCGTTCAACACGTTCCATCCCAATCGCGGCTTCATCGATTCGGTGATCGCGCGCGGCGGCACCTGCACGGTCTCGGGCGACCCCGGTCCCTACGCTCCAGGCGCTTACGGGCCGCGCGGCCATGCGCCCCATCCGGGCCACGGCTATCGGTATGGCGATCCCGGCAACGATCCCGGCGGCCGGCATGCGGATTGGTGCAACACCAATCCGCCGAGCGGCTACTGCAGGGTGCCCGAATCCCGCTAGATTCGGCGGCGGCCGCGCGGGCGCCGACGATACTGCCGGATGCGCGTTTTTCCGCTTGACAATGTTCGTGTAATGTTCTATGCAACCGCCAATGGCCCTCATGGGGTCCGAGCGCGCGCGGGCGCTGTTCGTCCGGCGCCCGCTGCTGTTTACACGGTCCATTTCGTTTTCAGGCGCGAGGCGAGGTCCGCGCACTTCCGCCGAGGTCCCGTGTCGCGTCGCGGCGTCCGGCGCGCGGTCGCCGGCCTTTTCTTGACGTCGGACTTGCCTTTCCTTGCTCTATTCGCTGCCGGGACGGCAAGAAAAGGCAAGAAAGGTCCATAGAAGGCCAGAGATTTTCCAGACTTGCCTTCTCTGCACCCTGTCCCCGCTTCCGCTGCCGGCGCGCCGCCACATCTCGGCAAATGTAGGTGGAGTGACCCCTTGAAGTGAGACACGGAAACCGTGGACAGTTCTCAAGGGAGAAGAGGATGTCCAAGGGGCAAGCACGTGTCTTCAGCCGGGCGTTCAAGATCGCGGCGGTCGATCGGATG
>Ga0187892_10003658_pt1 | contig 27569 bp, 17 predicted proteins | sample MA1701073metaG_FD_139345 | JGI IMG/M metagenome (GOLD analysis project Ga0187892, IMG submission 139345) | Bio-ooze microbial communities from a basaltic lava cave in the Kipuka Kanohina Cave System on the Island of Hawaii, USA - MA170107-3 metaG ... | reverse complement strand
TCGCCCTTGAAGAGCCGGTCGAGCGTGCGGCCGACCGCGAGCTCGATCGCGCCGCAGCCCCGCGCGACGCGGACGAGCGCATCGTCGAGCGCGAGCGCGTCGCGCTGGACCGGGGAGAGCTCCCCGAGGGTCCGAGGCTCCTGCCAAGGCATACGATATTATTGTACGGGACGCGGGGACAGGAAGCGGCGGCCCGCGGCGCAGCCGACGTTGGTCACGCCCGCGCCGTCGCCAAGCGCCCATCCTGCGGCGGAGACGCGACGGTGGCTGCGGCCTCGTCCACAGGGCCACAACAGGGCCACAGCAGGGCCCAACAGGGCCACAGCCGGCGTGCTTCGCCGACGCTCGCGCGCGCCGGGACGCGGTCAGGCTGCCCGTGCGCCTCGCCCTCGCCCCGGCCGCGCCTACGCGTGCAGGTACCGCGCAAGCAGCGCGCCGCCGGCGCCGCCCGCGCACGGGCCGACGACGTAGACCCAGACGTCGTCGAGCCTGCCCGACACGATCCCGGGGCCGAGCGTGCGCGCCGGGTTCATCGACGCGCCGGTGAGCCCGCCGCCCATGAGGGTGTCCATCGTGAGGACCAACCCGATCGCGAGCCCTGCCATGTTGCCGTTCCTGCCGAGGACGCCCGAGACCATCACCGCGAACACGAGGAACGCCGTGAGGATCGCCTCGATGAGCAGGCCCTGGACCACGGTCACGTCGTCCGCGAGCAGCGTCGCCCCGAGATTGCCCGCGCGGTCGGCGAGCACGATCCTGAGCGCGACCGCCCCGAGGATCGCCCCTCCGATCTGCGCGGCCCAGTACCTCGCCGCGCGCGGCCACTCGATCTTCCCCGCGGCCGCGAGACCGAACGTCACGGCGGGGTTCACGTGCGCCCCCGAGACCCCCCCCACCATGTAGGTGATCACCATCAGCGCAACGCCGTGCGCGACCGCCGCGCCCAGGATGCCCCCGCTGTGCAGCGCCCACGCCCCGGCGCCGATGAACACGAGCACGAACGTTCCGAACAGCTCCGCGAGGAGCTGCTTCAATTCCGTGCGCATGCCGGACAAGGTACCGCGCGCGGCGGCGCTACAGCTTCTTCAGGATCGCGGGGCCGCTCGAGATCGAGCAGGTGCCCGGCTTCTCCTCGACGTCGAGCGCCTTCACGCGGCCGTCCTCGACGACCATCGCGTAGCGGTGCGACCGCGTGCCGAGGCCGTGGCCCGAGCCGTCGAAGGTCATGCCGATCGCCTTGCTGAACTCCCCGTTGCCGTCGGAGAGGAAGGTGATCTTGTCCGCGCCGGGCACGCTCTTCGCCCACGCGCCGAGGACGAACGGGTCGTTGATCGCGACGCACGCGACCTCGGCGACGCCCTTCGTCTTGAACGTCGCGGCGTTCTTCGTGAACGACGGCAGGTGGTCGTTGTGGCAGGTCGGCGTGAACGCGCCCGGAACCGCGAAGAGGACCACCTTGCGGCCCTTGAAGAAGTCCGAGGTCTTCACGGCCTCGGGACCCTTCTCGGTCATCCGGCGCAGCGTCACGTCGGGGAGCTTGTCCCCGACCTGGATCTTCTTGTCGCTCATGGCGGAGACTATCCCACGGCGGCCAAAAGATCGGAGGGGGCGCTGGGGAGGGCCCGGAGCCCCTCCTCGAGGTCCTCCGCGAGGTCGCGCGGATCCTCGAGGCCGACCGAGAGCCGCACCAGCGTGTCGGGGAGCCCGAGGCGCCGCCGCTCCTCCGGCGGGATCGAGGCGTGCGTCATCGTCGCCGGTTGGCAGACGAGCGACTTCACGCCGCCGAGCGACTCGCCGAGCTTGAAGTAGCGCCGCTCCGAGACGAACCGGCGCACGTCCGCGGCGTCGGCGCGCAGCTCGACCGAGAGCACGCCCCCGAAGCCCCCCCTGCCTTGCCGGACCGCGATGTCGTGGCCGGGATGCGAGGGAAGCCCCGGATAGTGCACGCGCGCGACCGCCCCGTCCCTCTCGAGGCGGTGCGCGAGGAAGAACGCGGTCGCGTTCTGCCGCTCGACCCGGAGCGAGAGCGTCTTCAGCCCCCGCAGCGTGAGCCAGCAGTCGAACGGCGAGGGCACGGCGCCCGTGGCGTTCTGCAGGAACTTCACGGGCTGGAACACCGCGGGGTCCCGCGCGAGCACCGCCCCCTGGATCAAGTCCGAGTGCCCGGCGAGGTACTTCGTGACCGAGTGGACGACGAGATCCGCGCCCAGCTCGAACGGCTTCTGGTTCACCGGCGACGCGAACGTGTTGTCCACGACCGCGAGCGCGCCATGCCGGTGCGCCGCCTCGCACGCCGCCGCGATGTCGTACACCTGGAGGCGCGGGTTCGTCGGGGACTCGAGCCAGAGCAGGCGCGCGCCAAGAAGCGCTGCCTCGAGCGCCTCGGGGTCCCCGACGTCGGCCTGGACGGCCGTGACCCCAAGCGGCCCGAACACCTGCCGCAGGAGCCGGAACGTCCCGCCGTAGAGGTCGGGCGTCGTGACCACCCGGTCGCCCGGCCGCAGGAGCGCCTGGAGGATCGCGTTCTCCGCCGCGAGCCCCGACGCGAAGACGGCACAGTGGTCCACCCCCTCGAGCGCGGCGAGCACGCGCTCGAGGGTTGAGCGCGTCGGGTTGTTCGTGCGCGTGTAGTCGAAGCCCTTGTGCACGCCCGGCGACTCCTGCACGAACGTCGAGGTCTGCACGATCGGCGTCACGAGCGCGCCGGTCGAGGGGTCGGGGTCCTGGGCGAAGTGGATGGCAAGCGTGTCGAATCGCATGGTCAGTCCTCCAGCAAGCGGAACGCGCGCACGTCGGAGACGGCGCGCACGGGTCGAAGAAGCGTCCGCAGCGTCTCGATGCGCTCGGACGGGAGCGGCGCGGTCACGGCGGCGATCACCGGGAGCCCGCCCTCGCGCAGCTCGCGGACCTCGCGGACCTGTCCGAGGAGCGGCAGGAGGCCGTCCACGTCCGCGGCGAGCGGGAGCACGAGGAGCCACCGCGTGACCGCGGGTCGGGGGGACAGGGGGCGCGGGGGCAGGGGGGCCGGGGCCCTCTCGTGACGCGCGATCGCGGCGAGGTCGTCGAGGATCGCGGACGCGGTCGCTCTCCCGCCCGCGCCGGGCCCGGAGAACGAGAGATCCCCGACCGTGTCGGTCGAGAGGACGACGCAGTTCGCCTCGTTGTCCGCACGGCCGAGCGGGCCCCGCTTGGGGACGAGCGCCGGCGCGGCGAACGCCTCCGCGGAGTCGCGGGCAAGCCGCGCCCACGCGACCGGTTTCAGCGCGTAGCCGAGCCGCGCCGCCCGCGCGCAGTCGATCGGCGTGACGGTGCCGATGCCCGTCCGCTCGATCTGCTCGTACGGAAGCAACCCGCCGAGCCGCCGCACGAGGATCGAGAGCTTCTGGGCCGCGTCCACGCCGGAGAGGTCGAGCGTCGGGTCGGCTTCCGCGAACCCGAGCCGCCGCGCCTCCTCGACGGCGCGGCCGAGCCTGAGGCCGCGGGCCATCCGGGTGAGCACGACGTTCGACGTGGCGTTGAGGACCGCGGCGATCCGGTGGACGGTCGCGGCCCTTAGCGACCTCCCGATCACGTCGAGGATCGGGATGCCGCCCGCGACCGCCGCCTCGCAGCGGAGCTCCGTCCCGTGCGCGGCGGCGAGCTCCGCGAGCTCCTCGCCGCGCTCGGCGACGAGCGCCTTGTTCGCGGTCACGACCGGGATGCCGCGGCGGAGGAAGTGGGCCACGAGCGAGGCCGCGGGTTCCACGCCTCCCATCGCCTCCACGACCACGTCGTAGGAGCCGCCCCTGAACCGCGCCGCGTCGGTGGTGACGGGACCCTCGCGGGGCTTTGACGGATCGCGGACGAGGATGGATTTGACCTCGATGCCGAGGCCCTTCTCCTCGATGAGGGTCGTGAGCGCCCGGCCGACGGTGCCGAGACCGAGGAGGCCCAAGCGGAGCGTGCCCGCGGCGGGGCGCGCGCGGGGGACTTCGGTTTCCTGTGCGGCGGTCATCTGTGGTTCCTTTCCATCAGCGCCCGCCGGGGCCCCGGAGCGGCCACGAAAAAAGGCCTCTCCGTGGGGGAAGAGGCCTTTCCTCTGCAGTTCCTCATCTTTCCCGAGCGGGCAGGAGTTAGCACCGGGCCGCCTCGCGGGCGGCTGGTTGCTGCAGCGTCAAAGGGCCTGTTCCCTCGGCTGCTCTCGATGAAAACCGTTCGAAAGAACGCGAGGCTTTCGCCTCGATCTTGAGAGGCTAAGGGGGGTCGCGCACGGCGTCAACTTTTTTCTCATGCGCCCGGTCGTCCGTGGCGTGGCCGGCACCGATAATCTCGGGGAGATGGTGCTCGCGTGGCCCGAAGGGTTCCGGCGCGTGCCGGAGGAGCCGTGGGTCTCGGCCCCGATCGAGACCCTCGCGCTCAAGTACGACACCGTGGAGACGCACGGCTGGTACCGGAATCTCGAGCCGACGGTGGACGACCTCGCCGGCTACCTGCGCGACGGCCAAATCCTCGTGGACTACTCGGCCGGCACCGGCATCCTCTGCGACCGGCTGCTCAAGCGCGTGCCCAAGCTCGCCGCGGGCGTGCTGCTCGTGGACGCGTCGCCGAAGTTCCTCCGGCTCGCGCTCGAGAAGCTCGGCCACGACGCCCGTGTCGCGCTGCGCTGGATCCGCTACCTGAAGGAGGCGAAGCGGCTCGAGCGGCTCGACGAGGTGGTCCCGGAGGGGTTCCACGCGGATGCGCTCGTCTCGACGAACGCGATCCACCTCTACTACGGCCTCGACGAGACGCTCAAGTCGTGGCGCAAGGTCGTGAGGCCGGGCGGGCGCGTCTTCGTCCAGTCGGGCAACATCCGCAACCCGGCCGCGCGCGAGGGCGAGTGGATCATCGACGAGACCGTGGACGCGATCCACCTCGCCGCGATGGAGATCGTGAAGGGGGAGGACCGCTGGGCCGCGTACCGCGACGTCAAGAACATGCCCGCGTACGACGACCTGCGCGCGAAGTACTTCCTGCCGATGCGGCCCCTCGACCACTACCTGAACGCGCTGCGCACGGCGGGCTTCCGGATCCACAGCCTCCGGAAACGCACGATCGAGGCGAACGTGTCCGAGTGGTACGACTTCCTCGCGGTCTACCACGAGGGCGTCCTGGGCTGGGTCGGCGGCTCGGAGAAGATCGAGGGCAAGCGGCCGGCCGAGGAGGCCGTGCGCGACCGCCTCGCGCTCATCCGCGCGGCGATGGACAAGGTCTTCAAGGGCCGCGCCCGCTTCGACTGCTGCTGGACCTACGTCACGGCGGAGTAGGGGCCCCGAACCCCCCCGACATCCTGTCCCCGACGGCGCGCGCCATCTTCACGGCGCCCGTGAGATAGACGACCCCGAAGCAGAAGAGCCACGCCCCGAACGCCTTCACCTTGTCGGCGTGGTTCTTCACGGCGAAACTCTCGGGCTCGTCGGGAACCTCCTCCCACTTCGCGATGAGGAGCGCGATCAGCGCGCCGAATGTGATCATCCCGGTGACCGCGACGAGGCCGCCGCCGAAGATCCGGCGGGCCGCCGCGAACCGGTCCGAGGGGCCGAGCGCGGTCCCGACCACGAACTGGACGGCGAGGAACAGGACCGAGGCGACGAGCACCGGCCAGCAGATCCGCGTCATGCTCTCGAGGTTGTTGTCCGACATCATCGCGTAGAGCAGGAGCGAGAGCGCGCTGAGCCCGGTCAGGACGGCGAACAGCCGGAACGTCAGCACGAGGGCGTACGAGCCGATGCCCGGCTCGCCGCCGGTGCCTGCCCGCCACCGGACGATCACGTAGATGTAGATGAAGAGTGGCGTCGAGGCGATGAGCAGGATCGGCACCATGAGACCGGCGAGGGCGGGAGCGAGGAATTCCATGGAGGCAGCGTATCGCGGGGGCCCCCCGGGGAGCGGGCAGCTCAGCCTCAGTCGAACAGGGTCGGGGCGTCCGGGACGGCCACGCCGTCCTTCTTGCAAGCCTTCCGGAACTCGCAGTGGAAGCACGCGTCGCCCGGCTTCGGGGCGAACGCGCCCTCGCCGTGGGCGGCCTTGAACGCCTGGATCAGCGGCGCGACCGGCTTCTCGGCCACGTCCACGACCTGCTGCGCGTCCACGTAGACGAGCTGCGCGCGGTCGGGCGCGGGGAGCTTCAGGGCACGGAGCGCCGCCAGGTACACGGCTACCTGGACCTCGTACTCCTTCGGGCGCGGCCGCTCGCCGGTCTTCCAGTCGAGAAGCAGGGGGGGCTCCTTGGCGTAGAGGTCGATCTTGCCGCGCACCACGAGCCCCTCGATCCGGACGAGGAAGGGCATCTCCTGCCGGACGGCCCGGCCAAGGAGCCCCCTCACGATCGGCTGGTCGCGGACCCACGCGCACCAGCGGCGGACCTTCTCCACGTCCGCGGGGCCCGCGGGCGGGAAGTAGCGCTTCACCGTTTCCGCGTCGGGCGCCGCGAGCGGCCCCTCCTTCTCCATGATCTCGTGGAACGCGGTGCCGATCTCGCGCCGCGGGTGCTCGTCGGCGTCGGGGCGCTCGTCGCCCTCGGGCGGCTCCTCGAGCTCGATCCCGAGCATCCGCTGGAGCCGGTACCGGCGCGGGCAGCGCTGGAACTCGACCAGGTCCGCGGCCGCCGCGACGTACGGCGTGCGGTCGAGCGCGGGGCGGCGGGTCGCGTCGAGCCGCTCGAGCAGCGCGCGCGCGGCCGGCTCGTCGCGCACAACCGACGGCGGCAGGTCGGCGCGGCGGCGGATCGCGGCGCGCACGGCCGCGTTCCGGCGGCGGCGCGCGTCGGGGCGCGTGAGCGGCGCCGTGTCCACGACGCGCACGCCCGGGGGCAATGCCCCGAGCAGCCGCACGAGCACGTTGTCCCTCCGCGCGCCGGCGAGCGCGCCCGTGAGGACGAGATGCTCCTCGGCCCGCGTGAACGCGACGTAGAGGAGGCGCGTCTCCTCCGCCGCGTCCTGCCGCGCGTCCCACGCCTTCAGCTCCGCATATCCCGGCGGCTCTTCGCTCTCCTGGTCCCCGCGCAACCGGAACGAGAACGCCCCGTCGGAGGCGCGCAGGATCGGCCCCTTGCCGCCGCGTTTTCCCGCCGTCAGGTCGGCGACCACGACCAGCGGGAACTCGAGCCCCTTCGCCGCGTGGATCGTCATGATCTTCACGACATCGTCGTCCTCGGCCGCGACCGGCGCCTCGCTCTCCCGCAGCTCCCGCTCGCGGAACTCGAGCAGCGAGCGGCCGAACGTCGCGAAGTCCTCCTGCGTCTGCCGCGCGCGGCGCAGCGCCTTCATCAGGTTCGCGTGGCGCCGCCGGCCGTCGAACTCGAGAAGCATCAGCTCCGCGAACCCGGTCTCGCGGAGGATCGCCTCCACGAGGTCGCCCGTAGAGACCCGCTGGGCGGCCGCGCGCCAGCGCTGGAAGCGGTCCGCGAAGATGCGCAGCCGCTCCCACCTCTGGGGCGGAATCGGAAGGGGCCTCGGGGACCGGAGGAGGCGGAGCAGGAGCGGCTCCCTCTTGCGGCCGGGCTCTCGCGGGGCGCTGTCCTGGAGGTGCACGAGGTCGGCCTCCGGCACCCCGCAGAAGAGCGAGGTCAGGGCCGCGACCGCGCGGTAGTCGTCGCTCGGGTCCGAGAGGAGCAGGAGCAGGTGCGCGAGGTCCACGACCTCCCGCGCCGCGTAGTAGCCGCGGCCCTGGACCACCACGTACGGAACGCCCTCCTCGCCGAGCGCCCGCTCGTAGAGGACGAGGTTCGTCGTCGCGCGGAGGAGGATCGCGCAGTGGCGGTACCGGAGCTTGCTCGCCGGGCGGTCCGCGCGCGTGAGGTCGAGCTCCTTCCCGTCCACCAGCTGCCGCAGACGGCGGGCGATCGCGGTCGCCTCGTGCCGGCGTCCGTCGGCCGCGTCGCGCGCCCCCGGCGCGATCAGCTCGATCGAGGGCGCGGTCTTCTCCCGCCACGGCGCCTCCGCCCGGAGGTCCTGCGGCTCGACGCCGGTGCCCGCGAAGAGGTCGCGGAAGAGCGCGTTCGTGAACGCGAGGAGCTCCGGCCGCGCGCGGAACGACCCGCCGAGCGGGTAGGGCCTCGCCTTCCCGCGCAGCTCCTGGAAGACGGCGGCGTCCGCGTGCCGGAAGCGGTAGATCGACTGCTTCTCGTCCCCGACGCCGAACCGTACATTTTTATGGGTCAGCCGGTCGAGGATCGCCTCCTGGAGCCGGTTCGTGTCCTGGTATTCGTCCACGAGGACGTGGTCGTACTCGTCGAGGACGGCCTCGCCCGCGGACGACCGGAGGAGCCTCAGCCCCTCCCGCTCGAGGTCCGCGAAGTCGAGGAGCCCCTCCGCGCGCTTCTTCGCCGTGTAGAGCGCGTCGAGCCTGCCGAGCGTCTCGACGACGGCGGCGCCGGTCGCGCGCGCGCGGTCCAAGTGGCGGAGCGGAAGGTAGGCCTTCGCGATCTCCTTGCCCTCGAGGAACAGGTCGCGCTGCGCGGCGGCCACGCCGCCCTTCACGAGGTCGAAGAACTCCTCCGCGGCGTCGGGGTCGAGCGCGAGGAACCGCGCGCGGGAGAGCCGGAGGCCCTGGAGCTTCGACCCGGTGCCGGGCGCGGTCAGCCGGACCTCGGAAGCGGCCGCGAGGAACCGCGCCATCCGGGGCTTCAGCGCCTCGGGATCGAACGGCAGGAGGGTCAGCTCGGCGAGCTCGAGCGGCGTCGCGCGGGCCGCCTCGTAGAGCGCGCGCAGGTCGTCCTCGGCGCCCGCGAGGTCCACGAGCGCGTCGCGGCCGGCCGCGGAATCGACGGCCTCCGCGATGGCTTCCTCGCGCAGGAATTCGGCGGTGATCTCGTCCGCGATCGCGAACCGCGGATCGAGCCCCGCGTCGAGCGCACGCTCGCGGAGCATCCGCGCGAGGAAGGCGTGGATCGTCGAGACGGGCGCGAACTCCGCGGCCCACGCGAGGTCGGTCCTCCCCTTGCCCCGAAGCGCGCCCCGGATCCTCTCCTTCATCTCGCGCGCGGCCTTCTCGGTGAACGTGACCGCGAGGATGCGGGGGACCTTCACGTCGCGCCTCAGCACGAGATCGAGATACCGCTCGGTGAGGACGCGCGTCTTGCCCGTGCCGGCGCCGGCGACGACCGCGACCGCGCGGTCGTCCGCGAGCGCGGCGTCCCTCTGCTCGCGGGTCAGCTCGGCCATCCGGGCCTCCCCGCCTTCACGAGGAACCGGGCGCGCGCGACCCGGCAGAGGTCGTAGCCGTCGCACTGCACCCGCGTGCACTTCTCGGGCTCGCTCGGCTTCACCGCAAGCCGCCCCTCGCTCCGCGCCCGCGCGACCTCTTCGACGAGCCTCCGCATCGCCGCGCGCCGCGCCTCGATCTCGTCGCGCGTGACGACCGCGACCTCGCCCTCGAGCCGCCGCGCGAGCTCCGCGACCGCGTAGCCCGCGACGTCGCCGCTCTTGAGCCGCTCGTAGACGGCGCCCGCCGCGTCGGGGACGCAGAGGACGTAGGCGTCGAGCTGCATCTCGTCGCCCGCCTGCCCGGTCTTGAAGTCGCGGATCAGCGCGCCCTCGGGGTAGCGCTCGATCCGGTCGAGGCGGCCCGTGAGCCTCGCCGTGCCGACGGCAGCGGAGACCTTCTGCTCGGTCGCCGCCGCGATGCCCTTGAGCCGGGCGGCGACGCGCGCGACCGCGGCCCTGAGCGCGCGCCGGTCCGCCTCCTCCACAAGGCCGAGCCGAAGGTCGCCGGCCTTCTCCCGGAAGACCTCGTCGAACAGCTCGCGCGGGTCCGCGTCCGGCCGCGCCGCGAACCGCTCGAGCGCCGCGTGCGCGATCGTGCCCTTGAGCAGGGGGTCGAGCCCCGCCTCGCGCGGGCGCTCCACGCGGAGGATGTGCCGCGCGAGGTGGAGGTATGGGCACCGGCGGTAGGCGTTGATCGACGACGGCGAGAGCACGATCTCCTCCGCAGGCATCGCCACCGGCCGCGCGCGCGCGAGCTCGAGCCGGCGCGGCCACGCGAGCAGCTCGCGATCGACCGCGCCGAGGGCGTAGAGCGCCGCGGCGAGCGGGCTCCCGTGGACGAGGCCGTCGGCGACGATCGGCACGAGATCCTTCCTCGAGACGGCGTCGCGCGGCTGGGCGTACTGCTCGGAGATCTCGATCTTCCGCGTCTTCGAGCCCTCGATCCCCTCGAGGTAAGGGGAGGGGCTCCGGGGAACCCCCTGCTCGTCGTACGCGGCGTACGAGAGGACAAGCCTCTCCCGGGCGCGGGTGAGCGCGACGTAGAAGAGGTAGCGCTCCTCGTCCTCGCGGCTTAGGCGGAGCGGCAGGTGGAAGCCGCGCGCGTCGGCGAAGGCCTTCCGCTCCTCGTCCCGGAGGAAGAGGTCCTGCCGGACCTGCCGCGGGAAGGCGTCCGCGGTAAGCCCCGCCACGAGGACGACCGGCTTCTCCCACTGCCGGGCGTCGGCTGCATCCACGGCGTAGACGCAGGCGTGACGGCGGTCGCGCGGCGGCTTCTCGAGCAGGGGGAGCCGGCCGAGGACGAGCGCCGCGGCCTCCGCGAGCGGGAGCCCGTCCGCGGCCTCCGCCTCCCGCGAGAGGAGATCGAAGAACGCGGCCGCGCGCGCGAGGTCGCCGTCGCCGTCGGGGGTCTCGAGGACCGCGTCGCGGAGGCCAAGCTGCTTCCGGAGGACAAGGGCGATCGGCCCCTCGCCGCGCGGGCGCCAGCCCTCGGGCAGCTCGTGCTTCGCGCGCGGGTCGGCGAGCTTGTGGGCGAACTCGTCCACCCGGTCGCGATGCGGCCGTTCCAGGTAGAAGGGCGAGCGGAGGAGAGGCAACGCCTCGCGGGGCTCGAGCCGCTCTCCCGCGATCGCGCGGAGCCAGAGGGCCGCGGCGCGGGCGACCGGCGTGTGGGCGAACCCTTCGCGCGAGAAGAACCGCAGGGGGACGCCGTGCCTCTTGAACGCGGCGCGGTAGAGGTCGTGGAGGTCCCGGAACGTGCGGCGGACGAGGAGGAAGTCCTCGTACGGCCGGCCGGACTGCGCGACGAGACGGGCGAGCCGGTCGGCTTCGTCCTCTTCGGAGGGGCAGATGAGGACCTCGGCGCCCCCGAGGCCCCCTCCTGTCGTGAACAGGTTGCGTTCGATCCCCGCGAGGTCGGACGTGCGCCGGTTGCCGCGCAGCGCCTCCTCGGCGTAGCCCCGGAACGTGGAGAGGGTGCGCGCGGCGGTCTTGAAGATCGGGTGGGCGCGGTCGTCGGGGTCGATCGGGAGGGTGACGAGGGTCTCGCGGGCGGCGTTCGCGAGCAGCTCGACGATCTGCCGCTGGACGGGCGTGAAGTCGTGGAAGCCGTCCACGAGGAGGACGTCGAGTCTCCGCGGGGCGTCGCGGAGGCGATCGCGACACGTGACGAGGAGGTCCTCGTGGTCGAAGGCCGGCGGGAGGAGCGCGCGGTAGCGCGCGAACGCGTCGAAGAGGCGGCGGCCGCGGCTCCCCTCGGCGAAGTGCGCGCGCGCCCTCTCGACCGGGTCCTCGCCCTGCTCCTTGATCTCCTTCACCGCGGAGAGGAACTCGGCGCGGAGGCCGGGCTGGTCCGCGGCCTCAGGGAAGCTCTCCTCGAGAGCGCGCACGGCGAGGCGGTCGCGCGCGGCGGGGCGGGCGAGGTCGCGGAGGCGGAGGCGCGTGACGTCCTCCGCGAGCGTCTCGAAGGTGATGACCGGGCGTCCGGAGACGCCGCTCGTCGTGTCGAGCAGCCGGTACGAGAGGTGTTCCGCCTGCGAGTAGGTGGGCACGAGGAGGAGCGCCTCGCGCCCCGCGTCGAGCTCGCGGACGAGCCGCGCGAGGCAGTGGTGCGTCTTGCCGGTGCCGGCCCGGCCGAGAAGCAATCGCCGCGCCATGGTTCCTTGGTCCCTTCGCCGTGGACCGGGCCAACCATGTTAGGAGGCGGGACCGACATCCGCCCGATTGAGCCGAATTGCAGCCCAGCCGACCTAGGGATATAGTGCCTGTCTTCCCCCGATTCCCGATGAAAGCGCCCCTCAACCGGTCGGTCGCGGTCCTCGGCACCGGCGCCTACCTCCCCTCGCGCGTGCTCACGAACGCCGCGCTCCGGGACCTCATCTCGAACTACGACGAGGCCCACTCGGGGGACTTCTCGACCTGGGTGGATCGGGTCACGCACATCCACGAGCGGCGCTACATCGAGAGCAACGACGAGCACGCGGGGTACATGGCCGCGGAGGCCAGCAAGCGCGCGCTCGACATGGCGGGCGTGAAGCCGACGGACCTCGACCTCATCATCCACGCGTCGTTCACGCCGTCCGCGTGCGTGCCCGGCGACCACGTCCTCGTCGCGCGAAACATCGGCGCCCACGCGACGCCGTCGTTCACGCTCACCGGCGCGTGCGCGGGCTCGGTCTACGGGATGGGGCTCGCGTACGGGATGCTCGCGTCGGGCGCGATGAAGCGCATCCTCGTGACCGGCTCGGAGACGATCTCCCCGACGCTCGACTTCAACGACCCGCTGACCGCGATCCTCTTCGGCGACGGCGCGGGCGCCGTGGTGATGGGCCACGTGGGGAAGTCCGAGGGCGGGATGCTGCCGCCCTACATGGGCCACGAGTTCAACTGGGAGAACATCACGATGGAGAACGCGAACCTGCCCTTCACGGGCAAGGTCCGCCTCCAAGGGCGCGACGGCTGCCCTCCCGCGGTCGATCGGCCCTTCCTGAAGATGATCTCGGGCCCCGCGGTCCTCAAGAGCGCGGTCAACGCAATGCGCGAAAGCGTGATGCGCGTGCTCGGCTATCGCGAGACGCCGCCCGAGAGCGAGTGGAACGACCTGCGTGCGCGGATGCGGCTCGTCCCGCACCAGGCGAACGGCCGGATCGTGGACGGCCTCGCGAAGAAGCTCGATCTGCCGGTCGAGCGCGTGACGAAGACGATCTACAAGGTCGGCAACATCAGCGCCGCGAGCAACCTGATCGCGCTCGACCACGCGTTCCGGAAGGGCAATTACCTCGTGGACCGCGACCCCGCGACCGAGAAGATCCTCGCGATCAAGGATCACAAGGATCCGATCCGGCCCGGCGAGCTGGTCGTTCTCCCGTCGATCGGTGCGGGCTACCTGTTCGGCGCGGTCGCCTTCGTCCCGGCGTGATCCGAGGGGGCCTCGGGGGCCCGGGAACCCCGGCTACAACGGCACCTGCTCGCCCAGCTCCACGACCTGGCTCGGGGGCACGCGGAAGAACGCCGTCGCGCCCTGCGAGTTCCGGGAGAGGAGGGCGAACAACCGCTCGCGCCAGTGCGGGATTCCCGACTTCCCGGCGGCCAAGAGCATCTGGCGGCCGACGAAGAAGGTGGTCTCGGACAGCGTGAACTCGAGCCCCTTCGCCTTCGCGAGCAGGAGCACCTTCGGCACGTCGGGATCCTCCATGAACCCGTACCGCGCGCGGATGCGCCAGAATCCGTGACCGAGCTCCTCGACGTCCACGCGCTCGGCCGGCGGGATCGACGGGACCTCCTCGGTCACCACGGTGAGGAGGACGACCTCCTCGTGGAGCACCTTGTTGTGTTTCAGGTTGTGGAGCAGCGCCGCGGGAACGAGGTCGCCGTGGCTCGTCATGAAGACGGCGCGGCCGGGCACGCGCAGGGGCGGCTTCTTCGCCACACCGGCAAGGAAGCCGTCGAGCGGTGCCGCGCGCTCGCGCAGCCGCCGCGACTGGATGCCGCGGCCGCGCTTCCACGTGGACAGCACGACGTAGATGCACAGCGCGATCGCGAGCGGGAACCACGCGCCGTGCGGGATCTTCGCGATGTTGGCACCGAAGAACGTCGCGTCCACGACGAGGAAGAGTGCGGCGAGCGGCGCGAGGAACCGGCGCCGCCACCCGAACCTCTCGCGCGCCACGATGTAGAAGAGCACCGTGGCGATCACCATCGTCGTCGTCACCGCGACGCCGTAGGCGGCCGCGAGGGCGCTTGAGGAGCCGAAGCCGAGGACGAGCACGATCGTCGCCGCCATCAGCGCCCAGTTGACGCGCGGCACGTAGATCTGCCCGATCTCGTCCTCGGACGTGTGGTCGATCTCGAGGCGCGGGCAGTAGCCGAGCTGGATCAGCTGGCGGGTCAGCGAGAACGCCCCGGAGATGACCGCCTGCGAAGCGATGATCGTCGCCGCGGTCGCGAGGCCGACGAGCGGGTAGACGCTCCATCGGGGTGCCAGCGCGTAGAACGGATGGCTCGCGGCGGCCGGGTCGCGCAGGACAAGCGCGGTCTGGCCCATGTAGTTGAGCAGGAGGCACGGAAACGCGAGGGCGAACCACGCGATGCGGATCGGGCGCGCGCCGAAGTGGCCGAGGTCGGCGTAGAGCGCCTCGGCGCCGGTCACGACGAGGAACACCGATCCCAGGACGTGGAACGCGCGCCATCCACCGCCGATCAGGAACGCGGCGCCGTGGTGCGGGCTCAGCGCCCCGAAGACGCTGGGCTCCGCGGCGATCCCGCGGGCGCCGAGGACCGCCAGCACGAGGAACCATGCGACCATCACGGGACCGAAGACGACGCCCACCCCGCCCGTCCCCCGCCGCTGGAGAAGGAAGAGTCCGACGAGGATCGCGATCGTCGCCGGCAACACGTAGGGACCGAGCGAGGGCGTGGCGGCCTCAAGCCCCTCGACCGCGCTGAGGACCGAGATCGCCGGGGTGATCATCCCGTCGCCGTAGAGCAGCGACGCGCCGAAGAGGCCGAGCACGAGGAGGAGCCGGCGATGCCATTCCTTCTTCCGCCGTGCCGGCGTGATCAGCGCAAGCAGCGCGACGATGCCCCCCTGCCCCCGGTTGTCCGCGCGAAGAACGAACGAGAGGTACTTCGTCGAGACGATCAGCACCAGCGACCAGAACATGAGGGAGAGGACGCCGAACGCGTGGTCGCGCGTCGGCGCCACCGAGGACTCGCCCTGGTAGCACTCGCGGACGGCGTAGAGCGGGCTCGTCCCGATGTCCCCGTAGACGACGCCGAGCGCCGCAAGCGAAAGGACCGCGAGAGGTCCGCCGCGCGGGGCGTGCTCCTCCATGCGGCCCAGAATACCGGCCACACCGGTACGATGGGGCCATGACCTTGGACCAGGCGGCCGTCTTTGCCGTGCTCGCGGCCGCACTCGCGCTCTTCGCGCGCGGGGTGTGGCGGTATGACGTGGTCGCGCTCCTCGCGCTCCTCGTCGCCACGGTGCTGGGGCTCGTGCCCCCGCAGCGCGCCTTCCTGGGCTTCGGCCAGCCGGCGGTCGCGTCCGTCGCCGCCGTCCTCGTGATCGGGCGCGCGCTCCGGAACTGCGGGGTCGTGGACATCGTGTCGCGGCAGATCGGCGGGATGGGCGGCGGACGCGTCGCGCGGATCGCGACGCTCGCGGTCGTGACGGCGGTCGCGTCCGCTTTCATGAACAACGTCGGAGCGGTAGCCCTGCTGATGCCGGTCGCCCTGAAGCTCGGGAAGGAGGGAGAGCCGCCCCCCTCGGCCGCGCTCATGCCGCTCGCGTTCGCGTCGCTGCTCGGCGGGCTCTCGACGTTGATCGGGACGCCGCCGAACCTGATCGTGTCGGCGTACCGGGAGGCGCACCGCGGGTCGCCTTTCGGCCTCTTCGACTTCACGCCGGTTGGCGGCCTGGCCGCGCTCGCGGGCGTGCTCTTCCTCGCCCTCCTCGGCTGGCGGCTCGTGCCGCGGCGGCGCGGCACCGAGCGGCGGGAATGGGTCTCGATCGAGAGCTACATGACGGAGCTGCGCGTGCCGGAGGCGGCGACGGTCGCCGGCGAGCCCCTCTCGGCGCTGGACGGCATGGACATCGCCGTGGCCGGGATCGTCCGCGCGGGGCGCCGGATCGTCGGGCCCGGGCCGGACGAGGTCCTCCGGCGGGCGACTCGCTCCTCGCCGAGGTGGATCCGGACGGGCTGGACGAAATCCTGCGGGCGACCGGTCTCGAGCTCGCGGGCGAGGACTCGTGCCGCGTCGCGACCGAAGACCTCGACCTGGTGGAGGTGGTGGTCAAGCCGGACTCGCCCATCGTCGGCGAGTCCGCCGGGTCGCTCCGCCTTCGACGGCGGCACGGGGTGAGCCTGCTCGCGGTCGCGCGAGAGGGTGCCCCGCTCCACCGCCTCAAGGATCAGCGGTTCCGCGTGGGAGACGTCCTCCTGCTGCAGGCCCCCGCGGAGGCGGTCCCGTCCGCGCTGCTCTCGCTCGGGTGCCTGCCCCTCGCGGAGCGCGGGCTGCGGGTCGGCTCGCCGCGGAAGCTCGTCCTCGGCGTGTCCCTCTTCGTCGGCGCGATCGCCGCGACGGCGCTCCGTCTCCTGCCTCCGCACGTCGCGCTCGCGGCCGCAGCCCTCGCCACGGTCCTGCTCCGCCTCGTCAGCGTGCGCGAGGCGTACGACGCGATCGACCTGCCCGTCCTCATCCTGATCGGCGCGATGTTCCCCGTGGGCGAGGCGCTCGCAGCCACCGGCGGCGCGCAGCTCGTCGCGGACGGCGTGCTCGCCGTCTCGCGCCACCTCCCCGCGTGGGCGGCGCTCGCGGTCGTCCTGGTCGCGACGATGTGCCTCTCCGACATCGTGAACAACGCTGCCGCGGCCGTGATCATGGCCCCGATTGCGATCGCGGTCGCGGCGGGGCTGGGGGCTTCTTCCGATCCGTTCCTCATGTCCGTCGCGATCGGCGGCTCCTGTGCGTTCCTCACGCCGATCGGGCACCAGTCGAACCTGCTCGTGATGGGCCCCGGCGGCTACCGGTTCGGGGACTACTGGCGGGTCGGCCTCCCGCTCGAGCTCTTGATCGTCGCGGTCTCGATCCCGCTGCTGCTCCTCTTCTGGCCGCTCTGACGCCGCGCCGTCCGGCGCGCACAAGCGGGGGGCCTCGTGGTCTTGCTCGGGGCCTTCTTCGGCTGGCGCCGCCGGAGCTGACGGGGGCGTCGCGCGACGCGGGCCGTTGCGCCGGCGCGCGTTCTCGATTAGGGATGGCGCCGTGGGCGACGTCACGCGGCTGCTTGGGGCCATCGAACAGGGCCACGCGCATGCGGCGGAAGAGCTCCTGCCGCTCGTGTACGACGAGCTGCGCCGGCTCGCCGCGGCGCAGATGGCCAGGGAGAAGCCGGGTCACACGCTCGAGGCCACGGCGCTCGTCCACGAGGCGTACCTCCGTCTCGTCGGAGACCGCATGTTCTCGGGCCGGCGCCACTTCTTCCGGGCGGCCGCCGAGGCGATGCGCCGGATCCTCGTGGACGCGGCGCGGCACAAGCGGCGCGCGCGGCACGGGGGCGACCTCGAGCGCGTCCCCCTCTCCGGGGCCGAGCCCCTGGCCCCGGCTCCGCCCGCCGATCTGCTGGCGGTGGACGAGGCCTTCGATCGCTTCGCCGCGGAGGAGCCGGAAAAGGCGGAGCTGGTCAAGCTGCGCTACTTCGCCGGGCTCTCGGAGGAGGAGGAGGCGGCGGCCATGGGCATCTCGCGGGCCACGGCGAGCCGCCACTGGGCCTACGCACGGGCCTGGCTCATCGATGCGTTGGGGTGAGGCACGACGTGCCCGGACGACGCTTATCCATGGGAGGCCCCGGAACCCATGACCGATGTCGAATCGCTCTTCGCGGCGGCAGCGCCGCTCGGCGCCGCCGAGCGTGCAGCGCTCCTCGACCGCGACTGCCCCGACCCGCTGCTGCGCGAGCGCGTCGGGGCGCTTCTCCGCGCCCACGATCGTGCGGGCCACTTCCTCGACCAGCCCCCCGCAGCCCCCACAAGTCCCGTCGCCGAGGGCACCCTCGTCGCCGGGCGCTACAAACTGCTCGAACAGATCGGCGAGGGCGGCATGGGCACCGTCTGGGTGGCCGAGCAGATCGCGCCGGTCAAGCGCAAGGTGGCGCTCAAGCTCGTCAAGGCGGGCATGGACTCGAACGCCGTGCTCGCGCGCTTCGAGGCGGAGCGCCAGGCCCTCGCGATGATGGACCACCCGGGCATCGCCAAGGTGCTCGACGGCGGCATCACCGAAACGGGTCGGCCGTTCTTCGTGATGGAGTACGTGAAGGGGGTGCCGATCACGGAGTATTGCGACGCGACGCGGCTCGACGTGCCCCGGCGCCTCGCGCTCTTCGTGCAAGTGTGCCAGGCGGTGCAGCACGCGCACTCGAAGGGGATCATCCACCGCGACCTCAAGCCGTCGAACATCCTCGTGGCGCCGTACGACGGGACGCCCGTGCCGAAGGTGATCGACTTCGGCCTCGCCAAGGCGATCCACCAGCCGCTGACGGAGCGGACGCTGCACACGGCCCACGAGACGGTGCTCGGCACGCCGCTCTACATGTCGCCGGAGCAGGCGCAGCTCAACAACCTCGACATCGACACGCGATCGGACGTCTACTCGCTCGGCGTGCTCTTCTACGAGCTGCTGACCGGGACGACACCGCTCCTCAAGCAGCGGGTCGGGGAGGTCGCGTGGGACGAGATCCGACGGGTCATCCGGGAGGAGGAGCCGCAGCGGCCGAGCACGCGCCTCTCCTCGACGGACACGCTGCCCTCGCTGGCGGCGTTCCGGCAGACGGAGCCCGGCCGCCTGACCCGTCAGGTGCGCGGGGAGCTCGACTGGATCGCGATGAAGGCGCTCGAGAAGGACCGCGCGCGACGCTACGCGACGGCCGAGGCCCTCGCGAGGGACATCGGGCGCTACCTCGGCGACGAGCCGGTCGAGGCGCGCCCGGCAAGTGCCAGGTACCGTCTCTCCAAGTTCGTCCGGCGCCACCGGCTCCCTGTGGCGGCGGCCGCGGTCGCGCTCCTCGCGCTGGTCTCGGGGATCCTGGGCACCACGTGGGGCCTCCTCCGGGCGCGTGAGTCGCGCCGGCTCGCCGAGGCCGCGCGCGACGCCGAGGCGGAGCAGAAGGCGGAAGCGGTCGCGCAGCGCGACAAGGCGGTCGCCGCCGAGAGCCTGGCCGCCGAGCGGCTGGCCCTTGTGGAGGAGGAGCAGGGCCGGACGCTCGAGGAGAAGCGGCGCGCCGAGGCCAGCGAGGAACGTGCGCTCGAGGAGAAGCGGATCGCCGACGCCGTGCGGGACTTCCTGCTCTACAAGCTGCTCGGCCAGGCCGACACGACCCTCCAAGCGAACGCCCTCCTCGATGCGGGCGGATTCGCCGCGAGCGCCGATCGGAACGTGACCGTGCGCGAGCTCCTGGACCGGGCGGCTGCGGAGATGACGCCGGAGAGAGCCGAGGTGAACTTCCCGGACCAGCCGCTCCTCCAGGCGGCGCTCCTCGAGACGCTCGGCAACGCCTACCGGGGCGTCGGAGAGTTCGAAGCGGCGGTCGGGTACCTCCAGCGGGCCGCGGCCGTGCGGCTGCGCCAGGGCGGCGCCGACCACCCCGAGACGCTGCGGGTGCTCAACAGCCTGGCGGGCGCGTACAAGGCGTCGGGCAAGCTGCCCGAAGCGATCCGCCTCCACGAAGAGGTGAGCGACGCCGCGGTGCGAGTCCTCGGTCCCGAGGATCCGTTTGCGTTGACCGCGCTCGGCAACCTCGCCACCGCGTACGTGCGGAGCGGGAAGCTGCCGGAGGCTATCCGGATCCACGAGCAGGTGCGCGACGCGCAGCTCCGGCGGCTCGGCGCCGACCACCCCGCGACCCTGACGACGCTCTCCAACCTCGCGGTGGCGTACGACGCGGCAGGGAGGCGAGAGGAGGCGGCCCGGATCCTGGAGCAGGTTGGCGCGGCGAGCGAGAGGGCGCTCGGCCCGGACCACCCCGAGACGCTGAAGACGCTCGGCACCCTCGGCCTCTTGTATGTGGGCGCGGGAAGACTCGCGGAGGCGAGCCGCGTCCTCGAGCGGGTTCGCGAGGCGGCCGGGAAGAAGTTCGGCCCGGACCACCCGGAGGCGCTGCGGGCGCTCCACAACCTCGCCCTCGCCTACCAGGAGGCGGGAAGGGTGGCGGAAGCGACTCCCATCCTCGAGCAGGTTCTCGCCGCCGAGCTGACGAAGCTCGGACCGGACCACCCCTCCACGGTGACGACGCTCTCCAACCTCGCCGGCTGTTATCTGGTCAGCGGCAGGGCGAACGAGGCGATTCCGATCCTCGAGCGCATCGGCGCCTCGGAGGAGAAGATGCTCGGCGCGGACCACCCGGACCACCTGACCACGCTCAACAACCTCGCCGCAGCGTACCAGGCCGTGGGGCGCCTCCCGGAGGCGATCGACCTCTTTGAACGCGTCGGTCAGGCGATGGAGAAGAAGCTCGGGCCTTCCCACCCGGACACCCTGTCCGCGCTCGAGAATCTCGCCACGGCGTACCGCGAGGCGCAGCAGTGGGACAAGTCGATCCGCGTCCTCGAGGAGCTGCTCCGGCGCCGCGAGGCGATCGCCCACGACGAACCTCGAACGATCCACGCGATGGCCATGCTCGGCACGCACCACCGCTCGGCAGGCCATCTGGACAAGGCGATCCCGCTCCTCGAAGAGGCCTATCGCAACGGAGGGTCGCATCCCGCTCTGCTCTGGACCGCGGATGCTCTCGTGGATGCCTATGTCGATGCCGGCAGGGTCGAAGAGGCGGCCAAGCTGACCGAGGAGTCGCTGGCGGCAGCGCGTCGGCAGGTCCCGCCGGAGAGTCCGCAGCTCGCCAACGCGCTGGTGATGGCCGGCAAGCACCTCGTGGACGTCAAGCGGTACGACGCGGCCGAAGCGATCCTCCGAGATTGCGTCGCGCTCCGGGAGAAACTCAAGGACGCGGTGCCGGCTTGGCAGGTCGCGAGCGCACGGAGCCTCCTCGGCGCCGCGTTGCTCGGCCAGCGCAAGTACGCCGAGGCCGAGCCCTTGCTCCTCGCGGGCGCGCAGGGCCTCTCGCGCGAGCAGCAGGCGATGCCCCCCACCGCGCGAAGCAACGTCGCCGCGTCGATCCAGCGCCTCGTCGATCTCTACGATGCGACGGGGAGGACGGACGAGGCCGCGGGGTGGAGAAAGGAGTTGGAGACCCACCGCGGCCCCTAGCCGCGAAGAACGGGGAGCGCGAGGGCACTGTCCCGCCGCGAGGACATGGCCCCCGAGACCCCCCCCCACTTCCCCGGTTGTTGCAAACGGTCCGCGAACTACAATCGTTCGAGTCGGGACGGCCGGGTTCCCTCGGAGGGCACATATGCGCAGCCTGGGACTCCTCTTCGCGGCTCTCGCGGGCGCGTGCGGCGGCGGCGGCGGAAGCTCCGCGGCGCAGCTCACGATCATCGCGCCGGCGCAGGATCTGACGGTCGTGCAGGGATTCCCTGTGGCGATCCGCTTCACCGCGACCGACCCGGACGAGCAGGCGTTCGTGAGGGTCGTTGTGGACCGGGACGGCAACCCGGACACCGTCGGCGACCAGACGCTCCTCGCGACCCTTCTCGAGGACGACGGCAGCGAGCTCGTCTACGCGTGGCAGACCGCGGGCGTGCAGCCGGGCCAGTACACGGTGCTGCTCTTCCTGCTCGAAGCCAACAAGCCGCCGGCAGCGCGGGTCGTCGCCATCGTCAACGTGCTCACGGCGCCGACGCTGTCCGTCGGGCAGCTGAATCGGACGGTCATCGAGGGGTCGGACGTGCTCATCGCCTTCAACGCGACCGACCCCGCGGATGTCGCGACCTACGCCATCTACGCGGACGACGATTGCAACTTCAGCACGACGGCGGACCAGATCGTCGTCGCCGGGGAGCTCACGGCGCAGCAGAACTCGTTCGTCTGGAGCACGCTCGGCCTCCCGCCGGCCTCCTCGCTCTGCATCTTCATCACGATGGACGACGGGATGAATCCGCTGACCGTCCGGCCCGCGGGGACGGTCACGCTCGCTTCCGACGCGGACCTCGTCTTCGCCCCCGAGCCCACGGTGCCGTTCGTCCCGGACGTCTCGATCCTCACCCGGGACCCGAACTCGCCCGACTTCTACCAGCTGCTGTGGTTCGACGATCTCGATGACGTCGCCGCCGGCGAGATCGACATCTCGTTTTCGTTCACCGGACAGGAGGGCGACGTCATCTGGTTCGGCCTCGAGCTGTACTCGACCGTCGGCCAGGACATCCTCCGGGACGACATGCTGTACTTCGCCATACTCCCGGACGTGCGGTGGAACGGGGTTGTGGGCACGCTCTTCCTCTCGAACGACGGGGCTTTCCCGGACTTCGGGCTCGCGTTCTTCGAGCCGGACGGCGCCCCCGGGTCCTTCGTCAGCATCCCGGTCTTCGTCGACGCCGACCCGAGCATCCCCGCGGACGACTTCGCGTTCATCTTCCTCGGCGTTCCCACGGATTCCTTCGCCTTCCCGACCTTCACGGACGATCGCTCCGACTTCCTCGTCGGCGCGGCGAACGGCCGCTTCGACTCCAACGGCGACGTGGTCCCCGACTCCGTCGACGACACGGAGCTCCTCGTCACCCGCTACGTGAACGGGCCGTAGGGAGCACCTCGGCGAGCGGGGGCGGACGCCCCCTGCGGCGCGCAGCCGCGCTCGCCCAGGCCCCTTCCTTCCGCTACCGTCGCGTACCATGGGCGGCCCAGTGGACCGGGCACGGGCGAGAGACCTCCTCTTCGCGGACGTCGCGGTCGCGCTCGGCGCGGCCGAGGCGCCGCGGCTCGCGCAGGCGATCGAGGCGTTCTGGCGGAAGGGGGACGGCACCGGCCTCGCCGACGCGCTCGTCGGAGGCGGCGTGCTCGACGACACCGCGCGCTCGGCCGTCGAGCGGGAGGTGGAGCGGATCGTCGGGGAGGCGGGCGGCGACGCCGCCGCCGCGGTCGCGCGGCGCGGGGGCGTCGATCACGCGCTCCGGGAGAGCTTCTCGCCCGGGACCGCGGAGGCGTTGGGGGTCTCGGGGCGCGCGCCGCTCCGCACGATCCCCTCGGGCCGCTACAAGGACTTCACCGTCGTCGGCAAGGGCGGGATGGGGCTTGTCTACCTCGCGCTCGACACCGAGATGAACCGTCGCGTCGCGTTCAAGATGGTGCGGCCGGACCCGAGCGCGCCGAAGGACGCGGCGGCCCCCGAGACCCCCCTCCACGCGACGCCGCCGTCGCGCGCCGCAGACACGTCGCGCGCGTTCGAGGAGCTGACGGTCCGCTTCCTCCAGGAGGCATGGGTCACCGGCGGGATGGAGCACCCGGGCGTCGTCCCCGTCTACGAGCTCGGCCGCACCGAGGCGGGCATCCCCTACTACACGATGCGGTACGTGCGCGGGGAGCGCACGCTCGCGACCGCGATCCAGAAGGCGGGGCACCTGGACGCGCGCCTCGCGCTCCTCGAGCCGTTCCTGAAGGTCTGCGACACGATCGCGTACGCGCACGCGCGCGAGATCGTCCACCGCGACCTGAAGCCCGAGAACATCGCGCTCGGCGAGTTCGGCGAGGCGGTCGTGCTCGACTGGGGGCTCGCGAAGACGCGCGGGCGGCCCGACGTCCTCGGCGGCGCGTGGCGCGCGCGGGTGGACGAGCTGCGCGCGGCCGCGGACTTGAGGACCGTCGCGGGCGCGATGGGCACGGCGGGGTACATGTCGCCCGAGTGCGCGCTCGGCCGCGGCGAGGAGGTGGACGAGCGGAGCGACGTCTTCAGCCTCGGCGCGATCCTCTTCGAGATCCTCACCGGGCGGCTGCCGGTCGTGTTCAAGACGTTCGTCGAGTACGTGCAGCGCATCCTCGAGGAGGACCCGCCGCTCGCGCACGACGTCGACGACGGCGTCCCCGAGGAGCTGTCGCGCGCCTGCGCGAAGGCGCTCGCGCGGAAGAAGGAGGATCGCTTCGCGTCGGCGGCCGAGGTCGCGCACGCGATCCGCCGCTGGCAGACCGAAGGTCGCGTCGAGCAGCAGGCGCAGGAGCTCCTCGACCACGCGCGCGGCGAGGTCGAGGCGGCGCGGCGCGGCACGGGCAACACCGTCCTCTGGCACCTCGACCGCGCGAGCGCGTCGTGCACGAAGGTCCTGCACCTGCGCGGCGGCAACCCCGAGGCGCTCGCGGTCGCGGCCGAGATCAAGCAGCTCCGCGAGCACGGCATCCGCGAGCGCATGCGCTCCACCCGGCGGCGCGCGGTCATCGGCGCGGGCTTCCTGATCCTCGCCGCCGCGAGCCTCGTCGCCGTCTACGTCGCGCGGCGGCTCTCCGACGCGAGCGAGGATGCCGAGTCGCGCATCGACGCGGCGCGCGCGGAAGCCGCGATGCGCGCGAACGAGGCGGCGGCGGCGCGCAACGACGCCGACCGGGCGCGCGTCGGCCGCGCGGACCTCTGCGCCGCGCTCAGCTCGCTCTACCTGAAGCGCCACGACGCGGCCGCGGCGCGGATCGCGGCCGCCCGCGCGCTCTCGATCGCGCCGTCGCCCTCGGGGTACGCGGCGCTCGCCGCCGCCGAGGCGTGCTGGACGCCCACGCTCCACGCGCTCCTCGAGGCGCCGGGCGCGGGGCCGCTCGTCTTCGGCACCGACGGGCGCCTTTATGTCGCGGCCGGCAAGGCCGTGAAGGTGAGGGAGGGGGGCCTCGGGGGCTTCAAGGCGGAGTTCCCCGTGAACGAGCCCGCGAGGATCCTCGCGGTCTCGCCCGACGGCGCCCATCTCGCGGTCGCGGGCGGCGCCGGCGTGTGCGTCCTCGACACGCGGGACGGGAGCCTCGTCGCCGCGCTGCCGGACCGGGACCGCACCTCGGCAGATGAGGTGGGGATCGCGGCCGACGGGGGCGCGCCGTCCGCGCTCGTCTTCGACGACACGGGCGACCGGCTCTTCGTGGGCCACGAGACGGGCGCGGTCATGGACTGGGACGTCGCGGACCGGAGCCTCCGGGGCGTCCGCGGCGCGGGCGGCGCGGCGGTGACGGCGCTCGTGTGGGACGGCGAGTACCTGCTCGTCGGGGACGCGGACGGCTCGGTCGCGCGGCTTCAAGGCGGGCGTTTCGACATCTCGGAGAGCCGGCAATACGGCACGGCGCCGGTCTCGCAGATCCTCCCGGCGGACGAGGGAGTCGTCTACGCCTCGACTCTCGACCACCGGCTCGCGATGGGCGAGTTCGAGGCAGGGGACGACTCGTTCCGCGTGCTCAGGGTGATGACGGAGTTCGAGGCGCCGGCGGGCCGTGCGAGGATGTTCCTCTTCTCCGCCGACCGCGCGCGGCTCTTCTCGGCGTCCCCGACCGGCGCGGTCACGGTCTGGAGCGTCGAGACCCGCCGCGAGGTCGTGCGCCTCCTCCCCGAGGGCGCCCACGTGACGGGCCTCGCGCTCTCCCCGGACGGGGCCTTCCTCGCGGTCGCCTCGGCGGACGACGCGGTGAGGGTCTTCGCGCTCGACATGCGCTGGCCGCCGGAGGGCCCCGAGTCCTCGACCGCCGCGACCACCGCGGCGGCGCGCACGTACCTCGCGCGGCCCGACTTGACGCTCGAGGTCCGGGACGACGCCGGCAAGACGATCGCGCGCGGACGGGCGGGGGCCGGCCCGGCCACCGCGATCGCGGTCGACGGCGAGCGCGTCTTCCTCGCGACGCTCGACGGGGCCCTGGGGGTGTGGATGCTCGGCGTCGAGGCGCAGGCCTCGTTCAAGACGCCGGTCGCGACGGCGCTCGCGGCGGTCCCGGGGTCGGACGAGATCCACCTCGGGCTGCTCGACGGGACGGTCGAGGTGTGGAGCATCCGGAACCGTCGGCGGATCGCGGCGCTCGAAGGCGAGAAGGGGCTCCCGGTCGCGGCGCTGCGGGTCGCGGACGGACGGATCGACGCGTGGGACGTCCTGGGCGCACAGCGGGGCTGGGACCTCGCGACCCGCGCCCCCTCCCCCGCGCGCACCCCCACCCCCCTTGCCCTTGAGGCGTGGATCACGCGCGACGCGACGGCCCGGCTGATCGACTTCGAGAACCGCTACGGCCTGAAGCTCGCGGGCGCGGAGGTCGTGCCGCTCCCTCCCGGCGAGTACGACCGCCGGCGCCCGCGCATCGACCCCTGGTCGCGGTAGCAGCGACCGGCCGTCGGCGGAACCCCGCCGTACGGGTGGCTACTTGGGCGAGGTGGGGTGGGCCTCGTCGAGGGTGAGCTGCTGCGCGCGGCGGACGACCTTCGCGGTGGACGTCGCGCCCTGCTTGTCCTTGCCGTGCAGCGCCGTGGCGACGTCCTCGGGGGTCATGATCTCGCGGCCGTTGAGCTCGAGGAGCACGTCGAACCGCTCGAGGCCGAGCCGCTCGGCAAGCGAGTCCTTCTCGACCGCCTCGACCACGAGGCCCCGGCCGCCGAGGTCGAGCTGGGCATCGAGCGCCGCCGTGGGCTCCGACGCCCGCACGCCGAGCATCGCGCCCGGGAGCGGAACGCCCGCGTCCGGCTGCGCGCGCCGTTGACGCGTGCGCTGCTGCTCCATCCACCGCTTCATCGCGTCGAACTCGCGGCGCGTCTCGTCCAGCGACTTGCGGATGTCGTCGTCGAAGGTGTCGAAGTTGCGGTTCCAGTCGTTCCAGAACCGGTCCATGTCGAAGTCGTCGCGGCCGCCGAAGCGGAAGCGGAGCCGGCCGTCAAGGTGCTCCTTCAGCTCGGGGTGCTTCTCCTTCAGCTCCTCGAGGCTCGTGCCCTCATAGGTCTTCGTCTCCGGCTTGCCATCGACCATCTCGGTGATCGTGACGGTGACCTTGCCGGGCCCCATCGTCATCTGGAAGCCCCTCGTCTGCCCGGCCCGGCCGGGCGCGGCCGCTGCCTCCTCGGGCGGATCGGCCTTCTTCGCGCCGGCGCCGATCGCGCGCAGCGCGCGGCCCGCGCGGAGTCGCACCTCGAGATCCTCCGACTTGAGCGCCTCCTCGAGAGCGGGGACGGCCTTGTCGCCCATCTCGACGAGCTTTTTCTGCGCCTCCTCGCGAGCGTCGTAGTCCTCGGAGCCGAGCTGCTTGACGAGGGCCGCAGCGTCCTCGGTCCCCTGCGCGAAGACGATCGCCGCGAGGGCCATGGGCGCGAGCCAAAGGAATCCACGTCTCATCTGGAACCTCCGCGTTTGCTTGGTGTATCCGTATCAAATACGCACTCGGCGGGCGACAGAGCCAACGGCACCGGCTCGGGCGCGCGTTTGCCCCGCCTAGCGCGCGCCGCCGCTGCAAACCACGCTACGGCAGTCACTTACGATCGGGAGGGGGCTTGGGGGCCGGCGCCGGCTCCTCGGCCACGGCGACGAGACGGAGGATCTGGCGGGCTAGCGGGTCCAGCCGGGCACTTCGCATGGGCACGTCGTCACGGACCATCCGGTCGACGCGGACGCGCGTTCGCCTGTGTCGCGGCCAAGCCGGTTCGGTGTCGCGAATCCCGTCGAGGCCCGGAAATCCGCGGGGCGCGAGCGGCAGTCCTTGGAGCACGATCGGGCCCGCGCGGCGGCTCGGCGCATCGTTCTTTTTCGTCCCCCATGTCCCATAAAATAATATTGTATGCCTTGGCAGGAGCCTCGGACCCTCGGGGAGCTCTCCCCGGTCCAGCGCGACGCGCTCGCGCTCGACGCGGCGCTGGTCCGCGTCGCGCGGGGCTGCGGCGCGATCGAGCTCGCGGTCGGCCGCACGCTCGACCGGCTCTTCAAGGGCGACCGCCTCCTCCAGCTCTGCTACTCGTGCGAGGCGGACTACGCGCGGGAG
>Ga0187892_10003657_pt1 | contig 27570 bp, 22 predicted proteins | sample MA1701073metaG_FD_139345 | JGI IMG/M metagenome (GOLD analysis project Ga0187892, IMG submission 139345) | Bio-ooze microbial communities from a basaltic lava cave in the Kipuka Kanohina Cave System on the Island of Hawaii, USA - MA170107-3 metaG ... | reverse complement strand
GTGACCGCGGCGGGGTGGCCTGGGGATGCAGGGCTAGGCGCAAGCCGCTGCGTGGGGTGGGACCCCACGCAAGGCTTGCAACGACGCCATGCGCCCCACGCCACCCCGCCCCGGAGGGTGGCTGCCCAAAGCGGGCGCACTCGTTGTTGCGAAGCCTTGCCGTGGGGCCTGCCACGCCAGCGCCAGCACAAGCGAAGCGCAGGGCAAGCCTGCGCGTGCGCCTAGATTGCGCCCGCTTTGGGCAGCCACGCGGTCACGATTCATATGTCAACACCCCCTAATGGCGGACACGAAAACGATGGACTCTAAGATCGCAATTCTCGGCTCCGGCATGGCCGGTCTCGGCGCGGCCCACCGATTGCGGGCCGAGGGCATAGACGCCGTGATGTTCGACAAGAACAGCTACGCCGGCGGCCACACGATGTCCCACCGGCGCGACGGCTTCATTTTCGACGAAGGACCGCACGTCTCATTCACAAAGAACGAAAAGCTGCGCGGCATATTTTCCGAAGCCGTGGGCGGCAACTACCGGAAGATCGACGCGTACGTCGACAACTACTGGCAGGGACACTGGATACGGCATCCCGTCATCACCAACATGCACGGCCTGCCGGCGGACACGGTGGTCGCGTGCGTTCGCGATTTCGTCGAAAGCCGCAAGACCGAAAAGCCGCGTATCGACAACTACGAAGACTGGCTCGTCGCCAGCTACGGCCGCGCTTACGCGGAACTCTTTCCGATGCGCTACACGTGGAAGTACCACACGACGACGGCAAGCAATATGAGCACCGACTGGGTCGGTCCCCGCCTGTATCAGGCGAAGCTCGAGGAGGTGCTGGTGGGTGCGCTGTCGCCGCAGAGTCCCAACATCCACTACGTGCAGGACTACCGCTATCCCACCGATGGCGGATTTACGGCGTTCCTGAGCGGGCTGCTGGCAAAGACACGGGTCGTGCTGCGGCATCAGGTGGCGTCGATCGATCCGGCCTCGCGCACTCTCAAATTTGGCAACGGCAAGTCAGTGACCTACGAGCATCTGATTTCCTCACTGCCGCTGCCCGATTTGATTCCAATGATCCGCGGCGTGCCGGCCGATGTCGTAGCGGCAGCCGAGCAACTGGCGTGCACGACGGTCGTGCTGGTAAATCTCGGCATCGATCGCGCCGACATTTCGAAGGCGAGCTGGACTTACTTCTATGACGAGGAGTTTCCGTTCAGCCGGGTGAGCTTTCCGCGCAACTATTCGCCGCATGTGGTGCCTGCGGGCTGCGGCAGCATTCAGGCCGAGATCTATTTTTCGAAGAAATACAGGCCGCTGACGCAGCCTCCCGAATCTTGCATCGAGCCGACGATCGAAGGATTGAAGCGCTGCGGGCTGCTGCGCGATGGCGACAAAATCGCCTTCCGCGAGGCGATGTTGATCCCGTACGCCAACATCATCTTCGATCTGGATCGCGCAGCCGCCCTGAAGCTCGTGCATGGCTACCTTGACGACTTGCGGATTCGCTATTGCGGTCGCTACGGCGACTGGGGCTACCTGTGGACCGATGAGGCCTTTGTCAGCGGCGAAAAAGCGGCGCAGCGTGTCCTTGATCTGCAGCCGGCCTGAGCGGGGCGGCCCGACGAATTTCCATGCCGCGCGTCAGCATCGCCGTACCCGCTTACAACTGTGAGGCGTACATCGCGCAGTCGCTCGATTCTCTGCTTGGCCAGACGTACGGGGATTTCGAGCTCGTCATTTCGGACAACGCATCAACCGACGGCACGGAAGAAATTTGCCGCCGCTATGCGGCAAGGGACAGCCGCGTCCGGTATTTCAGGCGCGCGGACAACATCGGCGGGCCCGGCAATTTTCGATACGTCTTTTCGCTCTGCGAGGGGCAGTACCACAAGTGGTCGACTGCGGATGACTTCTGGGATACAGCTTTCTTGCAAAAGAGCGTGGCTCTACTGGATCAGCGCGCCGACGTAGTGCTCTGCTATCCGAAGACAAGACTCGTCGATCCCGATGGCCAGACGATTGAGGACTACGAAGACAATTTGCACCTGATCTCCGATTCGCCCCGGCAGCGCTTCACCGATCTCCTGACGCACATCGGACTCTGCAATGCGCATTTGGGCCTGATTCGCCGGGCAGCCATGCTCAGGACACGATTGATCGGGGCAGAGCAGAATTCGGACACTCATTTCCTCGCCGAAATGAGTCTGTACGGAAAGTTCTGGCTGATCCCCGAGTGGCTCTTCTTCCGGCGCTACCACGAGCAGTCTTCGAGCTGGAACCGAACCGACGCCGAACACCAGCGCGCCTACTACGCGCCCGGCGGCCGCGCTTACTTCGGCATGCACACCTGGCGCCGCTATGTCCACCTTTCGCGCGCGGTCTGGAAGGCGCCCATCGCTGCGACCGAAAAGCTGGGACTGACGGGCGAGTTGCTGCGCCGGGCGATGTGGGATCGACGGATGCTGTGGCGTGAACTGCGTGCGCGAGCCGCCGGCGCCGAATGAACCGCGCGCCGGACGTTTGCCAGAGATGACCGCAAGCTTCCGCAGCTACTGGAAGGGCGCGGCGCTCGCGTTCGTCTTGTTTGTCGTTTGCACGTTTAGCATGGCAGCGCTGGCGTTTCTATTTCACGCAACAGCATTGGCCGTCGTAGCCGCGTTCGCGATGGCGCTCGCGGCCAGCGCAGCGCTCGGACTGACCGCTGCGGGTCTGGTTGTCATTGGCCGCGAACGGCGATTCTTGCGCGGCGAGCCCGATCTCTTTCTCGCGCTGAATGACGCGCGCTCCGAGCGCACGTTTGTCGGTCCGGCATCCTGTGCTCGCAGGTCCCTTGCGCCGGGTACTGAGCAAAGCGCTGCTCGGCCACGAGTTTCTCGTCGGCGACATCGTGCAAGTGCGATCGTTGCCCGAAATTCGGGCTTCGCTCGATGCGAGCGGCAGCCTGGACAGGCTTCCTTTCATGGAAGAAATGGTCAAGTTCTGTGGGCAGCGGGCAGTCGCGTTCCGTTGCATCGACAAGATTTACGACTATGGACGCTCGAAGCGCATGCGGCGCATCGCCTTGTGGCTCGGACTGGGACGACCTGACGGCGCGGAGCGGCTGGTTCTCGCTCAGGTCCGACGCGTATTGCTTCGTCGTCAACCGATGGCCTGAAGGAGGCTCTGAAAAACTACTGCGCGGCCCGATCTTGGCCTTGCAGGCCGCGGCGTCGCGGGACGCACCGCCCCTTCGCCACGTCCAACGCCGCGCAGGCGGCCTTGGCGCCGCGGGGCTCAGCCTGCGCTGCTCGCTGCACTTTACTCGTACAGGTCCGCTGCTCGGCGCAACCTCGAGCCGCTCGCTACGTTTTTCAGAGCCTCCCTAAACCGGGAGCTGCAACAGCGGTCGCGCGACGTTACGCGACCGCGCGCACCGCTCGCCGAAAGTGCTCCGTTTGCTCCGCACGCAGCTTGTCGCACAGCCGACCTTGCGGCAGCTCGACATCGCGATTGCTGATCGGTTGATCCTTGGCGATATCCCTCTTGAGAACACAGTCGAGCGACAGCGCCATCGGCAACGCGTCTTCCCGCTGGCAGTTCTCGTAGCTGTCGATCAGCCCGTAGCAGGTGAAACCGCCCATGCCGTCGAGGCGTTCGCTGGCCTTCAGATCACGCTTGGCCATGGAAACCGTGTCACACACCGGCGCGCCGCGCGGCGTCAAGGTCGGATCCTTGAACAACACCGCGCGCGCGACCGAATGCGGGAGCTGCATGTGCGGCAGGTGGTACGGCGTGTAGAACATGTACAGCGGCCCTTCGCCGAACTTGAAATAGCTCATGTACTTTTTCTTGATCGGGTGGTCGTTGTAGCCCATCACGAAGGCGCCGGTGTGCGGCTCAGCGCCGAGCACGAAATCGACCAAGCCACCATCGGCGAAATCCTCCACGCGGAACTTCGTCAACAAGTCTTTCACGTGCGCGCACTCATAGCCGTACATGCCACGCTTGCCGGGAACGAAACCGGTGGCGTTGCCGATGATCGCGGATTCGAGCGCGAGCTTGGAGCCGTCGGCAAACGACGCCACCATCGCTGCTTTCTGCTGGTGCTTCTCCGCGAACGACTGTTGCGTTTCCGGATTGCGATACCGGTTGAGGAAGCCCTTGATCTGTCCCATCAGAACCGGCTTGTAGCCCATGCTGTCGACAAATCGAAAAAGATTCATCGCCACACCCGGCTCGTCGCCATCGGTGTAGCTGTAGACGACCCCGGCGCGGTCGGCGTACACCTTCAACATCGGCCCGACGGAAGCATCGACCTCGGCATTCATCAGGATTACGTGCTTGCCGTTGCGTATCGCTTCCAGAGCCACTTCGGCGCCGAACTCCACATCGCCGGTCGTTTCGATCACCGCCTCGATCTGCCCGGCCCGGCACAGTAGCGTCGCATCGTCGGTCACCGCATAGCGGCCGGCCGAGATCGCTTGTTCCAGTTGCCCTCGCGATTGAACCCGGCTGAATTCGGTGACATCGGCCTCGCGATATGCGCGTTCGGCCTGTGCGACGGTGCGGTTCGAGATGGCAACCAGCCGCAGCCCTGGCATCGCCGTCAATATCTGCAATGCGATCCCGCGCGCCATGTAGCCGGCGCCCGCCATCGCGACGCGAACCGGATTGCCCTTTGCCAGTCGCTCGGCGAGCGCGGTGTCGACAATGATCATCTGATCTCTCCAAGAACGTTCAGCGCAAAACAAAGTCGGGCCACGACCGGTCTGCCTGCGACACGATGCGAATCGACCCCGGCCACGGTATTCCGAACGCGGGATCGTCATACCGCACGCCGCGCGCCGCGGCCGGCGCGTAGATGCAAGACGTAAAGTACACAAGCTCGGTGTCGGGGCAAAGCGTGAAATAGCCGTGCGCGCAGCCCTCGGGGACGTACAGCATGCGGCCGTCGTCGGCCGTCAGCGTTGCTCCCATCCACTGCCGAAACGTCGATGACGCGGGTCGAAGGTCGACTGCCACATCGAAAACAGCGCCGCGCGTACAGCGCGCGATCTTCACTTCAGCATGCGGCGCTTCCTGATAGTGCAGGCCGCGCAGCGTGCCGGATTGGGGGTTAAATCCGGTGTTGACCTGCTCGAAACGATCCACGAGCCCTTGCTTACGCAGTTCGTCGGCACAGAACACGCGGGCGAAGTAGCCTCGCTCATCGGTGCGCCGTTCAAGATCGATAAGCCACGCGCCTTCGATGCTGCCGCGGGTAAAGATCATGAGGAACGCTACCCACCATACTTGACGGAACATCCGTACGGCTGAGTTGCAGCGACACTGACAGCCTTGCCCGCTCGGACTTCGTCCAGCGCCTGCACGACATAGTTGGTCGCCCCTTTGATCTCGGCTGCGTCCGTGCCGCGACGATTGTCGATTGCGCCGGCGTATGTAACTTTGCCCTGCGGATCGATGATGAACATTTGTGGCGTCGTCCGTGCGCCGAACGCGCGGCCGGCGCGGCCATCGGGATCCATCAGCGCGGCGGTGGGTGTGGCTCCCTGCTTGCCGATCCACGCTGCCATGGCCATGTCGTTCATGAACTCCGCATGCCCGGAAGAGGTCGAGTTGATCGTCAACCAGACGACGCGTTCTCCGGTAAAGCGCTTCTGCAACGACTGCATGTTGCCACCGCGGTAGTGCTTCTGCACAAATGGGCAATGCGGGTTGTTCCACTCGAGCACGACCGTGCGGCCGCGAAGATCCTTCAGATCGACGCGCTTTCCGTTCACGTCACTGAGTTGCAGGGGCGGCGCATCCTGACCCGGAATCGCCTGCGCGATTGCAACATCTGCGACGAACAAACCCCAGATCAGCGATGCGGCCAGGCAACGAACCCGCATTTCAACCTCCTGAAAGAACTTTAGCCGGCGCCACACGATCCAGCGCGTCAAGCACCGCTCGCTCGGTCAGCAACTCCGGCAGCACGCGCGCGCGACCGGCGCTGTCGTACATCACGTACAGCGGAACGCCGTTGCGTTTGAAGCGGGCAAGCTCCTGCGTGATGGCATCGTCGCGACTGGTCCAGTCGGCGCGCATAAGAACCACGCCGCGCGCGGTAAACGCCTGTTGCACGTCCCGATTGCGCAGCACGAGTTGCTTGTTGGCCTGGCACGTTACACACCAGGCGGCGGTGAAATCGACGAATACCGGTTTGCCGCTCGCGATGGTTTGCTGCTGCAACGTCAACGTCCAGGGCTGCCATGACGCGTCGGCGGCGGCGCGCACCGGTTTCGAATCGGTCCCTGCGGGCCCAGTGGCTGCGATCAGCGCGTAGGCTGCGCACCCAGCGGCGACCAGGGCAACCCAGCGATATCTTGGCGCTCCGCGTTGCGCGAGACCGATGGCCCACGCGGCAAGACCGAGCAACACCAACACGCCCAACATGATCGCGACGGCGTTGATCTCGACCTGCTGCGCCAGGACCCATAACAGCCAGACACAAGTGGCAAACATCGGAAACGCCATCGCCTGTTTGAAGCGCTCCATCCACGCACCGGGCCGCGGCAGTCGCGACAACAGTTGCGGCGCGAAAGTCAGCAGCAGCCATGGTGCCGCCATGCCGATACCGAGGACGGCAAATACCAGCAATGCTTCCGCTGCGGGTTGCGTCACCGCATAGCCAAGCGCCGCGCCCATAAAGGGCGCCGTGCACGGCGCCGCGACGACGACCGCAAGAACGCCGGTCCAGAAACTGCCCGACACGCGCGCGCTTTGCAACCGCTCGGCCGCGGCGCTGCTGGCGATGGCGCTGCCAAACGCGAACTCGAATGCGCCCAGCAGATTCAATCCGATCACAAAGAAGAGCGCGGTCAACGCCGCGATCACCCATGGTGTCTGCAACTGGAATCCCCAGCCCAACTGCGTACCGCCCGCGCGCAACGCGAGCAGCAAACCCGCGAGCAGCAGGAAGCTTCCGACAACACCGGCAGTGAACGCGAAACCATGGCGGGGCAATGACACCGGCGCCGCGTGAGCAGTGGTGGCGTCATGTCGATGCCGCACCAGCGCCAGCAACTTCAATGACAACACCGGGAACACGCAGGGCATCAGGTTCAGGATTAAGCCGCCGATCAGCGCTCCGGCAAGGGCGATCCATAGCGTCAGCGGCGCATTGCCATCGCCGCCGCCGGTTTCCGCCAAAGTCGCTATTCCCGCGCCAGCCGCTGCCGCGCGCAGCGGCAACTCGATCGTTCCGGCCCATCCCCCTTGATCGGCTCTCTTTGGACCGCCGTTCGCCACGACCAAGCCTTTAAGCGTCTTGAACTCCCGCGCGACCGGTTGCGCGGCGGTTAGGTACAGCGCTGTATTGCCATCCTCGGATTTCAGCGTTTGCGCTGCCGGTGCTTCGATACGCGCTTCCTCGAGCGGGAAAAACTCGAGCGCTGCCACGTTTGCCTGCGGTTTGAACGCAAGCCGAATCCGGTTGCCGTCGATCGTTGCGGTCGCGGCATCGAGTGCGATCGGCCGTGGCACGAGAGCGCGCGCGCCGGCGAGTTGGGCAGCGCGGCGCGACGGCTGAGCCTCTGTCCGTACCGAAAGAGTGAGCGCGAGATCCGCACCACCGGGAATGCAGACTGCCTCGCAAATCAACCAGTCGGCGCGAGCAGAAATCCGGGTTGATTTGCCGAGCGGAAGATCGACCGGCGGCTGGAGCGTTGTCAGGAGAAGAACTTCGCCTTCGTAGCCGAAGTTCATCAGCGGCCCGACGGGGAGTCTCTGCGGCACCGGCCATTCGATCGGGCCGGCGCTCCAACCGGGAGGCAGCTTCCATTTGATCTGGGTTGGCAAGCCCGAGTCGCCGGGCACTTGCCAGTAGGTGTGCCAGTGCCGGTCGTGCGCAAGCCGCAATCCGACCTGCAAAGGATGGCCCGGAACGACCGCGTCGGTGGCGGCGACGAGCTCGGATTCAATGTGATCGCCCCGCACGGGCTGCGCTTGCGCTGCAACCGCCATCCATGGGGACAGCAAGACGAGCAAGGTCGCGCCGATCAGCTTCATCCTGCCTTCGTCCCACTTCTTGAGCATGAGTTCCTGATCAGTGATCCAACATCCGCCCAAAAGCGCTCTTTGCCGCGTCTATCGCCGCATCGATGACCGCGTCGTCGTGGGCCGAAGAAACAAAACCGGCTTCAAAGGCTGACGGCGCGAAGTACACGCCCCGCTCGAGCATCGCGTGAAAGAAAACGCTGAACCGGCTCTTGTCCGCGGCCATCACGTCCGCGTAAGTGGCAGGCACGCCCGCCGTGAAATACACACCGAACATGCCGCCGACACTATCAGCGCAAAACCGGTACGGTTGCGCCGCTGCGCTCAATCCGTCCACCAGCCGTCGCGTCTGAAGCGCGAGGCGCTCGTAGAAGCCCGGTTGCTGGACCAGCTTAAGCGTCGCCAGTCCGCAGGCCACCGCCACGGGATTGCCGGACAGCGTTCCGGCCTGATAGACGGCGCCTAGTGGCGCGAGGTTTTGCATCATTTCGCGGCGGCCCCCAAACGCGGCAACGGGCATCCCGCCGCCGATCACTTTGCCCAGCACGGTGATGTCAGGCCTCACCGAGTAAAGGTCCTGCGCACCGCCGAGTGCGACCCGAAAACCGCTCATCACCTCATCGAACACCAGCGCAGCGCCGAATTTCGTGCATAAAGCGCGCATGGTCTGCAGAAACTCCGGCGTCGCCCGTACGAGATTCATGTTGCCGGCCACTGGCTCGACGATCACGCAAGCGATGTCGTTGCCAACTCCGGCGAACGCGTCTTCGAGTTGTTGCGGGTTGTTGTAGTCGAGCACGAGCGTGTGCTGCGTGATTTCCGCGGGAACACCGGCGGAGCTCGGATGACCGAAGGTGAGCAGCCCCGATCCCGCCCTGACGAGAAGCCCGTCCGCATGTCCGTGATAGCAACCTTCGAACTTCACGAGCTTGCGCCGCCCGGTGGCCCCGCGCGCGAGACGGATCGCACTCATCGTCGCTTCGGTGCCCGACGAAACGAGCCGCACCTGCTCCAGCGACGGCACAAGCTTGACCAGTTCTTCGGCCATCTCGACTTCTGCCTCGGTAGGCGCGCCAAACGAAGTCCCGCGCGCCGCCGCTTCCTGCACCGCGCGCACAACCTCAGGGTGTGCGTGGCCGACGATCATCGGGCCCCACGAGCCGATGAAATCGATGTAGCGCTTGCCTTCGGTGTCCCAGAAGTACGGCCCTTGCGCCCGCGTGACGAAGCGCGGTGTTCCCCCGACCGAGCGGAACGCTCGCACGGGCGAGTTGACGCCGCCCGGCGTGGTTTTCTGGGCGCGTTCGAACAGGCGCGCGTTGCGGTCTTCGCGTGACGATGGAATGGGAGGGGGCATCGACTGCATTGACGGCCTGGCTAGCCCGGATGTTTCATCAGGGACGCGGGAATTGCGCGGATGCATGCGCGAGCCAGGTTGCGCGAGAGGGGCGCAGTCGAGTGCCCGTAGGCATTCGCGAGCACTTGAGCGCAAGATGGCCGCGCAGAGCCTGCCCCCGCGAAGGCGGGGGCGCCGCGCAAACCCGCGTAGCCCCAGGCATCGAAACTGGTTCTGACTTTTGATCCATCGAGCTGCTCGATTCCAGGGGAGAACTCTCGATGTGCGGGGGCGACCTGATGAAATGTCCGGGCTAGCTATCGCGGATCGCGATTCGGGAACACGGGGGAATTCGCCCGCTTTTCGAGTCACAGGCTATCATCGCCAACCCTCAGTATGTCATCGAATTCGTTGAAGAAATTCGGGGGCTATGACGACCACCGCGGCGACCCGAACCTGGATGTGCCTTATTTGCGGCTGGATCTACGACGAGGCCGCGGGATTGCAGGATGAAGGAATTGCGCCCGGAACGCGCTGGGAAGACGTGCCACCGAACTGGACCTGTCCGGAATGCGGCGCGCGCAAAGAAGACTTTGAGATGGTCGAGATCTAGGTCAAAGAGCGTGCTGGCCATTGTTTGATCGGCGCCTGGGAGAGCAGATGTCCGTGCAGGACTTTTCCGACATCCGCGGAAAAAAAGTCATGGTGATCGACGACTCGAACACCATTCGCCGAAGCGCGGAGATTTTCCTGACGCAGGCCGGCTGCCAAGTGATCCTGGCGCAGGACGGCTTCGAAGCGCTGGCGAAGATAAACGATCACTCGCCGAACATCGTTTTCTGCGACATTCTGATGCCGCGACTCGACGGCTATCAAACCTGCGCATTGATCAAACGCAGCCCGCGCTTCAATCGCACTCCGGTCGTCATGCTGTCATCCAAGGACGGTTTATTCGACCGTGCGCGCGGGCGCATGGTGGGCTCAAGTGAATACCTGACGAAACCATTCACGAAAGACAGCCTGCTGGTCGCGGTGCGCCAGCACTCGCTGAACTGAAGCCGAAGAGACGTTGCACACGGAGTTCGCTATGCCGATCAAAAAAGTCCTGGTCGTCGACGATTCGCCGACCGAACGCTATTTCCTTACGGAACTGCTCAGCAAGAGTGGATTTTCCGTGTCGTCCGCCGAAAACGCGGAGGAAGCGGCGGTCAAGGTGAAATCGGCCGCGCCCGATCTGATCCTGATGGACGTGGTGATGCCGGGGCAGAACGGATTTCAGCTCACACGCCAGCTTTCAAAAGACCCGGCGACACAGCACATCCCGATCATCATGTGCACCAGCAAGAACCTGCAGACCGATCGCATTTGGGGACTGCGTCAGGGCGCGCGCGACTACGTGACCAAACCGATCAAGGCCGACGAGCTTCTGGAGAAAATCGCCGCGCTCGGTTGAGCGAGCGGCGCGTACAAGATGGAACCCGGCAAAAAAATCGGTCGAGTGCACGGCAGGCTGCGCGAATTTTCGACGCAGCTTGCGCAGCGGATCAAGGCGGCGCCGTTGCAGCCGACCGCGCCGCTGCGCCTGGCGGTGCGCATCGGCGGCGATGCATTCCTGCTCGACATGACGTCCGCCGGAGAGATCGTGACCACACCCGACATCGCGCCGGTGCCGTGGACACGTCCGTGGTTTCGCGGGCTCACCAATGTGCGCGGCCGGCTCGTGGGCGTGGTCGATTTGATGGAGTTGTCGGGGCGCGCAACGCTGCCACAGGAACAATCACGTCAGTTGCTTGTGTTCGGTCCCGCACTCGCGGTCAACGCGGGCGTGCTGATTACCCGCGCGTTCGGCTTGCGAAATACGAAGGAGCTCGAGGCGCTGGACCCGGGAATGATTCCAGGGCAGCCGTGGGAAACGGCGCGCTATCGCGATTTGGATGGAACACTGTTGACCGAACTCGACCTCGTACGTCTGGTCAAGGCGGAGGCTTTTGCATCGATCGGGGTTTGAAGATAGATACAACGTATTGCGCTGGAGCGGGAACGCGAAGCTAAGGCGGACCGCTCGGCAGTGGAGGTTGGCATGGCACTGGATCTGGGTATGGGGCAGAAGAAGAAGGCCAAGAAGCAGGTCGAAGACAGCGTCGCGACCGTTTCCGCAAGCGAAACCTTCAGCTACACGGAGTTCGCACCGCTGAACGAACCGGCAATGGATCCGCCGCCCCGCGCGCGCGAACCGGCGCCTGCGACGCACCGTATTCGTCGTGCGCCTCCGACCGTAGCAACCGATAAGACAACGCAGCTCATCGATCGATTGATGGGATGGAAGCTGCCGATGATCGGCGACAAGCCGGTAAACCTGCAAGTGCAGGTGCTGCTGATCATCATGGGCCTGTGCGCGCTGATCGTCGCCTCGATCGTCGCGCTCGACAACCGGCTCGCCGCCAACGGTGCCGCACAAACGGAGATCATCGGTGACACGCTGATGCACACGCAGCGGCTCGCGAAGGCTGCGCCGAATGCGGTGGAGGGCACGCCCATTGCGTTCATCGAATTGCGCGACAGCCGCGACCGCATCGCGACCAATCTCGATGCGCTGGAAAAAGGCGATGAACGGGTCGCAGCTGCATCGTCATTTATCCAGCCCCATATCGCGCGCCTGATCGACAAGTGGCGCGCGTCCGAGGCGGCGGCGTCGGTCATCGTCGCGCAGGAAAAAACACTGCTGGCGTTCGGCAACGTGATCAAGCGCATCAATGACGCGAGTCCACGGCTGTTGCAGCTCACCGAAGAGATTGCTGCGCTGAAGCTGCAGATCGGCGCTTCGCCGCGCGAGATCGCGGCCGCCGGCCAGCTCGTGATGCTGACGCAACGGCTCGGCAAGAGCGCGAACTCAATGATCGCCGGCGACAGCGCCAACGCCGAAGTGGCGCTGACTTTGGGGCGCGACATCAACCTGTTCCGCGATCTGACGCAGGCCTTGCTCGTTGGGAGCGAAGCGTTGCGCATTCCCGCAGCCAATGACGCGGAAACGCGCGCGCGCCTGCAGGAATTGTCGAAGGTATACGGCGAGTTCCAGGGCGCCATCGGTAGCGCGCTGGCAAATCTGCAAAACATCGTGCAGGCGAAAGATGCCGAGGTGGCGGTTCTGCGCGACTCCGAAGCATTGCGCGGGCTGGTGGGCGACATTCAAAAGGAGTTCCGGGGCGAGCAGGCCGACCGTGTCGTCAACTTTTTCCTGATGGGAATTTTCGGCCTCGCGTTGCTGGTGTCGGCGGTGCTGATCGTCAAGGTGCTGCTCGAGGACGTGCGTAAACGTGCGGTGGAAGCCGAATTCCAGCGCGGCGAGGCGCAGAAACTCGAGGAAGAAGCCAAGCGCACCAACGAGCAGAACCAGGCGGCCATCTTGCGTCTGATGAACGAGCTGCAGGAAGTGGCCGACGGCAATCTGACGGTGCAGGCCACGGTGACCGAAGACATCACCGGCGCGATCGCCGATTCGGTCAACTACACGGTCGAAGAGTTGCGGGGACTGGTAGGCCGGGTCACCAGCACGGCCGAGCAGGTGTCCACCGCTTCCACGCAGGCACGCGATATCGCAACGCGCCTGCTGACCGCCTCCGAAGCGCAGTCGCGCGAGATCAAGGACACCGGCGACAAGGTGTTGAAAATGGCCACCCAGATCAACGACGTTTCGAAGTCCGCGTCGGAATCGGCCAAGGTCGCACGCACATCGCTGGAAGCTGCCGAGCGCGGCCAACGCGCGGTCTACAACCAGATCGCGGGCATGAACGAGATTCGCGAGCAGATTCAGGAAACCGCGAAGCGGATCAAGCGGCTCGGCGAGTCGTCCCAGGAGATCGGCGAAATCGTCGAACTGATTTCGGACATCACCGAGCAAACCAACGTGCTCGCGTTGAATGCGGCGATTCAGGCTGCATCAGCCGGTGATGCGGGACGCGGCTTCTCGGTCGTGGCCGAGGAAGTTCAACGGCTTGCCGATCGCTCCGCCGAAGCCGCCAAGCAAATCGGCGCGCTGGTGCGAACGATTCAGACCGACACACAGGACGCCGTAACCGCGATGGAAAAGAGCACCCAGGGCGTGGTCGAGGGCACGAAGCTCTCGGACGCCGCGGGTACCGCGCTCGCCGACATCGGTCGCGTTTCGCGCCAGCTTGCCGAACTGATCGAACGCATCGCCGGCACGACCAACGACCAAGCGCAATCGGCCGGCGGTGTGGCGCAATCGATGGAACGCATCCTGTCCGTGACCGAGCAGACATCGCAAGGCACGCGTCAGGCGGCGCAATCGATTGGACAACTCGCCACGCTGGCGCGCGAACTGAAAGCCTCGGTCGCCCGCTTCCGGGTTGGATAGAAACGTGGGAGCGGGCTGCGCCCGCCCCACTCCAACGAACTTTAGAAACCCATGACCGAAAAACACGACCCCAACCAATTGATGGATGTTGCGCCGGACATCGCGCCGCTGGCGTGGGTGATCGACGAGATCCGAGTTGCGCTGACACAGGCGCTCGAGGGTCTCAAGACCTTCCTTGGCGCCAAGCAGGATCTCGACACCCTGCGCAACGCATCGAGCCAAGTGCACCAGGCGCACGGGGCGCTGCAACTGCTCGACTTGCGCGGGGTTGCGCTTGTTACCGAGGCGATGGAACAACTGCTGCGCCGCTGGGAGAATGAACCGCGCGAGTGCGGCCCGTCGGCGGTGCGTTCGCTGGAGACCGCCACCGCGGCGCTGATCGCATATCTCGAAGGACTGTTGTCGGGACGGCCGAACCAGCCGATCCGGCTTTTCCCGTATTACCGCGAGGTGCTAACGCTTACCCAGGCGCCTCGCGTCCATCCGGCGGACCTGATTTTTCCCGATCTGACGCGCCGGCCGGCGTTTCACCAGATCGAAGCGCGGCCGCTGACGACCGATCAGTTACGCGTGCGTCGCGTGCGCTTTGAAGAGGGGTTGCTCGGCTTCCTGCGAGATTCGGATAGTGCGCGCGCGCGCCAACAAATGCGCGATGCGCTCGCTGATCTGGAGCAGATGCCGCAGCGCGGACTGGCGCGAAGTTTCTGGTGGGTGGTGCGCGGGCTTCTGGAAGCGCTGCAAGCGCGCAAGCTCGCCGTCGACACCGATTTGAAGCGTGTTCTGGCGCGCTTGAATCTGCAGCTGCGCCGCATGATCGAGGGCGGAGCCGCGGTAGCCGAGCGTCTGATGACGGATGCGCTCTACTACGTCGGCCGTGCTGAGGATGGCACGCCGCGCGTCGCCGAGGTCAAACGCCTGTATGGACTCGAGGCGCTGATCCCGCCCGACTTCGAGCGCGCAACGCTGACCACCATCGATGCCGAGGCGCTGCGCCTGATCAAGGAGGCTTCGGCGCACGCCAAAACGCTGTGGGGACCCATCGTCAGCGGTGCTGGCGACGCGGCGAAGTTCGCGAGCGAAATCGAGCAGGCACGTGGTGCCGCGGCGCGCCTGCAGGCGCGCGACCTTGAACAGATCCTCGCCGCAATCGGCGCGGTCAGCGGAGAATATTCGCGCCTGGCGGCGAACGTGCGCGAGTCGCTCGGTCTCGAGGTTGCGTCGGCGCTGTTGTTTGCCGATCTCGGTATCGACGCGCTGCCGCGCCACGACGATGAGTACGGCCGCCGTGCGCACGCCGTCATCGAACGGCTGCGCGCTGCCTACGGCGGCGGCAAGCTTCCCGATTCCGCGCCCTGGCTGTCCGCACTCGCGCGCAGGGCGCAGGACCGCCTCACCATGGGCACCGTGGTCGCCGAAACACAGACCACGCTGCGTGAAATCGAGCAACGGCTCGATCGCTTCTTCCGCAATCCGAACGAACGTGGTGACCTCGCCGCCACCGATGCGATGTTCGATCAGGTGTGCGGCGTGCTCGCGCTGCTAGGCCACGAGGAGCCTGTCGCTGCAATGCGCTCGGTGCAGCAATCGGTGCGCAAGTTCGCGCAGCCCGGCTCCCCGTCGGCGCAACAAGAATTCGCGCACGTCGCGGGCAACCTCGGCGCCATCGGCTTCTTCATCGAAAGTCTGGGACAGGACGCCGAGCGCCCGCGCGGCATGTTCCACTACGACCCGGGCACCGGCGCGTTCTCCGCGGACCTCACGCAATCCCGGTCCATCGAGGCGGTCCCGGCGCCCGACGATGCGCTCCCCGTGCAGCATGTGGCGGAACCCACAGCCGCGTCACGGCGAGCGGAAAACGTCGAACAATCGGCGTCGGTTCACCGCCAGCAGGTGAAGGTTCTTGCCGAGCGCCTGGCGAGTCATCCGGAAGACCGCGCTGCACTCGACAGGCTGGCGCAACTCGTTCCGCTGCTGGCGAATGAAGCCGACCTGCTGGACAACGCACCGCTAAAAGAACGCACGGCCCAGGCGGCGGTGTTGTTGACCCAGTTCGCCAGCCAGCGCGAGACGCGGCTCGCGCGCGACCTCGCCGCGTTGTTCGCTGCGACCGAGCTCGCCGCGATGCCAGAGCCGACCGCTCCGTTGCCCGAAACCGAAGATGCTGCCGACCGTGAACTGCACGAGATCTTCGTCGAGGAAGCGAACGAAGTTCTGCAAACGGTCGAGACGCAGTTGCAGGCGCTGCACGCAGAACCGTCCAATTCTTCAACGCTGACAACGGTGCGGCGCGCGTTTCATACCTTGAAGGGCTCGAGCCGCATGGTCGGGCTCAAACAGTTCGGCGAAGGCGCCTGGGCCATTGAGCAGTGCTTCAACCTGTGGCTGGCGCAGGAGCGACCCGCCAGCGAAGACCTGTTGCGACTTGCCCGTACCGCGCATCAGTTGATGCAGGGCTGGATCAAGGCGATCGCCGCCAATCCGCGCGCCGCCATCGACGTGGGTGCGCTCGTGTCGTCCGCGCAACGCGTGCGTGAAGGGGCACCGTTTGAATTTGCCGGCGCCGCACCACCCCCAAAACTGGCGGGCAGCGCGGCTACAGAAGCGCCGCTCGCGCTGCCGGTTGAACGCGGCGCACAGACTCCGGCGGCAGCACCCGCCCTTGAAGCCGCTTCGAACGAGGCGCCCGGCGCGCAGCCGGTGGTCGCGGTCGATGACGAGATCAAGCGCATCGGACCGATCGAAATCAGTCATGGCCTTTATTCGGTTTTCCTGAACGAGGCCGACGAAGGCATACGCACGCTGGCGCAGGACTTCGCCGAGTGGCGTTTCGAGCCGGGCCGGACCGCGCTGCCCTCGTCGGTCCGGCGCGCGCACTCTCTGGCTGGAACGACCGCCACCGTCGGCTTGCTGCCTGTGCGTGCACTCGCTGATCCGCTGGACGAACTGATCCGGGAGTTGAATCGCCGCGCGCTAACCGGCGCCTCGTTGTCGCCGGCACAGTTCGACACGATCGAGCGTGCAATTGAACGCATGCGCGGCATGCTGCACGAGTTCGCAGCCGGAATCTATCCCGACGAAGCACCGCACGAGGCATCCGCGCTGCACGATCTACTGCGCGTACTACGCACGCAAAGCACCGCCGCGCAGATACAGATCGCCGCCACAACATTGGCACCGCCTGCGAGAGTCGCGACGGACAGGCCAGTTGCAGCTGCCCCAATCGCCGGGCCCGTCGAAGAAATTGAGATGCCGCCGGCGCCCGACGTCGACGTGAGCTTCGAACTTGTGCGCCAGACTGCGGCCGAGTCCGTCGACGAAGCACCTGCGCTCGAATTGCCCGAACTGATCGAGGAAGACGCGGCGTCATCGACGAGTACCGATCGCGGACTGCGGGCGTTCGTCTCGACGGTGTCCGACGAGCTCGACGCCGACTTGCTGCCCGTGTTCCTGACCGAAGCGCACGATCTGCTGCCTGCGGTCGGCGCCGGTCTGCGCGCGCTCGGCGGCAACCCGAACGACCGCGACGCTGCGCGCGAGTTGATGCGCCAGCTGCACACCGTCAAGGGCAGCGCCCGCATGGCCGGCGCAATGCGCCTGGGCGAACTCGTGCACGACATGGAAACGCGCATCGAGTCGGCGATGCAGTTGGTCAATGTGCCGCAAATGATCGTCGAAGACCTGCAAAGCCAGTACGACCAGGCGATGCATCTGTTCGATCGGCTGCAGCATCCGGCTGCCGTACCTACACCCACCGCCGAAACGAAAGCGACCGAGCCACCCGCAGCGCTTGCGCCGGTTTTCGATCTGGCAACCGCGCGCGCGGAGACTCCGAGCGCACCCGCCCCTGCGCCCAAGCTGACGCTGCCTGCCGCAGCGACGACCGCATCCGCGGCGACGACGGCAGCGGCCACCCCGGCTGCGACCGCATCGTTCATCCGTGTGCGCGCGGACGTGCTCGACAAGCTGGTCGATCAGGCTGGCGAGGTGTCGATCGCGCGCTCCAAACTCGAAAACGAAATCGGCACGCTCAAGAGCGCGCTGACGGACCTGACCGAGAACATCACACGCCTGCGCGGGCAACTGCGGGAGATGGAAGTGCAGGCCGACGCGCAGATATCGGCGCGTGCCGATCAGTTGTCGAAAGAGTCGGCGACCTTCGATCCGCTTGAATTCGATCGCTACACGCGCCTGCAGGAACTGACGCGCCAGTTGGCCGAGTCAGTGGAAGACGTGGCGATGGTCCAGAACACCATGCTGAAGGGCCTGCAACTGGCCGACACGGACCTGACGACACAGTCGCGTTTGACGCGCGACTTGCAGCAACAGTTGATGCGCGTGCGCCTAGTACCGTTTTCGAGCATTGCCGAGCGCCTCTATCGCGTGGCGCGGCAGGCGTCGAAGGAACTCGACAAACGCGTCAACCTGGAGATCCGGGGCGGTAACGCTGAAATCGACCGCGGCGTGCTCGAGCGCATGAGTGGGCCCTTCGAACATCTGGTGCGTAACGCCATCGTCCACGGCGTTGAACCACCGGCGCGTCGCATCAACGCCGGCAAACCGGAGACCGGCGAGCTGACGATCGAGGTGCGGCAGCAAGGCAACGAAATCATCGTGGTGGTCGCCGACGACGGCAGCGGCCTCGACATGCAACGCATCCGCGCGCGCGGTGTCGAGAAGAACCTGCTCGGCATGCATCAGGTCACAAGCGACCGCGAATTGATGGAACTGATCTTCGCGCCCGGCTTTACGACCGCGACCGAAGTCACCGAGCTCGCAGGTCGCGGTGTCGGCATGGACGTGGTGCGCTCCGAGCTGTCATCGTTTGGTGGCCGTATCGCAGTCGCGAGCGAAGCCGGCAAGGGCACGCGCTTCACGTTGTACCTGCCGCTGACTCTGGCGGTCACGCAGGTCGTGCTGGTGAAAGTCGGCGGGCGCCGCTATGCGATTCCAGCCGGCATAGTCGAACAGGTGCGCCGCTACAAGCCGCATCTGATTGCGCCGATGCTGGGCGAAGGAACGATTCAGTTGCCGCCTGTCGGCGATGTGGTGTTGCGTCCTCTCGCGCAGCTGCTCGGCGAGGATGTGGTACCGCACCACGCCAAACAGACGCCGGTGGTGCTGCTGCGCGCGGGCGATGACCGTCTTGCGGTAGCCGTTGACGATCTTTCAAGCAATCAGGAAGTCGTGGTCAAGAACGTTGGCGCACAGGTCTCGCGGCTGGCCGGCATTCTCGGCGCGACCATTCTCGGCAGCGGCGAGATTGTGCTGATCATCAATCCCGTGCAGTTGATCACGCGGGCACCGGAACCGCCCGCCGTTTACTCGGCGCCTGAGCTGTCGGCGCTATCGGCGTCCGACGAAGCTGCGCGGGCACGCGCGCGACTGGCCGCTGCCGCCGGTGGCATCGAAGCGCCCGCCGTCGTGATGGTGGTCGACGATTCACTGACCGTGCGCCGCGTGACGCAACGACTGCTCGAGCGCAACGGCTACGACGTACTGCTGGCCAAAGATGGCGTCGACGCGCTCCGGCAATTGCAGGACGTGCGTCCCGACGCGATGCTGGTCGACATCGAAATGCCGCGCATGGACGGCTTCGACCTGACGCGCAACGTGCGCGCCGCCGCGGCCACGCGCGACATTCCGATCCTGATGATCACGTCGCGCACGGCGGAGAAACACCGCAGCCTGGCGTTCCAGATCGGCGTCAACGAGTACCTTGGCAAGCCTTATCAGGAAGCTGAACTGCTCGGGCACTTGAACCGGTACCTGGCGGCACGCGCAATCGTCTGATTTGGGGACAGACCGCGCAGCGCTCTGTCCTCAACCGTATCTAACCGAATTCAATACGCGCGGTAGGGCAGAAACTTCCCGCTCATCACGATCTTCACCCGGTCGCCCTTCGGGTCCGCTTCGCGCGTCATGTCCATCTTGAAGTCAATGGCGCTCATGATGCCGTCGCCGAATTCCTCGTGTATCAATTCCTTGAACGTCGTGCCGTAGACGTTCACGAGCTCGTAGAACCGATAGATCAGCGGATCGGTCGGTACGGCGGTCGGTAGCGAGCCCTTGTACGGCACGACCTGCAACAGCTTCACCGCATCGGCGGGCAGGTCGAAGATGTCGCCGATGGTTTTCGCCTGCTCGGCAGAGAAAGTCATCTGGCCCAGGCAGCCGGCTGTGACCCACTCCTTGCTCAGTCCCACTTTCTTCGCGACGTCGGCCCACTTGATGCCCTTCTTGATGCGGGCGGCGACAATCGCCTCGGTCACATCGTTGCGGTTCATGGTGTCTCCTCGAAAAGTCGTTGCTCGGCTCAGGCCGCGCGCATCAGGGCGGGCGCGGCCGGAACATCATCTTCAAGACCGGGACTCACTTCGATCGGCGCAGTCCGATCACTTTCCCCCGCCTGGATTCGCCTGCTGCGGGTGACCAGGAAATCGATCAGGTGGTTGCGGATGCGGTAGTACTGCGGATCGTGATGCATCGTCAGCCGCGTGCGGTCGCGCGGCATCGTGTTGCGAACGATCTCGGCGATGCGGGCGGGAGGACCCGCACTTACCTTGTTCGTCATCAGAAGAATCCTGTCGGCGAGAAGGATCGCCTCATCAACATCGTGCGTGATCATGAACACGGTCTGATGCGTCGCCTGCACGATGCGCAGCAATTCGTCCTGGATCGTGCCGCGCGTCAGCGCATCGAGCGCGCCGAACGGTTCGTCGAGCAGCAGCATCTTCGGTTCGATCGCGAACGCGCGGGCGATGCCCACCCGCTGTTTCATACCGCCCGACAGCTCAGAAGGCTTCTTGTGTCCGGCGCCCTCGAGGCCGACCAGCTCGATGTTCCTGCGCACGTGCGCGTCGACTTGCGCGCGCGTCCAGTCGGGCCAGCGCGAGCGGACCGCGAACGCGATGTTCTTCTCCACCGTCAACCACGGCAGCAGTGCGTGGCCCTGGAAGACCACGCCGCGGTCGAGGCTGGGACCGGCGATTTCGCGTTTTTCCATGAACGCATTGCCGTCCGAGGCGCGGTCTAACCCGGCGAGGATGTTGAGGATCGTGGTCTTGCCGCAGCCCGAGTGGCCGATGATGCAGACGAACTCGCCTTTACCAACGTCGAAGCTCACGTGCTCGAACACGGCTTCGCTACCGGCCGTAAACCGCTTCGCGAGGCCCTGCACTTGAAGGAAGGAGTCCGCCATCGCCACTCACTCGACGTAGCTCGCCGCGCGTTGCAGGCGGCCGAACAGATAGTCGAGACCCATGCCAACGACGCCGATGACGAGGATCGCGAAGATCACGTTGGTCAGCGACAGGTTGTTCCACTCATTCCAGATGAAGTACCCGATGCCGGTACCGCCGACCAGCATCTCGGCGGCAACGATCACGAGCCACGCGATGCCGATCGAAATGCGCATGCCGGTGAGAATCGTCGGCGCCGCCGCAGGAAGAATCACCTCAAAGCTCTTGCGCAGCGGGTTGACTTCCAGCGTGCGTGCAACATTGATCCAGTCGCGCCGCACCGCGGCCACACCGAACGCGGTGTTGATCAGCATCGGCCAGACGGAGCAGATGAAAATCACGAACACGCCGGAGATCGACGAGTCCTGGATCGTGTAGAGCGCAAGCGGCATCCATGCGAGCGGCGAAATCGGTTTCAGCACATTGATGTACGGATACAGCGCTTTGTAGATGAGCGGCGACAGGCCGAGCACAAAACCCAGAGGAATCGCCACCGCGCAGGCGATCAGAAAGCCCGCGCCCACGCGGGCGAGTGAATACGCCAGTTGCAGTCCGATGCCCTTGTCGTTCGGCCCATTGTCGTAGAAAGGCTCTTGCAAATGAGCGGCGATCGTCGTCGCCATCTGTCCAAGGTTGGGAAAGCCCGCGCTCTTGCGGCCGCCGTCGGCGATTGCCGGATCCTTGCCTTGCAGTTTCAGATACTCGATCTGCTCGGCAGTCAGCGTTTCGGTTCGCGTCTTGCTCGCCGGCTGCAGAGTCGCGACATACCAGATGCCCAGCAGCACCAGCAGGATCAAGGCCGACAGAATGCCGGCACGAGCGCTCAACGATTGCACGCTTCGGGCTCGCTTCAAGCCCGCTTGATGGCGAAGCTTGCGACGTACGCGTCCGCCTTGGCTGGATCGAATTCCTTGCCCAGCACTTTGAACTTGCGATAGTTGTCCCCCGCGCTTGCCGTGTGGCCGAGTTCCTTCATGTATTTGCGCGCGTCGGTCAGCAGGAAAACCTGCTCCGCGATCTGCTTGTAGTTCACATCGCCCTTGACATAGCCCCAGCGCTTCATCTGGCTCATGATCCACACGGCCATCGAGTACCACGGCAACGGATCGAAATCGGCACGCGCCGGCTCGTTCTTGACGCCGCCCAGGCCGTCGGCGTAGCGGCCGGTCAACACCTGGGCGACCACAGTCTCCGGTTGATTGAGGTACTGCGCGGGCGAAATGACCTTGGCGATCATTTCGCGGTTGCGCGCCTCGCGCGCCATCGCCGCCGCCTCCAGCACCGCGCGATACAGCGCAGCGAACGTGTTGGGCGCTTCCTTGATCATCGCTTCGCTGACGCCGAACGCGCAGCACGGATGACCGTCCCAGATCTCGCGTGACAGCAGGTGGATGAAGCCGATCTCGTCAAACACCGCGCGTTGATTGAACGGATCCGGTCCGAGATAGCCGTCGAGATTGCCGGCGCGCAGGTTGGCGACCATTTCGGGAGGCGGCGTGACGCGGATCTGGATATCGCGATCCGGATCGAGCCCGTGCTCCGCAACGTAGTAGCGCAGCAGGAAGTTGTGCATCGAGTATTCAAACGGCACCGCGAACTTGAAGCCCTTCCACTGCTTCGGGTCGCGCTTGTCCTTGTGCTTCACATGCAGCGTGATCGCCTGCCCGTTGATGTTCTGGATCGTTGCCACGCGCATCGGCTGCGCGACCGAACCCAGCCCCATCGAAATCGCGATCGGCATCGGCGACAGGAAGTGCGACGCGTCGTGCTCCTTGTTCAGCATCTTGTCGCGGATCAGCGCCCAACCCGCGGTCTTGTTCAACTGGACGTTTAGCCCCTGCCGCTTGTAGAAGCCGAGCGGGTCAGCCATCAGCAGCGGCGTCGCACAGGTGATCGGAATGAAACCGATCTTCAGGTCGTTTTTCTCGAGTGGGCGCTTTTCCTGGGCCATCGCCTGTAACGAAGCGACCGGCACGACAGCGGCCACCGCCGCGCGCGCGGTGTCGGCACCCACAGCCTTGATGAACGCACGCCGGACGCGGTCGACCGGGAACAGCGCCTTGACGAGTGCGGCTTCGATGAAGTTGTTCGAGAATGTTTCGGTGTCAGCCGCGTGCTCGGCTTCGCTCGTATGTCGCCCGCACGCGCACGCGAAATTCAGCGGACGATCGGCATCGAAAGCCTTCGACCCGTTTGCCATGAGCACTCCGCAGACCAATGAATCGGACGATGAACCGTATGCGTTTACCTCGGCTGGGGGTGCACGAGGGGGCCGCCGAGCCCCCTCGTTCCGATCCTCGCCATTCCGGTGTGACCGGTACTGCACCCGCGCCGCCACGGACCTCATCGGAAACCACGGTCTATGGAGGACGGTGCAGAAAGCGTGCCACGCGCATGCACCGCAATCGCACGCGCGTTGCAGAGCAATCGGGACCAAAGCAGTGCACAACGCGCACGTTACGGGTGCGACTTGCTACTTCAGCGTGCACCTCACTACGGTTCTGCCGTCCTGGTGGTCGCCGCCGGAGTTGCACGAAACAGCACAGTCGTCAGCGCAAAAAGAGTCAGCGCCAGCGCCGCAAAGTCCTGCCACAACGGCTGCTCGCCGAGCAGCCATACGCTGGAGAAAACGCCCACGACCGGAATCATCATCACCGACAGTCCGCTGGCCACCGGTGGCAAGGTCCTCGCCAGATGCGCCCACACTGCGTGACAGAACGCGATGGCGAGCACCATGTTGTAGACGATCGAGATCCATTCGACTGCATCCGGATTGCGCCATTGCGGCAACTCGAACGCGATCGAGAGCGCGAGCAGTACCGGCAATGTCATCGCCAGCATCCAGAACGTAATCGCGAGCGCCGGCATTTCGCGCAGGTGGCTTCGAAACAGATGCGTGCCGTAGCCCCAGGCCGCCGCCGCTGCCAGCATCAGCGCAGCGCCCAGCGGCCTGCCGGCGAGTGACCGCAGTTCTGAACCCAGCAGCAACACCGTGGCCGCAAACGCCGCCGCGACGCCGAATGCTTGGCGCCGTGTCGGCTTCTCATTGAAGAAGAGCAGCCCGCATACGACCACCCACACCGGCATCGTGTAGCCAAGGATCGCCGCACGCCCGGCGGGCAACAGCTTCATCGCGATGATGACGAGCACGTGCCAGATGATTGCGTTCGGAATCGCGAGCTTGACGATCGCGAGCCAGCCGCCGCGTGGCACCGCGAGCGAGATCCGCGCCGCTCGCGCGTATGCGTACAGCACGGCGAGACCGCCGGCGATGCACAGGGTGCGAAAGTAAAGCGGCGCCAGTTCCTGCACGCCGTACTTCATCACCGGCCAGTTGAAACCCCATGTCAGTGTCAAAGCGATGAGCAGAACAAGATCGCGCGTGGACAGATGCAACATGCGACTGAAGGTAGCATGCGAAGAACGCGCCGCCTGTCGATGTGCCAACTCCCAACGCTGCGAACAACCTCGTGACCTTTACCCGAAAACTCGCCGCCCGCTGGCGCACCGCCGATTCACTGCTGTGCGTCGGGCTGGATCCCGATCGCGGCAAGTTTCCGCCGCATCTGCGCGATCGCACGGACTCGATCTACGACTTTTGCCGCGCAATCGTGGATGCAACGGCCGATCTCGTCTGCGCGTTCAAGCCGCAGATCGCGTATTTCGCGAGCCAGCGCGCCGAGGACGCTCTCGAGCGCCTGATTGCATACATCCATCGCGCGCATGCCGATGTGCCGGTCATCCTGGATGCGAAACGCGGCGACATGGGGTCCACTGCTGAGCACTACGCGCGGGAAGCCTTCGACCGCTACAACGCCGACGCCCTGACCGTGAATCCGTACCTCGGTTTCGATTCGATCGAACCGTATCTCGCGCATCGGGACCGCGGCGTCTTCCTTGTTTGCCGTACCAGCAATGCCGGCGGCGCAGACCTGCAGATGCTTGAAGTCGAATCGCGTGTGCGGCTTTTCGAACACGTTGCGCAGCTCGCCGGCAAATGGAACACGAACGGCCAGATCGGCCTCGTGGTTGGCGCGACGTATCCCGCCGAGTTGGCGCGAGTACGGGTGATCGCGGGCGACATGCCGGTGCTGGTCCCTGGAATCGGCGCGCAGGGCGGCGACGTGCAAGCTGCCGTCGCGGCCGGCAAGACGGCTGGTAGGGACGGACTGGTCGTCAGTTCGTCGCGCGCGATTCTCTACGCGGGCGGCGGCGAGGACTTTGCACTGCAAGCGCGCGCTGCCGCGCTTGCTACTCGCGACGAGATCAACCGCTATCGGCCTCGTCCGGGGGCTTAGGCAGCGCCGCGGCCAGCACTTTGTCGATGCGACGGCCGTCCATGTCGACGATCTCGAAACGCCAGTTGGCCCAGTCGACATACTCCCCCGTACGCGGAATGCGCCCGAGCAGCAGCATCACCATTCCCGACAACGTGTTGTAGCGGCCCAGTTCTTCTTCGGGAACGGTTGCGACGTTCAAGCGGTCTTTTAGTTCAGGTACCGGGATCAAGCCGTCAAGCAGCCAGGAGCCGTCATGACGCTGGATCGCCCAGGCGTCGTCCACGCTCGGCGTCTTGAACTCGCCGGCGATCGCTTCCAGCAGATCATGCGGCGTCACGAGTCCCTGGATTTCTCCGTATTCGTCGACCACGACCGCCATGTGTGCCGAGGTCGAGCGAAAGTTCGCCAGCAGTTCCATGCCGGTAAGCGACTCCGGTACGTAGACCGGTGGCTGCAGTGTCGCGGCGAAGTTCGGCTTCTCGCCGCGCGCCAATTGCTGCAGCAACTGGCGGGCGCCAATGACACCCGCCACTTCGCGCAAGCCCCCGCGCACGACCGGAAAGCGCGAGTGCTCGGAATCGACCACTTTTTTCATGTTTTCTTCCGGCGCGTCTTCCAGGTCCAGATAGACGATGTCATTGCGCGGGGTCATCAACGAAGCGATCTGCCGGTCGTCGAGACGGAACACGTTGCGCACCATCGTGCGCTCCTGCGCATCGATGACGCCCGATTCCGAGCCTTCTTCGATCAGCGCACGGATTTCTTCCTCGGTCACCGCCTGCGACGAACTGTCCCGCGTGCCAAACAGGCGCAGCACGAGTTCCGTCGACCACACGAGCAAACGCACGAACGGTTTCGCGGCGGCGGAAAGGCCGCGAATCGGCAACGCAATCCTGCGTGCGATCGATTCGGCCGCCATCTGGCCGAGTCGCTTGGGGACGAGTTCGCCCAGCACGATCGCGAAGTAGGTGACGATGATGACGACAAAGCCCGTGGCGCCGATATAAGCCATCCTGTCATCGACGCCGAGTCCGATCAGCCAGGTTGTCAACGGCGCGGCAAACGCTGCCTCGCCGACGATTCCAGACAAAATGCCGACCGACGTGATACCGACCTGGATGGTCGACAGAAACCGCGTGGGCTCCTCGTTCAGCTCCATTGCCATCTCGGCGCCGCGATCGCCCTGATCCACCAGCACTTGCAGGCGCGCCTTGCGCGCGGTGACGAGCGCGATTTCCGACATCGCGAACAAGCCGTTTAACAGGATGAGGCCGAGCAGGAACAGCACTTCGATGGGCATCGGCTCGCTCCGAAAGCCAGCGGGAGCGAAAGGGTACCGGAGAGCCTCTGCGTGGCGCCCGCAGCGAACTGCGGCTAGACGCCGGAGATCGCGGAGCCGACGTTCTTGACCCGGGGACGCGTCTGGGGTGACAGGCTCGCCACGTGTTCGGGAATCAGCGTCGCGGCAGCCATTTCGAGAACGATCTTCAGGTGGTCGGGGCGCAGCGGCTTACGCAACGCGATCGGTGGCATCGAATCGCCATAGAGCTTGCGCGCCTGTGCGTCGGCGTCCGCCGACAGGCGCAGCACCGCCAAGTTTTCATCGTCAGCGCCCCGGGCCCCACGCGACATCAACAGCGCATCGAGCGGTCCGCGTTCGACGACATGCCACGGCAGCAGGTCGGTCGCAAGTTCGTCGACCAGATCGTGTGCGAGCGCCGTGTCTGAGTCGCTGAAAAACACGAGACCGAGACGCAATCGCGGAGTGGACGGTGAGATGGGCATGTGCGCTACACGAACTGGAGTTGCTGGCGGATGCACGAGGGGAACACAAAGGCATCGTCGCACGCTGTGCGGTGCGTCCGCAGTCGCTTGAACATGCGAGCATCCAGAGGCAGGCTACGACCTCCGCATTAGCCTTTGTGATAGGTGGAGTGAAACGTGAAAAGTGAAAAGTGAAACGGAAAAGCGGCCTGGTTGCGCCGGACTCGTTTCACATTTCACTTAAGAGAGTCAGTTTTAGCACTTTGGCGATATCGCCAGAGCGATGCGGACCCGGCCCGAGTTCGGCCATCGCGCGCAGATAGCGTCTTTCGCCGGGGGTGAGGCGGTCGAACCGAACCCGAAAGAAACCCGCATCGAGTTCGGCCACCGCGAGCCCGGTCGCCACATCGACATCGGACCGATTGATCGACGGCGAACCGGCGCAGTTCCAGCTGTGCTTGCCCCACTCCTGCAGAAAATAGGGGTACGACTGTGTCTGACGAAGAATTTCCCGCAAAGCCGTTTCGGCGAAGCTCACCCGAAGCTTCGCCGCCGGCGCG